>Ga0209946_1000054_pt1 | contig 44711 bp, 54 predicted proteins | sample SalPon2_A_H2O_MG_FD_185704 | JGI IMG/M metagenome (GOLD analysis project Ga0209946, IMG submission 185704) | Salt pond water microbial communities from South San Francisco under conditions of wetland restoration - Salt Pond MetaG R2_A_H2O_MG... | ecosystem: Environmental > Aquatic > Non-marine... | reverse complement strand
ACGTCCTCGTCTTCTCGCTTATCACGCTCTCGATCGGCGCGATCACTGTGGGCGGATTCTCGACGCTACAGGACCGACAGGACGCCGAACGGATCAACAACGCCGAGCGCGCCTTCGACGTCCTCGCTGGTAATATGGAGGACATCTACCGCGACGGCGCCCCGAGTCGTGCGACGGAGATGCGGCTGTCGGGCGGAACGTTGCGGTACGGGGAGCCGGTGAAAATCACAATTGAAGATAGCAACAGCCGTGATATAACAGCATCCCCCCGCCCCCTAATCTATCGAGATACAGGAACCGAAATCGTGTACGTCGCTGGTGCGATAATCCGCTCTGATGACGGAAATTCTGTTATGCTTCGTGATCCACCGTTTAGAGCAAATACAACGGTCGGGTCGTTCCCCCTCATCGTAACATTTCGTACTACCGGGTCCACGACGCTCTCAGCTGAAGGAACTGTACAGGTCACCAGCGAGGCGAGGCGAATCAATACGACGACCCCGGCGAAGTTCGATGATGAGACGGAGAGTTACACGATCACTATAGAGTCACCGCGCTCTGCTGCCTGGGAGCACTATTTGGAGTCACGACCTGGATTTACTGGCGTGACCAACTCCGGTGGTGTCGTTAACGCGAATATAAAACAGAACCGAATTGTTGCGCCACGGTTCCTGGTACGTTTACGATTTTCCGGGTAATTTACTCGATTTGAATCTCGACATTGTTCTCAGATATGTGAAGATACGTGAGTGGACGCTCACCGCCGAGGATTCGATAGTCGTCAAGTTCTTCCGCCGGCTGAAAGTCTAGTTTGTCTAAGTTCCCATTTAAATCGAACTTATAGGTGACGAGCACACCCTTGTAATCTATCGCTGGATTACCATTGAAACTAGTGGTAGACTTTGGAGCATAGATGACTCCAGTATACGCTGAGTTCCCGTTGAACCGAACGTCTCCATCTGAATCAACGAGCGTAATAAACTGATCCGCGTCACCGCCACTATTTATATCCCCGCTCCCGCTCAGTCGAAATTCACCTCGAACGTACAGCGTGACGTTTCCATCCCCTTCAACGTCTACCTGTTTAGCAGTGAGATCGCCGTCCACTACTACTGTTGTATCTCCGCTGCCTGTTTTAAACGTCACACCATCCATGGTGTGATCCGCAGATGCAACATACTTTCCGTGGGATATGTCTCCGGACGTTGGTAGAGAGTCACAGCTACCGTCGGTGCACTCTTCGAGTTTAGCGTCAATTTCCGAATCTGGCGGTGGCGCGCCCCCTTCCTCCCTCCAGCTTTCCGGGATATCGGTTCTGTTCCCTGATGGAATGATCTCCTCTGCGATGACCGGATCGTCTCCAGTAAGAATGAATGGAACAGACAGATCGACTATTACAGTCTTATCATCTCCACATTTATTCTCAACCCGCCCCTGCGAACGTCTCTCGAAGAACGACTGCCATCCCCGGCAGTACTCGCTCTCGATTTCGACGTACACCGTCCCGTTGGCGAGTGGATTAGTGAGATCATTGTTCGGGTACAGTTGCCGGGCTTCCTCATCAGAACTAACCGTCCCGCGAACGTCGCCCGACGCCGCACCGCTACCGGTCACGTTTATAATGGGAAATGTCAACGTCTCCGCCCGGTAGTGGAACTCCGGCGGCGAGAGCATCCGGCTAAAGTCGTCCTGTCGTGCCCAGACGCCGCCACCCTGGTAGGCAATCTCCCGGCCGTCGTTCTCGTAGACGACGGCCCCCATCGTGGCGTCGGCAATACACGTTCGCTCACTATCGTCGCTAATATCGTCACAGTCGTCGAAATCGCCGCTACCATCGTCGCTCCGGTCCACCCAGATCCTAACGTTCCCAGCGTCCTCCCGAACGTCGACCCGGCCCTGTGAGACCCGCCCCAACGAGAACCGCTGGTGGCCGGACTCCCCCAACCCGACGAGGCTGGCCTTCGAGGAGAACGCCGACATCGAGTTCTCCATCTGGGAGCGCTCGGCGTCCGCGCGCGTGTCGTCGATCACGGCGCCGCCGACCGCGACCAACGCCCCGACGGAGAGGACCGTCATCCCGAGGATGAGTATGACTCCGACGGGGTTCGAGACGGCGCGGGTTGTCATTCCCTTAGCTTTTGGCTCGATCGGACATGAACCCCACGGCCGATTCGGGCGTCGAGGTGGCCGTCGGCGGCTGTCGGCCCCCGACCACCGGCTACCGATCGAGGGATTCGTCGGTGATGGGCCATCAACACAGCCATTTATAAGCCCGCGAGATTGAAGGGGGAGGCCCGCGGCTAATCGTGTATGGACCTCGATACGGACGAACTGCTGGCGTCGCTCACCCCCCGCGAGGAGAACCCGGCGATCAAGACCTACCAGAACACGGTGTCGGTCGCCTGTCCGGCCTGTGAGGAGCCCTTCGACGACCTCGTCGTCTGCAAGCAGGACCCGACGAGCCTGAACCTCTCGAAACAGCTCGATCTCTGCGTGGGCGTCGAGGACGGGCAGGCGTTCATCTTCACGCACAAACCCTGACAGCGGGCGATCGTCCCTCAGTCCGCCCCTCCGCTTTTCCCGTCGTCGCTACCTGCGGGTTCGCCGCTGGCAGTCGAACTGTTCGATGCCTCGGTCCCATCCGGTGTCCCGCTGTCGTCCGCCGCCCCATCCTCGTCCACAGTCCCGTTTCCGCTCCCGCCCGCCACCTGTCCCCCAGCAGCCGCGCTGTCGGCCCACGGCCCGACGCCGAAGAGACGACCGACGGTCCACCCCAACAGCAGCGGCGTGACGACGACCAACCCGCCCACGCCGACGTAGCGGACCGGCGGCGGTCGGAGGGCCAGATACGACAGGTACGCCGCCCCCACGAACGGCCAGGCGTCGTGCAGGAACGACCGCAGACGATCGAGCATACCGCACCGTTCGGGGGACCGACCCTCAACGTTCCGGAGCGCGCCTACACGGTGAACACCGGGCACTCTGCGGTCCGCAGTACGCGGTCGGCGACGCTCCCGACGTGCGGCGTCTCGGACCCGCCGCTGCCGTGTTTCCCCATCACGATGACGTCCGCGTCGATCGACTCGGCGTACTCGACGATCTCTTCGTGGGGGAACCCGCGGTGGAAGTACGTCTCGGCGTCGATGCCGTGTGCTTCGGCCCGCTCGGCCAGTTCCCGCAGTTCCGAGTTCGCCTCCTCTTCGAGTTCCTCGAGGGCGAGTTCGTAGTTCGACAGCGCCGGCGTCGTGCCGTGCCGCGATTCGTCGATGATGCGCACGAAGTGCACGACGGCCCCGTTGTCCCCCGCGATACCGAGCCCGTGTTCGATGCCCCGTTCGGCCGAGTGGCTCCCGTCGGTCGGGATCAGGATCGTCTCGTAGTCGACCATACCTGTGACGGCAACGTCTGAGTACAAGTGTGTGTCGGTGATTGTCATCCGGGCCAGGGCGCGCCGGTGATGAAAAAGGTTATACATGGGTCCCGTTCACATCCATCCGGTTTCCGGCGGACGGCACACATCCCTGTCCCGTCGTCGCGGCGGAAACCGGGCAGTCGCGGCCACCAGGCCGCGAGTTTTTGACACTACGTCACCTGTATTCTCCGGCTCGAAAGCGGTCATGTCGCTCCGTCGAGGGCGGCGAAGAGCCCCGCCGTCGTTCGAGGAAGGCCCGCTCGGCCGCCGAGAGGTCACGCGCCCGATAGGCGTCGAGACCCGCCTGATACGTCGCCGCGGAGCGATCCGGGGCCGGAGTCGCCGCGGGCCGCTCGAGGACGAGTTCGGCGATGCCCGTCTCCTCGCCGGTAAAGGAAAAACCCGCCCGATAGAGCGCCTCGTAGGCGAAGGGGTTGTTCACCGCGATGCGGAGCCGGTCGTAGCCGCGGTCGGCCCCGCGGCGTGCGAGGAACCGACAGAGCTGCGGCCCGAGGCCTTCCCCCCGGAGGTCCTCCCGGAGAGTGACGTACCGAATCCAGAGGACGTCGGGATCGGTCCGGTCCTCGTTGAACGCGACTGCGGCGAGAACGTCGGTGTCGTACTTCCCGACCGAGTCGGGGGCGTCTCCGGGTGGGGTCGGTTCGCCCGGCGGTTCGGACACCGACGGCTCCGATAGCGCGCCCTCGTCCGCCCGATCGGCGTCCCGGATCACCGCCTTCCCGGTGTTCGACATCACGAACTTCCCGGCGTAGCTGAACCGCCGGTGGTCGAGCCGGAGGGTCGGGCCCGCCTCCGGCCACCCGAGCAAACGCGGTTCCATACGGGGAGTGGGAGGGCAACCGAGTTATGCCCGGCGCTCGATCCTCGGTCATGCGCTGGGACGTCCGTGCCTTCGATCTGTTCGCGCCCGTGTACGACCGGTTCATGCCGGCGACCGACGGAGTCGCGCTCCGGAAGGGCCTCGCCGTCGCCGACCGCCGGGTCGATCGAATCCTCGAGGTCGGCGGGGGCTCGGGCCGGGTCGCCGGCGAGATCGGCGCGACGGTCGTCGATCCGGCCCGGGGAATGCTTCGGCGTGCGCGACGACGGGGGCTCGAAACCGTCCAGGCGAGCGCGACCGATCTCCCGCACCCTGACGGGTCGGTCGACGCCGTCGTCGTGGTCGACGCGTTCCATCACTTCCCCGCGGGACGGCGGTGTCTCTCGGAGATGGCCCGCGTCCTCGCGCCCGGGGGCGTCCTCGTGATCACCGACTTCGACCGCGGGACGCGGCTCGGGTGGGCGCTCGATCGGGCCGAACGGCTCGTCGGGTTCGATTCGACGTTTTACACCGTCTCGGAGCTCGAATCCGCGATCGGATCGGCCGGCCTCGAGGTGAAGCCGATCGAGTACGGCTTCGAGACGACGGTCGCGGGCGTGAAGCCGTCGGCCGGCCGGTGACAGGCGACGGGATGCGGGCGGTCGGACCGCCTACCGGAGTTTGAAGTAGAGGAACCGCCAGACCGACAGGACGACCGTCCCGCCGACGAGCATGACGACGGCGAACGTCGCCTCGGCACCGCGTCCGGGGAGCGCGACGACCCGGATCGCCATCCCGACGACCGCCGCCGGGATCCACGAGCGGATCGCCAGCGGGATCGAGGAGTTGGGCGCCGATCCCCCGCCCGGGGAGTACGCGCCGACGAGGGGCGCACACAGGAGCCAGCCGAGGACGAACGGCCCGGCGGCCAAGAGGTAGATGCCCGGATCGGCCGACAGCTGTTCGGCGGTCGAGTGCTGGAGCGTCCCGGCGAGGAGAAACGCCAACAGGACCGCGACGTCGCCGACCGCGATGGGCCAGGTGCCCGCGTCGAGGCGCCGTGCGAGGAACGACTGATCTGCCATATCGGGCGTTCGGCGGCGGGGGTTCAAACCCTTGCGGATTCGACCGCCGGGCCACGACGACGCCCGCTCACGATCCGGCGGTCGTATCCCCGAGGTCGGCCCCGGCCGGCGGCCTGAGGACGAGCGCCGCGAGGCCGGCCGCGAGCGCGAGCGCGCCGCCGAGGGCGAACGTCGGCACCCAGCCGAACGCCGCGACCAAGAATCCGGTCACCGTCCCGGCGAAGACGCCGCCGCCGACCTTCGCCGAGTAGATCACGGCGTAGTTGCTCGAGGAGTGCTCGGCGCCGTAGTAGTCGGCGACGATGGACGGGAAGTAGACGTACAGCGGCGAGGAGAAGAACATCGCGCCGAGCACCATCCCGACGAACGCGATCGGGGCGCCGGCCCGCCCCGCGCCGACGAGTCCGAACCGGAAGAGCCCGGCGAGCGCGAAGGAGACGGCCATCACGCGCACCCGATCGAAGCGATCGGAGACCTCGCCGAGGATCATCCGCGAGACGCCCGCCGCGACCGGCAGGAGGGTGGCGGAAACCGTGGCGACGACCGCCGCGAGCCCGAGTTGCTCGGCGAAGCGGACGACGTTGGCGACGACGAGGAGGTCCGCGCCGGCGGTCGCGACGAACATCGCGTAGAGCACCCAGAACTGCCACGTCCGCAGCATCTCGCGGGTGGTGTAGGCCCGCCCGCGGAGCGAGGGGGCCAACTGGCCGTCGTCGGTGTCGTCGTCCCCGTCCTCGCGGTCGAGCCACTCCTCCGGCGGATCCCGCAACAGGACGGCCCCGACGAGCAACACGACGAGGATACCCACGCCGACGTTCCGGAGCACGTCCGCGTAGCCGGTGACGGTGGCGTTGGCCCGGACGTACGGCACGAGCAGCGCGCTGCCGCCCGCGAAGGCCATCGTCCCGATCCCCGTCGTGAGCCCCGTCCGGTCCGGGAACCACTTGACGGCGGTGTTGACCGCGATGGTGTAGATGATCCCGACGCCGATCGCCCCGAGCGAGTAGAGGAGATACAGCTGCCAGACGCTCGTCGCGTAGGCGAGACCGACGTAGCCGCCGCCCGCGAGGACGGCCGCGAGGTAGGTCAGGTTGCGGGGACCGCGCCGGTCGCGCCACCATCCCGCCGGTAGCTGCGAGAGCGACTGGAACACGACGTAAAACGAGAACACGGCGCCGAGGGCGGGCAACGCGATGTCGAGGTTCTCGGCCAGCGGTCCCTCGATCGACGACCAGACGTACTGGTAGGGGCTGACCGCGGCCATCATCCCCGCGGCGGCGGCGATCTGCCACCACCGCGAGAAGCCGAGGATCGCCTTCGCGCGCCGGGCGTAGTCGATACCGCCCCCGTCGTCCGTTCGGGACGCTTCGTCCATCGACCGCGGCTTCTTTCGCGGGGGGTTTAAATAGACTGGCTTCGCTCGCGGAGGCGGCCGGCGGGATCACCGGCAGCTGATCCGACGGCGTCCCCGGATAGCCACAGCGGTTATGCCGCCCGGCGATCAACGCCGGCTATGACCGACGTCCTGTTCCTGCGAAGCGACGAACTTGCCGGGCTGGCGACGCCGTCCGACTACGTCTCGGCGGTCAGAGCCGGCTACGAGAGCCACGGCAACGACGGCACGGCCCAGCCCCGGACCAAACTCGTCTCCTCGGAGCCGCCGGGGATGTGTACCGGCTACCTCGCGATCCTGCCCGAGGTCGGCGCGATGGGCGGGTACACCTACGCCGCGGGGTTCGGCGACCGCGACGCCCACTTCGCGCTCCCGCTCTTCGACGCCGAGTCGGGGGAACTGCTCGCACTCTTGGACGGCGCGTCGATGAACCCGTTCAAGACGGGGGCGACGGGCGCGGTCGGCGTCGACGAGTTGGCCCGCGAGGACGCCCGAATCTGTGCCGTGATCGGCTCCGGCGCGCAGGCACGCGGGCAACTCAAGGCGACGGCGACGGTTCGGGACTTCGAGGCGGTCCGCGTGTTCTCGCCGACGGCCGGCCACAGGCGCGCCTTCGCGTCCGAGTTCGACGACCGGCTGTCGGCCGACGTGCGCGCGGTCGGGAGCGCGGCCGACGCCGTCGCCGACGCCGACGTCGTCATCACGGCGACGACCGCGACCGATCCGGTCGTCCGCGACGCCGACCTCCCCGAGGGCGTCCACGTCACCGCGATGGGCCAGTACGACCGCGGCAAGCGCGAACTCGACGCGGCGACGGTCGCACGGGCGACGTACGTCCCCGACCTCCGCGAGCGCGCCTTCCAGGACGCCGGGTCGTTCCTCGCGGCCCGCGAGGCCGGAGCCGTCGACGACGACCACGTCCACGCCGAGTTGGGCGAGGTCGTCGCCGGCCACAGCCCCGGGAGAACCTCGTCCGACGAAGTCACCGTCTTCGACAGCGGCGGGACGGGGATCGAGACCGTCGCCGCGGCGTGGATGCTCTACGAGCGCGCGAAGGCGGAGGGTCTCGGCGAGACGATCGAGTTCGCCCCGGCCAGCGAGGCGCTGACCGGGGAGTGAGTCCTATACGACCGGTCTTCGGGAGAGGCCTGTACGCCTAACTGGATCGAGCACGTAGTTCCGGCAAATGGGCACGCCACAACAGCTCGACGAACTTCTCGGTGAGGGCAGCGAGATCAACATCGTCTGCCACAACAACCCCGATCCGGACTGTCTGGCGAGCGCGCTCGCGTTGGGTCGGATCGCGGCCGCGGCCGGCATCGACGACCAGCGGATCCTCTACAGCGGCGACATCTCCCACCAGGAGAACCGGGCGTTCGTCAACCTGCTCGATATCGACCTCCAGCCGTTCGAATCCGCGACCGTCCGTGACCGGGGGCCGGACTCGTTGCTCGCGCTCGTCGATCACTCGATCCCGGGCAGGAACAACCAGGTCCCCTCCGACACGAACGTAGACATCGTGATCGACCACCACCCCGCCGAGGACATCGACGCTCGATTCGTCGATCACCGCGAGGAGTTGGGGGCAGCCGCGACGATTCTCACGGAGTACGTGCGGGCCCTCGACATCGACCTCGGAACCGATCTCGCGACGGCACTCCTGTTTGCCATCCGTTCGGATACGCTCGATTTCCTCCGCGGGGCGACCTCCGAGGAGTACGATGCGGCGGGACATCTCCACGAGTACGCGGACCAGGAGATGCTCCGACAGCTATCGACGCCGTCGATCACGGGTGGGACCCTCGATGCGATCTCGGCGGCCATCGACAACCGACAGACAACCGAAGCGGTGCTCATCTCCCACGTCGGTCGCACGACCGAACGGGATGCGCTTCCCCAGGCCGTCGACTACCTCGTGAGACTCGAAGGCGTCCAAACCGCGATCGTGTTTGGAATTGTCGACGACGCTGTTCAGATCAGCGCCAGATCTCCGGATCCGCGGGTACACGCCGGTAACGTCCTGAACGAGGCGTTCGAGGACGTCGGCAGCGGCGGCGGCCACCACGACGTCGCCGGCGGTGAGATCCCGCTCGGCATCGTCGCCGATTTCACGTCCGACGACGCGCAGTTGCTCGACATCCTCGAAGAGATCATCACCGCACGACTCGTCGCGGAGCTCAATCTGTCCGAGGAGACCGAAGAGTGACGGGTCGCGAAACGGCCGGCCGATCGTCGCGTCGCGGGTGCGTCCCGTCGGCGACGCCCCGCGGTGTCTGCCCTCCGTATTCGGCACCCAGTCTTTGTTGTTTTCCGGGGGTCTCGACGGAGCAAAACGATCCACAGTGGGCCGTGTACAGAGGACGGCCTGCGCACTAGTTTATACGTAGGGTGCGATCCCGACCGCCTCGACCAACGCGACGCCCGCGAGCACCGCCCCGAGGACGTATCCCGCGATCGCGCCGCCGTTGAGCAGCGGCAACCCGGCGTGGGCGCGGCCCTTCAGCACCATCCACAGCAGGACGAGGAGCCCGGCGAGCGTCCCGACCATCGCGCCGAGCGCGGGGAGGGTGACCGCGAGGCCGGGAACGTCCAACAGCGGCGCGCCCCCGGGCCTGAAGAACGCCGCCGAGGCGACGAGGATCGTCGGGATGACGGCGTCGCCGAGGCCGATGAAGAAGGCGTCCCGGTCGAGGGGGTCCTCGGCGTCGGGGGGATCATCGGGGTCCGAAGAACCCTCGGCGTCGGATGCGTCGGAAGTGTCCGGATCGTCGTCCGCCTCGTCGGCGTCCGGATCGGTGGCGTCGCCATCGTCGTTCCCTTCGCCGTCCCCGTCGTTTTCGAGCGTCTCCGGGCCGCTGTCCTCGAGGAAGGAGTACGACAGCGTCAGCGGGACCACGAGCACGACGGGCAGACGGAGATCCATCACGCCCGAGGCGAGCGTGAGCATGTGTTCGGTGCCGTACACGGAGATCGCATCGTACACCGCGAGCACGACGAGCAGCACGATCGCGGGCAGGAGACCGAAACTGATCCCGAACAGCCCGGCCGCGCCGGCCCCCATCACGACTCCGGCGGCGTCGATGACGTACCACTCGGGGTAGGCCACGAGCCCGCCGCCGAGCGCGAGCGCCGCACCGACGGCGAGGAGGTTGAGTCCGGCGACGGTGACGACCGGCGGGATAACGACGGTGAACACGTAAAACGAGAGGAACACCGCCGCGAAGAGGATGAGCCCCTGCAACAGCCGGTCGACGCCGAAGCGCATCGCCGCGAGCATCACGACCGTGGCGACGAGAATGGCGCCGAGATACAGCAGGCTGTTCGTCGGGTCGGAGGGGTCCTCGACGGTCTGGTAGCCGGCGTCCATGAACGGCTGGACCAACGCGAGCGACCCGAGTTGGACGAGCACGAAGAGCGAGAGCGTGGCGACGGCGGCGACGGCGGCCCGCTTCATACCGTACCGTCCCCGCCCGGTCGTTTGGGCATTGCGGTTCCGGGACGGTTGTGCGGTCGGGCCATCACCGCGCGTAGAGTTTCTCCCCGAGCAGCGTCGGCAGCGCGACGCCGTCGGCCGGCGAGACGGCCAGGTACGGGCGCTCGACCGGCCCGAACACGTCGACCACCCGGCCGACCGATTCGAGCTCCGAGTCGACGACGTCGGTCCCGATGTCCGGGTGGGCCTCGTCCGAACACCGGAGGATCGCGAGCCCCTGGGCGGTCCGGACGACCTCGCCGACGCGTCTCATTCGCGGAGGGCGGCGACGTAGGCGGCGACCGCGCCCAGCAGGTCGGACTTCGAGGCGTCGGCGGCGCCCTTGACGACGACCCGGCCGCGCGGTTCGTACTCCCGGGGGTACGTCCGGTCCCGATCGATGACGGCGTCGTAACCGACCTGTTGGACCGCGCTCGCGATCTCGTCGACGGTCGGGTCGGGGACGGCGAGGTCCTCGGGGACCCGTCGCCCCTCGTTCCGGGAGCACTCCGCGTCGAGGTAGGCGGGCCAGATGACGTTTTCGACCATGCCCGGGGCTGGGCGGCGGCGAAATAAAAACCGGCCGGTCCGCGCCCGATTCGGACGCCGGAGGCGGGGAGGGCGGTCGTCGGGGCGCGCTTCGGAGCGAGGCCACGCGCCCACCCGGGAGGCGGACGCTTACCGCCCGAACTCACGCCCGGCGGGCGAGGAACGCGAACGCGAGGAGCGCAACGGCGCCCGCGAGGGCGCCGAATCCGGGCTGGCCGGCGACGGCGTCGTCGGTCGGGCCGCCGGCGTCCGTCGGCTCGTCGGTGGCGGTCGATCGGTCGGCATCGTCCGATTCGTCGGGGTCGGCCGCGGGCGTCGTCGGATCCGCCTCGAGGCCCGCGTCGGCGACCGCCTCCGCGACGGCTTCGAGCGCGATCGCGATCCGCGGCGCCGGTTGGCTGATGTAGTTGCCGTCGACGACTGCGATCTGGTCGTTTCGCACGGCGAACGTCGATTCGAACGCCGGCGTCTCCGGCAGCCCGTCCTGTTGGTTCGAGACCACGATCACTTCGGGGTTCCACTCGACGAGCGCCTCCTCGTTCAGTTCGCCGTACCCCTCGATCCCGTTGTCGGCGGCGACGTTCGCGCCGCCAGCAGTGGTGACGATTTCGTCGATGAACGTCCCGGAACCGGCGGCGAACCCGTCGGTGTAGTACAGGACGCGGGGGGTACGGTCGGGATCAGTGTTAGCTTCGACCGACTCGATCCGGTCCCGGTAGGCCGCGTTCGTCCCCTCGGCCTCGGCACAGGAGCCGATCAGCCGCCCGGTCAGTTCGGTCTTCTCCGCGATGGAGTCGAAAGAGCGTGCGAACCCGAATTTGAAGACGGTCTGGTCGGCGTCCCGGAGGCGCTCGACGGTCCCGTCGGGGACGACGTTGGGCGCGAGGACGATGTCGGCGTCGAGCTGGACGACGGCTTCCTGGTTGACGGCGAACTCGTCGGCGTTGAGCACGTTCTCCGTGGCCTCGATCCCGTCCAGGTAGTCCGTGTAGGACGCCACCGGCGCGCCGACGACCCGGCCGGACGCGCCGAGTTCCCAGACGGTCTGGGCGGCGCTGGCCTGGAGGACGACGATCCGCTCGGGGCGTTCCGCGACGGTCACCGTCTCCCCGGTCGCGTCGGGTTCCGAGACCGGGAACGAACACTCGGGGGCCGAGTCGGCTCCCTGTGCCTGTGCGGGGACGGGCGCGAGTCCGACGGCGAGAGAGAGCGCGAGAAGTACGACGACGGCCGAGGAGGGCGTTCGAGAGCGCATCCCTCCAACCGAGGCGCGAGGACAATAAGTATTTGACTAACGCAACCGGAGTTGCCCGCATGGTTCTCCGGCGGACGCTCGCGTGGTCGGCAGCCCTGTGTGGGGTACTTCTCTCCGTCGTCCTCGTCAGCGCTGCGCTCGGATACGCCGCTATCGGTCCGCTCGACGTGGCGTACGTCCTTTTGAACGGGATCCGGGTACCGGCGCTCGGAGGGTCCGGCGTCACCTGGACCCGGCCGTTCGGGTTCGAGGTCGCGACCACGACCGGACTCATCGTCACGCGGATCCGGCTTCCCCGGATCGCCCTCGGCGCGATCGTCGGGTTCGCCCTCGCGCTCGCCGGGGCCGTCATGCAGGGGTTCTTCCGCAACCCGATGGCCGACCCCTCGATCATCGGCGTCTCCTCCGGGGCGGCCGTCGGCGCGGTCGCGTTCATCGTCCTCCCGCTTTCGGTCCCGTTCGGTCGATCCGCCTTCGCCTTCGTCGGCGCGCTCCTTGCCGCCTTCACCGTCTACCTCATCGCCACCGAGGGCGGTCGGACCCCCGTCGCGACGCTTCTGCTCGCCGGCGTTGCCCTCCAGACGTTTCTCGGCGCGGCGATCTCGTTTCTGCTGTTGCACGCCGGCGACGACCTCGAGACGGCGGTGTATTGGCTCATGGGCCACCTCCACGACAGCACGTGGGGGCGGGTCAGGCTAGCCTTGCCCGTCGTACTCGTCTTCTTCGTGGTCCTGCTGGCGTACGCGCGGGACCTGAACGTGCTCCTGCTCGGCGAGGAGGAGGCGCACACCCTCGGAATCGACGTCGAACGAACGAAGCGGGTCCTGCTCGCGACCTCGAGCGTCGTCACCGCCGCCGCCGTCTCCGTGGCCGGCGTGATCGGCTTCGTCGGCCTCATCGTCCCCCACGCGATGCGGCTCGTCGTCGGCCCCGACCACCGCATCCTGTTGCCGACGAGCGCCCTCGCGGGGGCGGTCTTTCTCGTCGCGACCGACACGGTCGCCCGATCGGGGGCGGCCGAGGTACCCGTCGGGATCGTCACCGCGGCGCTCGGGGCTCCGTTCTTCCTCTATTTGCTCCGAAACCGGGAGGTGCACGCGCTGTGATCGAACTCGACTCGGTCGGCGTCGAACTCGGCGAAACGCCGGTGCTCGAGGACGTCTCCCTCGACGTTCCCGAGGGCGCGTTCCTCGCGTTGGTCGGCCCGAACGGGGCCGGAAAGACGACGCTGCTCCGGACGTGCAACGGGATCGTATCGCCGACGGCGGGGCAGGTCCGCGTGGACGGCCACGACGTGACGTCGTCGTCGCCCCGCGACGTCGGTCGGCTGGTCGCGACCGTGCCGCAGACGACGAGGATCGCCTTCGAGTTCGACGTCGCGGACGTCGTCGCGATGGGACGAACGCCGCACAGGGGCCGCTTCGAGACGGCCGACGACGACGATCGGACCGCGGTCGAGTCGGCGCTCGAACGAACCGACACCGCACGGTTCGCCGACCGATCGATCGACGAACTGAGTGGGGGCGAACGACAGCGCGTCGTGCTCGCCCGCGCGCTCGCCCAGGAGACGCCCGTGCTGTTGCTCGACGAACCGACGGCGAGCCTCGATATCAACCACCAGGTCCGGACGCTGGCGCTGGCGCGGGAGTTGGCGACGGCGGGACGGACCGTGGTCGCGGCGATCCACGACCTCGACCTCGCGGCGCGCTTTTGCGACCGGATCGCCCTGCTCTCCGATGGCTCGATCCTCGCCGACGGCCCGCCCGAGGCGGTCCTCACCGCCGAACGGCTCGAGTCGGCCTTCGGCGTACGGACGGCCGTCGGGACGAATCCGGTGACGGGAACGCCCGCCGTGACGCCGCTCGCCGACGAGCCGCCGGGCGGGCACCGGGTCCACGTCCTCGGGCGCGGGACGGACGCGGCACGGACGATCGGCCGGCTCGTAGAGCGCGGCGTCGCCGTCACCGTCGGGGTGGTGCCGGAGGGTGACGCCGCTTCCGTCACCGCCCGGGCGGTCGCGCGCGAGGTCGTGTCCGCCCCGCCGTTCGAGCCCGTGGCCGACGACCGGGCAGCCGCCGCGGCGGACCTCGTCGACCGGGCGGACGCGGTCGTCGTCGCCGGCCCCATCGAGGGGCCGAACGAACGGCTCGCCCGCGAGTCGGCTCGGGCGTTCGCGCTCCACGGGGCGTCCGATCCCCCTGAGTACGCCGATACAGTCACCGACGCCGAGCTGTTCGAGGCGCTCGGGGACGCGTCCCGGGCCGAGCGAACGCGTCCCCGGGTCGACGACGGCGGAGCGCGGTCGGAGTAGAGACGGACCGAGCCGGCGCTATCCGGAGCACGGACGGCGGAAACGGGGGCCGAAAGCGGGAAACGAAGCCGGGGCGTCTCAGTTCTGCCGCGTCGAGCGCGCCTCGCGGACCTCCGCACCGTCGCGGAGTTTGTCCTCGCAGTTGGGGCAGACCCGGACGGTCGACATCCCCTGCGGGGCGAACACGCGTACGTAATTGTCGGTCACGAACGCATCGCAGTTGCGGCAGTGTGGCATACCGTAGACTCTCGAAGAGACTTTTAAATATCTTTCCCCTGCGGCTCGAAAATTACGTCGCCTCGGAACCGACAGGTCGCGCGATCGGCGTCGCCGGATCGAAGCCGGAAGCGTTTATTAAACGCCGTGACTCACTGGGCGGTGTGGAGTACCTCCCCGTCGCCGCGTACCTCCTGTTTTTCGCGTTCGTCGCCGCGATCGGCGCTCCCATCTCGGCGGCTCTCTTCCGGGAGCTACCGAAAAAGGGTGCCGCGTTCGCCATCCCCGCCGCGTTGATCCCGTTCGCGATCGTCGTGTTCTGGGTCGGCCAACTGTCGTTCGGCCGCCACACCATCGCGCTCGCGCTCGGGGCCGTCGCGGTGGGTGCATCGATCGCCTACCGCCGGGGCGTCCGCCCCGAGTGGCGCGCGGTGGCGGCGACGTACGGCGTCTTCGCCGTCGGGTTCCTGTATCTCGCCCTGTTGCGCGCCTCCGCGCCCGGGATCACGCCGGCCGGCGGCGAGCAGTTCCTCCACTTCGGATTGGTGAACGCGCTGGAGCGCGCCGGGAGCCTCCCGCCGCCGGACGTCTGGTACGCCGGCGAGTCGCTGCGGTACTACTACGGCACCCAACTCCAGGTGGCGAGCGTGTCGATGATCACCGGGACCGAACTGCGGTACGGGTTCAACCTCGGTATCGCCGCGTTCTACGGGGTGTTGGTCGTCGTGGCCTACGGTCTCTCGGGGGCGATCGTCGCACGACGTGGGCACTCCTCTCGGCTCGGGGGCGCCCTCGGGGTGGCGTTCGTCGCCCTCGGCGGGGCCACGACGACGCCGGTTCGCCTCCTGACGCCGTCGCTCCCGGAGCCGATCGCCGACCCCGTCGGCCGGGCCGCCTTCGGGTTCGTCGCCCAGCGCTTCTACGGGGGCGAGTTGGGGGCCGCGGTCGCCGACCTCTCGGATCCCGGTGCCTGGATGTGGTGGTACACCCGCTACGTGGTCAGAGGGACGATCCAGGAGGTCCCGATGTACTCGTTCGTGAAGGGCGACCTCCACGGCCACGCGCTCTCGACGGGATACGTGCTGTTCGCCGCCGCGGTGGCCTACGCCTACTATCTGATGCCCGCCGAGGATCGCCGCCGCCGGATGGCTGCGGTTCTCGGTCTGGGGGCGATCGCCGGCGTCTTCGGCTTCATGAACACCTGGTCGCTCCCGACGGTGGGCGGGCTGGCGGTCCTCGCCGTCGGCGCCGCCGACCCCCACCCCGCGACGCTGCTCCCCGGGCGGCTGGCCGCGCCGCTTCGGGCGGCGGGCAGCCGCGACGGCCGCCGCGACCGACTCGGCTCGGAACTCGGGCGGGTGGCCGTCGCGGGGGTGGTCGGGGCTGTCGTCGTGGCGATCGGCGTCGCCGTCGCGTCACCGTTTCTCGTCTTCGGCCACGTCCCGAGCAACGAGGGCATCGGCTTCTTCCCGCCCCGGAGCCCGCTCGGGCCGTTTCTGGTCGTCTACGGCGGCCTGCTGTCGATGGTTGCGATATACGTGGCGACGCTCGGACGCCCCGTGCTCGCCCAAATCGACCGTCGCTACCTCGCGCTCGCCGGGCTCTGCCTCCCGGTCGCGGTGGCGGCGGCGCTCCGCTTCGACCTCGGCGTGTTCCTCGTCGCGGCCCCGCCGGTGCTCTTCGGGTGGTTCCTGGCGCGCACCGATCGGGGGGACTTCGCCGTCGTGTTGGCGATCGCCGGCCTCGGGCTGTTGCTCGCCCTCGAGGTCGTGCACGCCCGACTGCCGCGGATCGATCCGCCCCGGTGGAACACGGCGCTGAAGGTCGCCGTCCAGGGGTGGACGCTGGGCGCGGCGGGGGCAGGGGCCGCCGCGGCGGTCGTCCTCTCGCGCGCGCTGGGGCGTCTCGACGCCTACCGGAGGGGCGGCGACGCGTCCGGCGACGCTGCCGACCCGTCCGCCGCCGGCACGGGAACGCCGGATCGCCGCGCCGCCCTCCGGTCGTCGCTCGCCGTCGTCTCGGTCTGTCTCGTCGTCGGGTCGACGCTCGTCTTCCCGGTCATGGTCGCCCAACAGGAACTCGGCCCGGAGGTCACCTCGGGCGGGTCCGATCTCACGCTCGACGGACACGAGGCGATCGATACCTCCCGGCCGGCGCAGGCCGAGGCCATCCGCTGGCTCGACGACCGCCCCGGGACGCCGACGATCGTCGAGGCCCCCGGGCCGTCGTATCGGTTCACGAGCCCCGCCTCCACGTTCACCGGCCTTTCGACGGTCGTCGGGTGGGACCACCAAGCGGAGTACCGCAGCCCCGAGGCCTACGAGCGCCGCGTCTCCCACGTCGACGAAATCTACACGGGCGAGCGGGCGGTTGCCGCCGAGCGCCTCGAACGCTACGACGTCACGTACGTCTACGTCGGGCCGGGCGAGCGCGACCGCTACGGCGAGTCGCTGCGTTCCTTCGAGCGCCCTGCGTTCCGCGTCGCCTTCGAGAACGAGGCGGTGACGATCTACCGCGTGGATCGGGACGCCCTCGAGTGAAACGGTGTGTCGGGATCCCTCGCCGAGTTTAAAAAAAAAGCCTAGGCCGCCCATCGTCCTGCCGGAAGCTCACGGAGAGCCGAAACTCCCCGACGCGTATCTTCTTGTACGGGCTGTTCTGGAGCGGTTCGCCGTAGTCCGGCGGGTCGCGCCACGGCGAGGAGACGATTTCATCGAGCTTGTCGAGTATCCGGTCTTGGTCGGCGGGGGACAGTCCGTCGAGGTCGTCTTCGGCCGTCGAGGAGAGTTCCCACGTCCACCCCTCGTCACTCATCGCTCGTGCCGAACCGCTCGCGGGCCTCCTCGGCGCTCGTCGTCCGTCCCTCACGGATGTCTTCCTCGGCTTCGAGCAGGGCGACGAGTTCGTCGCGGTCGAACGTCGGGAACTCGACAGCATCCCGAAGCGTGTACCGGATGAACTCGCTCCGACTGTTGAACCCGCGTCCCTGCCACGTATCGTCTATCTGTTCGAGGAACGACTCGGTGAGTTTGAAGTTGACCGTGGCGATTTCGTCTCCGCCGTCGTCATTCGTAGCTGCTTCAGACATATAGACGTAATACGCTAGTCTTACCAATAGTCGTTTCGGCGGAACCTCACTCGCCGCGTACTCGTCGTGGATAGCCGCATCGAGGAGCAGTTCTATCACATTCCTGACTACGGTTCATCGTCCGCCCTGTGAGTGTGGATTATCGAAATCCGGGGTGTCGCTTGAGGGGACGCGCCCCCGGTCGATTTCGGGTCTAATCCGCCACTGTCTGTGAATTAGTTTGTGTTTCTTGATAGTTTGACGAATCGCATTACGGCGAGGGATGCCCTGTTTAGCGAGAGAAGCGAATCTTGAACGAGTTTTATTCAAATAGGTGTATCGATAAAAGTGTGCGTACAAGGAGTGTACGGCAGAAAGAGCCTAGGCCGGGATTTGAACCCGGGCTCTCGTCCTTACCAAGGACGCGCTTTACCGCTAAGCTACCCAGGCAGGCACTCGTCGATAGCCGGGTTTTACTGTTAGTCGTTTCGATTCGCGGCCGCCGTGAGACGGTTTCGCCCCCGAGAGGGCGGCACACTACGTGCCCGAAGAGCGGGATCCGGCGGCCGTCCGATCGGGACTCGCGACCGCCGCCGAGATCCGCTCCGCGACGCCGCCGAGAGCCGCCTCGGTCCCGGGCAGGGGGTCGGTTCCCAGTTCCTCGGCGAGCTCGTCGGCGACGGTATCGACCGGCTCCGGGATCGTGCCGAGGGCGACGTCGGCCCCGGCTCTGACCGCGATCCGGACGAAATCCGCCTCGAGCCGTCGGTCGAGTTCGGCCGGCGTCCCGTCGGTCTCCCGGAGCGTCTGGTCCCGCCCGAAGTGCCGGACGGCATCGACGACGTCCATGGCGACGCCGGTGTGGGCGAGGTACTCGAATCCGCGCGCGACGAGCACCTCGGCGGCGATCGCGTTCATGTCGCCCTCCTCCCTGTCGTCGTTCGACCACGGATCGGTGTGGATGAGATCCCGCGACAGCCGGAGCCCCTCGTAACTCATCTGGACCCCGGCGCCTCGGCGCGAAGCGGTGTCGAGGTCGACCGACTCGTCGAGCGCCGTCGCCGTCACGACGGTGAGCGCACCGGGGGTCATCGACGCCGACTCGAGCACTCCCTCGAGGCGTTCCCGGAGGGCTTCGGGGACGATGTCGCCGATCCCCTCGCTGAACGCGGCCCGGGCGTGCGCGGTTTCGTCCATCTGCCGTTCAGTAGGGACGGGAGGGGCAAATCAGTTTGGAAAGCGTGAACGTGCCGTCGGCGAGGCCGGACCGACGACCGCCGCGTGACCGCAGCACTTACTGCCCGTTCCGTCCCCCGTTCGGTGATGATCGACATTGACGACCAGGGGGCGATCCGCGTGGTTACGCTCGATCGCCCGGAGAGGCGAAACGCGCTCACTTCGTCCGGACTGGAGGCGCTCGAGACGGCAGTCGCCGATCCCCCTGTTCCGGTGGTGTACCTCCACGGCGCGGGGGAGGCGTTCAGCGCCGGCGCCGACTTGGAATCCGTCGCGGCACTTGCCGACGACGCCGACGCCGACGTCGAGGCGTTCGTTCGTCGGGGCCAGCGCACTGCCGACGCCATCGAGACCAGTCCCGCAGTCGTGGTCGCCGGCATCGACGGGGCGGCCCGCGGCGGCGGCGTCGAACTCGCGGCGGCCTGCGATCTGCGGATCGCGACCCCCGGCGCGACGTTCGCGGAGCCCGGAGTGACGTTCGGGCTGTTCGGCGCCTGGGGCGGGACCGTCCGGCTCCCCGAGCTCGTCGGGTTGGGGGACGCGCTCGATCTCTCGCTCTCCGGACGGGTCGTCGACAGCGAGGAGGCCCGCCGTATCGGCCTCGTCTCGCGGATCGTCGAGGAGCCCCGGGCGGTCGCCGAGGGAATCGCCGAGAACGACCCCGCCGCCCTCGAGGAAGTGAAAGCGTGTCTCAGGGATCGGGGAAGCAAGGCCGAGCGCGAAGACGGCGAGGTCGCCGCGTTCGAGACGCTCGTCGAGACGCACGCCGAGACGCTTCGGGACCTCGGTGGGTCGTCGTAGCGGTGCGGCGGTCGACGGCGCGCGAGCGCCAACACCGTCGACCGGCCGAGCCGGTTATAACGCCTCGGGGGCCGGCGGCATCGAGCGCTTGTGCGCGCTGGCCTCGTAGAGCTCGACGACGCGGTCGATCGCACTCCCGGGTACGTCGAGCGTCTCGACGGTCGCGTGTCTCGAGAGCGGACCGTGGACGTGCAGCGCCAGGATGGCGTCGAGGTCGTCGTAGCCGAGGCCCATCTCCTCCTCGTCCGTCTGCCCCTCCCACATCGCCGCCGTCGGCGTTCGGGTGACCAGATCCTCCGGGACCCCGAGGTCGCGGGCGAGCTGGCGGACCTGGCACTTGTACAGGTTCCCGATCGGGTTGCAGTCGACCGCTTGATCGCCGTACTTGGTGAAGTAACCCGTCGCGGCCTCGGAGCGGTTGCCCGTGCCGAGGACGATGCAGCCTTCGGCGTTGGCGAGGAAGTAGTTCAACACCGCCCGGGTTCGGACCCGGACGTTGCCGAGCGCCATCCGATCCTCGGCGGCGTGGTCGGGTGCGGCGTCGACGAACGCATCGACGATCGGGTTGATCTCGACGGTGTCGTACTCGATGTCGAGCGCCTCGGCGACCCGCTCGGCGTCGGTCTCGTCGGCGTCCGGGTTCACGGAACTCGGCATCAGGAGGCCGTGGACCGAGTCGGCACCGAGCGCCTCGACGGCCAGATAGGCCGTCGTCGTCGAGTCGATTCCCCCGGAGAGGCCGATGACTGCCCCCTCCGCTCCGGCGTCGTCGACCGTATCGGCGATGAACTCGACGATGTTTTGGCGTCTCGCTTCGAGTTCGTCGTCCGAGAACAGCAGTTCGACGCCCGTCTCTTTCTGTAACAGCTCTGCGTCCGTCATTACCCTCCGTTGGGCCTCTCAGCACTAATACTCTCCCGTCGCCCGGGTGTTTTTGGACGGTCGTTCGATTGGATCGCGGGATTCCGGACGCGCCGATCCGAGACGCTACGTTCAAGTATGCCGGGGCGGAAAAAGCGTATGCGCGCCGTTGGTCCAGTGGTAGGACATTAGCTTCCCAAGCTAATAGCCCGGGTTCAATTCCCGGACGGCGCACTCAATCCGATCGCTGTATTGCGATTTTGCTCATCGATTCACTCAGCGTTAGTGCATCGACCGAAGCTAATGTCATTCGATTAATCACAAACCGCCATACGGCGGTTGATTCGGGTTTCTGTTGCACTAATTACAGTAATTGGGGGACGCCGTCACTATGACTGATATCGATCAGTATCCCGTCATCCCCGACCCGACGACGGAGTACCTAAACCAACGACAAAAAATGGATTATCGAACCGTCCGTGAGTCGTTTATCCGGTGGCTCGATTCCCGTGGGAAGGATGTCGACAAAGACGTTGGATACTCCGAGTCGACGGTACGATTGACTGCGTACCTCAGTGATATGTTCTATCGGTGGGTTTGGGATAATCGAGGATACACGACCGCGGTTGAGAACGATGACGCGGACGCGTACATACGTGATATCGCGGGCGATAATTCGATGTCGACCACCTACAAAGCGAAGGTCGTAAAATCGCTAAAACGACTGTTCAAGTACAGACACGTCGAAAAGGGAGGAAATGAATGGGAGTCTAAAATCAGCTTTAGCGACACGCGACGGGACAATCCACCGGATTATTTAACCGAGTCTGAACGGACAGCGATCCGCGAAGCGGCGCTTGAGTATGGGTCAATCCCGTCGTATAATTCCGTGTCCCCCGAGGAACGCGATCGGTGGAAAATATATCTTGCACAACGGTTTGAGAAGCCGAAATCTGAAGTGTCGGTGGACGACTGGGAACGAGCGAACGGCTGGAAGATCCCGTCGTTAGTGATGTCATCGTTGGATGCTGGGCTACGTCCGATCGAGGTTGGGCGGGCTGTCGTCAGGTGGGTTGACGTGGATAATGGCGTGCTCCGGATCCCGAAGGGCGAATCGAGCAAGAATGAGAATAATTGGGTGGTTGGGTTGACTGATCAAACCACGCGCGCGTTGGATATGTGGATATCCGAACGGTCGAATTACCCAAAATACGACGATACAGACGCCCTATGGTTAACTCGGCAATCAAATCCGTATTCATCGTCGTCACTGAGACACGTGATGGATCGGTTGTGTGATATCGCGTCTATATCGACCGATGATCGGTCTGTAACATGGTATTCGATTCGCCATTCTGTTGGGACGTACATGACGCGTGAAGACGGTCTGTCGGCTGCTCAATCGCAGTTACGGCATAACTCCCCCCGGACGACGATGCGATACGATCAAACCCCCGTCGAAGATCGGAAGGATGCGTTGGAACGGATGGGGTAAGGTTCAGAAGTTTATCCGTGGGGTGAATTTATAAAACCTAATTGATTAAATTCGCTCATGTTTGGGAACAGCGACAGTGATACTACCAAACTACAAGACGCGATCCTCCGCGAATACGACATGGGCGTGCAGAACCCGAAGCAAATCGCTGCTAATTGCGACTGCTCGGAAAGTTACGTCAAAGAGACGTTAAACGAGTATCGGTCGGGGTGGAATGATGACAGTGGGTTTGGACTCATCTGAGATTCGGAAGACGCTGCAAGATCTGTCCCCGCGATACTTCGAACAGTTTGTCGCGGACGTGTGGCAGGAGAAGCAGGGTTGGGCGACTGAAGTGATGGACAAGGGTCCAGATAAGGGGTTGGACGTTATCGGACAACCGCCAAACGGAGGTCCAAAAACGGCCGTCCAGTGTAAACGCTACTCCGTTGGGAATAAAATCACAAGCAGAGATGTCCAGCAGTACGCCGCTTTGAGACAGCAATGGGACGACGTTAAAGGAGTCACGATCGTCACGACAAGTTCGTTCACAAGCGATGCGGAAGATCTGGCGGATCGAATTCGAGTAAAGTGTATTGACGGGGAAACACTCACGCGTCTGATTAAAAAGTACGATGCGGTGGAAATATTAGACTGGTATGACGCGGGAAAACCTAGGTAATAACAACAATGTCAGATGATGACCTTCGATTCGGGGATGTCGATAGCAGCGGTGGGGGGACAGGTGGGACGGATATGGGAGATTTGTTCCGTCAATTGTTCATGGGGATCGTGGGGCTGTATATACTACTCAAAATGGTAGAAGTACTGTTCAACATCCCGATCCCGCTTATTTAATCAGCCATCGCTTCGCCAGCCCGGGTTCAATTCCCGGACGGCGCATGGCGAGGATCGAGCGAAGCGAGATCCTCGGAGACATCGAGCGGCGAAGCCGCGAGATAGCGAGACCGAACGCGGTGAGGTCTCGGAACACGAACGGGGGGCGAAACGACCCGTGAATGCACTCCCTCCGGTCGGGGGGCCCCGTTCGAACGGCCCGGGGTATCCTACGACAGAATTCATACGGAGCCGGCCACAAGAGTAGGGGTGGCAAAGATACTTGCGAGCGACGATCCGCGGATCCGGATCGACACGCTACGATCGGTTCTGGGGGACGAACACACTGTGTGTTCGACCGACCTTTCGTCGACTGAGCGGGTCGTCGAGACAGCACGGGAGGCCGACGCGCTCGTCGTCGACACCGGCGTTCCGGTGCCGGCAGCAGTCTTCGGCGACTGTGAGCGTCTCGACGTCGTCGCCCGTGCCGGGACGGGCGTCGACAACATCGACATCGCGGCGGCCGACGACGCCGGCGTAACGGTGACGAACGTCCCGGAGTACTGCACCGAAGAGGTCTCGACGCACGCGGTCTCGCTGTTTTTGACGCTCTTTCGGCACGTAGGGAGCTACGATCGGGCGATCGAGGACGGGCGATGGGACTGGACCGACGGCCGGCCGATTCGGCGGCTCTCCGAACAGACGGTCGGGTTTCACTCGTTCGGAGGGATCGCCAGACGGACGGCGGAGAAATTAGCCGGCTTCGGCTGCGAACTGATCGCTTCCGACCCGTACGTCGACGCCGACGAGATGGCGGCACACGGTGTCGAAAAGGTATCGTTTGGGGAACTCCTGGAGACGGCCGATCACATCTCGGTTCACGCCCCCCTGACCGAGGAAACGCGTCACAGTTTCGACCGCAGCGCGTTCGAGCGGATGCGCGAGACGGCGATTCTCGTCAACGTCGGGCGCGGCCCGATCGTCGACCAACCGGCGCTCCGTCGGGCCCTCGACGCCGGGGAGATCGCCGCCGCGGGGCTCGACGTACTGAACGAGGAGCCGCCGGTGGATTCCGAACTCGTCGGCCGCGACGACGTGGTCGTGACGCCGCACGCGGCGTTCTACTCCGAGGATTCGCTCGTGAGCCTCAACGAGCACGTCGCCGGCGACGTTCGCGACGCGCTCGCGGGCGACCGACCCGATGGGTTCGTCGATCCGAACGCAGCGGTGCCCTGATCGGTCGGCCCCGCTGTCGGCCGGTACGGAACCCCGACCGCGCCGGATCTATCTCACCCGTGGAAGAACCTCGCACTTCAGCGCCGAAACGAAACGAAACGTCAGTGCGGAAACGAAATCAAAGCCGATTGCAGGCCTCGTCGACGCCGTCCTCACAGAGTCGCTGTAGCGTGTGACACGCTCGGTCGTTTCCGTCGCTGCACTCTTCTCGAAGGAGTTCCATGTTTGTTTGATCCATGTGTGTCATGTCGTACCATGTCTCATACTGCGCCAATATTTAAATATTTTGGTCCCGATCCGGAACGGCGGCGACGGCTCGAACACCCGTCGGATGGAGTCGAACCGCTGCACCCGACGGGGCGTTCGGTTCTCTCCCCGGTGAGTGCCCGAATCGGCGCTCCCCGCTGGGCGTTCGCTGGACGTGCACCACACAGCTCGTCTCACTCGACGCTCGGTGTCACCGTCACGGATACCGATCGCTCCCGAGGACCGTCGCACTCGATCAGAAGGATCGACTGCCAGGTGCCGAGGGCGAGTTCCCCGCCACGAACCGGTACGGAGACGTCTCGACCGAGAACCGACGACCGGAGGTGTGCGTCGGCGTTGCCGTCGAGCGCGTCGTGGCGCCACCCCTCGGGGGCCGACAGTTCGGCGACGAACGCCTCGACGTCCTCCAGCAGCCGCGGTTCGGCCTCGTTGATCGACACCGCTGCCGTGGTGTGTTCGACGAAGACGGTACAGAGCCCCCGTTCGATCGACTGAATTTCGGCCTCGACGCGGTCGGTCACGTCAACGACGTCGATGCGATCCTCGGTACTGACGCGTAGCTCCATCGAACGCCCCTGTTGACCCGCTCGGCATATATATCCGTGGCCAGCTCACTCCTTCGAGTCGAGGAAGGCTGCGGCCCGTTCGCGGCCGCGCTCGATCAACTCCGAGATGAACGCCGGATCGCGATCCAGTTTCGTCGCGGAACTGTACCCGCCGTCGAGGACCAACCGGTGTATCTCGGGCGTCGTGAACCGGTCGGCCGGGAGCATCCCCGCCTCGACCCACTCGGTTACCTGCTCGACGAACGCCAACTCCTGGTTCAGCGAGATGTTCCCGGACAGTTCGTTGCGCCGGTCGGCGATCGCGTCGAGCCGCCTCGGTTCCGTCGCCATCGACTGGTCGTTGATCTGGACGATCCACACTTCCTCGGGTTTCCGTTCCGGCGGCTGGTGGAGGAGGTCCCTCACCGGCGGGTTCTGGCTGAACAGCCCGTCCCAGTGGTGGTGGCCGTCGATTTCGACCGCCCGGTAGAGGTTGGGCACGGCCGCGGAGGCGAGAACCGCCTCGACGGTGACCGCCTCGTCGACGAACGTCTCGAACTCCCCCGAGTCGACGTTGACCGTCCCGACGACGAGTTCGGGGGCGGTTCGCTCGCAGTACTCGGGGATCTCCTCGAAGTCGACGTAGCGTTCGAGCACGGCCCGGATGCGCTCCTTGCCGGGTTCCGGCCCGGGGAGGTGATACGGGCTGACTCTCGGGATCGGCGCGCCGGCGCTCTGGAGGCGAGAGACAGTGCGCAACCAGCCGTTCATCGCCCGGTCGATCCCGTCGTCCGCCGCGAGGTCGTGCCAGACGTCGGTCACCGTCTCCGCGGCGGCGGCACGGCCGTCCGCGACCAGCTCGTACCACACCGCGGTCGCGTTGAACGCGCCCCCCGAAGTGCCGCTGATGCCGACGATCCGGTACCGTTCGGGCCAGTTCGCGAGCAGGTGCTCGAGGACCCCCGCGGTGAAGGCCGTATGGCTACCCCCTCCCTGACAGGCGATAGCGACGTTGGTACGGTCGTCCGTCATGGCGCACCCGAAGGCCCGGCGTTACTCGTAGGTGTCGGTCGTCTTATAAATGGTCGGCGGAAACGAGGTCACCCCTCGTCCGCCCGATCGCCCTCCCGGACCCCCTGGCTGGCGTCGGACGGCCCGGCGTCGTCGCTCGCCCCGGAGACGTCCGTCGGGGTCGATCCGCCCGCCGAGCCCGTCGGAGCCGCCGGTTCGACCTGCTTGCCGATCGCCTTCGGGATCACTCGGTGGGTCGCGTCGTCCCACTCGCGCTCGAGTTCCCGGCCCTCGAAGAGCCGGTCGAGGAAGACGGCCAGGCCGGCGACCTCCGAGTGGGGCTGGTTCGTCACGCCGACGTTGTAGTCGGCCCGCTCGTAGACGTCGAAGGGGACCTTCTCGGCCCCGACGACGGCCAAGATCGGCCCCTCCTCGTGGTCGCTCCTGATCTCGGATTCGACCGTCTGGATCGGCAACCCGTACATCGTGAGGTGGACGACAGCCCCCTCGAACCTCCGGATGACCGCCCGTGGCTCCTCGGTCAACTCGGCGTCGAAGGGGCCGCCGAACCGGTCCGTGATGTCCTCGATGGTTCCCTTCGACCCCGAGGCGGCCCCCGAGATGATCACCCGGTCGGCACCGAGCGCCCGGGCCGTCAGGCCCACGTGGGTCGTCATCCGGTTGTCCCGTCCCGGCCGGTGGCCGAGCCGGAGGACGACGACCTCGTGATCTGCGTGCATACGTCGGCTTTCGCCCCGGGGCGTTAGGCGGTTTCGGTCGTCGGATCGGGGAGGGCCGTCCCGCGTCCGCGTCGAAACCGATTTATCATCCCCGACCCCACCGCCGTCAATGGAACTCTCCGGACTGCGGATCTGTATCACCGGCGGCGGCGGGTTCGTCGGGTCGCACCTGGCCGACCGACTCGTCGACGACAACGACCTCCTCGTCGTCGATCACTTCGGGAACGGCAGACGCGAGTGGGTACCCGAGGGCGCGGCGGTGATCGAGGGCGACCTCCGCGAGCCCGCCGTCCGCCGCGAGGCGATCCCCGACGGAACCGATCTCGTCTTTCACTTCGCCGCGGACAAGGCCGTCGACAGCGACGATCCGGACGCGCAGTTCCGGGCGAACACCGACCTGACGGCGTCCGTCCTCGAGCGCATGGCGGACGCCGGCTGTCGCCGGATCGCGTTCACGTCGTCGTCGACGGTGTACGGGGAGGCCCCGCGGCCGACGCCCGAGGACTACGCCCCCCTGGAGCCGATCAGCGCCTACGGGGCGGCGAAACTCGCCGAGGAGGCGCTGCTGTCGGTGTACGCCCACAGCCACGGGTTCGACGTCTGGTGTTTCCGTTTCGCGAACATCGTCGGCCCGCGGCTCCAGTTGGGGGCCGTGATCCCGGACTTCATCCACAAGCTCCGCGAGGACCCGACCGAACTCGAGATCCTCGGCGACGGCCGCCAGGAGAAGTCCTACATGCACGTCGAGTCGTGTCTGGACGCGATGGAACACGTCGTCGAACACGCCGACGCGCCGATGAACACCTACAACCTCGGCACCCGGACTACGACGTCCGTCCGGCGGATCGCGGACGTCGTCGCCGAGGAGATGGGGCTCGACCCCGCCTACAGCTTCACCGGCGGGGACCGAGGCTGGGTCGGCGACGTGCCCCGGATGCGGCTCTCGATCGAAAAGCTGGCCGCGACGGGGTGGACCCCCGAGGCGTCGTCGGACGACGCCGTCCGGCGGGCGGTCCGGGAGCTTCTCGCCGAGGGATAACGGGAAGCCCGGCCGGCACACGGCCTACACGGAAAACGGCGTCCGGACCGAGACGCTCCGCTCGCTGACGCGGAGCGTCGCCTCGGCGGTGTAATCGCCGGGCTCCGGATCCGGCCACGTTCCCCCGAACGTCGCCGCCTCGCCGGGCTGGAGGTTCGCCTCGGTACGCGACTGTGCGAAGCCCCGACCGTCGCTGTAGCGCCATCTCTCGTCGCCGTCCCGATACACTGCGAAGTCGGCCCTGCAGGCGTCCCGGAACGTCAACTCGATCGGCGTGCTTCCGGCGTTGACGACGGAGAGATCGAACGTAACGCCGTCGCCGACGGTCACCTCCAGCGCCGTCTCGAGCATACCGTCCCTTCGGGTCGCTGGATAAAAGACCTGTCCCGCGTCCGGAGCCGCGGTCCCAACGGATAAATCGCTCCCGCGACTAGCCGACCCCGTGCAGGTCGTCGGCTATCGGACGGGCGCTCGTGCGGACGCGGAGCCGGCGCTGGTCCTCGCGAGCCGGGGCGAGGTGGAGCGCGAACCGCTCACGCCGGGGCGGAAACTCTCGTACACGCTCGGCGATCGGCACTGCGCCGGGGCGACCGACGGCGACGAGCACCTTCCCTGCGCCGCTCCGGAAGCGCCGTACTGCGAACTGCACGACTCGACGTGGATCTGTGCGAAGTGCACCGGGACCTGCCTGAAGCGGGAGATGGACTGCCACACCGAGCACGCCGTCTACCTGGCGGCCTTCGCGCCGTCGACGTTCAAGGTCGGCGTGACCGGACGGTCGGATCCCACCGTCCGACTCCGCGAGCAGGGCGCGGATCGGGGCGCCATCGTCGGGCGCGTCGCCGACGGCCGGATCGCTCGGGAACTCGAAGCCGAGATAGCGGCGGCGACGCCGCTGCCGGATTCGGTCCGCGTCGCGACGAAGGTCGAGGGGATGGGCCTCGGGGTCGACGAGGGGGCGTGGGAGCGACTGCTCGAGGGGTTCGACGTCGAGACGACCCACGAGTTCGAGTACGGCCTCGGACTCGACGCCGCGCCGATCCCCGACACGTTCGCCACCGGGACCGTCGTCGGGACGAAGGGCCGCGTGCTCGTCGTGGAGCGTTCCGGGGGTCGCTTCGCCGTCGACATGCGGTCGCTGGTCGGATACGAACTCGAGCCGGGGGCGGGTACGCGGGCGCTGCAGTCGGATCTGGGGTCGTTCGGCTGACCGTCCCTCGCGTCCCGCCCCCGTAACCTGTGGACTTTTTTGTCGGGAGCCGAAAGGTGGGGGCATGACAGACGAAGAGGAGTCCGAGGCCGAGGGCGAAAGCGAGGGCGAGGAGAAGTCGTTCCGCGAGCGCGTCGAGGAGATCAGACAGCAGCGCTCCGAGGAGGGCGGCGAGGGCGACGCCGACGGCGAGGGAATGAGCCGCGAGGAGAAGATGAAAGAGATGATGGGCGGCGGTGGCGGCCCCGGCGGCATGGGCGGGGGCGGCATGGGCGGCAGCCCCTTCGCACAGATGATGGGCGGGATGATGGGCGGCGGTGGCGGCCCCGGCGGCATGGGCGGCGGCCCGCCCGGGATGGGCGGCCCCGGCGAGGCCGGAGAGGAGGAGGCCGGCAACGAGGAACTCGTCCGCGAGGTCCGGAAGGTCCGCGACGAACTCCACGACATCCGACGCGAGATCGAGCGCATCGGCGACGCCTTAGAGGAGTAGCGGAAACGCGACGGTGCGGTCAACGCCGATCCTTTTTAAGTGCCACGCAGTCGTCGGGTGACACCACACGGCTGTCGGACGACACTACGCAGCCGTCGGATGACGGTCGCGTGGCTGCCGACCTTCGTCATCCATTTATAAATCAACCCCCGGCCGCCGACCGACCCGGACGTGCTCGCCGGTTTATATGTAGCCGGCGTCGGCGAGCCGATCGACGGCCTCGCGCAGCCGCTCCTCGCTCGCCGCGTAGGACAGCCGGGCGTAGCCGGGCGTCCCGAAGGCGCTGCCGGGAACGGTCGCGACGTGGGCCTCCTCGATCGCGCCCTCACACCAGGCTTGGTCGTCGTCGTCGACGGGCAACATCATGTAGAACGCGCCGTCCGGGACGGGCACGTCGATGCCGTGCTCGCCGAACAGCTCGACGAGCATGTCGCGTCGGTCCTCGAAGGCGTCGCGCATCTCCGCGACCGCCTCGTCGGTGTTCTCCAGCGCCTCGATCCCGGCGTGTTGGACGAAGTTCGCCGCACACGACACCGAGTGCGAGTGGAGCTTGCCGGCCTGCTCGACGAGCGCCTCCGGGGCGGCGAGGTAGCCGAGCCGCCACCCGGTCATCGAGTACGCCTTCGAGAAGCCGTTGATCGTGACCGTCCGGTCGCCCATCCCCTCGAGGGAGCCGAGGGATGTCTGTTCGACCCCGTAGGTGACCGCGTCGTAGATCTCGTCGGAGATGACCGTCACGTCGTGTTCGACCGCGAGGTCGCGGACGGCCTCCAGGGCGGCGTCCGTAAAGACCGCACCCGAAGGGTTCGACGGCGAGTTGATCACGAGCAGTTCGGTGTCGTCAGAGACCGTCGCCGCGAGGTCGTCGAGGGCCGGCTCGAGCTGGAAGCCCGACTCCGAGAGGTCGATCCGCGAGAGCTCCCCGCCGGCCAGTTTCGCCATCGCCTCGTAGCTGACCCACGCCGGGTCCAGGAGGACGACCTCGTCGCCGTCGTCGACGAGCGTCTGGAACGTCTCGTAGAGGGCCTGCTTGCCGCCCGGGGTGACGATGATCTCGTCGGTCGTGTACGCGAGCCCGTCCGAATCGAGCTTCTCGACGATGGCCTCCTTGAGCTCCGGGATGCCGTTCGAGGGCGTGTAGCCGGTGTGGCCGGCGTCGAGGGCGTCCTTGCCGGCCTCGACGACGTTCTCGGGCGTCGGGAAGTCGGGTTCGCCGACCGAGAGGTCGACGACGTCGACGCCGTCGGCTTCGAGTTCCGATGCGAGGTTGCTGATCGCGAGCGTCGCGCTGGGTTCGACCCGCCCGACGCGCTCCGTGAATTGCATTGTCATAGTGTATCGAGTTCCTCCGCGAGTGAAATAGCGCTTCGGACGGCGCTCGCGCCGTGGTGGACCCGCTCTTCGGCCTCGGCGTGGCTCATCCCGGGGCCGGTGATCCCGAGCGTGACCGGCGTGTCACGATCCAGGGAGACGTCGGTGAGTCCGGCGGCGGCCGCGTCGGCGATCACCCGATCGTGATCGGTGTCGCCGGTGACGATCGCGCCGAGGACCGCGACGGCGTCGATCTCCGGCCGCCGGGCCAACCGGTCGGCCGCGAGCGGCGTGTCGTAGGAGCCGGGGACCTCGACCGTCTCGAGTATCTCGGCGCCGGCCTCGTCGGCGGCTTCCCGGGCCCGCGACTCCATCTCGTGGGTCACCGGCCGCTCCTTGTTGAACTGCGCGACCACCAGTCCGAGCGCTACCATACGTTCCAGTCGGTGTCGGCACCTAAAAGAACTGCCGAAAGGCCGCCCGTGCCGCACCCCGTTCGACTCGCTCAGGCTGCCGCCTTCGCTTCGTCGAAGTCACAGCGTCACGTCACTCCGCTCGTGCCGCATCCCGTTCGACTCGCTCAGGCTGCCGCCTTCGCTTCGTCGAACGTCCCGTCGAACTCGCCGTTCTCCAGTCGTTCGTTGAACGTTCGGGCGTCCTCGCCCTCGACGGTGACGCCGAGTGACGCACAGGTGCCGGCGACCTCTTTGGCGGCGTTGCGAGCGTCGTACGCCAGGAGGTCGGGGAGTTTCTGTTCGGCGACCGTCTTGAGCTGTTCGGCGCTCATGTCGGCGACGAACTCCTCGTTGGGCTCGCCGGAGCCGGTCTCGAACCCGAGTTCGTCCTTGATCAGCGCGGCCGTCGGCGGGACGCCGACCTCGATGCCGAACGAGCCGTCGTCGTCGTAGTCGACGGTGACGGGGACCTCCGTCCCGTCGAACGCCGCCGTCTGTTCGTTGATCTCGTTGACGACCGCCTGCACGTCGACCGGGGTCGGGCCGAGTTCGGGGCCGAGCGGCGGCCCGGGGTTGGCCTGCCCGCCGGGGACGAGTACTTCGATAGTTCCAGCCATGTACGTGTCGAGTGTCGCGGCGGTTTTAAGGGTTGTCGATTCGGGCCAGCGTGGTAGCGGTACACACTCCGACGGGCGCGGGCTCAGGGCAGGGCGACGCCGTGTCGGGCGAGGTACCGGCTCACGTCCTTGATCACGAGCGGGCTCCCGATGATGCGGGCGGTCGGCCCCTCGTCGGTGACGGTGACGGAGAACTCGGATTCGAGGTCGTGGTGGAGCCCGTCGGGCGTGTCGGGTGGGAGGACGATCTGGGTGCTGTCGCGGAGACGGGCGGGATTTGCCATCGGTTTCCGGATGGCTTCGCCGATTGATGAAGCTGTTGAAACGGGGCGGCAGACGCCGGGAGCGACTCGACTCGATCAGGCGTTGACGACCAGGATTCCGAACACCGCCGCCGCGATGAGCCCGACGCTGACCGTCCTGAACCCGTAGCCGAAGACCGTCGAAAAGACGAGGTGGAAGACGCCCACGAACGCGACCCCGGCACAGAGCAGCGTGGCCGCGAGGGCCCGTTTGCCGTCCATACGCCGGATACGGACCGGGGGCACATATGGCTGTATGTCCCGGCGTGTCGGAAGCCGGTCGTCGCGGAACCGCGCGAACGCGACGCCGGGCGAGCCCCAACCGAACGCCTTTTTCGGCACCGACGATACGTCTCCCCTAATGGGGCTCAAAGAGGAGATCGAGGCGATCGAGGAGGAGATCGCCGACACCCCGTACAACAAATCGACCGAACAGCACATCGGTCGGCTGAAGGCCAAGCTGTCGGAAAAAAAGGAGAAGCTGGAGCGCCAGCAGTCCTCCGGGAGCGGCGGCGGCGGGTACGCCGTCGAGAAGCACGGCGACGCGACGGTCGCGCTCGTCGGGTTCCCCTCCGTCGGCAAGTCGACGCTCCTCAACGCCCTGACGAACGCCGACAGCGAGGTCGGCTCCTACGAGTTCACGACCCTGGACGTCAACCCCGGGATGCTCGAGTACCGCGGCGCGAACATCCAGTTGCTCGACGTGCCGGGGCTCATCGAGGGGGCCGCCGAGAACCGCGGCGGCGGCCAGGCGGTCCTCTCTGTCGTCCGGACCGCCGACCTGGTGTTGTTCGTCCTCTCGGCGTTCGAGATCGACCAGTACGAGCGGCTCTACCAGGAACTCTACAAAAACAAGGTGCGGCTCGACACCGAGCCCGTCCAGGTCAACATCCGCAAGAAGATCAAAGGGGGAATCAACCTCACCACCTCCGACCGGGTGAGCCTCGACGACGAGACGATCATGGGCGTCCTCCGGGAGTACGACTACGTCAACGCCGACGTGACGATCCGGGAGGACCTCACGATCGATCAGTTGGTCGACTCGCTGCAGGACAACCGCGAGTACCTCCCCTCGGCCGTCGCGGTCAACAAGGTCGACCTGATCGACCCGAGTTACGTGGAGACGGTCAAGGAGGACCTCCGGAGCCACGACATCGATCCCGAGGACGCCGTATTTATCAGCGCGGAGGACGGCCGCGGCCTCGACTCCCTGAAGGAGACCATCTGGAACGACCTCGGATTGATCCGCATCTACATGGACAAGCCGGGCCGCGGCGTCGACCGCGAGGAGCCGCTCATCCTGACCGAGACCGAAAACACCGTCGACGACGCGTTGCGGGAACTCGGCGGCAGTTTCGAGGATCGGTTCCGGTTCGCCCGCGTGAGCGGCCCCTCGGCGAAGCACGACGACCAGCAGGTCGGCCGGGACCACGAACTGCGGGACGAGGACGTCCTCCGGATCGTCGCCCGAAAGTGAGGCGGGCGCGCGGGCGAAGTGTCGCCCGAAGGCGAGACGAGCGCGTGAGCGAGACCGCCGCCCGGACGCGGGAGGGGTGGAGTTATTTATACGCCCCGGATACAGCCCGGCATGAGACTCAAACGTCCCAGCCGCCCCCGGGGGTTCCGGGTGGCCGACTCCGCCCAACAGCTCGTCGGCGGGTTCCTGCTGGCTGGGCCGTTCGTCGTCACCGAGGAGGTGTGGGTGCTGGCCGACAACATGAGCGTCTTCCACGCCCTGGCGACGGTCGGCGTGGTGTTCGCCATCGGGTACGCGACCCTTTATAAAGCGGACACGAAGCGGGACCCCGACGACGAGCAGAACGTCGGCGGGATTCCGCTTCGGTTCATCTCGCTGATGCTCGTCTCGTTCGGTTCGGTGACGATCCTGGCGGTGCTTTTCGACGCCCCCGACACGTTCCTCGGGGGAACCGAGACGAACGGAGCGATCGCCGTGACGACGTTCAAAGCCGTGAGCGTCGGGGCGATCTTCAGCGTCGTGGGCGCGGCGACGGCCGACAGCGTCTTTTCGCGGTGACTCCCCCTCGCCCGCGTCGTCCACCATCGGCGTCTGTGCGGCCCGCCGGCAACCGACGATAAGACATATACCCCTCGTGGTGTATCGTTCCGGTAATGTCGCTCTCCACGCAGTCGCTCACCGAGTTTTCGGTGTTGCCCTACACCGACGTGCTCGCGTGGGTCGTGATGGCGGTCTTCGTCGCCGGCGTCGTCCTGGACAGGCGGGATCGGCGCGACCTCGCCGTTCCGGTGACCGCGGGCGCGTGGGGGCTGTTCGCCGTGTTCTGGTTCCTCCTGATACACCACTTCGCGTTGATCCACCGAAGCGCGATCCAGACCGTCCTCGTCGTCGTCGCCGTCCCGGCGTGTCTGTACGTCGGGTGGCAACTCTACGGCGGCCGCGAGTCGCTGTTGACGCTCTCGCGGGCGATCGCCTTCATGACGATCATCTACCTCCCGTTCGAGACCTCCTACGTCGCCCGACAGCTGCTGATCGAGACCGTCGCGACCCAGACGGCCGCCGTGATCGACGCCCTCGGCATCGGGGAGGGCGTCCGGTTCGTCGAGGACCCGACGGGCGAGACGACCTTTATGAACACCTTCTGGTTCCCCGAAACGGGGCAGGCCTCCCGGATCGTCTTCGCCTGTACCGGCATCGGATCGATAGCCATCTTCGGCGGCCTGATCGCCGCCGTCGACGCCCCGCGCCGCAAGAAGGCGATCGCGGCCACGGTGTCGATCGCGATCATCTGGGTCCTCAACATCGGCCGGAACGTCTTCATCGCCGTGGCGAACGGCTACCAGTGGTTCGCGATCCAGTGGCTCGAGGGACCGGTCATGTTCCTGTTCGGGCTCTCGGACGCGTCGCGCGTCTCGTTCTTCGTCGCGGACCGGATCCTCTCGCAGGGGCTCGCGGTGTTCGCGCTCGTCGGCATCGCCTTCCTCGTCTCGCGGTGGGTGCCGGAACTGCTCGACATCGGGGAGGAACTCCTCTCCGTACTCCTGGGCCGGGACGTCCACCTCCGCACGCCGGAGACCGCACCCGACGGGGGTGAGATCGACCCGTGAACGACGGCGGGGCCGACCGCGCCGCCGGTTCGGGTCCCGACCGCGATCCGGCACCGGAGCCGGACGGCCGGGGCGGCAGGGACCGAGAGGGCGACGGCGGCGGAGCCGGCGGGATCACCCGACGCCGAATGCTGCTCGGCGGCGGCGCGTCGGTCGCCACCGTCGGCGGCGCCAAGGCGCTGTACAACGCCGTCCTCGGGTACGGCCAGTTGGGTATGGGGACGAACCTCGAAGAACAGGACCTCGCGGCGCTCGCGGCCGAACGGTTGGTGCCGACGTACGAGGAGTCGGTCGACGGGACGCGGGTCCGGCTCGCGGGCGACCGGATCGTCGCCGGGGAGGCCGCCCTCTCGTTCGGCGACGACGGCCCCGACGATGCCGGGAAACTCGACTCGCGGCTCGAACTCGGCGGTCGCCTCCGCGAACTGTTCGCCGACGTCGCCGCCGTCCGGGCCGGGGAGTACGCCTTCGAGTTCCACGATCCGCCGGCGTTCTTCGACCGGATGGACGGCGGCGAACCGCGGCCGGAGGTCGTCACCGCGATCCGCACGAACTGGGACCGGACCGTCGATCCGGGGCTCGTCGAGCGGTTCACTGGGGCCGATCCCGCGGAACCGGCGGCGGTCGTCGAGGGACTCGTCGGCGGGTTCCGCGAACACACCCACTACGACGTCCCCCGGTACCTCGCCGGATCGGTCGAGGACAACGTCATCCTGGGGGCGGCCGACCTCCGGCAGTACTTCGAGGACGCGGTCGAATTCGAGGCGCTGCTCGAATCCGACGGGACCGGGATCTTCTGTTGGGAGTTGGTGTATCGGTCGATCGAAGCCCTACACGCCGTTTCGCCGCCCCGTCAGGCGGTTCCGATCGCCGCCTGTTACGTGATCGACAGCCGGCACAAACACGCGTTTACGGGCCTGTTGGGTGCGATCCGTACCGACGACGGCCTCAGGTTCCCGATGACGTTCGTCGATTACACCCACACGACGATGTACGACGACTTCCGGCTGACGGGCGTGTTGGGCGAGGGACTCGACGCGTACGACGACCGCCACCGGGCGTCCGACGTTTATTGGTGAGCGGCGCTCAGACGGGGTCCGGAAGGGCCTCCGGGGGCGCACCGGCCAGTTCGACGAGTGCGTCGCGTTCGACGACGTGGAGGTCGCCCGGAACGACGAGCAGGTGTAGCGGATCGCCGAAGGACCGGCCCGCGAGGGCCTCGAGTCGGTCGGCCGCCACGAGCGGGTCCGGAGCGCCGGCGCGGGCGACGACGACGCCGACCCCGTCGAGATCCTCGGCGAGTCGGCCCGCCGCGTGGTCGGCGGTCATGTACGCCTCGTGGTCGGGGTCCGGGCCGGAGGGGCCGATGCCGACCTTGATGTCGAGATAGACGAGCGTGTGGAGTCCCCGCTCGCGGTTGTCGGCGATCGTATCGAGGACGCTGCCGGGGACGCCGTCGCCGCCGTGGGCGTAGGGGAACGGCAGCGTCGTCGCCTTGCCGAACCGGTAGTTCTGCAGGCCGGTCAGCGAGGCGGCGGCCGCATCGGCGGTCGTTCCGTGGACGATCCGGGTGTCGATCCCGCGGTCGGCCGCCCGCAGGCGCAGGTCGACGTGGGTCGTCGAGATCATCGTATCGCCGGCGGTGAGGAAGACGGCGTCGCCCGACTCGGCGGCCTCCAGTATCGCTCCGGGATCCTCCTCGACGCCGGGCCGGTCCCGGACGTCGATCGCCACGCCGTGATACGATTCGAGGTCGTCGAGGGTCGCGCCCGCCAACGTGCTGGTGTAGAACTCCGCGAAGACGCGGTCGGCATCGGCGACGGCCGCTCGGCCTTCGGCCGTGACCGACCGCTCGTCGTAGAGCCCGAGTCCGACGAATGTAAGCATACGCAGTCTCGACCCCGCCGACGCAAAAGCCCCGCGCTTCGGGGAACGCGAGCCCCGAACGCTGGCCGTGGGAACTAGAACAATATTTATTAAAGACCGTTGACCCCCGCGCCACGGGACGGAATGTCCCGAACGGTACAATACGGCTGAAACGGCCGAATACGCCGGTTCTGGAACCAGAATCGGCGAAACATTTAAATACTTTTCGCACTAACGTTATATCAGGAACGGTCCGCCCCGGGTTCTTCGGTTTTCCCGCCTCCGGAGACGGACGTAACCCATCACATCATGAGCAACACCGAACTCAGAACGAACGTAGAGGAGAGCCGAACCGAACCGACCGAACGAACCGACAGCAACGAGGACATCACGACCTGCCCGGAGTGTGACGCCCGCCTGGAGGCCGATTCGGAGCACGGCGAGACGGTCTGCACCGAGTGCGGGCTCGTCGTCGAGGAGGACGAGATCGACCGCGGCCCCGAGTGGCGCGCCTTCGACAGCGCCGAGAAGGATCAAAAGTCCCGCGTCGGTGCCCCCACCACCAACATGATGCACGACAAGGGGCTCTCCACCAACATCGGCTGGCAGGACAAAGACGCCTATGGACGGCAGCTGTCGACCCGTCAACGCCAGAAGATGCAGCGGTTGCGGACCTGGAACGAGCGCTTCCGCACGCGCGACTCGAAAGAGCGCAACCTCAAACAGGCCCTCGGCGAAATCGAACGGATGGCCTCCGCGCTCGGCCTCCCCGAAAACGTCCGCGAAACCGCCTCCGTCATCTACCGCCGCGCACTCGACGAAAACCTCCTCCCCGGACGCTCCATCGAGGGCGTCTCCACCGCCGCGCTGTACACCGCCGCCAGACAGGCCGGCATCCCGCGCAGCCTCGACGAAATCGAGCGCGTCTCCCGCGTCGACCGGATGGAGTTGACCCGCACCTACCGCTACATCATCCGGGAGCTGAACCTCGAGGTCAAGCCGGCCGACCCCGAGAGCTACATCCCGCGGTTCGTCAGCGACCTCGACCTCTCCGACGAGGTCGAGCGGCGCGCGCGCGAGCTCATCGAGGCCGCCCGCGGCGACGGGCTCCTCTCCGGGAAGTCGCCGGTGGGGCTGGCCGCCGCGGCCGTCTACGCCGCCGCGTTGCTCTGCAACGAGAAGGTCACGCAAAACGACGTCAGCGAGGTCGCGGACATCTCCGAGGTCACCATCCGCAACCGCTACAAGGAGCTCCTCGAGGCCGGCGACGTCGTGACGGCGTAGGCCGGTCGATCGGGACGGGATCGGTCGAGGCGGTCGCGGTGCCGGCGTTCCCCGCCGTTCGTGCGAGTCGACGCCCGAACTCGGATCGACGACCGTGACAAAGGTTTTCATACCTGGCAGTCGTTGCGGGCGGTATGGAAACGTACGCCAGACTCCTGTGCCCCGAGTGCGGCAAGACGTGGCAGAAGTCCCCCAGCGACCTCCCCGACCCGAGTCGGACGTTTCACTGTCCCGCGTGCCACGCCAGCCGTCGGCTTTCGGAGTTCGCCCGGACGGAACACGACCTCGATACGCTCAAGGGGCTCTGAGACGGCGATTCGGGGGGTTGCGCCGCGTCACGCGACCGCCCGCTTTTCGTACTGACGGACAGACGAATGTACACACGACGCGGGAGGCGCACGCCGTTCGACGGCGCGACCGGCGGATCACTCGCAAATCGGTGTCATCTGCGTTCCTCCACCACTATCAGTCCTCGGCCTCGCGCAGCCACTCGATCGCTTCCTCGACGTCGTGCGTCGGCGGCGAGCAGGTGAACGACCGGCAGGCGTACACCGTCTCCCGCCCGTCGACGGCGTCCCGCCCGGCCCATATCGGCGGGGCGTCCTCGAGGCCGAGCGCGTCGAGCCACGCCGACAGCCCCGACTCGGTCGGCGGCCGAACCGTGAGGGTCCGCCCCGGGAGATACGTCCCCGAGAGCGCCTCGCGCCAGGCCGACGGCAGTTCCCCGGCGGCGACGGTCAACTCGGGGGTGCCCACGGACCGGTCGACGGCGGCGAGCGTGAGCGAGGTGTGCGTGATGGGGTTCGACTCCAGCGTCGAGGCGTGCGTCTCGAGAACCGAATCCACGACGGCGTCGAACCCGGCGTCGGGGTCGAACGCCGACAGCGCCGCGAGTAGTTGGACCGCGACGCCCGTACTCGAGGGCGTCGAGCTGTCGGCGAGTTGCTGGGGCCGGGCGATGAGTTCCTCGCCGCCGGTCGGCGTGAAGTAGAGCGTCCCCGCCGAGTCGTCGTAGAACGACTCCCGGATGGCGCGGCCGAGTTCGAGCGCGAACCCGAGGTGCTCGACGTCCCCGGTCACCTGATAGAGGTCGAACGCGCCGCGGCCGAGGTACGCGTAGTCCTCGAGGTAGCCCGAAATCCCGACCTCGCCGCGCTCGAAGCGGCGGTTGAGCCGCCCGACGTCCCCGTCTTCGTCCCCTCCGTCCTCCCAGAGCCGATCCCGGCAGAAGTCGAGCGCCGCCTCCGCGTGGTCGGCGTACTCCGCATCGAGCGCGAGCGCCCCTTCGGCGAGCGCCGAGATCATCAGCCCGTTCCAGCCGGCCAACACCTTCCCGTCTCGGGGGGGTCGCGAGCGCGACTCGCGGGCCTCGAAGAGCTGCGATCGGGCCTTTTTGAGCAGTTCCTCGACGCCGTCGGTGTCCATCACGGCGTCGGCCGCGAGCTCCCCGATCGGCGTCGACTCTGTGAGGACGGTCGTCCCGTTCTCGAAGTTCCCCGAGTCGGTGATCCCGTAGCGCTCGCAGAACAACTCCGCCGCGGTCGGGTCGTCGACCGCCTCCCGGACCGTCTCGGGCGTCCAGACGTAGAACGCCCCCTCCTCCCTCGAGCCCGTGCTGTCCTCGCTTTCGGCGTCCAGCGTCGAGTAGAAGCCGCCGTCGGGGTGGGTCAGCTCCCGGTCGACGAACGCGAACGTCTCGCGGGCGATCTCGGCGTAGCGCCCCTCGCCGGTCAGCCGATAGCCCGCGAGGAACGCGCGCGGGATCTCGGCGTTGTCGTAGAGCATCTTCTCGAAGTGCGGCACCGTCCACTCCCGGTCGACGCAGTAGCGATGGAAGCCGCCGCCGACGTGGTCGTAGAGCCCGCCCGAGGCCATCGCGTCGAGCGTCTCGAGGGCGACGTCCCGGTAGGTGTCGCGGTCGGTCGCGTCGTAGGCCCGGAGGAGGAGGTGGATCCGCCCCGGATGGGGGAACTTCTGGCCCTGCCCCCACCCGCCCGCCTCCCGGTCGGCCCCTCTGACGGCGGCGTTGGCGGCGGTGTCGAGAAAGCCCTCCTCGGGGGCCTCGCCCGCCCGGTCGGGGGTCCCTTCGAGTTCACCCTTCGTCGAACTCGCCCACTGGTCGGCCTGGGACTCGAGTCGCGAGCGCCCCTCGGGATCGTTCCAGGAGTCGGCGATGTCGTCGAGGACGGAGCCGAACGACGGCATGTTCCCCGTCGCCTCGGGGGGGAAGTACGTGCCGACGTGGAACGGCTTGCCCTCCGGGGTGAGCCACACCGACAGCGGCCACCCGCCCGACCCACGGACCATCTGACAGACGTTCATGTAGAGCGTGTCGACGTCCGGGCGCTCCTCGCGGTCGACTTTGATCGGAACGAACTCCCGGTTGAGCGTCTCGGCGATCTCGGGGTCCTCGAAGCTCTCGTCGGCCATCACGTGACACCAGTGGCAGGCGGCGTAGCCGATCGAGAGGAAGATCGGGACGTCCCGCTCCCGCGCGAGTTCGAGCGCCGCCTCGTCCCAGGGCTGCCAGGCGACGGGGTTGTCGGCGTGTTGGCGCAGATACGGCGAGGCGGCCTCGTCGAGGCGGTTTTCCATACCCCGATTCCGCGCTCGCGATACTAAACGCCGCGGCTTTCGACAGCGTTTTGATCGTGTCACCGACTGCGGGATCGCTCGTCCGCCGACGCGCCGCAATGGCACGTTATTTGGGACGTGAACGTGTCGGGTGGGACATGGAACGATCGCGGAGGGACGTACTCGGGGCTGGCGGGGCGTTGCTCGCGACCGCGGGCCTCGCCGGCTGCATCGAGGAGCGCGTGACGCGACGCGAGACGCGGGCCACCGACTCGATGACGTGGGCGCTCTCGCCCGACGACGAGGGGGTCGCCCTCGACGGCGAGGGCTTCGAGGACTACGTCGGGCGGATGGCCGATCGGTACGGCGACAGCGGCGTCCGCGGGACCGACTTCGAGGCCCCGGACGGGTTCGGGATCGCCTACGTCGGCCGGTACGCGATCACGCGGACGACGCCGGGCAGCCCCACGGAGGGCGAGTTCGATCTCGTCCCCGAGGCCGTCGAGCCCGAAGCGCCGATGCTGATCGCCGACGCGTGTCTCGCCCGCTACGACCTCGGGGCGGATCGCTACCGCTACTGGCTGTGGGTCGCCGCCGACCCGACGGACGGCCGCCTCGTCCGGGACGTGAACCTGACGACGCTGTCGACCGGACTCGGACTCGACACCGGGACGGTCGTCGACGCCGACACGCCGACGGTCGACGGCTCGAACGGCACCGTCGGGCTCGAATCCCCTCCGTCGGGGTCGTTCCCGGTTCGGGGCGGCACGCTCGATACGACGACCGTCCGCGAGGCCGGCGGAAGCTACACCGTCGAGTGGGACGGGACCCTCAACGCCCCGCAGTCGGCGGTCGGCGTCTGCGAGGTCGAGCGAACCGGCGCGTACGATCTCTCGTGGACGATGTCGCTCGGCTACGGCTTCGAGGAGACGGTCTAGCGGGGCCGGCGTCCGATCGTCACCCGGTCGCTCTGTCCCGCGCGCTCCCGGTTCGACGGCGGCCCGCGGCCCGTGCCGTATCCACGTTCGTGTACAGCGACTCGACGGCGAAGGACAACGTTTACACGTCCGTGTGTCGCGCTTTCGCGTATGACGGAAACCGTACTTCTCGTCGGCGGCGGCGGTCGCGAACACGCCATCGCCCGCGCGGTCGCCGGGTCCGAGGCGGCCGAACTGTACGCGTGCGCCTCCAACCGGAACCCGGGGATCGCGTCGCTCGCCGAGGGATACGCCGAGATCGACGAGACGGACGGCGACTCGATCGTCGAGTACGCCGAGTCGATCGGGGCGACGCTGGCCGCGATCGGCCCCGAGTCGGCGCTGAACGCGGGCATCGCCGACGCCCTCGACGACGCCGGGATCTACGCGTTCGGCCCGCGGCAAGCGGAGGCGCGCATCGAGACGGACAAGGCCTTCCAGCGGGAGTTCATGGCCGAGGAGTCGATCCCGGGCTGTCCCGACTTCGCCACGTTCGAGGGGGCCGAGGCGGCCGCCGAGTACATCCGCGAGCACGACGGCGACCTCGCGATCAAGCCGCGAGGGCTGACGGGCGGCAAGGGCGTCCGGGTCATCGGCGATCAGATCACGGCCGAGGAGGGCGTCGAGTACGTCCTCGAGAGCGACTACGAGTCGTTCGTCTTGGAGGAGCGACTCGTCGGCGAGGAGTTCACCATCCAGGCGTTCGTCGCCGACGGCGAGTACCGCGTCTCCCCGGCCGTCCAGGACCACAAGCGCGCCTACGAGGGCGACGAGGGGCCGAACACGGGCGGGATGGGCTCCTACAGCGACGCGACGCCCGAGTTGCCGTTCATGAGCGCCTCGGAGTACGACGCGGCCGTCGACGTGATCGACGCCGTCGTCGAGGCGATGCCCGAATACAAGGGCATCCTCTACGGCCAATTCATGCTGACGGACGAGGGACCGAAGGTCGTCGAGTTCAACGCCCGCTTCGGCGACCCGGAGGCGATGAACACTCTCCCCGTCCTCGAGACGGACTTCGTCGAGTTGCTCGTCGCGGCCCGCGAGGGCGACCCCCTGCCGGAGCTCTCCTTTTCGGAGCGCGCGACGGTGTGCAAGTACGCCGTCCCCGACGGCTACCCGACCGACCCCGAAGCCGGCGCGAAGGTGGCGATCGACGCCGACAGCGCCGGCGATGCGTCGCTGTTCTACGCGAGCGTCGACGCCCGCGAGGACGGCATCTACACGACGACCTCCCGGTCGTTCGCCGTCGTCGGCGTCGCGGACTCGATCCCGGCGGCCGAAGCGATCGTCGAGGACGCCTTCGAGCGGACCGGCACCGAGGGGCTCCGCGTCCGACACGACATCGGCAAATCCGACCTGGTACAGAAGCGGATCGACCACATGGACGAGTTGCGCGGGCGGTGACCGCCGGATCGATAGGCGCGGGGAACGCCGGACGATCGCATAAACTCGCGACCGATCGTACATAAATAGCGACGGCGTCCTACTCCAGCCAGTTCGGGTCGGCCCGCGGCGGACTGAAGACGTCGATGGCCCGGAGGGGTCCCTCGCCGCGGTTCTCGGCGGCGTGGACCTCGCCGCTCTCGAGCGAGTACGACCCCCCGGCGGGGACGGCGACCGTCTCGCCGTCGCCGAGGACGAACGTCTGTTCGCCCTCGTAGACGAAGCCGACCTGCTCGTGGTGGTGGCTGTGCTCGGGCACCCTCGCCCCGGGAGCCATCCGCAGGTGCTGGACGCTCATCTCCTCGCCGACCGCCAGTTGTGCCAGATAGACGCCGGGTTCGACCTCCGTTTCCTCGAACGCGTCGGGAACGTACTGCATGGCCGTCCCTCGACGCCCGCATTCAAAAGGGCTTCCACGAGAGGGGAGTGGACTCCGCCCGCGTATCCACGCGAGCAACGCGGATTTTGCCCGCGTACCGGGGGGCAACGCCAGCCGCGGACACGCTCGTACGAGCTGGTTCGATACGCAGATCTAATTGAATAGCTGTTCAAATATTTGTCCAGGAGGAAACATCGGACGTTCTCAGATGATTAACCGTCTTATTTACCACAGAAGCCGAGATGCACGTCAAATTTTGTTCGCCGAACGGAGGGCTTAATTAACTGGACACTTTAACATAGATGAAATCAGATGAGCCAATTTTCGAACCCTCTGCGGGCGGTCGTCGACGCGCTCGATCGGATCACGTCGGACGAGACGACGCGGCGGTTGCCGTACGCGGACACCCGATTGGGCGGGGGCGTTCACTCCATCACGAACACCCAATCCGCCGGGAGCACGTACGCGGCCCGGGAGTCGCGTCCGGCCGCAGCGGACGCGACGGCGGAGTCGACGCTCTCGGGCGAGCCGCTGGACCCGCTGGCGTTGCGGGCGTCGCCGGACGGGCGGTACGTGCCGGCGGACGACGACTGATACTGGTGGACGAACGCAGGTGACACCGATTTGCGAGTGATCCGCCGGTCGCTCCGTCGGACGGCGTGCGCCTCCTGCGTCGTGTGTCCGTTCGGTTGTCCGTCAGTATGAGAGAACCCCCTCGGCACCGTCACGGTCATGCGCTCGGCGGCCGAACTCCCGTTCGTGCTCCGAGTACGGTTCTTTATTTGTGAGGGCTGTGGGACCGTCCACGCCGATCCGGAGGGACCGCCGCGGTGCTGTGCGTGCGGTCGGGCGTCGCTCGCGGAACTCGACGGTCGGGACGGGGCGGCCGCGTACTTCTCTCCGTCTCGGGACGCGACGTAGCGCGTTCGCGCCGCGCGACGCGGCGTAGCGCGCTCGCCCGTCCGGACGGCGGACGGCCCGCCTCGCACGCGGGGGTTTTTGTCCGCCCGCGACGACCATCGGCACATGTCCGATCTGGGCGACTTCGCGAACTACGAGCCCGACGACGAGGGGACGGGTGACGACGCC
>Ga0209946_1000053_pt1 | contig 44712 bp, 43 predicted proteins | sample SalPon2_A_H2O_MG_FD_185704 | JGI IMG/M metagenome (GOLD analysis project Ga0209946, IMG submission 185704) | Salt pond water microbial communities from South San Francisco under conditions of wetland restoration - Salt Pond MetaG R2_A_H2O_MG... | ecosystem: Environmental > Aquatic > Non-marine... | reverse complement strand
TTCGGCGAGGAGCAGGGCAGAAGCGACGACCCGTTCGGCGAGGAGCCGACTACGGGCGAGGAGCCGACTACGGGCGACGAACCGCCTGGAGGCGCCGACCCGTTCGGTGGTGGGTCGTTCGGCGAGGGAGATCCGTTCGGCGACGGGTCGACGCCCGACGACGCGCCGAGTCCGACCGACGCCCCCGACCAGTTCGACGGGTCGTTCGGCGAGGGCGACCCGTTCGGCGGCGCGCCCGACGCCGACGGAGCGCCCGCCGACATGTCGGCGTCCGGTCCCGGCGGGGGCTCGTTCGGTGGCGGTTCCTCCGACCCGTTCGGCGGCTACCGCGGCACCGCTGGCGGCGCCGGCGGCGACGGCGGCGATTTCGGCGAGTTCGGCGGGGGCGGCGACGCGTCGGGCTTCGACGTCGACGCCGACGAACTCGACTCGTCGATCGATCGCACAAACGTCGGAATCGACGGCCTCGACGAGATGATCCTCGGGGGCATCCCGAGTCGCTCGCTGGTGTCTGTCATCGGCGGGGCCGGCACCGGGAAGACGACCTTCGCGCTCCAGTTTCTCAACGAGGCGCTCGAATCCGGCGGGAAGGGCATCTACATCACCCTCGAACAGACCCGCGAGTCGATCCTCTCGACCGCCGAGGAGAAGGGCTGGTCGTTCCGCGACCACGCCGAGGCCGACCGGCTCGCGGTGGTCGCCATCGACCCCATCGAGATGGCGAACTCGCTCGCGTCGATCCGGAACGACCTCATCCGACTCATCGCCGACTTCGGCGCCGACCGACTGGTGCTCGACTCCGTCTCCCTCCTGGAGATGATGTACGACCACCCGGCGAAGCGGCGCTCGGAGGTGTTCGGGTTCACTCGGTCGCTGAAGGAGGCCGGCGTCACGACGCTGCTCACCTCCGAGGCGAGCGAGGAGAACGCGTACGCCTCCAGACACGGCATCGTCGAGTACCTCACCGACGCGGTGTTCGTGTTGCAGTACATCCGCGGGACGGACTTCCGCGAGACGCGGCTCGCCGTCGAAATCCAGAAGATCCGCGACGCGAATCACTCCCGGCAGTCGAAGCCGTACGACATCACCGACACCGGCATCTCGGTGTACGGCCAGGCGAACATCTTTTAAATACCGGTCGCTCTCGAAGTGGCTCGACAGAGGAGTGTACCGTCCGGGAATTGAACCCGGGCTATTAGCTTGGGAAGCTAATGTCCTACCACTGGACCAACGGTACTCACACGAACGTACCGAATCGCCACACTTGAACGTAGCGTTTCCCGTGCCGCGAGCCACACGCTTAACTCGCCGCCGACAGAGTCGTCGCCATGCACTCACAGCCGACCGACGGACCAACTTCGATCGACCCGGCCGCGGTCGAGCGCGTCCGCGAGCGACGCGCCGAACTCGCGCCGGCGCTCGGCCGGACGTGGACCGACGACCAGCCGCGGCGCTTCCTCACCGACCTCACCGCGCTCGGGAGTCGGATGGCGGGCAGCGACGGGGAACGTCGGGCCGCCGGCCTCGTCGCCGACGCGTTCGAGCGTGCGGGGCTTTCCGGGGTGGAAACGCGCCCGTTCGAGATGACGGCGTGGGAGCGCGGGGGCGCGACGCTCCGGGTGACGACGCCCGACCGGGACGGGACGCCGGCGACCCGCGAGTTCGAGGCGCTCGCGCTGCCCTACTCGCCGAGCGGGAGCGTCGCGGGCGAGCTCGTCGACGTGGGGGACGGCACCCCCGCGGAGATAGCCGAGCGCGACGTGGAGGGCCGGATCGCGGTCGCGTCGACGACGACGCCGGACGGCGGTCGGTTCGTCCACCGGATGGAGAAGTTCGGGGCTGCGATCGACGCTGGCGCGGTCGGGTTCGTCTTCCGGAACCACCTCGACGGCCAGCTCCCGCCCACGGGGTCGCTGACGTTCGGCGAGGAGGCGGCCGCCGTCGGCGTCGGCGTCTCGAAGGAGACCGGCGCGTGGCTCCGCGAGTACGCGGCCGGCCCCGGCGAGAGCGAGGCGCCCGCCACCGCCGAACTGTCGGTGACGGCGACGACCGGCCCGAGCGAGAGCCGGAACGTGGTCGGGCACGCGGGCCCCGACACCGACGAGCGACTGCTCCTCGTCGCCCACTACGACGCACACGATATCGCCGAAGGCGCGCTCGACAACGGCTGCGGGATCGCGACCGTCGCGACCGCCGCGGGGATCCTGACCGAGACCGACCTCCCTATCGGCGTCGACGTGGTGGGGGTCGGCGCCGAGGAAGTCGGGCTGCTCGGCGCGGAGCGGCTGGCCGAGCGGGTCGACCTCGACCGGGTGAAAGGCGTGATCAACGTCGACGGCGCGGGGCGGTTCCGCGATCTCGTGGCGCTTTCTCACACCTCCGAGGCGGCGGTCGCCGTCGCCAACGCGGTGGCGTCCGGCACCGACCAGCCGATCGCGGTGGACGAGACGCCGCACCCGTTTTCCGACCAGTGGCCGTTCGTCAGGCGGGGCGTGCCGGCGCTCCAACTCCACAGCGACTCGGGTGATCGCGGGCGCGGCTGGGGACACACCCACGCCGACACCCGCGACAAGGTCGACACGCGGAACGTGCGGGAACACGCGATGCTCGTCGCCCTCCTCGTCGCGGAGTTCGCGGCCCCCGAACGCGAGGCGGCCCGGCTCGAACGCGACGCCCTCGTCGCCGCGTTTCGCGAGGCCGACTTCGAGGCCGGGATGCGCGCGGCCGGCCTCTGGCCGACGGCGTGGGCGTAGCCGCGTCGCGCGGGAGACCTCCGGCGGCTTACCGGCTCGGTGTCGCCGGCTGCGTTCGCTTGTGGGCCGTGGCGCGGTGGCGCGCGAGCAGGTCCGTCACCGTCTCCGGGTCGGCGTCGGCCGACAGTCGCTCGGCGACCGTCTCGGGAGCGAGCCCGCGGTCGACGCCGAGACGGAGCACGGCGTCGATCACCTCGTAGGGGGCGCCGAGGTCGTCGGCGTCGCGCTGGCCGTGGAGAAAGCCCGCGGTCGGCGGCTTCTCGACCACGAACTCGGGCACGTCGAGCTCGTCGGCGAGCGCGCGGACCTCCGTCTTATATAAGTGCCCGATCGGGAGCAGGTCGGCGGCACCGTCGCCGTGTTTCGTGACGTATCCGAGGAGGCGCTCGCTCCGGTTCGTCGTCCCGCAGACGAGCCGATTCGTCGCGTTGGCGGCGAGGTACGCGAGCGTCATCCGGAGCCGCGCGCTGGCGTTCCCGGACCGGACCGGATCGTCGTGCGGGGCGAACTGTTCCGGCGTGATCGCGCCGAGCTGCGCGGAGAGCGACTGGATGTGGACCGTGTCGTGGTCGATCCCCAGCGCGTCCGCGAGCGCCTCGGCGTCGCGGGCGTGCGGAGCGCCGATCTTGTTGCGGGGCAGTATCAGCCCGTGTACGCGGTCGGCGCCGAGCGCCTCGACCGCCAGCGCCGCGGTGACCGTCGAGTCGAGTCCGCCGCTCATGTTGACGATCACCCCGTCCGCGCCGGCGGCGGCGACCGCGTCGTCGAGGAAGGTCCGAATCTCCTCGCGCTCTGTCGCCGGGTCGGCGCCGCTCGGCGGGTCCGCGGGAGCTCGGGCCGCGTCGCGTCGCGGGGTGTCTGTACCTACTGACGCCTCAACCGCCGAGCGCTCGGCGGCCGCCTCCGGCCCGAACGCGGGAGTGGAAGGGTCACACATCGGTCCGGGCTCCGTCGGGTGGCTGTTGGGGGTCCCGCGCCGCCCGCGGGTCTCCCCGGCCCGTGAGAGTATCGGTTCGAAAGCTCATGTTCGCCAGTCGCTTCCGAACGAACGGGTAAATACTCGGTGGCGGGATTGTTTAAGGAATAACGCATACTACCGGTGAGAAACGCGAATCCATTACAAATAGCGAGGTGATCGTGGTGAATGACGGTCTATATCGAGATAGATTGAAACAATCACTAGTAGCAGAGTTCTTAATCGCAATAGTCTAAGATTATTCTAAGTTAGTAGATGCACATTCGCTTTTTGAGCGTATCACATAAAGATAAACAATATAATGACTGACTAAGACAACGTTTATACATCCGTGGCTGCAGTGATGGCGTATGTCGACGATACAGCTCACGACCAGTCAAAAGCGAGTGCTCACGGCGCTCGTGAACCTCGCGGAGAACCGGGACTGCCCGGTGTCCGGCCGCACCATCGCCGAGTCGATCGACCGCAACCCCGGCACGGTCCGAAACGGGATGCAGAGCCTGCGCAGCATCGGCCTCGTCGAAGGCGTCGCCGGCCCGAAGGGCGGGTACGTGCCGACCGACGCGGCCTACGAGACCCTCGGCGTCGAGCGGATGGACGACGCCGAGCGCACGCCCGTCGAGCGCGACGGCGACGTGGTAGACGGCGTCAACGTCGAAGAGATCGACCTCTCAAGCGTCGCGAACCCCGACCTCTGTCGGGCGGAGCTCGTCATCCGCGGGCCGGTCGGCTCGTTCGACCCCGGCGACGAGGTGACCGTCGGGCCGACGCCGGGCGCGGGGCTTCGGCTCTCGGGCGTCGTCGACGCGACGCACATCGACGGCAACACCCTCTTAGTTCGCGTCGAGGGCATGGAGACGCCGAGCGGGGAGCAGGCAGCGTAGCACGCGAGGCATCGGGCCTCCCGGCGGTCACTCGGTCTCTTCGTTCGGTGTCCCGATCCGATCGCGGATGGCGCCCGTCGCCGCGGCCGCGTGTCGGGCGTCGCGGTACCGCTCTCCGAAGGCGGCCCGCGCGCTCTCCGCCGCCTCGTCGTCGACCGCGAAGGTCACCCCGTCGTACGCGACGTTCCAGAGCACCAGCGGCGCCGCCGGCGCGGGTCCGACCCCGAGTTCGCCGGGGACCGGCTCGGTCGCGAGCAGGCGCTCGATACGCGACGGGTCGGCGGCGCCGCGTCCGACGGCGCGGACCGCGGCGACCAGCCGTCGCACGAGCGCTCGCGGAAACCCACCGGCGGCGACGTCGATCACGAGGAGGTCGCCCTCGCGGGTCGCGGTCGCGGTCACCTCCCGGACGGTCCCGCGCTCGTCGCTCGTGAGGTTGTGGAAGTCGTGTTCGCCCGAGAGCCGCGCGAGCGCGTCGCCCACGAGGTCGTCGTCGACGGCGTGAGGAGCGTCCGCAGGGCCGGCCTGCCCGACCGCCGGCGCGTACAGGTGATACCGATACGTCCGCCGGACCGCGTCGTGGGTCGCGTGGAAGCCGTCGGGCGCGTCGGCGGCCGCCCACGCCCGCACGGAACCGGGGAGGTGCCCGTTGAACGCTCGCGGCGTGAGCCATTCCGGTGCCTCGAACGCGACGGTCTGTCCGACGGCCGAGACCCCGGCGTCCGTCCGCCCGGCCGCGGCGTACCCCGGCGGCGTCGCGTGGGTCGGCCCGTCGCCGCGGTCGACGAGTCCGTGTTTCGCCAGCGCCCGCAGGAGGGTCCCTTCGACGGTCGTCGCGTGGGGCTGTCGCTGAAAGCCGGCGTACTCGCGCCCGTCGTACGCGACCCGGAACGCGCGAGTCACCGTCGGCGAACCGTCGGTCACTCCGCGTCGGCGTCGGCCATCGGTACCGTGACGACCGGGACCGGCGCGACGCGAACGACCTTCTCGGTGACGCTGCCGAGGAGGACCCGCTGGAGTCCCGAGCGAGCGTGGCTCGGCATCACGATGAGGTCGGCGCCCACGTCGTCGACCGTGCGCTTGATGACCTCGACCGGGCGACCGCGCACGACGCTGCCGACCGCTTCCACGCCGGCCGCTTCGAGCGTCGCCGCCACCGCTTCGACCCGTTCTTGCGCCGCCGACTCGACCCGCTCCGCGAACGCGCCGGCCTGCGGTCCGCGGAACGCGTCGGCGGCCGTGTCGACCACGGAGAGGACGTGGACGGTCGCGTCGTACCGGTTCGCGAGGCTCTCGGCGTGGGGAATCGCGTCGTTGCCCTCGCCGTCCGGCGCCACCGGGAGGAGGATGGTGTCGTACATACGCGGGGGTCCGCCCGCCGGGTGCAAAACGATACCGGCCGTCGGCGCTCCGCGCTACAGTCCGAGCGTGTCGAGCAGGTCGAAGCCGACGCCGGCGTAGTCGACGAGTTTGAACCCGAGGTAGATGCCGACGATGGCCACCACACCCGGCAGTTCGGGCGGGGCGGGGATCGGAACGCGGAGGAAGGCGAACAGCGCTCCGACCGTGAGGCCGACGACGAGCGCGGTGCCCGTCAGCGCGAGCGTGGAACTCATATCGGCAGGTCGGCGTCGTCGATTCATAAGGGCGACGTTCCGGTCGCTTCGTCGCGGCGGGACGCGCCCGGCGACCGACCCCTCCGACGCGGGCAGCACACCCGCGGTCGGGCGCCGACGGTCGGGATGGGCAGGGTTTTCAGACGGGCGCTCCTTCGGTGAGATATGGCACGAGAGGTTTCCAACTCCGACAATCCGCAGGTGACGCTCCACACGAATCACGGCGACATCGAGATCGAACTGTTCGCCGACCGCGCCCCGAAGACGGTCGAGAACTTCCTCGGACTGGCCCGTCACGACCCCGCGGCGGACGCGGACCCCGCCCGCGAGACGAACACGTGGGAGGACCCCGAGACCGGCGAGGTCCGCGGTGACTCGCTGTACTCCGGGAACGTCTTCCACCGCGTCATCGAGGGCTTCATGATCCAGGGCGGCGACCCGATGCAGAACGGTCGCGGCGGCCCCGGCTACCAGTTCGACGACGAGTTCCACGACGACCTGACCCACGAGGGGCCGGGAATCCTCTCGATGGCGAACTCCGGTCCCGACACGAACGGGTCGCAGTTCTTCATCACGCTGGACGCCACGCCGCACCTCGACGGCAAACACGCCGTCTTCGGGCAGGTCATCGGCGGGATGGACGTCGTCGAAGAGATCGGTTCGGTGCCGACCGACCGCCGCGACGAACCCCGCGACGCGGTCGAAATCGAGCAGGTCACCGTCGACGAGTAACGCGGTCGCCCCGCTCGAAGTTTTTCGCGCCCCACGACCCGATAGTCGCGACGCCGCCGCCGGAGACGGGTTGAAAAGGGTCCGGGCCGAATGGCGCCCATGGGAATGAAAGGCGACGGCGACGCGGACCTCCACGAGATCGATCGCTTCGGTCGCGGCGTCGGATGGATCGCGTATCCCGGCGAGACGATGGAACGAGCGAGCCACGCGGTCGCGGTCCCGAACGAAGAACGCGAGACCGACGACGTCTGGGTGTTCGACCCGGTCGACGCCCCCGGCCTCGACGACCTCCTCTCCGAGTTGGGGACCGTCGCCGGCGTCGTGGTCGGCCTCGACCGACACAAACGCGACTGCGCCGAGATAGCGACCCGACACGACGCCCCCGTGTACGTCGCCGACTGGATGACGGGCGTCGCCGACGAACTCGACGCGCCCGTCGAGCGGTTCGGGTCGCGGCTGGCGGACTCCGGGTTCGAGGCGTTCCGGATCCGTGACTCGTCGGTGCCGCCGTGGCAGGAGGTCGGGTTCTTCGACGGGGAGACGCTCATCGTCCCCGAGTCGCTCGGATCCGCCTCGTACTTCCGGGGCGCTCGCGAGCGACTCGGCGTCCACCCGATGCTTCGGCTCACGCCTCCGACCGAGGCGCTCTCCGGGCTGAATCCGGAACAGGTCCGCGTCGGCCACGGCGTCGGGATAAGCGACCGGGCCGCCATCGCCGTCGAGGACGCGCTCTCCGGGTCGCGCCGAAAGGCGCCCGGCCTGTACGCCAAGACGCTGCGGTCGGCGATCGGGATCTGAGCGTGTCGGTGTGTCCGTGATCCACGTCACGCGCGACCTGTTGACCGTGCTGCTCGAACAGGCCGCCGACCGAGACCCGAGCGCGGTGAACCTGGCCCTCTCGGCGACGCGCGCCGAGGCGTTCGAGACCGAGACCGGGCTCGACCCGGCGACGCCGGTCGTGACGCACTTTACGCCCGCCGGGGTCGGCGGGTCGGTAAACGCCGTGTTCGGCGTCGACATCGGGACGCCCGTCGGCGGGGGCGGCGCGCGCTTCCTCTCGCATCCGGACGGGTTCCTCGGCGTCTCGAAGACCGACGACCTCGCGGCGGTCGTCCTGGTCGCCGTTCCGCCGTACGACGACGACTCGGTCGCCGCCTTCGACCGCGCCGGCGACGGGGTGGAGTTGGCGGTCCTCGACGCGGCGCCGCCGGAGGAGTCGATCCCGGAGTGAGCCCGGCGTCCGGGCGGTGCGCGCCCGTCGAACCGTGAGCATGGGTTTAAAAAGGCGCGAGTGAGTACCACGCGTCAATGGCAGCACGCCCACCCAGCGGCGGCCCCTCGGAGCCGGACGCCATCGAGTTCGGGATCGCCGTCCTCGACGAGGAGATCGAGGAGGCGGACGTGACGTTTCCGGCGACGGCCGAAGAGCTTCTCGACGCCCTCGGCGACCGCGAGATTCCCTACGACGCCAAGGGCCGGACGATCACCGTCGCCGAGGCGTTAGACGAGGTGCCGCAGACGACGTTTAAAAACGAGACCGAACTCCTCGACATGCTGTACCCGGTGTTCGACCGCAAGCGGGGGGAAGGAATCGGGTTCTTCGCGCGCCTGCGGGACGCGCTTCCCTTCTGAGCCGCGTCAGACTTCCATCTCTGCTTCCGACTCGGCCTCGTCCGAGCCGGTGTCGAGCCGCTCGATGATGTCGTTTATCAGGACGACGTCGCCGACGGCGCGAACCCAGCGGTACGGGACGATGACGCCGGTGTTCCTGTCGACGCGGCCGGCGAACAGCTCGTGATTGAGTTCCGCGAGCGCGAGCCCGGTCACCGCCTGCGCGTCCAAATCGAGGCGCACGTCCTCGATTTCGCCGACGAAGACGCCGTTGTTCGAGTACACCTCGCGGCCGACGAGAGACGTTATCTCCTCCGGAGCAGCGTTCATATGCGATACGGTCACGAGCGCGCCTATTAAGCGTTCGTTGTCGAACGACGCTCGTCAGACGCGAGTCGCGAGCGAGCGGTCACTCCCGCGGCGCGACGAGCTCCACCGGGTGCATCGGCGCCGACCCGAGGAGCGCGTCCAGCTGTTCCCCGCAGGAGGTGCCCGACGCGACGACGGTCCGATCGGTGTCGCCGAACTGCGCTTCGATCGGCTCGCCCACGTCCATGCTGAGCTCGTAGTAGTCGGTCTTGTAGCCGAACGACCCGGCCATCCCGCAACACTCCGTCTCGGAGACGCGCACGTCGTAGCCGAGCCGCTCCATCACGGCCGTCGCGTGCTCGCCCACGCCGATCGTCCGCGCCTGACAGTGCGGGTGGTAGGCGACGCGGTCCCCGGACGCGACCGGCCCCGTGCCCGCCGCAGGCGCCCGGAGCGCCGCCGGATCGCCGCCGTTCTCTATGAGTCCGAACAGGTACTCCATCACGTCGTAACTGGCGTCTGCGAGCCGCTCGAACGACGACTCCGGGAGGAGCCGCTCGTACTCACTGCGGAACATCGCGAGGTCGCTCGGCTCGATCACCACCACGTCGCGGCCGGCGTCGACGTGCGTCACGAGGCCGGCGTAGACGTCCTCCGCCTTCGCCGTCGCGCTCGCGATCATCCCCTGTGACAGCGGGGGCCGACCGCTCCCCGAGACCTCGGGTATCCGGAGGTGGACGCCGAGCGCCTCCAGCGCGCGCACCGCCGCCTTGCCGCGCTCGACGTCGACGTAGTTCGTCGCCGTGTCGGGGTAGAGCACGGCGGTCCGTTCCGCCTCCTCGACCGGGACGGCGGCGCCGCCCCGCCCCTCGAACCAGTCGGCGAGCGTCTCGCTCGCGAACGCGGGCAGGTCACGCCGCCGGTCGATGCCGGTGACGCGCTCGGTCAGCGCCCGGAGCGGGCCGACGTCGGCGAGTTTGTTCGAGAGCGGCGCGGTGAGGCTCCCCAACTTCGCGACCGTCTCGTAGTTGCCGACGAACCGCGTCCCGAGGTCGAGGCCGGCCGGCTCCTCGTCGGGGACCAGCTCCTCGAACAGCCAGTCGGTCTGGCGGGATTTGACCTCACCGCGGTTGACCCGGTCGCGGACGACCGTGTTTATCCACGGGATGTCGATTCCCACCGGACACGCCGGGACGCAGCGCGAGCAGCCGGTACAGAGGTCGTTGAACTCCGCGGCGGTGTCGAGCCCCTCGATGCCGGCCTCCCACCCGGTGGCGATACCGCCCGAGTAGGTCTCCCCGCCGAAGGCGTGACCGCCGACGCTCTGGAAGTTACCGCAGGCGTTCGAGCAGGCAGAACACCGGATGCAGTACAGCGTCTCTTTGAGCTCTTCGTCGTCGCGCATCGACATGCGCCCGTTGTCGATCAACACGAGGTGGAAGTCGCGGTCCTCGGCGGAGCCGTCGGCGAGGGCGTCCGCGTCGGCCTCGAAGTCGGGGACCGGCGAGTCGACGGGCGGGGTCAGCGTCGAGATGTAGGAGGTCACGTCCTGTCCCGTCCCCGAGCGGCCGATGAGTTCCACGAACGGCGAGAAGTCCTCGACGGTCGGCACGAGTTTCTCGACGCCGGCGACGGCGACGTGGGTGTCCGTGGCCGTCACCGTCTTGCGGGCGTTCCCCTCGCTGGTGACCAAAAGCATCGTCCCCGAGTCGGCCGCGATGAAGTTCGCGCCGGTCATCCCCACGTCGGCGTCCTCGACCAGTTCGCCGAGTCGCTCGCGGGCGAACATGGTGAGTTCCTCCGCGGTCTCCGGCGGATCCTCCGGGTCGAACCGCTCCGCGAACAACTCGGCAATCGCCTCGCGGGACTTGTGGATCGCCGGCGCGACGATGTGGGAGGGGGCCTCGTCGGCCAGCTGCAGGACCCACTCGCCGAGGTCGGTCTCGACCACGTCGACGCCGGCCTCGTCGAGCGCCTCGTTGACCTCTATCTCCTCGGAGGTCATCGACTTCGATTTGACGAGGCGGTCGGCGTCGCGCCGTTCGGCGGTCAACTCGGTGACGTACCGGTTCGCGTCGGCGGCGTCGTCGGCGACGTAGACGGTCCCGCCGTTGGCCTCGACGGTCTCGCGCACCTGATCTATCAGATCCGGCAGCCGTTCGATGGCGTCTTCCTTGATGGCGCGCGCCTCGTCTTTCAGCGACTCGTAGTCGTCGAGCCGACCCGTCGACTCGTATCGACCCTCGTTGAACCCGCGAGTGTTCTCGGCCACCGCGTCGCCCTCGGTCGCCATCAGTTCGCGGATGCGGTCGGCCTTCCCGGCGTCGCTACTCACCGGCGGTCACCTCCTCCTCGTCGGCGTCGTCATCTCGCAACAACACCACGTGGACCGATTTCGGTCCGTGCGCGCCGTGAACGAGCCCGCCCATGTCCGCGGTCGCGCTCGGGCCGGTGGCGAACACCACGTCGACGGCGTCGTCGCGCGCCCGCGGCCCGAGCCAGTCGAAGGCCTGCGGCATATCGGGGACGAGGTCGCGCTCGTGTAAGACGACGACGTGCCGGTCGACGAAGAGGCTGATCGGCTCGGTCCCGGCGGCGTCGGCCTCGACCGCGACGCTCCCGTAGTCGGCGACGCCGAGCGACGCCGCGGTGACGCCGGTGTGCGCCTCCCGGAGGTCGGCGGTCGACGGGTCGGTGGCGACCTGTTCGGGGAGGTCGGCGTCGTCGAGCGCGACGCCGACGGCCGGCTCTCCCGCGGCGGCGTCGATCAGTTCCGCGCAGTCGCCTGCGGAGCCCTCGGAGACCGTCACGCCGAGGTCGTCGAGTCGACGCTTGAACGTCGTTCGGGCGGCGAGTGACATACCAAGTGGTCCGTCGGAGAGTATTTGGTAGTTGCGCCGAGTTCCGGGGCCCGGAAAGTGAGTTCTCAGCACTCGACGACTGGGGGAGGTTTTTCACCGTCCGACCGTGAGGAGTTCTCATGGCGACTCACACGCCTGACCCGGACCCGCGGGACCAGGGTGATTTCGATTACACAGGGGGATCGGTCGACCGCCCCGACCTCGTCGACGCGTTGGACGCGCGCGTCGACGGCGACGTGCGGTTCGACGAGTACTCGCGACGACTGTACGCGACCGACGCCTCGGCGTACGAGGTGACGCCCATCGGGGTCGTGATCCCGGAGTCGACCGCCGACGTCGCGGCGGTTCACGAGTACTGTTTCGAGGCGGGGATTCCGGTGTTGCCTCGCGGCGGCGGCACGTCGCTCGCGGGCCAGACCGTCAGCGAGGCGGTCGTCTTGGACCTCACCGGCTCGATGGACGAGGTACGCTCCACGGACCCGGAAGCGGGCACCGCCACGGCGCAGGCGGGGGCGTACGTCGGCGACCTCAACGCCGCGGTCGAGCCGCACGGGCTGAAGTTCGCCCCCGACCCGGCGTGGCGCGACAAGTCCGCGCTCGGCGGCGCGATCGGGAACAACTCCACCGGCGCTCACTCACTTAAATACGGGAAGACGGACCACTACGTGGAGTCGGCCGAGGTCGTCCTCGCGGACGGGACGGTGACGACGCTGGGGCCGGTCGCGGTCGACGACCTGCGCGAGTCCGCGGACGCGGACGCCGACGAACTCCTGCCGCGGATCCACGCCGAAGTCGTCCGGATTCTCGACGCCGAGGCCGACGCCATCGACGAGCGGTTCCCCGAGATGAAACGCAACGTCTCGGGGTACAACCTCGACCGCCTGCTCGCCGAGTACCGCGGGGAGTACGGAGAAGAAGGCGTCGTCAACCTCGCCCGACTCATGGCCGGCAGCGAGGGGACGCTCGCGACCGTCACCGAGGCGACGGTCTCGCTCGTCGAGATTCCGGACACGAAGGCCGTCGCCCTGCTGACCTACGCGGACCTCCTCGACGCGATGGAGGACGTGGCGCCCATCCTCGATCACGACCCCGCGGCCGTCGAGGTGATGGACGACGTGCTGCTCGGCCTCGCCGCCGACACGCCCGAGTTCGAGGACGTGGTCGGAATGCTCCCCGACGGGACCGACTCGGTCCTCCTCGTCGAGTTCTACGCCGAGAACGACGCGGCGGGCAAACAGAAGGTCGCGGACCTGATCGCGGACCGAGTAGGTGCAGACGGAAGCGGTGCAGCCACCCCCGAAAGCGAGGTCGCCCCGAGCGACGGCGCCGCCGAGACGACGAGCCAGCCTCGCCGCGCGGTCGACGCGATGGAGGCGCACGAACCGGCCAAGCGCGACCGCTTCTGGAAGATGCGCAAGGCCGGGCTCCCGATCCTCCTGTCGCGGACCACCGACGAAAAGCACATCTCCTTTATCGAGGACTGTGCGGTCCCCCCCGAACACCTCCCCGAGTACACCCGCGAGTTCCAGGAGATCCTCGAAGACAACGACACCTTCGCGACGTTTTACGCGCACGCCGGACCGGGCGTGCTCCACATCCGGCCGCTGATAAACACGAAGGAGGTCGACGACGTGGAGGCGATGGTCGACATCGCCGACCGCGTCACGGACGCCGTGGTCAGGCTCGGCGGGTCGGTGTCCGGCGAACACGGCGACGGCCGCGCCCGGACGCAGTGGAACCGGAAGCTGTACGGCGACGACCTCTGGGAGTCGTTCCGCGAGCTGAAGACCGCCTTCGACCCCGACTGGCTGCTCAACCCCGGCAACGTCTGCGGCGACGTCGACATGAGCGAGAACCTCCGGTTCGACTCAACCTACGAACACGACGCCGGCTTCGACCCCGCGATGGAGTGGGCGGTCGACAACGGGATGCAGGGGATGATCGAACTCTGTCACGGCTGTGGGGGGTGTCGCGGCCCGCAGGAGACGACGGGCGGCGTGATGTGTCCGACCTACCGCGCCTCCGAAGAGGAGATCCAGTCGACGCGCGGCCGGTCGAACATGCTCCGCGGGGCGATGAGCGGCGACCTCCCCGACGACCCGACCGACGACGAGTTCGTCACCGAGGTGATGGACCTGTGTGTCGGCTGTAAGGGGTGTAAGAAGGACTGCCCGAGCGGCGTCGACATGGCGAAGCTGAAAGCCGAGGTCGAACACGCTCACCACGAGGAACACGGCATCGACCTCCGCACGCGGCTCCTCGGGAACTTCGAGAAGTTGGCGCCGCTCGGCTCGCGGCTCGCGCCGCTCTCGAATATCCCCGGTAAACTCCCCGGCGCCGGCGTCCTCGCGGAGAAGGTGCTCGGGATCGCCAAAGAGCGGGAGCTACCGACGTTCGAATCGGAGAGCCTGCGAGACTGGTTCGACGCCCGCGGCGGCGCCCGCGTCCCCCGCGCCGAAGCCGACCGCGACGTGCTGTTGTTCCCCGACGTGTACACCACCTACACGAACCCCGAAGCGGGGAAGGCCGCGGTCCGCGTGTTGGAGGCGACGAACTGCCACGTCGAGATTCCCGACGTGGCCGGCAGCGGCCGCCCTCCGCACTCGAAGGGGATGCTCGACGAGTCGCGCGCGGCGGCCGAAGACGCCGTCGAGACGCTGGCTCCCGACGCGGCCGACGGCTGGGACATCGTCGTCGTCGAGCCGACCGACGCGGTCATGTTACAGACCGACTACCACGACCTCCTCGACGGCGACGCCAGCGACGTGCCCGACGACGACGTGGCGGCGGTCTCCGCGAACACCTACGGCATCATGGAGTACGTCGACGCGTACCGGCTCGACGACGACATCGACCTCGACGCGCCGACCGAGTCGCTCACCTACCACGGGCACTGCCACCAGAAGGCCACGAAGAAGGACCACCACGCGGTCGGCGTCCTCCGGCGCGCGGGCTACGGCGTCGACCCGCTCGACTCCTCGTGTTGCGGGATGGCCGGGTCGTTCGGGTACGAGGCCGAACACTACGAGATGAGCAAAGCGATCGGTCGCCTGCTGTTCGACCAGGTCGACGACAGCGACGGCGACGAGGTCGTCGCGCCCGGCGCCTCCTGCCGAAGTCAGCTCAAGGAGCGCGACGGCGACGCCCCAGAGCCGCCGCACCCGGTCGAGAAGTTGGCGGCGGCGCTGGCGTAGGTGTCGGATACACTTCCGTAACGGCCGGGCGAACCGCCGGCGTCTCTTCGTACTCTCTCACTCCGCTCCTCGGCCGACGTTCGCGACGATCACGTTTATCAGGTACGTGAACACCGGGTACGTGACGGCGACCACGACGAGAAACGCCGGGTCGATCCCGCCGCGATCGGTCAGGAGGCCGGTGTACTGTAAGGCGGCGATGGTGGCGACGACGACGGCCGTGTTTCGCGCGTACTCGGAGGGGTCTGGTGCGGGGAACCGCATGTGACGCGTTGGTGTCGGCGCGCACTTGAATCGTTTCGTCAGTCCGGACCGACGGCGTCGCGTTCCCGTTCTCGCCGCCGACCCAACACCCGTTTAAGACCCTTTCCGGGGCCGCCCTCGATCGGCCAGCCCTTCGTGCGCCACTGCGGCGGCTCGGGGGAGAACTTCGCGCAGGACCCGGAACACTCGCGGGCGGTCGGGAGTTTCTCCTTCGCGGCACAGTGCGGGACCAGCGCGCGCCCGACCCGCCGCAGTTCGAAGTGTCGGCAGTCGGGGCGCATCGTGTCGTGGAAAGAGCGCCACCCCTTGCCGTAGGCGCGCTCGGCGATTTCGAGCCGAAGCGTCTCCGTCTCCGGATCGCGGGCGTCGCCTTCTGGAGGCGCGAGGTCGCTCGGGTGCCACGCCACGCTCGCCGCGTCGGCGTCGACGCCGGCCGAAAAGTCGGTCGCGAGGATGCCGGCCTCGACGGGCATCTCGCGTAGCAGCGCCGGCTCGACGCGCTCGCCCGTCGTCTCGGTCGCGAGCCACGCCTCGTCGGCGAGGGCGGTCTCGACGTCGTGGTCGAGCTGCTCCGCGAGCCGGTCGGCGGCGGAGCGGTCGAGGTCCGGTTTGTTCTCTATCGCGACGACCCGCTCGACCCAGTCCGGATACGGTCGCACGCGACGGAGTTGGATCCGGTTGTTGCGGCGTCGCTTTTCGATCAGCGACCGACCCGCCGCGCGGTGGACCGCCTGCCGGACGTAGCGCCACGGGTAGCCGGGGTGGGGGAGCGCGTCGCGGTACCACGCCCACTCGGCGGGCGCGTGGCGGACGACGTGGAGGAGGTCCGAGTCGATGGTCCGCTCGCCGAAGGCGCGTCGCGCCGCGAACGCCGTCGGGTCGACCTCGATCACGACGGTGTCCCAGCGGCGCTCTTTGGTCCCGAGTTGGCGGGCGACGATCGCCGGCCGCGGGCCGGCTCCGGGATGCCACGCCAGTTCGGCGTACCGACAGACCAAGAGCTCGTAGCCGAACTCGGCGTCCGGAATCACGGTTGTGGTAGTCGGTGACCGCGTAAAAGTGGCCGGGGCGGCGCGGGCGGTCGCGGCCCGTCGTGAGCCGACCCGCTCAGACGTACTCGCCGGTCTCGTCGTCTTTCCGCTCGTCGAGGAACTTGTGGGCGTCTTCGAGAATCTCTCGGGGCCCGGTCTGGGTGATCGTGTTGAGCGCCTGGTCGTAGTCGCGCCACTGCAGGTCGCGGTGTTCGTTCGATATCTCGGCGCTCGCCTCGAACGAGCGCGCGATGAACAGGTGTACCGTCTTGTGGATGGTGTTGCCGTTCGCCTCGAACACGTAGTCGTACTCCTCGCGGAAGCCGTCGATCAGCCGGAAATCCTCGATTCCGGCCTCCTCACCGACCTCTCGTATCGCCGTCTGCTGAAGCTCCTCGTCCCCCTCGACCCCGCCTTTGGGGAACTCCCAGTCCCCCGGTCGGCTCTTCAGGAGTAAGTACTCCCGTTCGCCGCGGGTATCGCGGAAGAGGATGGCTCCAGCGCTGGTCGCTTCAACCGTCATTACCGTCCGGTTAGCAACCACCCCTAAAGAGGGTGTCGGAGTCGCGAACGCACCGGGCGTTACGGGCCCGTTCGACCGATCTGCGCCGCGTTAGTCGCGACCGGCGAGGGTTTATACGGGCCGCGCCGCGCTGAATGGAGGCCGTCGGCGTCGGTAGATGCGTTTTTACTCTTTGGGCCACCATCCTCGGACAACCCCCAGCCATGACCTTCGTCACGAAACTCACGTTCGCGTCCGGTGACCGCGACGTGCTCGCCGAGACGGTTCAAGACCTCAAATCGACGCTCGAACGCAAGGGCGCCGAGTGTAAGGGCCCGCACGCCGCCCCAGCCGAGTCCGTCCGCGTCCCGCTTTATAAACGGCTCCGAGCGGGCGACGAGTTCTCGCCGTGGACCTACGACGTTTATAAGCGCCGCATGGAGATCCACGGCGCGGACGACATCGCTCGCGAGGTCGTCGCGCGCGACTTCCCCGACTCGATCCACGTCGAGGTCGAAGTCGACCAGAAGAAGCCGCTCGGACATCGCCGCGACTGACGAAGGTCGGCGTCGCTCGGGACCCGTCCCCGCTGTTGCTCGCCGGTTCCGGACACGCGATCGTTTAAGCCCGGTCGCGGCCATCCAGTTCCATGAGCGTTCTCGACGACGGCTACCGCACGTTTCGCCGCGACCTGCACCGCCACCCCGAGCCCGCCTGGTGTGAGTTCTACACCACCGCACGGATCGTCACCGAACTCCGCGATCGGGATCTCACTGATCTGTACGTCGGCCCGGACGCGTTGGCGACCGACGACCGCATGAACGTCCCGGACGACGAGACGCTCGCCGAGTGGGAGCAACGAGCCCGCGATGCGGGCGCCGACCCGGACATCGTCGATGAGCTATCCGGCGGGTTCACCGGCTGTGTCGCCGTCGCCGAGCGCGGTCCGGGCCCCGTGATCGGGCTGCGGGTCGACATCGACGCGCTCCCCGTCACCGAGTCGGACGCGGACGACCACGCGCCGGCGGCCGACGGATTCCGCTCGGAGCGTGACGGCTACATGCACGCCTGCGGCCACGACGCGCACGCGACGATGGGACTCGGGGCCCTCGACGCGGTGTTGGCGTCCGACTTCTCCGGCACGCTCAAGGTGTTCTTCCAGCCGGGCGAAGAGCAGGTCGCGGGCGGCAAGCCGATGGCCGAGTCCGGCCACCTCGACGACGTGGACTACCTGTACGCGGTCCACGTCGGCTTGGACCACCCGTCGGGCGAGGTGGTCTGCGGCGTCGACGGGTTCCTCGCCGTGCGGCACTTCCTCGCGGAGTTCACCGGAGCGCCGGCACACGCGGGCGCGAGACCGGAGGACGGCCGCAACGCGGTGCAAGCGATGGCCGCGGCCGTGCAGAACCTCTACGCGATTCCCCGCCACGCCGACGGGCCGACCCGCGTGAACGCCGGGCTCGTCGGCGGCGGCACGGCGACGAACGTCGTCCCCGAGGAGTCGTACATCGAGGGCGAACTCCGCGGGGCGACGACGGCGCTCGCCGACTACATGTCCGACCACGCCGACCGGATCTTGGAGTCGGCCGCCGCGATGCACGACTGCGAGGTCGAAACCGCGACGAAAGGAGAGGCGCCGAGCGCGACCAGCGACGCCGCGCTCGCGGGGATCGTCGGCGACGTCGCCGGCGGGGTCGACGGGGTCACGGAGATCGTCGACCGCGACGACCTCGGCGGCTCGGAAGACGCCACCTACCTGATGCGGTCGGTCCAGCGACGCGGCGGGCTCGCCTGCTACGTCGGCGTCGGCACCGACCATCCCGGCGGCCACCACACGAGCACGTTCGACGTGGTCGAGCCCGACATCGCGGTCGGCATCGACGTGCTGGCGGGCGCGATTCGGCGCGTGGCGGAGACTCGGCCGTAAGCGGATAGCGTCTTATAAATAACCGCGGGCCGAGCCGAACTCGCGGCTCAGTACTTCGCGTCCGCGCCGGTCGTCTCGTAGATGCGGTCCATGATCGCGTCGCGCTCGCCCGTCCAGTTCGCCATCGCGGCCGGGCTCGTCGGGTACGCGCCGTAGTGGTCGATCAGTTCGTCCGCGAGCGACTTCGTCTGGTAGAAGTTCCGGATCGTCCCCCAGTAGCCGAAGCTCTTGACCGCCGCCTTCAGCTTGAGGCCGAACGACATCGAGGTCGACCCCTCGTACAGCGCCTCCGCGAGCTTCTCGCCCGGCAGCGACGCGAGCAGGCCCATCAGGTCGTCGACGTCCACCGCGGTCGCGAGGACGTTGTACACGTCGAGGCCGGCGTACCGACCGCCGAAGTGGTCCATCACGCGGGTGTTGTACCGCCAGAGGTTCTCCTCGCTCACGTCGCCGTCAGAGACGGCCTTTACCGCCTGCTCGCCGGCGTACTTGCCCGCGTACGCCGCACCGGCGATCCCCCCGCCGGTCGTCGGGTTGACGTGGCCCGCGGCGTCGCCGACCGCCATGTACCCCGGCGCGACCGCCGAGTCGTACGGGCGGCGGGTCGGGAGCGCGGCGCCGAGTTTGTCTTTGACCTCCGCGCCCTCGAACTCGGGGCGGTTCCTGAGGTCGCGTTTCAGCGCCTCGACGAGCTGCATCGGCTCCTCGTTCATCTGGAAGCCGAGGCCGACGTTGATCTCGGTCGCGGTCCGCGGGAAGTACCAGAGGTAGCCCGCGGCGCGGTCGGTCGCCTTGAACACCAAGGCGTCGTCCCACTCGACCGGCTCGGGGACTTCGACTATCTCGCGGTACGCCGAACAGAACTGCGAGTAGCGGACGTTGGTGTCGAACGTCGTCCCGCCGAAGTCGGCTTTGTCCTGTAACAGCGACAGCGACCCGGCCCCGTCGATGACGAGGTCGGCCTCGTACGTGACGGCGTCGCCCCTCCGGGTGGCGCGCAGCCCGGTGACCCGCCCGTCGTCGGCCTGGGTCACGTCGTTGATCACGGTGTCGTAGTGGAAGTCGACGCCGGCGTCTTCCGCGCCCGATATGACCTGCCGGCCGTACTCCCACCGGTCGATGACGGCGAGTTCGCCGGGGACCGGGATTTCGAGGACAGTGTCTTCCTGCGGGATCTCGAAGCGGCCGTGGTCGACGCCGGTGTTGGTGAAGGCCGGCTCCAGTCGCTCCTTCGGGATCGCTTCCGGGAACGCGTCCGCGCCCTTCAGGGCGTCGCCGCAGGCGATGTGCCCTGCCTCCTCGGCGTCTTTTCGCTCGACGATGACGACGTCGAGCCCCTCGTTCGCGATCGTCGCAGCCGCGTAACAGCCGGCGGTGCCGGCGCCCGCCACGACGACGTCGTACTCGTCGATGCTCATACCACGTGGCTGGTCGCTCCGGTGGCAAAACTCTTTGTTCCCATTTTGGTCGCCTGTCGGACGACGAGAACCACGGCGGCCCGGAAAAAGCGGCGGACGAGGGGTGGCCGGGAGGCGACTACTCTTCGGTGTCGTAGTGCTCGCCGGCCGCCTCCGGAAGCCGGGTCCGACCGACCAGCGCTAAGACGAGAATCACCACGACGAACGGCGTGATCCGGATGAGCTGTCGGGGGATTCCGATCCCCTGCAGCTGCAAGACCGTCTGTACCGCGTCGAGGCCCGCGAACAGCATCGTCGAGAGGAACGCCCCGATGGGGTTGTAGTTCCCGAACAGGTACGCGACGATGGCGATGAACCCCTTTCCGTTGACCATCGTCGGCCCGTTCCCGGTGAACTGCCCGAGGTCGAGCGACAGCGCCGCACCGCCCATCCCGGCGAGGACCCCCGATATCAATACCGCCGCGTACCGGACTTGGGTGACGCTCACGCCGGCGGTGTCGAGCGCCTTCGGGTTCTCACCGCTGGCGCGGATCCACCGACCGAACGCCGTCCGCTCGAAGACGTACCACGAGCAGAAGACGGCGGCAAACAGCAGGTACACCGACGGCGACGCCGAGAAGAGCGCGCCGAAGAACGGGAGGTCGGCGAGCACCGGCACCGTGATCGAGCCGGTCGTCGGGACGGTCGGCGTGTTCGGGCTGCTGTAGATGACCTGCGAGGCGAACGGGGCGAGCCCGAGCGCGATGAGCCAGACGGCGAGGCCGGCGATGATCTGGTCCGCGCGGAACTTGATCGTCACGACGGCGAACACCCCCGCGAGCAGCGTGCTCGCGATGACCCCGCCGACGAAGCCGAGCCAGACGCCCCCGGTGACTTCCGTGACGTAGACGGCGCCGAACGCCGAGATGATCAGGAGCCCCTCCAGCCCGATGTTGATCACGCCCGACTTCTCGGCGAAGATACCGCCGAGGGCGGCGAACGCGATTGGCACCGAGAGTCGCAGGGCCGACGCGAGCGTGTTCTCGCTCGTGAGGACGCTCGCGAGCGTCCCGGCGAGCGTGTTCGGGAACAGCGCTCCGGCGACCAACAGCGCGAGCACGGCGGCGACCGTCGCCCCGGCGAAGAGCGTGCGGGACGAGTATCGCTCGAAGAGCCCGTCGTCCGCGAGGTCGTCGGCCCCGGTCGGCTCGGTGGCGTCACTCATCGGCGCCACCTCCGTTCTCGGTGACCGTCCCGCCGTCGGTCGCGACCGCCTCCGGCTTCGACCCGGCGCCCGGCAGCCCCTTCGCGAGCAGCCGGAAGAACTCCGGCATCGCCACGAACAGGATGATCAGCCCGCGGAGGACCCCGACGAGCTGCGGCGGGACATCGGTCGCGAACTGCACGACCGTCGTCCCGCTTTTCAAGACGCCGAAAAGCAGCGCGGCGACCCCGACGCCGAGCGGGTTGTTGCCGGCGAGAATCGAGACCGTGATCCCGTCGAAGCCGTACGCCGGGATTCCCGTCTGGAACGTGCCGAGCACCATCATCACGTACATCGCGCCGGCGATGCCGCCGAGCGCGCCAGAGAGCGTCAGGCTCGCCACGATGGTGCGCTTCGCGTCGACGCCGCCGTACTCGGCCGCCTCGGGCTGGACGCCGCTCGTGCGCACGTCGTAGCCGAACGCGGTGTGTTCGAGGACGTAGTACAGCGCGGCGATGGCGATGAGGCCGAACGCCAGCGCGACGAGCGAGAAGTTCTGTCGCGCGCCGAAGAGCACGGCCGGGAACTGCGCGAACTCCGCGAGCGGGACGGTCTGGTTCGCGGCGCTGTCGGGGTCTTTGAACACCCCGCTGACGAGGTACAGCGCGACGCCCGTCGCGATGAAGTTGAGCATGATCGTCGTGATCACCTCGTTGGCGTCGGCGTACGCCTTCAACACGCCCGGCACCGCGCCGTACAGCCCGCCGAACGTGGCGCCGACGAGGATGCCGAAGGGGATCAACACGACGGTGCCGACGACGCCCGAGACGAACGCCGACGCCCAGAGGACGCCGAGCGCGGTCGCCAGCGCGCCGACGACCATCTGGCCCTGCGTCCCGATGTTGAAGATGCCGGCGCGGAACGCGAGCGCGACCGACAGTCCGGTGAACACCAGCAGCGTCGTCTCTCTGAGCGTGACCGCGAACTGCCCGTCAGGCGACCAGCCGCCGCTGAACGGGTCCCCGAGCGCGCCGAGGAACAGCCGGTCGAAGACGACGATGGGGTCGTAACAGAATCCGGTGCCGAAGTAGTACACCGCCTCACTGGGCGAGCAGGTCGTCATGCGCCCGGCGACGAGGACCAGCACGGCCCCGATGAGGACCGAGAGGACGAGCGCCGCGGAACTGATGAGAATTCGCTCGGTCGCCGACGCGTCGACGAGGCGAGCGAGGGCGTCGCGCGCACGGTCGGCGACGCTCACGCCTGCTCACCGTCCGGAAGGTCGCCCTCTGCGGGCGACGGGGCGCCCGAGTGGTCGGTCGGTGGACCGGCCGGATCGCCTTCGCCCGAATCCGGCTGTTCGCCGGCCATCAGCAGGCCGAGTTCCTCTTCGGTCGTCTCGTCGGGGTCGACGACGTCGACGAACTCGCCCTCGTACGCGACGGCGAGCCGGTCGGAGAGCCCCTGGACCTCCTCGAGTTTCGAGGAGACGAGCAGGATCGCGACGCCCTGTTTGCGGAGCTCGAGCAGTCGCTCGTGGATGAACTCGATAGAGCCCACGTCGACGCCGCGGGTCGGGTGCGACGCGACGACGAGTTCCGGGTCGCGTTCGAACTCCCGTCCCACGATGAACTTCTGCTGGTTCCCGCCCGAAAGCGAGTGAGCGTCCGCGTTCGCGTCCGGCGGGCGCACGTCGTACTCGTCGATGATCGCCTCGGCGTGGTCCCGCGTGGCCGACCAGTCGATGCGGCCGCTGGAGGCGAGTTCGGCGCCGTGTTGGCTCCCCAAGAGCCCGTTCTCGACGAGGTCGAACTCCATCACCAACCCGCGCTCTTGGCGGTCCTCGGGGATGTACGCCATGCCGTCCTCGATGCGCTGTCGCCGCGACGCGGTGGTGACGTCCTCGCCGAGGAAGCGTATCTCGCCGGCGTCGGCCTCCTGTAGCCCGGTTATCGCCTCGATGAGCTCTGACTGGCCGTTCCCGTCGACGCCCGCGATGCCGAACACCTCGCCGGCGCGGACATCGAACGAGACGCGGTCGACCGCCCGGACGCCGCGGTCGTCCTCGACGACCACGTCCGAGACCGAGGCGACCACGTCGCCGGTCTCCGCGGCGCCGTGGTCGACGTCCAAGAGGACCTCGCGGCCGACCATCAGTTCGGCCAACTCCTCTTGGCTCGTCGCGTCGGCGTCGACGGCCCCGACCTTCTTGCCGTCTCGGAGGACGGTGATCTCGTCGGCCGACCGCATCGCCTCCCCGAGCTTGTGGGTGATGAAGATGATCGTCTTTCCCTGTGCGGTGAGCTCTTCGAGCACGTCGAACAGCTCCTCGACTTCCTGAGGCGTCAAGACGGCCGTCGGCTCGTCTAAGATGAGCGTGTCGGCGCCGCGGTACAGCGCCTTCAGGATCTCGACGCGCTGTTGTTCGCCGACCGAGATGTCTTCGACGCGGGCGTCGGGATCGACGTTGAACCCGTAGCGGTCGGCCAGGTCGACGACGGCCTCGCGCGCGGCGTCCCGGTCGATCGCGAGACCGCCCCACTTCCGCGGCTCGCTGCCGAGGGTGATGTTTTCGGTGACGGTCATCGGGTCGACGAGCATGAAGTGCTGGTGGATCATCCCGATTCCGGCGTCGATCGCGTCTCGCGGCGAGCGGAACGACCGCGGCTCGCCATCGAGCCGAACCTGCCCCGACGTCGGTTCGTAGAGCCCGTAGAGCACGTTCATCAGCGTCGTCTTGCCGGCGCCGTTCTCGCCGAGGAGCGCGTGGACGGTCCCCCGCTCGACTTCGAGATCGACGTCGTCGTTTGCCACGACTCCGGGAAACCGCTTTGTGATCCCGTCGAGGTGGACGGCTGTGGCCATTGGTCTATTACCTTCTGGTAGAAGCGTGATTGAATATGTTTGGATACGCGGTTCCGGTCGATTCCGAACGCAGATCCGTCCGATCGACCGCGAACGGCGATCCGGTCGATCGATCCGAAAACGACGACCGCCCGAGGCTTAGACCTGGGAGGGAACGTCGATGTTGCCGGCGATGATCTCGTCGCGCGCGGTCGCCACCTGGTCGCGGACGTCCTGCGGGAGCTCCGAGCCGAGCTGGTCGCCGAAGACGAGTTCGACACCGTTGCTCTCGAGGCCCAGCGCGATGTTCTCGCCGGCGGGGAACTCGCCGTCGACGGTGGCGTCGATCGCGTTGAACACCGCGGTGTCGACGCGTTTGACCATGCTCGCGAGGATCACGTCGGCGTAGTCGGGACGCGTGACGGACTGGTCGCGGTCGACGCCGATGGCGAACTTGTTCTGTTCCTGCGCGGCCTGGAACACGCCCGTTCCGGTGTTACCCGCGGCGTGGTAGACGATGTCGGCACCGCTGTTGTACATCGCGTTGGCGGCCTCGCGTCCGCCGGCGGGGTCGTTGAAGTCGCCGACGTAGTTGACGCTGACGTCCACGTCGCCGTCGCCGGCAGCGACACCGGCCTCGAAGCCGGCCTGGAACTTCTGGATCAGGCCGGACTCGACGCCGCCGACGAACCCGACGTTCGTGGTGTCGCCCGCGGTCGACCCGCCGCCGGCCGAGAAGTCGCGCGTCGAGAGCAGACTCGCCATCAGGCCGCCGAGGTACGAGCCCTCGTGCTCCTGGAAGACGTAGCTCGCGACGTTGTCGGACTGGACGACCGAGTCGACGATCATGAAGTCCTGGTCGGGGTAGGAGCTCGCCGTCTCCGAGAGGGAGTCGGCTTGGAGGAAGCCGATACAGCACACCAAGTCGTAGTTCGGGTCGCTCGACTCCGCGAACTGCTGCTGGAAGGTGCTGAACTGCGCGACCTCGTCGGGCTGGGACTCCCGGAAGGAGATCCCGAGCTCCTCTTCGGCCTGCAGCGCTCCCTGCTGTGCCTGGTCGTTGAACGAGCCGTCGCCGAGGCCGCCCGTCGCGTAGACCATCCCGATGTTCGCCGCCGGGCTGCTCCCGCCGTCGGAGCCGTCAGACCCGTCGGAACCGTCGGAGCCGTCCGAACCGTCGGAGCCATCGGAGCCGTCGGACCCGTCCGAACCGTCGGAGCCGTCCGAACCGTCGCCCGGACCGCCGCTACAGCCTGCGAGGCCGATGAGGCCCGCCGCGCTCGCCGCCTTGATGAACCGCCGCCGATCGAAGTCGGATGCCATGTCACCTACAACGGGGAGGGTGCGCGGCATAAATTCGTCGCTCTCCGCGTCCCGGTAATTGCACGTTCGCGTGATACTGCGGAAAGATTGCCGGTTGTTCGCCGGGATTGGCGGAGTTCTATTCCACGTTCATGCTGTGTCAGGATCGATCCGGCTATTTCTCATCGGTGGCCGCCGCCACCGCGTCCGCCACGACGGTTTCGACGTTCGCGACCAGGTCGTCGACCGCGTCGCTCTCGGCGTACACCCGGACGTACGGCTCCGTGCCGGAGGGGCGGACGAGCGTCCACGAGGCGTCCGGGAACTCCAGCCGAACCCCGTGGTCGGTGTCGACGGCTGCGTCGCCGAAGGCGTCGGGCAGCGTCGTCGTCAGCCGCTCCATCGCGCCGGCCTTCGCCTCGTCCGGGCAGTCGACGCTCACCTTCCGGTAGGGGCGCTCCGTGATCGGGTCACGGAGGTCGTCGAGGCTCGACTCCGCGGTGAGCCGGGAGATGACGGCGGCGGAGGCGACCCCGTCGATCCACTCGCCGAAGCCGACGTGGATGTGTTTCCACGGCTCCGCGGCGAAGACGACGCGGGTGTCCGCGCCCGGGTCGGCGGCAGCCCGCACCGTCGCGATCCCTTCGTGCAGCGCGCCGAGTCGGACGCGCTCGACGCGCCCGCCGGCCTCGCGAACGCGCTCGTCGATCCGCCCCGACGCGTTCGGGGTCGTCACGACGACCGGGTCCGCGGCGTCGCTCTCGCGAGTGTACCGCTCGGCGAGCAGCGCGAGGACGGTGTCCTCGTGGACCACGTCGCCGTCGGCGTCGACGATCACGATGCGGTCTGAGTCGCCGTCGTGACCGATTCCGAACGCGAACCCCTCGGCGTCGCCGTCTGCGGGTCGCCCCGGCTCGTCGACGCCCTCGTTGGCGTCGGCAATGAATGCGCGGAGGTCGTGGAGCGTCTCGGGGGTGGGTTTGCTCCCGCGACCGGGGAAGTGCCCGTCGACGTTCCCGTTGAGCGTCACGACGTCGGCGCCGAGTTCGCGCAGGACGGTCGGCGTCGCGGGCGCGGACATCCCGTTGCCGCAGTCGACCGCGATCCGGATGCCGTCGAGGTCAGCGCCGAACCCCTCGGCGTACGTCCGGACCGCGTCGAGGTAGTCGTCGAGCGTGTCGACGCGCTCCGACTCGGTCCACGCGTCCCACGCGGCCGGCGGCTCGTCGTCCGCGACGCGCGCCTCGACCGCGCGCTCCGCCTCGCGGTCGAACTCGCTGCCGTCCCGGAACAGTTTGATCCCGTTGTCGGTCGGGGGGTTGTGCGAGGCGGTGAGCATCACGCCGTACCGGTCCTGCGAGGCGTACGCCAACGCCGGGGTGGGGAGCCGCCCGGCGCGGAGCACGCGGAGGCCGCCGGACGCGAGGCCGGCCTCCATCGCGGCCGCGATGGCGGGGCCCGTCACGCGCCCGTCGCGAGCGAGCACGATTTCGGGGGTCGCTGCCGCTTCAGTCGCCCGTACCTCGGCCGCGACCGCGCGGCCGACGGCCAGCGCGAGTTCCGGCGTCACTCGCGTCTCGGCGCTCCCGCGGATGCCCGCGGTTCCGAACAAGTCCATACCTCCCGTGTCGGTCGGCGTTCGTTAGAAGTCGTCGGTTGCGGCCGCGGGCGACGCCCCGCCGCGAGGCGACCGGTTCCCCCACACCGTTTATAAGCACGCCGGACGCAGCCTCCACGCATGAGCGACCGAACGCGAGCACACGTGTACGTCTCCGGCCGCGTGCAGGGCGTCTACTACCGCGCGACGACCCGCGACACGGCCCAGGAAACGGGCGTCTGCGGGTGGGTGCGCAACCTCGACGACGGGCGCGTCGAGGCCGTCTTCGAGGGGCCGGAGAGCGCCGTCGAAGAGATGGTCGCGTGGTGCGAGACGGGGAGCCGCGCCGCCTCGGTCGACGCGGTGGACGCGACGTACGAGGAGCCGGAGGGGCTCGACGGCTTCGAGGTCCGGTGGTAACTGAAGCGCCAGCCACCCGATCCGCGCGCTTAACGATAGCTGTTGAGGCGGGCAACTCGCCGACTCGCTTTTATAAGCGGCGGTCGCGACGCCCTTGAGTCGGTCACTCGACGCGGTTCCGCAGTTCCGCGTCCGCGTCGAGTCGGTCGACGTTCTCCGCGAGGATGTCGGCGACGCGGTCGTAGTACTCGGGCGTGTGGCCCGCGTTGTGCGGGGTGATGGTGACGTTACCGAGCCCCCACAGCGGGTGGTCTTCGGGGAGCGGTTCGGGGTCCGTCACGTCGAGCGCGGCGCCGCCGAGCCGGCTCTTCTGTAACGCGGCGACGAGCGCGTCGGTGTCGACGACCGCCCCGCGAGCGACGTTTACGAGTACCGCGTCGGCCCGCATCGTCCGGAGCGCGTCGGCGTCGACGAGCCCGCGCGTCGCCTCGGTCAGCGGACAGGCGAGGACGACGAACTCCGCTTCCGCAATCGCCTCGTGGAACGCGTCGAACCCGTACACCTCGTCCGTCGGACCCCCTTTTTCAGGGGAGTACCGGACGCCGACCGTCTCCACGCCGAACGGCTCCAATCGGTCGACGACCGCCGACCCGATCGCGCCGAGTCCGACGACGGCGACCGTCGAGCCGTACACCTCCCTCGTCTCGTAGCTCCGCCACTCGCGTCGGGCCTGCTGGCGCTGCGCCTGCGGCCACCCGTGGGCGTGCGTGATCATCGATCCGACGACGTGTTCGGCGATGGTCGGTCCGTGGACCCCCGACGCGTTCGTCACGGCGACCCCCCGGTCCGCGAGCGCTTCGCGGGGGAGGTGGCCGGTGCCGGCGAACACGCACGCGAAGAGTTCCAGGTTCTCGGCGGCGGCGAGTTGCGACTCGTCGATGTGGAGGCCGACCGCGACCCGCGCGGTGGACAGCAGTTCGCGTTCCTCGGCCGGCGTCCGCGCCAGCGCGACGGACCGGTCGGGGAGTCGCTCGCGGATCGCCGCGGCCAGCTCGCTCGCGTCCGCGCCGTGGATCGTCTGTCGCAACACGGCGACGTCTGGGTCGCTCATGGCCGGGAGACTCGCCGCGACGGATAAAAGCGTAGCCGTCTGTCCGCCCGCAGCGCCGAAGTCGTCGCGCCGGACTCTCAGTTGAGCGCCGCGTCGAACGCCCGCTGGAGGTCAGCCTTCATGTCGTCGACGTGTTCGATACCCACCGACACGCGGATGAGTCCGTCCGTGAGCCCGGCCGCGAGTCGTTCCTCGCGCGGAATCGCGGCGTGCGTCATCGCCGCCGGCTGCTCGATCAGGCTCTCGACGCCGCCGAGCGACTCCGCGAGCGTGAACACGTCCGTCTCGCTGACGACCGTCGACGCCTGGTCGAGGGTGCCGTCGAACTCGAACGAGAGCATGCCGCCGAACCCGTCCATCTGCTCGGCCGCGAGGTCGTGGTCGGGGTGGCTCTCCAGTCCGGGGTAGTACACGCGGCTCACGTCGTCGTGGTCTTCCAGCCACTCGGCCAGTTCCATCGCGTTCTCGCAGTGGCGGTCCATGCGAACGGGGAGCGTCTTCGTCCCGCGTAAGACGAGGAAGGCGTCGAAGGGGCCGGGCGTCGCGCCCACCGAGTTCTGGTAGAAGCCAAGCTGTTCGTCGAGGTCGGCGTCGTCGACGATCAGCGCGCCGCCGATGGTGTCGGAGTGGCCGCCGAGGTACTTCGTCAGCGACTGCGAGACGATGTCGGCGCCGTGTTCGAGCGGGCGCTGGAGGTACGGGGTCGCGAACGTGTTGTCGACCGCACAGAGCGCGTCGTTCGCGTGCGCGATGTCGGCGAGCGCGCCGATATCGTTGACGTTCATCAGGGGGTTCGTCGGCGTCTCGACCCAGAGGAGGGCCGTCTCCGCGCGCATCGCGTCTCGGACCGCGTCGTGGTCGGTCGTGTCGACGAAACTGGTGTCGATGTCGTACTGCTCGTACACCTGCGTGAGAATTCGATGGGTCCCCCCGTACACGTCGTCGCCGGCGACGACGTGATCGCCGGCTTCGAGCAGGTTCAGGACGGTGTTTATCGCGCCCATTCCAGACGAGAAGCAGCGCGCGTGGCTCCCCGACTCCAGGGAGGCGAGGTTCGCTTCGAGGTCGCTACGGGTCGGGTTCCCCGTTCGGCTGTACTCGTAGCCGCGGTGGTCGCCCGGCCCGTCCTGTTTGTACGTGGAGTTCGCGTGGATGGGCGTCATCAGCGCGCCGGTCTCCGGATCCGGCGCCTGTCCGGCGTGGATCGCGCGGGTTTCGAACCGCCGGTCGTCGTCGCCCTCGGTGGACTCGTCGCCCGTCTCGGTCGCAGGGTGTTCGCTCATACCGGGTCGTCGTCGTCGAGAGAAGTGATTCTTCCCCTTCTCGGGCGACGCGGCGAGACGGGGAGTCCAGCCGGTAGCGGCGTGAGACTGAGAGAAGTGCTCGGTCAGGGATTTGAACCCTGGTCGTCGGCTGTCTTCCAAACCGGCGCGCCGATGCGCCGCGTCTGCCGAAAGGCCAACATGATTGGCCGGACTACACCAACCGAGCGCAAATCAGGATAGTGGAGCATCCAATTTAACTCTTCTCAAGTCGCGGCACCGTGAGAGCCGTCGCCAGGGTCGCGTCTCCCGGTTCGGCCGCGTCGGCAGCGCGCGGTTGAACAGTTAACGTCCGGGTTGATAGGGCACCGCGTCCCCTGTTGTGTATGCACAGCGTGACACGGGACGGCGTTTCCGTCGAGTACGCCGTCGACGGACCGGGCGACGGGCCGACGGTGCTGCTCTTGGAGGGGTTGGGGTACGGCCGCTGGATGTGGCGGTGGCTGACCGACGCCCTCGCGGACGAGTACGAGGTGATCCGCCCGGACAACCGCGGCACCGGCGGCTCCGACGTGCCCGAGGGGCCGTACACCGTCGCGGAGATGGCCGCCGATGCGCGGGCGGTCCTCGACGACCACGGCGCCGACCGCGTCCACGTTTGCGGCGCCTCGATGGGCGGAATGATCGCACAGGAGCTCGCCGTCGCTGACGACCGCGTCGCCTCGCTCGCCCTGCTCTGTACCTCGCCCGGCGGCGACGACGCGGTGGAGACGCCGGCGGCGGTCCAGGAGCACATCTACTCGGTGCCGGACGAGTACGGGCCGCGCGAGCGGATCCGCTATCTGATGGAGCCGGCCGTCTCCGACGGCTTTTACGAGCGCGAGCCCGACCTCGTCGAGCGGATCGTCGACTGGCGGCTCGCGGGCGACGCGACGCCGGCCGGTCGGGAGGCACAGGCCGCCGCCGTGGCCGGGTTCGACGCGACCGACCGACTCGACGAGATCGACGTGCCGACGCTCGTGCTCCACGGCACCGACGACCGGGTCCTGCCGGTCGGGAACGCGGACCTGCTCGCCGCCCGCCTCCCGCACGCCACGGTCGAGCGGGTCGACGGGGGCCCGCACCTCTTCTTCATCGAGCGCCGCGACGCGGTCAACCCCCGAATCCGGTCGTTCCTCGACGAGGTGGCCTGAGATGGTCGGAAACGACTCGCGGGCGACACACGAAGGAAGCGGCGAGGCCGGAGAGACCACCGACACCAGACCGCATCCGCACGGCGACCGCGGGTACGACTGGGTGGGGTCGCTCTCGGCGCGCCGCGCCCGCCTCTCGCCGGACCGCGTGGCGGTCACGGACACCGCGGTCGGCGAGGAGTACACCTACGCCGACCTCGACGAGCGCGCCAACCGCACCGCTCGGCTCCTCCGCGAACTCGGCGTCTCGAAGGGAGACCGGGTCGCGGTCGTCTCCCGGAACCGCGTGGAGCTCGTCGACCTGTTCTTCGCGACCGGGAAGGTCGGCGCGGTGCTGGCGCCGCTGTCGCACCGGCTCGCCGAGCGCGAACTGGCCGCCGTGTTGGGCGACGTCGACCCCGCGCTCCTGCTGGTCGAGACGCCCTTCGAGGGGGACGTGGTCGACGCCTTGGAGCGCGCCGACGCGGAGCCGCCGGTCCGAGCGATCTCCACCGGCGCGGACAACGCGTGGCGCCCCTACACCGACGACCTCCCCGACGACGGGTCGCCGGTCGGGACGGCCGACGTGTCGCTCGCGGACCCGCGTCTGTTCCTCCACACCGGCGGGTCGACCGGGACGCCGAAGGAGACGGTGATCAGCCACGGCGCGGTCCACTGGAACGCCTTCAACACCATCACGGCGTGGGGGCTCCGCGAGGACGACGTGACGCCGATGGTGTTCCCGATGTTCCACACCGGCGGCTGGAACGTCCTCACGGTCCCGTTCTTTCAGATGGGCGCGCGCATCCTCCTGAGCCCGGAGGTCGACCCCGGCCGCGTCCTCGCCGACGTGGAACGCGAGGGCGCGACGACGCTCGTGGCGGTCCCGGCCGTCCTCCGGATGATGGCGCGTCACGACGACTGGGCGACGACGGACCTCTCGACGCTTCGCTTCGTCAAGAGCGGCGGCGGCCCCTGCCGCGAGAGCGTGATCGACGCGTGGCGCGACCGCGGCGTCGAGATATCGCAGGGGTACGGGCTCACCGAGTGCGGGCCGAACAACTTCGCGATGCCGGACGGCTTCCCGCCGGAGAAGACGAAGAGCGTCGGCGTGCCCGCCGTCGCGGTGGACGCGCGCGTCGTCGACGAGGACGGCCCGGTTCCGGACGGGACCGTCGGCGAACTCGAACTCGCCGGCCCCGCGGCCGCGGACGGCTACTGGAACGCCCCGGCGGAGACCGCGGAGACGTTCGGCGACTGGGTGTCGACGGGCGACCTGGCCCGCGTCGACGCGGACGGCTACTACCACATCGAGGGGCGGAAGAAGAACATGTTCGTCTCCGGCGGCGAGAACGTGTATCCGCCCCGCGTCGAGGACGCGCTCACGGACCACCCTCGAATCGAGGAGGCCGTGGTTATCGGCGTTCCGAGCACGGAGTGGGGCACCGTCGGCAAAGCCGTCCTCGTTGCCGACGAGTCGCTGACGCTCGACGACGTTCGCTCCCACCTCGCCTCCCGCGTCGCGCGGTTCGCGATCCCCAAGTCGCTCGCGTTCGTCGACGAGATGCCCACCGCCGGCCCCTCGAAGATCGACCGGACGGCCGTCGAGGAGCGCTTCGGCGAGTGAGTATTTAAGGAACAACCATTATGTACGTTGGGCGCAATTTCAGCCCATGATTGACGTCACGATGGACATGGAGCAGTTCGACTGCCCGTTCATCGACACCTCCGCCGACCACGACGTCAGCTTCTCCGCGATGCACTGGCAGCTCGACACGGCCGCAGAGCAGCTCGAAACGCGGCTCCTCGTCGAGTCGCCGGACCGCTACGAGTTGGGCGAGGGGCTGTCGACGCTCCGCGACCACGACAACATGGCCGAATATCGGCTGTTCTCGAAGCAGGACGGGACCGCGATCATCCGCACCGTCATCGAGGAGACCAACGCGATGTCGACGATCACCGACCACGGCGGCTACATCACCGGCCCGTTCCGGATCGCGGACGGCTCCGAGCAGTGGCAGGTCGGCTTCGACGACGAGTCGACGACGGAGGCGGCGCTCCACGACTTAGAGAAGGGCAACGAGTTCGTCGTCGAGGACCGCTCGCGGCTGTCGATGGAGTCGCTTTTCGACACCATGCGCAACGCCAACGCCGCGTCGACGATGCTCGACGCGTGTCGCGATCTGACCGACGTCGAGCGCGACACGATAGAGACGGCCGCCGACGCCGGGTACTTCGAGTCGCCGCGCGAGGCGACGCTGTCGACGCTCGCCGACGAGTTCGACGTCTCGACGGCGGCCGTCTCGAAGAACATGCGCCGCGGCGAAAAGAAACTGCTCCGCAGCGTCGTGCAGGCGCTCGAACGGATGAACTGAGTCGGACGCACGCGACCCGGCCGGCGCCGAATCCTCGGTGGTTGTTAACATCTTAACTCGCCCCCTTTTGTCGGTGGGTCGTGTCGTTCGTAGGTATGCGAGACGCAACCACACGACGATCGTATCTGCGAGGAACTGGCGCCGCAGTCGGAGGGGCCGGCCTGGCCGGACTCGCCGGCTGCTCGGGTAACGGTGGGGACGGCGGCGACGGGAGCGGCGGAAGCGACGGAAGCGACGGAAGCGGCGGCGGAAGCGACGGCACCGACGGAAGCGACGGTGGCGGCGACCTCTCCGGTGAGACGATCCGCATCGGGGCGCTGCAGCCGACCTCCGGCGACCTGAAGTACTACGGGCAGATCAGCCTGCAGGGGTTCTACTCCGGGCTGGCGTACAAACACGACCTCGATCCGATCGAGGACGCGACGCCGGGGACGTACACGGTCGACCCCGACGGCGGCCCGACCTACGAGATCATCGTCGAGGACACCGGGTTCAGCCCCGACACGGCCCAGAGCGTCGCGACCGACCTCGTCTTAGAGGAGGACATCGACATCCTGTTCGGGGGAACGTCCTCGGACAGCGCGCGCCGGCTCATCGACACCGTCGTCGACGAGACGGACGTTCCCTACCTGATCGGCCCCGCGGCCGACGCCGGCATCACGGTGAACGAGGAGTTCTGTCACCCGCTCGCGTTCCGCGCGAGCGAACACACCGCGATGGACGCGCGGGCGGGCGGGACGTACGTCGCCGAGAACTTCGACATCGACACGGTCGCCGTGTTCGCGTCCGACAACGCGTTCGGACAGAGCGTCGCGAGCAACTACACCGCGGTGTTGGAGGGGCAGGGAGTCGACGTGCTGGAACCGCGGTTCGTCGAGGTCGGCTACTCCGAGTTCGACGGGCTCTTCGAGCAGGCGATGTCGGACGGGGCGACGGGCGTCGTCGGTGGCTTCACGGCGTCGACGCTGCCGCAGTTCCTCACCTCGGCCATCTCCTACGACGTGCAGGTGTTCGGCGGGTTCGCGGCCCTGCTGACGACGCAGCTCATCGGCGGCACCATCGAGTCGGCGCTCGGCGAGGGGTTCACCGAACAGGACATCAAAGACGCCGGGCTCGGCCCCTTCACCAGTCGCTACCACTGGAACCAGTACGAGAACCCGATCAACGACGAGTTCCGGCAGATGCACATCGACGCGTACGGCATCGTCCCCGACCTGTTCAGCGCCGGGACCTTCACCGCCGCCTCGGCGCTCTCGCAGGCCATCTCGGAGTCGGGCTCCACGGACGGGGCCGACGTCGCCGACGCGCTGCGCGGGATGACCGTCGCCGACACGCCGAAGGGCGCGGACGGGTACACGTTCCAATCGCACAACAACCAGGCGGCCTCACAGATGACCGTCGCGTGGCCGGTCCCGACCAGCGACGAGTACGCCGACACCTGGGGCGCGCCGATCATGCCCGGAGAGCCCCTCGAACGGCTCGACGCGGAAGACGTGATGGTCCCCGAAGGGGACGCGAGCTGCTCGCTGTAATGCTGCTAGAGACCGAGGGGCTCACGAAGCGCTTCGGCGGCATCACCGCCGTCGACGGCGTCGACTTCGCGCTTGAGGCCGGCGAACTCTGCTCGATCATCGGGCCGAACGGCGCGGGGAAGACGACGTTCTTCAACCTGCTCACGGGCGTGTTAGAGCCCTCCGACGGGCACATTCGGTTCGCGCCGACAGCCGGCGACGACACCGGGCAGGCGCGCGCCGGGACGGCTGGCGGCGACTCGGCGCTCGACATCACCGACGCCTCGCCGAACGAGACGGCGCTCGCGGGGATCCACCGCTCGTATCAGATCACGAATCTGTTCCCGACGCTGTCCGTCTTGGAGAACGTCCGCGTCGCCGCGCAGGCGGGGCGCGGGAACGACTCCTGGATGCTGTGGCGCAACGTGCGGGACTTCGAGGACCACTACGCCGAGGCGACCGGGATACTCGAACGGATCGGGCTGGCGACCGAGGCCGAGACGGTCACGCAGAACCTGAGCCACGGCGAGAAGCGGAGCCTCGAAATCGGCGTCGCGCTCGCCGGCGACCCCGACCTGCTCCTGCTCGACGAGCCGACAGCCGGCGTGTCGAGCGAGGGCGTCGACGAGGTCGTCGCGCTGATCGAAGACGTGGCCGCGGACCACTCGGTGATGCTCATCGAGCACAACATGGAGGTGGTGATGGACATCTCCGATCGGATCGCGGTCCTCCACCGCGGCGAACTCATCGCCGACGGGCCGCCGGAGGACGTACAGGGCGACGAGGCGGTACAGGAGGCGTACCTCGGCGGGTACGGTCGCGAGGAGTCGGCGGGCGCCGCCGGCGATGGCAGAGCGGACGGTGACACCGCGGCCGACGGCGGTCGCCGCGTCAGCGCGGGGGGTGACGGACCGTGAGCCTGCTCGAACTCGACGGGATTCACACCTACTACGGCGAGAGCCACATCCTCCAGGGGTTGTCCCTGTCCGTCGAGGAGGGTGAGATCGTCGCGCTCGTCGGCCGCAACGGGGTCGGCAAGACGACCACGCTCCGCACCGCGCTCGGGCTGACGCCGCCCCGCGAGGGAGCGGTTCGGTTCGACGGAACGGATGTGACCGGGATGGAACCCCACGAGATCGCCGCCCGCGGGATGGGGTGGGTGCCCGAAGAGCGTCGCGTGTTCTCACACCTTACAGTCGAGGAGAACCTCCGTGTCGCCGCGCACTCGGTCGCGGACGCCGCCGGGCGGATCGCGGAGGCGTACGAGCTGTTCCCGGCGCTCGATCGGTTCAGCGACAAGGACGCCGGCGACCTGAGCGGCGGCCAACAGCAGATGCTCGCCATCGCTCGCGGGATGCTCGGCGACAACGACCTGCTGCTCGTCGACGAGCCGAGCGAGGGGCTCGCCCCGCAGATCGTCGAGGACGTGGTGGAGGCGCTCCGCGCGGCCTCCGCGGACACGACGATGGTCTTGGTCGAACAGAACTTCCGGCTGGCGATGGATCTTGCCGACCGCTTTTACCTCATCGACCACGGGGTCGTCGTCGAGGAGGGCGAGACCGCCGGCGTCACGAGCGACGACGAGCGCATCCGGAGGTATCTCACCGCATGAGCCTCGACGCGTTCGCCGCCGTCCTTCCGCAAGTCGTGCCGCTCCTTGACCAGAGCGTCCTGCTGTCGACGAGCGGCGCCGTCGACAGCGCCCAGACAGCCGCGCGCGTGCTCGCGGAGGGCGTCGGGAAGGGCGCCGTGTACTTCACCATCGCCGTCGGGCTGACCCTTGTCTTCGGCCTGATGGGCGTGCTCAACTTCGCGCACGGCGCGGTCGCGATGGTCGGCGCGTACCTCGGCGGGTTGGTGCTCGTCCTCGTCGTCGGTGCGAACACCGGGACGCTCGCGACGATCCTCGTCTTCTTCGTCGCGTTGGCGGTCGTGTTCGCGGTCACCACCGCGGCCGGCAGCGCCATGGAAGTGGCGCTCATCCGACCCATCTACGACCGCACGCCCACCTACCAGATCCTGTTGACGTTCGGCGTCTCGCTCATCATCGAGGAGATCGCCCGGATCGTCCTGACGCTCCGCGGGATCCAGCCGGACCCGCAGTGGCAGGCGCCGATGGGCACCGCGCCCGACGTGCTGCTCGGGCGGACCGAACTGCTCGGAATCGGCGTCAGGCGGCTGTACCTCTTCGAGGTCGCGATCGGCGCCGTCGTCGCGGTCGCGGTCTGGGCGTTCCTGACGAAGACGCTGTACGGCCTCTACATCCGTGCGGGAAGCGAGGACACGGAGATGGTGCAGGCGCTCGGCGTGGACGTGCGGCGGGCCTTCACCGTCGTGTTCGGCGTCGGCACCGGCCTCGCCGCGGTCGGCGGGGTGCTGCTGATGTGGGACCCGATCTGGGGGCCGAGCGTCCTCCTGAGCATCGACGTGCTGCTGTACGCGTTCGTCGTCGTCATCATCGGCGGGCTCGGGAGCTTCACCGGAACGCTCGTCGCGGCGGGCATCGTCGGGGTCACCGACTCGGTGACGACGTGGCTGTTCACCACCGGGATCGTCACCTTCCCCGGCCTCTCCGAGGTGACCATCTTCCTCCTGCTCGTGGTGATGCTCATCATCCGCCCGCAGGGGCTGTACGGCATCGAGGAGGTGGGGGGCCATTAGCGACGCAGACGCTCCCGCCGAGGCGCCTACCGACGCCGACGCGGACCGAGCCGACGCCGAACCAGATCGTGGCGAGACCGAGACGGACCGGTCTGACCGCGGCACCCCCGGTCTTCGCGGGTACCTGCGTGACCACGCCGTTCACGCCGCCGTCGTCGTCGGGTTCGTTCTGTACCCGCTCGTGTACGAGGCGCTGCTCGAGACGGGGGCCGCACCGTTCGCGGAGGCGTTCCTCCCCGCGGTCACGTTCATGGTCGTAGTGTTGTACATGGGGCTGTTCGCGATGAGCTTCGACTTCATCAGCGGCTACACCGGCTACCTCTCCTTCGGTCACGCGGCCTTCTTCGGGACCGGCGGCTACTTCGTCGTGCTCGCCGCGAACGGGCAGGTTCCGGGCATCCCTGGCGGGACGCCGTTCATGTTCACCCTGCTCTTGGGCGCGGTGCTCGCCGGACTCTTGGCGCTCGTCATCGGGTCGGTCTCGTTCCGGCTCACGGGCGTCTACTTCGCGATGATCACGCTCGGGTTCGCGCAGGTGATCTACGAGCTGATTCGCTCGTGGGGCTACGTCTCGACGAACCCGACCGAGGGAGCGACGGTGAGCGGCGACGCGCTCGCGATCGGCGTCCCGTACGTCGACGCGCTGAGCCTCGACGTGGGGCGGCTCACGGGCGAGAGCGTCGAGAACCTGCTCGGGCTGGGGGTCGACCTGTCGACGACCGTCGTCTCGTACTACGCGCTCGGGATCGTGGTCGTTGCCTGCTACTTCGCGATGCAGCGGATTCTTCACTCGCCGTTCGGCCGCGTGATGGTCGCGATCCGCGAAAACGAGGAACGCGCCCGCGCGGTCGGCTACCCGACGTATCGGTTCAAACTGGCCGCGTTCGCCATCAGCGGCTTCTTCGGCGCCATCGCGGGCGGCATCTTCGCGGCCTACTCGCGGTCCGTCGCGCCGGACGGGACCTTCTACTTCCTCGTCACCGCCGACGCGCTGATCACGACGATCATCGGCGGGTTCGGCACCCTCGCGGGGCCCGTGTACGGCACCCTGTTCACGCAGGGGTTAGAGGACATCCTCTCGACGGAGAGCGGCGGCGTGGCGACGCTGATACGCGAGGGGCTCCCGGCGAGCGTCCTCGAAGCCGACCTGTTCGGGGTGAGCGTGGAACTGTTCGTCAACACCGCGGTCGACGGGCGCGCCCCGCTGTATCTCGGGATCATCTTCGTGCTGTTCGTGTTGTTCGTCCCGAACGGCATCCTCGGGACGCTTCGCGACCGGCTCGACGGGCCGGTCGGCGAGCGGCTCCCCGAACGACTCCGGAGGTATCGCCGATGACGGTCGGACTCACCGGACTCGGGACCTACGTCCCGCCGAACCGGATCACCGGCGCGGAGATCGCCGAGATCAGCGGGATCCCGGAGGCGGTCGTCGTCGAGAAGATGGGCGTCGCCGAGAAGCGCGTCTGCGCCCCCGACGAGGACCACGCGACCGACATGGCCGCGGCCGCGGCGCGCACGGCGCTCGCCGACGCCGACGTGGATCCGGAGGCGCTCGATCTCGTCGTGTACCACGGCTCAGAGTTCAAAGACCACGTCGTCTGGTCAGCCGCGGCCGCGATCGCCGAGGCGATCGGCGCCGAGAACGCGTACGCGACGGAGAGTTACACCCTCTGTGCGGGCGCGCCGATCGCGCTCCGGCAGGCGGCCGCCCAGCTCAGCGTCGAGCCGATAGACACCGCCCTGCTCGTCTCCGCGAGCCGCGAAGAGGACCTCGTCGATTACGAGGACGAAGACGCGTCGTTCATGTTCAACTTCGGGAGCGGCGCGAGCGCGTACGTGGTCGAGTCGGAGCCGGGCGACCGCGCCCGAGCGACCGTCCACGCCAGCGCCGCCGAGACCGACGGCTCCTTCGCGGGCGACGTGGTGATGCCCGCCGGCGGCTCGAAGCGACCGGCGAGCGAGGAGACGGTTCGCGAGGGGCTCCACACGCTCACCGTCCCCGACCCGGACGGGATGAAAGAGCGGCTGGGACCCGTCTCGCTGCCGGCGTTCTGCTCGGTCGCCGACGAGGCGTTGGAACGGTCCGGATTCGAGCGCGACGACCTCGATTTCGTCGCGCTCACGCATATGAAACGGTCGTTTCACGAACTCGTCCTCGACGAACTCGGACTCGACCCCGAGCGCGACGGCTACTACCTCGACGAGTACGGACACGTCCAGAGCGTCGATCAGGCGCTCGCCGTCGAGGAGGGGCTGGCCGACGGTCGGCTCGCCGCCGGCGACCTCGTCTGCTTCCTCGCCGCCGGCACCGGGTACACGTGGGCGGCCACCGTGCTTCGGTGGCACGGCTAACCCGCGGTCGGTAGCGAGGGCGACACGACTTTTTGCACGCGGTGACGCGTGGGTGTATGGGTAGCGTCACCGAGGCGTAGGCTCTGTTGAAATCCACCAAGCCTGACACAAACGGCGTGCTGAATACAGGGCGCGAGTCTTGCACGACAGATAGATTAAAACGGTGGGCTTTGTTGAAATCCTCAGAGAGTTACACATTCAGCCTTTGACATTCTCCCCGCGCTGAAGAACGGGGCTTTCTCCTCGAACTTCGGTGATTAAAGAGAGAACGGTTACCACCCATCCGCGAGAATGGTTGGTCGTAAGCCGCATCACGGGGATACTAATCAGCGCTGGCTCGGGAGTTCTTTACACTATATGGAGTCGAATTTCCCACTCAAGAAACCAAGGTGAGATATCGTACTGAGTCGTACGCAGTTCTCATCGACCGGCTGTTTCACGCGTGAATATGCCTGACGAATAGGATTTCAACAGAGCCAAACGGTGTTATCTACTCACGCTGATCACTGTAACCTGATCCAGATCAGGAGGGCAGATTTAACAAGAACGGGTTTTTTAAGCAGCACAATGACAAACAGACGGAAATTTATCACTGCGGTCGGAACGCTCGGGGTCGGGACGCTGGCAGGGTGTGCGGGTGACGACGAAAACAATGGGACGCCTACTGCGACCGATATACCCCTAGCAGAGCAGACAGCGAAACTGAGCGCCAGCGACGGCGACAGCGATGACGATTTCGGCTGGTCGGTGGCGGTGTCGGGGGATGGGTCGACGGCCCTCCTCGCCGCTCCGGGTGACGAGCATCCGAACGGCGAAGATGCAAGGTCGGCGTACGTGTTTTCGCGGGTGGACGGCACCTGGAGCGAGGAGGCGAAACTGACCGCCAACGACGGCCCCATTATTCACCGGTTGCGCTCGTTGGTGGCGATGGCAGGAGATGGGTCGACGGCCCTCCTCGCCGCTCCGGGAGACGACCCGAACGGCGAAGGTGCAGGGTCGGCGTACGTGTTTTCGCGGGGGGACGGCACCTGGAGCGAAGAGGCGAAGCTGAGCGCCAGCGACGGCGACAGCGATGACGATTTCGGCTGGTCGGTGGCGATGGCAGGAGAGGGGTCAACGGCCCTCGTCGGCGCCATTGGAGATGAGGATCCGAACGGTACAGCGGCAGGATCAGCATACGTGTTTTCCCGGGGAAACGGCACCTGGAGCGAGGAGGCGAAACTGAGCGCCAGCGACGGAGACAGTGGTGACCACTTCGGCTCGTCGGTGGCGATGGCTGGAGATGGGCCGACAGCCATCGTCGGCGCACCTGAAGATGAGGATCCGAACGGTACAGCGGCAGGCTCAGCGTACGTGTTTTCGCGGGGGGACGGCACCTGGAGCGAGGAGGCGAAACTGAGCGCCAGCGACGGCGACAGCGATGATCTGTTCGGCTTTTCCGTGGCGGTGTCGGGGGATGGGTCGACCGCTCTCCTCGGCGCTCCGGGAGACGAGGATCCGAACGGTACAGCGGCAGGCTCAGCATACGTGTTTTCGCGGGGGGACGGCACTTGGAGCGAGGGGGCGAAACTGAGCGCCAGCGACGGCGACAGCGATGATCTGTTCGGCGGGTCGGTGGCGATGGCAGGAGATGGGTCGACAGCTCTCCTCGGCGCTCCGGTTGACGAGGAGCCGAACGGCGATTTGGCGGGCTCGGCGTACGTGTTTTCGCGGGCGGACGGCACCTGGAGCGAGAAGGCGAAACTGAGCGCTAGCGACGGCGACAGTAATGACGGGTTCGGCTTTTCGGTGGCGGTGTCGGGGGATGGGTCGACAGCTCTCCTCGGCGCTCCGGCTGACGAGGAGCCGAACGGTACAGCGGCAGGGTCGGCGTACGTGTTTGAGTGACGGTCGATGGGGGCCACTCTTGACTCATCCCCGACGACCGCCGACGAACCAAGGGCGTCACCTGACCGGTTCGTCACTTCCCCTGAGCGACTCATCCTCGATATTCAGCACAACCGCAAAAACATATCACTCTCTGAGGATTTCAACAGAGCCGAGGCGCACAAGCGGCTCGACCGCTGGATCCGCGGGTTCTCTCGCGGGAGTTACGCCCTCCCCGTCGGCGTCACGGCCGGCCTCAGTTCGCTCGCGGCGAGCGCGCTCCTGGGCTCGCCGGACTGGGTGTTCGCGGTCACGATGTTCGTGACGCTGTCCGCGTTCAACTACTGGTTCGACCCGAACGGCGAGCGATCGTAGGGTCGCTCTCTCAGCGTCAGCGCGCTACGGAGCGGCCGGCGGCGTCCTCACGCCGCGTCGTGGGGGAGCGACAGCACGGTCGCCTCGCCGTCGAGAACGCGCTCGTCGCGCGCGTCGACGAACACCGCCGTCCGCGCCCGGAGCCGGTCGCCGCCGAGGTGTTCGGTCACCTCGACCGCGGCTCGGACCGTCTCGCCGGGGCGAACCGGGTCCTCGAACGACAGGTCCTGCTGGAGGTACACGATGTCCCCCGGCAGCGACGCGAGGGCGGCCGAGACGGCGGCGGCCGCGATCATCCCGTGGGCGACTCGACCGCCGAACATCGTCTCCGCGGCGTACGACTCGTCGAGGTGAATCGGATTCTCGTCGCCGGAGAGCGCCGCGAACGCGTCGATCGTCTCCGTCGTGACCGCTACCTCGTGGGACGCCGTCTCGCCGACAGTCGCGACTGGCATACCGAACAGGTGGGTCGCCGGCGGCCTCAACCCCGAGGTTCACCCTCGAACGTCGGCGGGATCGCCGTGCGTCCTGTCACGTATGGTTATATAGAGATATATACTCTCATTACTTCGATATTAAATTACGTCTTTATCCGACTCAACTAATCTTCTATTGCGGCCTTAGTGCGGTTTCGACTCGTCTTGGGACGGCTCGCCGGGAGTATATATTTCAGCCAAGTTTATATCCGACGGGCCGTCATACTGCGACATGGAGACGCGGAAAGTGCAAGTCACCGGCGGCTCGACGTACACAGTCTCGATACCGAAGACGTGGGCGACCGACAACGGCGTCGAGGCCGGGACGGAAATCGAGTTCCACCCGGACGGTGACTCGCTTTTCCTCACGCCGCGCTCGGAGGCGGAACGGACCCGGGGGACGCTCGACGTCTCGAATCTCACGGAGCGTGCGCTCACCCGCGCGGTGACGACGATGTACGTCAGCGGCTTCGACGTGATCGAACTGGAGGGCGCCGAGATAACCACCGAACAGCGGTCCACGGTCCGCGAGTCGGTCCAGAGTCTCGTCGGCTTGGAGGTGTTAGAGGAGACCCGCGACCGCGTCGTCATCCGGGACTTACTCGACTCCTCTGAGCTGTCGATCCACAACGCGGTGACGCGGATGCGGCTCATCTCGCTGTCGATGCTCGAAGACGCCATCACCGCGCTGTCCGAGCACGACCACGACATCGCAAACGACGTGATCAGCCGCGACGACGACCTCGACCGACTCTGGCTCGTGGTCTCGCGCATCTTTCGCTCGACCCTCCGAACGCCGAAGGCGGCCGAGGAACTCGGACTCCCCCGCGAGGAGTGTTTCGACTACCACTCGAGCGCCCGTCAACTGGAGCGGATCGGCGACCACGCGACCAAGATCGCTCACCTGACGCTCAACATCGACGAGCCGCTCCCCGGCGACGTCGTGGAGGCGGTGAGCGAACTGCACGGCGACGCCGTGGAGGTCATCGACACCGCGATGGACGCGCTGTTCGCCGACGACAACGACGAGGCGACCCGGCTCGCGAACGAGGCGCGCACCGGCGTCCGAGCGATAGACGAGCGCGTGCGAGCGATCGACGAACTGCTCCGCGACCTCGACCCGGCCCGCGCGCAACTGCTCGGCCTGGTCGTCGACTCCGTGCTCCGGTCGGCCGACTACGGCGGCAACATCGCGGAGACGGCGCTCCAGGAAGCCGCGCCGACGCCGTAGGGGTTCAGACCGGACCGGGTCGGCCTCGGCGTGGTCCGTGGTACCGGGTAAGCGGGTTTTTTGAGCGTCGCCGCCGGAGTCACTCGTATGCCAGAGATCGAACTCGGCGTGCCGAAAGGGGTCGTCGAGTCGCTGCCCGAGGAGGACGGCACCGCCGAACAGGACATGCGGCGAGCGATCGCCGGGATCCAGTCGCGGCTGAACGACGAGATCGCGGACGCCGACGCCGGCGAGGCGGCCGAGGTCGTCGCCGACGCGGTCGAGCGCATGGAGGCGCAGGCGAGCACGTACCACGAGTTCGTCCCGGAGCTGCGCGCGTGGGGGCAGTCGCCGATCTACGCGATCGCGTGGCGGAACCTCTACGTCGAACTCATCGGCCAACTGTACGAACAGGAGTGGCTCGCCGACGACCTCGGGCGCGAGCAGAACTTCCGGCTCGTCGAAGACGGGATCCGGCTGTCGGATTTATAACCACGCGCCCCGCGGAGCGTCCCCGGTGCCGCCCGTTTTTAAGCCGTCCCGGTGCGTTGACCGACCATGGAACTGGAACTGCGATTCTTTGCGACGTTTCGCGAGGCCGCCGGCGGCAAGACCGTCACCGCGTCGTTCGCGGACGACTCGACCGTCGGGGACGTACTCCGCGAGTTAGAGGCGGAGTACGAGGGGATGGAGGGGCGTCTGATCGTCGACGGCGACCTCGCGCCACAGATTAACGTCTTAAAAAACGGCCGCGAGGTCCTCCACTTGGAGGGGTTAGAGACGACCTTAGACGACGGTGACCGGGTCTCGGTGTTCCCCCCGGTAGCGGGCGGGACATGACGGGCGGGGGAAGCGACGGTGCCGGGAGCGACGGTAACGGGGGCGACAGCGACACGCCCGAGGTCGATACACCTGAGGTCGATACACGCGACGGCGACCTCCCGCCGACCGAACCGGGATGGGACCGCGAGACGGTC
>Ga0209946_1000051_pt1 | contig 44911 bp, 44 predicted proteins | sample SalPon2_A_H2O_MG_FD_185704 | JGI IMG/M metagenome (GOLD analysis project Ga0209946, IMG submission 185704) | Salt pond water microbial communities from South San Francisco under conditions of wetland restoration - Salt Pond MetaG R2_A_H2O_MG... | ecosystem: Environmental > Aquatic > Non-marine... | reverse complement strand
TGCCCTTCGCGGAGCGACCGATCACCTCGACGGTCTCCTCGTAGTCGGTCAGATTGTCGTAGAAGTCGTCTGCGACCTGCTCGGCGTTGTCCGCAAACGCCTGTTCGTACGTGCGGAGACGCCGGACGTCGTCTTGATCGAAGCCGACGAAATCCTTCCGCCACGCGATCTCGTCCTCGTCGAGCCCGATCTCGTCCACCAACGCCTCGGCGTCGAGTCGGTCGTTGAGTCTCCCCGTCCCGAAGTCACCCATATCGAACTGATCGAGCTCTGCCATCAGTGACGCTCCATCGAACGGTTCAAAATACGTTTCGACCCAACTATCACGACGGATACTCGGAGGCGTCAGCCGCCGGGCCGACCCACGGTTCCCACCGGCACCGCAACTGACTTACCATCCGCGCGAGGGGTCGGACGTATGACTCGGATCGCCGGCCTGGCGAGCAACCGCGGGCGGAATCTCCTGCACATCGACGACGAGCGCCCCGGCGGCGCGACCCTCGGCGTGGTCCTCTCGGACCACGTCGACGCGCCCGTTCTCGAGGCTGCAGCCGACCGTGGCATCCGCACGGAGGTGGTCGAACGCCGCGACGAGGAGTCCCGCGAGGCCCACGAGCGCCGTGTCGTCGACGCCCTGGCCGGGTACGGCGTCGACCTCGTCTGCCTCGACGGATACATGCGGATCCTGACTCCGGAGTTCCTGGACGCGGTCCCGGCGACGCTCAACGTCCATCCGTCGCTGCTTCCGGCGTTCCCGGGCGACGACGCCCACGAACAGGTGCTCGACGCCGGCGCCCGCATAACCGGGTGTACCGTCCACGTCGTGACCGAGACCGTCGACGACGGCCCGATCGTCACCCAGGAGCCCGTCCCCGTCTACGCCGACGACGACGCCGACGCGCTGAAACGACGGGTTCTCCACGACGCGGAGTTCGCGGCGTACCCCCGTGCAGTCCGGTGGTTCGCCACGGACCGGCTCCGGATCGACGACGGGATCGGCACGACGGACCCGACGATTACGATCGAGGGCGACGAGGGCGGCGACCTCCCCGAACGCCGCGTCGTCTCCAGTGACAGAGTCTCGGAGCTCCGGTACGGCGAGAACCCACATCAGGCGGCGGCGGTCTACGCCGACGCCGGGTCCGCGGCGGCCGGCGTGGTCGACGTCCCGCAGCGCAACGCGGGCGCAAAGGCGCTGTCGTACAACAACTACAACGACGCCGACGCCGCTCTGAGCCTCATCCGGGAGTTTGACGCCCCCGCAGCCGCGGTGATCAAACACACCAACCCCGCGGGGTGTGCAACGGCTGAGACGCTGGCTGACGCCTACGACGACGCCCTCGCGACCGACCCGATGAGCGCGTTCGGCGGGGTCGTCGCGCTCAACCGCACCTGCGACGCCGACACTGCCGACGCGATCGTCGCGTCGTTCAAGGAGGTCGTAGTCGCGCCGGGCTATACCGACACCGCCGCCGAGATCCTGACCGCCGAGGACGACCTGCGGGTGCTCGACGCGGGCGACCTGGGTGGCGGCGTCGACGACCGACTGACCGAAAAGCGGCTCGCGGGCGGACGGTTGGTCCAAGAACGGGACACGTGGGCACCGACCCGTGCGGACCTGGAGGTCGTGACCGAAGCCGACCCCACAGACGATCAGGTCAAAACGATGCTGTTCGCGTGGCGGGTGCTGAAACACGTCAAATCCAACGGCATCGTGCTCGCCGACGGCACCGAGACCGTCGGCGTCGGCGCGGGGCAGGTCTCTCGGGTCGACGCCGTCAGGCTGGCCGCGATGAAGGCCGACGAGCACGCCGAGGGCACGGACGTCGAAGGGACCGTGATGGCGTCGGACGCATTCTTCCCCTTCCCCGACGGGGTCGAACGCGCCGCCGACGCCGGCGTCGAGGCGGTGATCCAGCCCGGCGGATCGGTCAACGACGACGACGTCGTCGCCGCCTGTGACGACCGCGGGATCCCGATGGCGTTCACCGGGCGCCGGTGCTTCCGACACGACTGAGACGGCTCACGGCTGACCCCCGCCGTCGGCGGTGACGACGCGGCACCGCTTCGTCACTACTCCTACTCGGGGGCCCGAGAGGAGACCTGGGCGATCGCGCGCCGTTCGATCGCGAGCACGGCGAGGTACAACACGATACTGCCCGCGACAGCGAGGCGTCCGACCACCTCCAGGTCGAGAACCGCCCGAGTCTGCGGGAAGCCGGTGAGGCGGGCGACCACGTACGCTGTTGCGGCGAGCGCGGCCGCCCCGCCGAAGACGACGAGCAGCGATTGCCGGAGGACCCGGCCTCGGCCGCCAGTGACAGCGAGCGTTACCGCCACACCCGCTCCGAGCGCGAGCAATACCGCGACGTCGGAGCTGACAACGGCCCGAGACGGGACGATGCCCGCGAGATGCCCGCCCAGCACTGCGTACCCGAGCAGTATGCCGCCCGCCGCGGTGCCGACGGCCCCGCCGCGAACGACACGAATGGCCGCGTCGACGAGGACGGCACAGACGCCGCAGGCGACGACCGCGGCCGCCACGCGCCCCGCCGTGCCGCTACTCTGTGGCGTCACGCCGAGTCCCCCGGCGACGAGCGCCGCCGCGACGACCACGCTCCCGGTCAGCCCGTAGACGGTCGTGGGCTCGAACACGGGGGTGTAGGTCACCGAGGTGCCGTCGAGGGTCCAGGTCGGTGTCGACCACCGCCGTCGGACGAGCGCCGTGTGTGCGACGAACCCGAAGCACCCGCCGACCACGAGTCCCCACGCCACCGACGGCGGATACGTCGCCGAGGGCCCGGTTCCCACTGCGACGCCGGCGAGCACCGGCGCGGCGTACGCGATGCGGGGGAGCTCGGCGAGCGACGAGGAGTACAGCCCGGTCCCGAGGACGATCCCGGCGAGACCCGCTCCGGCGATTGGGAGCGACAGGGGGAACGCGGCCGGTGCGCCCACGCCGAACCCGCCCGCCGTCCGCGTTCCGGCGACGGCGGCGAGCAGCGCGACCACTCCCGCGACCGCGGCCGCGACCGCGACCCCACGATCCGCGACCGACCGACGTGACCGCACAGACGGCGACACCCCCGTGAGCGGGACGATCGACCGTATGGGGAGTCGCCACCGCACGACCGGCGCCTCCCGACGGTCGAAGCCGCGTTCGGCGACCGCGGTTCCGGCCGCTTCCAGGGCCGAACCCCAAGGGGTGTTAGCCGCTTCTTCGCAGTCGTCCCGCTCCTCTCGCGTCGGGTGCAACACCGGCTCGTACCCCCGGAGCCGCGTCCCGGCCCGCCGAACGGTCGTCCGGGCGGCTCGGAGCCCCTGCCCAGCCGCCCGCAACGCGGTGCCTAGCCTCACCTCCACGGCGCCCCGCCGCTGTGCGACCTCCTGCCGGGCGCGTTCGCGGAGGGTCCGGGACTCCCGCTCCGAGAGGAGGGTCGCGATCGCGTCCGGGTCGACGCCGAGTTCTTCCCGGTAGGTGTGGTAGAACTCGACGCTGGCGTGGCGCTCAACCAGCCGAACCAGGTCGGGGCCGTCGACCAACCCGACGCCCAGCTCCGCCGCACGGTCCTCGGCGGGGGTGGTGAACAGGCCGGTGGTGACGATGCGCCCCGTGTCGGCGCCGACCTGGTATTTCATGGCGAAATACTGCTGTATGTCCGGACCGCCGACGGTGGTCGACTCCTCGTACCGCTTTGCCTGGATGGCCTCGGTCGCGCCGCCGGGTCCGCGTTTGCGCGCCAGCACGTCGATCCCGCCGTCGCGGGACTGCGGCCGAACCGTCGTGCGGTACCCCATCTCCTCCCAGAGGTCCGCAACGAACTGCTCGAACCGGTAGTCGTCCATCGACCGGAGCGTACGGAGCGAGGGCGCGAGGCCGTCGTCGGGGTCGGGGGCGGTCGTGCGATGAGGGGGGTGTGGCGACCAGTCCTGCATGGCTGTGGGTTCGGCGTACTCACACTGATACCTGTTGGCGATAATGAATGTGCTGCTTGTGACAGGAGTCTCCGGGGGCGCAACCCCGAGACTGCGCTCTCTCACTACAGTCCCGCCGTGGGCCCGAAGCGGGCGATCCCGTGGGTCGTCGCGACCGGGCTAGCTGTGGATCCCCATGGCCTCGATCTGCTCTTGATACCGGTTCCGGATGGTGACCTCGGTGACCTGTGCGACGTCGGCGACCTCGCGTTGGGTCTTCTTCTCGTTGCAGAGCAGCGACGCCGCGTAGATCGCCGCCGCGGCGAACCCGGTGGGGGACTTTCCGGAGAGCAGCCCCTTCTCTGCGGTCGTCTCGATGATCTCGTCGGCCTTCGATTGGACCTCCTTCGAGAGCTCCAGTTCGGAGCAGAACCGCGGGACGTACTTCTTGGGGTCGACCGGCCGCATCTCCAACCCCAGCTCCTGGGAGATGTAGCGGTAGGTCCGGCCGATCTCCTTGCGGTCGACCCGCGAGACTTCGGAGATCTCCTCTAACGACCGGGGGATGCCCTCCTTTCGGCACGCAGCGTAGAGCGCGGAGGTGGCGACCCCCTCGATGGATCGGCCCCGAATCAGATCCTCGTTGAGCGCGCGCCGGTAGATCACGGAGGCGACCTCCCGGACCGACCGGGGGACGCCCAGCGCCGAGGCCATCCGGTCGATCTCCGAGAGCGCGAACTGGAGGTTGCGCTCGCCCGCGTCCTTGGTTCGGATCCGTTCTTGCCACTTCCGGAGTCGGTGCATCTGCGAACGCTTCCGCGACGATATCGACCGACCGTAGGCGTCTTTATCCTTCCAATCGATCGTCGTCGTCAACCCCTTGTCGTGCATCGTCTGCGTCGTGGGCGCGCCCACGCGGGACTTCTCCTGCCGCTCGGAGTGGTTGAACGCCCGCCACTCCGGCCCTGGGTCGATCTGCTCTTCTTCCACGACGATCCCTGTCGGCTCGTGGATGAGCTCCCCATCACCCGTCCGGACGAGGTCTTCCTCGTCCATGTCCTCGACGTCGATGTCGTTCGTCTCCTCCTCGGATTCCTCCTCGCGGTCGCCCTGCCACCGCGTTCTGTCGGCGTCCTGTTCCCGCTGGCGGGTGGGCCGTGTCATCGCATTTTTATATTCGATATCTTGCAACGGTTAAACCTTTTGCCGATGTGGGTCTCACAGCGGGGACTACCTCCGTCGCCGTCGCCCGACAGGCCCTGCATACCGGAGGGGAGGTGGCCCTCAGTCGACGACCCGCGGGACGAGTGTCGTCGCTAGGCCGAGTCCGGTGAGAGCCACGAACCCGACGGCGTAGGGTTGAACCCAGTGGGTAACGACGCCGATATCGATCGAGAGCACGCCGGCAGCCAGCAGGAGGCAGAGCACCGCAGCGGTGCCGCCCCAGCCGACCACGAACACCAGCAGGCCTGCACGACGGAAGAACGCCGGGCCGAGCGTCCACGTCGCTGGCGGGAGTTTTTCGCGAAGCCCGTGTTTCGCGAGCGTGTCGTCGTCGACGGTCAGTCGGTCGAGCAGAGCCGCACGCTGGTCGGCCACGTATGCGAGGCGGTTGCCCTCGTAGTCGAGCCACGTGCCGACCCGACCTGCCCACAGTCCCAACACGAGCATCGAGGCCTGCCACCGGACGAGTGCGGTACCGATCGAGGCGGCGAAGGCGCCGGCGACGAGGAGACAGCCCCCGGCCGGTAACAGCAGGTCCCACCGCGAGTACGCGTTTCGGCTCGGCGAGTCTGCGGAGGTCTCGCGGTCGTCCCAGAACATCGTGAAGACCACGATCGCCAGCCCGAGACTCGCGATCGAACCGATTCCATAAAACAACGCGTTCTGTACCGCCTGTCCGAACAGTCCGCCGATCGAAGCGACGATCGCAGCGACCACGAAGACGACGGCCAGCGCGATCACGGCGCCGACGAACTTCGCGAGATCGGTGAGGAGTCGCCGGGCGCTCGTTTTGAGCGCAGTTCCCGTGTCGACTCGGGGCCGAAACCGGAACACGTCGTTTTGTTTCGCCGACGTGATCGACTCTGCGAGGTGTTCCGGGTCGTTCGGGAAGTTCTCGAACCGGAGTTCACCGCCGACCCGTGCGACCCAGTAGCTGTCGCCGTCGTAGGTGTAGAAAGCGAACTCGCACTCCGCACGCGCTCGGGTGACCTCGTGACGGTACAGATGACTACCGAACGTCGATCCGCCCGGCTTGTCGGCTTCCACAGGCCGTGTGGTTTCGATTTCGGTCCCGTCCCCACGTCGGAAAGCCCCTTTCGGGGCCGCTTCCGGGTCGGCTTCGAGCTGTGTATGGTGCTCGAAGGACAGTTCGCCGATTGTGGCGCTCGCAGCCTGACCCTCACCGTCGCAGCGGTCGCACTCCACATCGCCATCACCGCCACACTCCTGACACGTGATCTCGCCATCACCGGAGCACGTCCGGCACCGCGTCGTTCCGTCACCGCTACAGGTCCCACAGACGGTCGTTCGGGAGCCATCGCAGTCCGGACACGTCTCGGAAACGTCTTTGTCGACAACGCCCTCGGCGTCGCAGTCGGGACACGTGACAGTCGATTTGCCGTGGCAGTTCGAGCAGTCGTCGTCGGTCCCGAGACAGTCCGGGCACTCGATACTGCCGCTGCCCTCGCAGCGTTGACACTGCCGTGCTTTCGTCTGGGTGATCGATCCGGTGTCGCTACAGGTCGCGCAGGAACTGGTTCCGGAACCGCCGCACTCGCTGCACTCGGAGTCCCCGCTGCCGTCACAGTCGGAGCAGGTCTCCACCTTCGACCCGCTGCAGGTCGGACACGATTTCCGGCCCGAGCCGCTGCACCGCGATCAGTCCGACGGCGTCGTGTCGGTGATGTATTCGACTGTCCTCGTTGCGAACCCGTTCGGGGCCTCTTGCCAGCGGTTGGACCGCGGAACGCGGCTTCTGGACTTGCGTTCGTACTCCGATTTCGGGAGGACGTCCCGACGGCTCGTTTGCGTGACTCGAAGCCGATCGTGTGTCGTCACCTCGACAGCCTCGGTCCCCTCCCTGTCGATCATCCCCTTGCGAGCGACGTCGTCTGCCACCTCCCGTCGCTCACTCAACTCGGCGAGCAACGATTCCCCCACTCCCCCGTCGTTTTCTGCACCTGTCCGTGACACAGTCTGAAGATACGATGTTCTCACATAGCTCTTTCTCTCCGACAGATCCGAAACCGCTGGACTGCAGGCTCTCTGGGCGACACCGAATGGTTCTTTCGTCCGCTCCGATTCTCTTCGGTATGCCGAGTGTGGACCTCGATCCCGATGTTGCTCGCGAGCGTCTGGAAGCGACCGGGGTCGAGATCGAACCCGGGAACACCGATCACGAGCACTGGCGCGCCTCCCGGGGGCAAGCAAACGCTGTCGCGTACGACGACACAGTCGTCGTCCAGGGGGCGAACCCGACCGCCCTCCTCACGCTGCTCCGATCCGAGGAGGGCGGTCGGGCGCACGTCTACTTCGATGGGGCGAGCCGCGGCAACCCCGGGCCTGCGGCGATCGGGTGGGTCCTCGTCACTGACGAGGGAATCGTCGACGAGGGCGGCGCCCGGATCGACGAGACCACGAACAACCGCGCGGAGTACGCCGCGCTGATCCGGGCGCTCGAGGCTGCGACGGGGTACGGCTTCGACGAGGTCGACGTGCGCGGCGACTCCGAGCTGATCGTCAGACAGGTCCGAGGGGAGTACGACACCAACAACCCCGAACTCCGGGCGCGGCGGGTCCGGGTCCGGGAGCTTCTCGACCGGTTCGACCGGTGGACAATCGAGCACGTACCGAGAGAGGTAAACGACCGCGCCGACTCACTAGCCAACGAGGCACTTGACGATGCGTGAGACACGACACGAGGCGTCCGGCCGGGCGAACAGTGCGGGTAGCGACGACGCCGACCGGGCGGACGACGCGAGCGGCGACCAGGAGCTCCCCGGGGAGGTCGTCTCCGAGGCCGAGCGGCTGACCCGGCTTGCGGCCGACGCCGCTGTCGAGGCGGAGGCGGAGGTGTATCGCGGCCGTCGGGCGGAGATCGTCGAGGATCACGACTTCGTCCCGCGCGTCCGGGAGGCGGACGACACGCTCGTGCTCTACCCGGGCGAGTGGGTCGAAAACGACGTCGTCCAACTCGATCGCATCGAAGATACCGACCGCGCCGTGGAGGTGTCGCTGTCCGGTCCCGACCACGGCGCCGAGTGGGCGGCCGTCGAGGCCGACAACGAGGCTATCGTGGAGGCGGTGGCCGAGACCCACGGCCCGGTTCACGCCGCGAACCTCCGCGCGTTTGCGGACTTTATGGGGAATCACTACCTGAAGCGCGTTGACGACGCGACCGACGCAGAACGGGAGGAGTTCCTGACGGAGTACTACCCGCGGAACGCGTGGCCGTCGACCGAACAGGAGGCGGTCGTCGAAGAGAGCCTGACGCTCGCGACGGAGACACCAGACGACGTTTGAGATCTTTTCCAGCCTGAAAATCGAGGATTCCCGGCCGGTGGGACAGTACGCGAAAACTGAGGGACCGCGGCGGCTACCGGTTGGCGTCGATCAGATCAGTGAGTTCGGCGGCGCGCTCGTCGGTGGCGACGAACTTCGAGAACATCCAGTCGAACTGGTCTAAGAGGGCGGCGTGGCCGTCCCCAGTGAGCTCGTACTGGTTGGTGCGCTTGTCGAGTTCGCTCTTCTCGACCAGTCCCATCTCCACGAGGTCGTCGAGGTTGGGGTAGAGCCGGCCGTGGTTCACCTCGGTGCCGTAGTATGTCTCGAGGTGGCCCTTGATGGCGAGCCCGTACATCGGCTCCTCGGCTAGAATAAAGAGGATGTTCTGTTGGAACGCGGTGAGATCACGGACGACGCTGTCGTGTTCGACGGCAGTTTGTGTTTTTGTCATATCGTCTGGGAAGGTGTCGGTATATTTAAGACTTCTTAACTCGGCTACGAATACTGCCCTGTTGCGGTGTGAGAATACTGTACAACTCTTGGGATAAAAAAGGTTTATATACGATGCTGAACCGCGCCGTAGAGTACACGTCTACTGTGGCACCGGTACATATACTCGAATAGCCACATAATACCGACGGAATCGCTTGAGAGTATCATTCTTGCGTCGCGTGCCGCCGATGGGGGCCGTCAAGTTGTCTGAGGACGATGCGAAAGGACTTTTGGCACGTTCGGAGTCGAACCAGGTATGACGAACCTCTGGGAAGACCTCGAGACCGGACCGGACGCGCCCGACGTGGTCTATGCTGTCGTGGAGTGTCTGAAAGGCGAGCGGAACAAATACGAGTACGACAAGGACGTGCCCGGCGTCGTTCTCGACCGCGTTCTGCACTCGAACGTCCACTACCCCTCGGACTACGGCTTCCTGCCGCAGACGTACTACGACGACGACGATCCGTTCGACATTCTCGTACTCGTAGAGGATCAGACGTTCCCCGGATGCGTGATCGAGGCGCGCCCCGTCGCGATGATGCGGATGGACGACGACGGCGAGAAAGACGACAAGGTGATCGCCGTTCCCGCAGAGGATCCCCGCTACGATCAGATCACGGACGTCGGCGATCTCACCGACCAGCAGACGGCCGAGATCTCGGAGTTCTTCGAGACGTACAAGAACCTGGAGACGGGCAAAGAGACCGAAACGCTCGGGTGGGAAGACGCCGACGCGGCCAAAGACGCCATCGAACACGCCATGGACCTCTACGAGGAGCAGTTCGGGTAGCCGCCGGATCGCTGCCTGTCTTTCCCCGCTACCACGCCCACAGAGCGCCGCCGCCGGTATCTCCGCGAGTTATCGGCGTCGCTCCCGCGATTCGTTATGCGTATAGGTAATTTTTTGTCACGTGAACCCGGAGTTCCACACGAGTATGACCGACACCGACCCGCGGTTCGGCGTGGCTCACCCGACGGTCGTCCCCGACGACCACCGGCAGCGGCGTGACACCGAGGGGCGGGACGCGGGTGCCCGTCCGGACCACACCGGAGAGGCCTGGGTAGGGGCCGTGTCCCCGAGGTGCGCCGAAGGGAACCGTTTTTACTCCCGCCCCGACTACGAGGAGTGATGGCTACCTGCGATGAGTGCGGGGAGCACGAGAACCTCCCGTACCAGTGTCACCGGTGCGGGGATACCTTCTGTAGCGAACACCGCCTGCCGGAGAATCACGACTGCCCGGGGTTGAACGGGTGGGACGATCCGTCGGGCGTCTTCGACAGCGGGTTCGACGACTCCGTGCAGCAGCGCGGCAAAGGGGCGAGCGGCCGCGGCTACCTCGACCGACTCACTGGAAAAGGGGGGCCTCTCGGCTACTTCCGCGGGAATATGAGCTACACCCTCCTGGGCGTGATGTGGATCACGTTCGGGCTCCAGTATCTCTTCTTTCCTTTCGCCCTCGGAGCGCCCCCGCGGAGCGATCTCTGGCAGGCCGTCTTCGTGCTCTCGCCCGGCAACATCGGATACGTCTGGACGTGGATCACTTCCATCTTCGCTCACGGTGGGTTCACCCACATCGCGTTCAACAGCATCGCGCTGTACTTTTTCGGCCCGGTGGTCGAGCGGTATCTCGACACCCGGCGGTTCACCGCGCTCTTTTTCGGAGCCGGGATCATCGCGGGGCTGGCACAGGTCGGGTCGACCCTGTTGACCGCCGGCCCGTTCGGACCGGGTGTGGTCGGCGCCTCGGGCGCGATTATGGGTGTTTTAGGGGTTCTCACCGTCCTCAACCCCGGACTTCGGGTGTATCTCTACTTCATCATCCCGATGCCGCTGTGGGTGCTGACCTTCGGGTTCGCCGCGTTAAGCATCGTCTGGGGTCTCGGCGCCCTCGGCGGCGGACTCGCCGGCGGCAACGTCGCCCATCTGGCCCACCTGGCCGGACTCGTGATCGGGCTGGCGTACGGCGCCCGGGTGAAGGGTCGCGTTGGCGTCCCCAAATCCCTAGAGTTCGGCCGCGGTGGCGGCGGGCGGGGCGGCCCCGGCGGGCCGGGCGGTCCCGGACGGCCGTAGTTCGATGCGTCCGGTCCACTCCGAGTTCGTCCCCGACCCCGACGCGACCCGCGAGGGGATGGAAGCACTCCAGTTGGAGATCGCTGCGGCCGCAACGTGGACCGACGAGTTCAGTTTCACACCGGAGTCGGTCGGTGCGGCCGATCGATCGCTGACGACCCCCGACGCCGACCCGCCGCTCGTCGCCGGCGTCGACCAGGCGTTCTTCGAGGACCGTGCGGTGAGTGTCGTGGTCGTCTCCCGCGGCGGGACAGTCGTCGAGCGAGCCCACGCCGTGACCGACCTCTCGATCCCCTACGTTCCCGGGCTCCTCGCGTTCCGGGAGGGCGGGCCGATCCTGGCGGCGGTCGCGAATCTCGACTGCGAGCCCGACCTCGTGGTCTTCGACGGCAGCGGTCGGATCCACTTCCGGCAGGCGGGGCTGGCGACTCACATCGGCGTGGCTCTCGACGTCCCGAGCGTCGGCGTCGCGAAGGGGCTGCTCTGCGGGACGCCCGACGACGACCTCGACGCGCGGCCGGCGGGGTGGCGAACCCCGATCCGGGCCGACGCCGACGTGGCGAACGCCGAGCCGGAGACCGCGATCGGCCACGCCTTGCAGTCCAGACAGTACGACTCCCGACCGATCATAAACCCGATCTACGTCAGCCCCGGTCACCGCGTCGGCGTCGGAACCGCGACCGACCTGGTCGAGCGGCTGTGTGACGGATACAAGCTTCCGGAGCCGACCCGCCGCGCGGACGCGTATGCGGACGAAGTGAAACGAGAGTACGCGCAGTAGCCGGTCCGGCGAGTTCCTCGGTAGTCGTTTGCGCCTCCACAAGAGCCTTTGTGTCCAGTGGTTGTTCTCCAGGCGTGATGCTCCCAGCGAAGTCGCTCGCGGTCGTCCTTGCAGTGCTCACGCTCACGGCTGGGTGCGTCGGTCCCTCGGGAGTCGGGAGCGGGTCGGCGACACCGACACCCGAATCGCCCACAGACACTGTACCCCCGACACCTGATCCGGACACGACCACGGGGATGGACGGGTCCGGTACCGACACGAAGGTGGTCAGCACCGAAGGCGCGTCGGACCAGCCTGACCCCGACAAGCGGGTGCGACTCGAAAACGCGTGGAACCAGTCGGTCGAGATCCGGATCAGCGTCGTCCGCGAGGCGACGAACGAGACGGTCCACGAGGGCGCGTACACCCTCGAACCCGAAGAGCAGCGCGAGGTGTACAACACGGCTGACGCCGATCCGGACGGCATCGAGTCGTTCCGCGTGACTGCGACCGCCCGAAACACCACCGAGAGCGTCACGATCGAGACCAACGCGTGTTACGGCGGCGCCTACGTGGAAGTGCTGGACGACGGCACGCTGTACCCCTACTACGCCATCTGCTGAGTCGGGATCGACCGCGACAGACCCCGAGCGAACGCCCGCGCCGCCGACTCGAAAACACTTATTCGTGCGGTGGCATTCTCCCTCCGTATGAGCGAAATCGTTGTAAGCCTCCCCGACGGGTCGGAACTCTCCGTCGACAGGGGGGCGACGGTCGAGGACGTCGCCTACGAGATCGGGCCGGGACTCGGCCGCGACACCGTCGCCGGCGTCATCGACGGCGAACTCGTCGACAAGGCCGACCCCGTCCACGACGGCGCGGAGGTCGTCATCGTCACAGAGGACAGCGACGAGTATCTCCGGGTGCTGCGACACTCCGCGGCACACGTCTTCGCGCAGGCGCTTCAGCGCCACCACCCGGAGGCGAAACTCGCTATCGGGCCGCCGACCGACGACGGCTTCTACTACGACGTCGCGAACGTCGACCTCGACGCCGACGACCTCGACGCGATCGAAGACGACATGGAGGCGATCATCGAGGCGGACCTCCCGATCGAGCGCGAGACCCGCTCCCGCGAGGCCGCGTTCGAGACCTACCCCGACAACCGATTCAAGCGCGAGATCCTCGAAGAGGAGGCCGCCGGCGAGGACCCCGTCTCCTTCTACGTCCAGGGCGACTTCGAGGACCTGTGTCAGGGCCCACACGCCGAGTCGACCGGCGATATCGGGGCGGTCACGCTGCTCAACATCTCCTCGGCGTACTGGCGCGGCGACGAAGACAACGACGCGCTCACCCGGGTGTACGGCACCGCCTTCGAGTCCGAGTCGGAGCTAGCGCAGTACCTCGAACGGCGCGAGCAGGCCAAAGAGCGGGACCACCGGAAACTCGGCCAAGAGCTCGACCTCTTTTCGATCCCCGACGTCACCGGTCCCGGGCTGCCGCTGTATCACCCGAACGGCAAGCGGATCCTGGATGAACTCTCCGAATACGCCCGATCGCTCAACCTCGACGCCGGCTACGAGCCCGTCGAGACCCCTCACCTCTTCCGGACCGAACTGTGGAAGAAGTCGGGCCATTACGACAACTACGTCGACGACATGTTCCTCCAGGACGTCAACGGCGAGGAGTACGGGCTGAAACCGATGAACTGCCCGGGGCACGCCACCATCTTCGACCAGAACTCGTGGTCGTACCGCGACCTCCCGGTCCGGTACTTCGAGGACGGCAAAGTGTACCGGAAAGAGCAGCGCGGCGAGCTGTCGGGGCTGTCGCGGGTGTGGTCGTTCACCATCGACGACGGCCACCTGTTCTGCCGGCCCGAACAGATCGAACAGGAGGTCAACCAGGTGATGAACGCCATCTACGAGGTGCTCGACACCTTCGGGCTCGACGCCCACGTCGCCTTGGCGACCCGGCCGGAGAAGTCGGTCGGCGGCGACCAGATCTGGGAACAGGCCGAATCACAGCTCCGCTCCGTGCTGGAGAACGCGGGGATCGACTACGACCTCGAACCCGGTGACGGCGCGTTCTACGGCCCGAAGATCGACTTCGCGTTCGAGGACGCCCTCGGTCGGAAGTGGGACGGCCCCACCGTCCAGCTCGACTTCAATATGCCCGAGCGCTTCGAGTTGACCTACACCGGCGAGGACAACGCCGACCACCAGCCGGTGATGATCCACCGCGCGCTGTACGGTTCCTACGAGCGCTTCTTCATGGTGCTCATCGAGCACTTCGACGGGAAGTTCCCCACGTGGCTCGCGCCCGAACAGGTCCGAATTCTCCCGATCAGCGACGACCAACTCGGGTACGCCCACCGCGTGAAAAACGACCTCGGCGACTTCCGCGTCTCCGTTGAAGACCGGTCGTGGACGCTCAACCGGAAGATCCGGGAGGCACAAGAAGAGCGCGTGCCGTACATGATCATCGTGGGCGGCGACGAGGCCGAGGCGGGCACCATCTCGGTGCGTGACCGGAAGGAACGCGAGCGCGGCGACGTCGCGGTCGGAGAGTTCCAGGATCATCTCCGGTCGGAGGTCGACGACCGGCGGCTCGATCCCGACTTCATCGACGAGTAACTCGGTGGCAGTCCGAGCCGCGATTCGACGGCTCACCACCGGCGGAGCGCGTCGGGACCGAACGACCACGCGAGTGCGGCCGCAAACGACGCCGCCCCGGAGATCGCCGCCGCGCCGCCGACGTAGATCGGCACCCACGTCCGCACCAGCGTGACTGCGACCGCGCACTGGACCCGAAAGATGCCGATCGTCCGGATCCGGTCGTTGAGCACCAGCTCCGAGAATGGAACTCCCTTGACCCGCGTCCGGTCGACGGGGAGGACGACGGCCGCCCCGACGCCGGCACCTGCGACCAGCACCACCATCAGGACGAACACGGGCGTGAGCCCGTAGCGGTCGTAGAGGATCCCCGCCGAGAGCCCGCCCGGAATCGACGCCGCAAAGCGCGCGGCGTTCGAGGTTCCGATACGCTTGGCTCGGGTTCCCGGGGCTGTGAGTTCCCCGATGAGCGATAGCGACGTCAGGCCCGCGCCGGTGACCGCGACGCCCTGAAGCATCCGGACGCCGATGAACGCCAGACTCGCCCCCTCCGTAGCCGGATCGATCAGCACGAATCCCGCGTACGCGACGGTCCCGACCGCGAGGCTGTCGATCAGGACCTGCCGCTTGTCGTAGCGGTCGCCCGCCCACGCCAGCGGGACGACCGCGACGGTCTGTGCGGGCGTGAATCCGGTGGTGTACATCCCGATGACGACGCCGGCACCGACCGTGACGCCCAGTACGGTCACTGCTGTCGGATCGAGTATGTCGATGTACTTTCCGAGCAGCGTGACGAGCGTCACGAACCCGAAGCCGCCGGCGAACCGCGTGACGTACAGCGCGAGGAACTAGAGTCGCTCCCGACCCGCACACGGGGTCCGGTGGAGCGGCTCAACCCGGGTTCGGTCCGTCTCGGGTGTGGAACCCCCCTCAATATCCCGGGTAGCGTTCAAGTGGCTCGGCGGTCTACTATGAAAAAGACAGTGTTAGGACCACCCCAGCGGGCCGTCGGAGGAGGGAACCGATGACCGACAGAACCCCGGTCGTCGCCGCAAAGCGCGTCGATAGCGGCGAGAACGCCGACCTGAGCGAGATCTCGGATCTGTCCCGCGCGGCGGGGTACGAGGTCGTCGCCACCCTCGCACAGTCACGAAAGGAGGACGCCGCCTACCACTTCGGGAAGGGCAAAGTCGAGGAGCTCGCGGGGTTGGTCGCCGAAACAGGCGCCGCGGCGGTCGTCGTCGACAACCGGCTGGGGCCGTATCAGACGTACAACATCGGCGGGAAGCTCCCGGCCGGCGTGGAGGTGATCGACCGGTTCACGCTCATTCTGGAGATCTTCGGCCAGCGCGCAAACACCCGGAAGGCGCAGCTCCAGGTCGAACTCGCGGAACTCCGGTACGAACTCCCGCGTGCGGAGGCGAAGGCGTCGCTGGCGAAGCGCGACGAGCGCCCCGGATTTATGGGGTTGGGCGAGTACGACGAATCCCGGGAACGCGACATCAAAGCTCAGATCTCCCGGATCAAACAGGAACTCGACGACATCGCCGACAAAGAGGAGACCAGGCGGGAACGCCGCCGGGAGTCGGGGTTCGATCTGGTGGCGCTGGCGGGCTACACCAACGCCGGGAAGTCCACCCTGATGCGCCGACTCGCAGACGACCTCGACGTCGGCGAAAACGAGGATCTCCACCCGGATCTCGACCCGACCGCAGAGTCCGAAGACCGGCTGTTCACCACGCTGGGGACCACCACGCGCCGGGCCGACACCGGAACCCGGGACGTGCTCTTGACCGACACGGTGGGGTTCATCTCGGACCTCCCACACTGGTTGGTGGAGTCGTTCGAGTCCACGCTGGATTCAGTCTACCGCGCGGACCTGGTGTTACTCGTGGTCGACGCCTCCGAATCCATCGAAGAGATGCGCGACAAGTTGGTGACCTGCCACGACACCTTGTACGAGCGGAACGAGGCGCCCATCGTCACGGTGCTCAACAAGATCGATCGCGTCGACGACGCCGAACTCGAACGGAAGCGGGAGGCGCTGGACGCGCTGGCGCCCACCCCGGTCGCGGTCTCGGGGCTCACCGGCGAGAACGTCGGGGCGCTGACCAGCCGGATCGAGGCTGAACTCCCGGCGTGGCGGGAAGAGCGGCTGTTGTTACCGCTCGCGGACGGCACGATGAGCCTGGTGTCGTGGCTGTACGATAACGGGAACGTCGAGCGCGAGGAGTACACCGGCGAGGAGGTGCTCGTGGAGTTCGCTGCGCGGCCCGCAATCGTCGAGCAGGCGCGGGCGAAGGCCGCCGAAGTCCGTGCGCCCGCCGGCGAGACCGAGTCCGCCGACTGACGCCGCCGGAGCCGCTACCCCCCGTCGACCCGGCGCTTCTCCTTCGAGACCACGTGCACGTCGGTGAGCCGGGTGTCGGGGTACTGGCCGTCGTCGTTCTTCTCAGCGGCTTTCACCATGTCCCAGACGACGTTCAGCCCGGTCGTGACGCCCTCGAGCGCCTCCATCTCGCAGCCCGTTTTCCCGGTTGTTTCGACCGTGACGGTGAGTACGACCGCCGCCTCCCGGACGTCGAAGTCGGTATCGACGTTCGTGATCGGGATCTGGTGACACATCGGGATCGTCTCCCAGGTGTGCTTGACTGCCTGGATCGCGCCGACTCGGGCGGTCGCGAGCACGTCGCCCTTGTCGATCCCGTCGTCTCGGATCGCCGCCACCGTCGACGGCGTCAGGTGGATCGTCCCGCGAGCGACCGCGCGGCGGTGAGTGTCGGGCTTCGCGCCCACGTCGACCATCTGGACGTCCCCCGACTCGTCGACGTGCGTGAGGTCTGCGTCGCCGTCGGCTGCGTCCCCCGGAGCCTCGCCATCGCGAGTCATTCTCCGTCCTCCCGAAGCGCCGCGGGCAACTCCCCCAGCAGATCCGTCGCCACGAGGCCGCGGTCGCGGTCCGCGGCCGCGGCGTCGCCCGCACGTCCGGTGGCGTACGCCGCGACCGACGCCGCCTGCAGCGGGGGGAGCACACACGCCAGCGCGCCCGTCGCGCCCGCGAGCACGTCGCCGGTGCCACCGACCGTCATCGCAGCGTTGCCCGTGCGGTTGACGCGCGTTGCCCCCCCGTCGGAGACGACGTCGTAAGCACCCTTCACGAGGAGGAGGTGGCCGATGTCGGCCGCGAACTCGGACACCAGCTCCGCTCGCTCCCGCCAGTCGGCGGCGGTCTCGCCGCCCATCCCGCGGAGTTCGCCCTGATGGGGCGTACACAGGAGCGTCGCATCGGTGTCGACGTCGGGAACGAGCGCCAACGCGTCGGCGTCGACGACCGCGACCCCGGTGTACTCCGAGAGGAACGCCCGAACCGCCGCCTCCGTCTCGGGGTGGTCGCCCAGTCCGGGACCGACGACGACGGCGTCGTGGTCGGCGGCCGTCGCGAGAACGGCTTCGACTCGCTCGGGCGTGAGCCGCTCGCCGTCGTACGGCCGGACGATCAGGTTCTCGGTGTACCCCTGAACCGCGTCCGCAACGGTCGACGGACACGCCACCCGGACCAGGTCCGCACCGGCTCGGAGCGCCGCCTGCCCGGCGAGTGCGGGCGCGCCGGTGTAGGGGCCACCGCCGACCACGAGCACCTCCCCGGCGTCGCCTTTGTGGCTGTCGGGGTCGCGGTCGAGTCCGAGCAGGTCGCCGGGGCCGACGAACCGCTCGGCGGCGGCCGGGATCCCGATGTCCGCGACCGTCACCTCGGCGTCGACGTTGTCGAGGCCGGGTTTCCGGTCGTGGAACGTCACGACGTGATCCGCGTCGACAGCGATGCCAGCGCCTTCGTCTGAGTCGGCATCGACAGCGATGCCAGCGCCTTCGTCGGAGTCGGCATCGACAGCGATGCCAGCGACTTCGTCGGAGTCGGCATCGACGCCCGAGGGAACGTCCACTGAGACGACCGTCGCGTCGGCGTCGTTGATCGCGCGGGCGGCGGTCGCCTCCGGTTCGCGGAGGGCGCCGGTCACCCCGGTTCCGAGCATCGCGTCGACGACCACGTCCGGATCCCCGAGATCGATCGCCGCGGAGTCGGTGACCGGCCGTGCGTCGTACTCCGCGTCCCGGAGCGCGTCCCAGTTCTCACGGGCGATCCGGGTCCGGATCGCCGCGCGCCGGCCGAGCAGGTGGACGGCGACGTCGTCGTCGTCGAGAAAACGGGCGGCGACCAAGCCGTCACCGCCGTTGTTGCCGCGGCCGGCGACGACGGCGACGGTCGCACCGGACGCCGCGACGCGGCGCACCGTTCGGGCGACCGCGTTGCCGCTCGACTCCATCAGCTGCTTCCGCGGAACTCCGAGCGCCGCGGCGTTGCGGTCCACCGCGGCCATCCGGTCGCTCGTAATCATCACTCGAGAGTGGGGGCGACTCGGCCTAAAAACCGAGGGATGACCGACTCCCAAAACATAACCAGATTGGTAACGCGTCAAAAACATTCTCCTGCGTGTGACTAAACGAGAGTGTCAACCCGTAAGGAACGACTCAATGCGGTGTGATCGACCCGATCACACGTGATCTTCCCTGTGTCGGAAATACGAAACGTTTAGAAGAGATACGGCAGTATACTATCGTATGTCGAGTCTGCTGCCGTCGGATACCGACCGCAGTCCCGTCGACGAGGGCGGCGACCTCCGCGTCCTACCGCTCGATGACGACGAGGCCGCGCGGCTCATCAACTGTCTCACCGCCGACACCGCCCGGTCGACACTCGCCGCATTGCAGCAGGAGTCTGCAACCGCGTCCGAACTCGCCGACGCGGTCGGCACCTCGCTGCAGAACGTCAGACACCACCTCGACAGCCTCCGGGACGCGGGGCTGGTTCGGGTCGTCGGGACGGAGTACTCGGTAAAGGGCCGTGAGATGAAGGTATACGGCACGACCGAGGATTCCCTGGTCGTCTGCGTGGGCGAGGGCTCCGAACGGCTTCGCGCGTTCGAGTAGCGCGCGCCGCCCGCCATCTTTCTGCGGTCCCACGACCCCGACGTCCTCCGAGTGCCCTCGGACACGAATGCTTTTAGCCGAAGCCGCGGCCATCACCGACACCAATATGAACGCAGCGGGCCGACCCGGGGACGTGAGTTGGGAGTCGGTCTTCGGCCACGACGAGCCCTACCCCGAACAGGCCGACGGCATCGATACCGCGGTCGAGGTCGCCGACGACGGCGGGTTCTTGGTGATCGAGGGCGCCTGCGGCACCGGGAAGACGATGCTCGCGCTCACCGCCGGTATCGACCGCGTTCGAGACCCTGACTCGGACTACGAACGGGTGGTGGTGCTGACGAGCGTCAAACAACAGCTCCGGCAGTTCGAAGAAGACCTCCGGACGATCAACGCGAACCTCCCCGCGGAGTGGTCGCCGGTGTCGGGGCTGACGCTGGTTGGGAAAGCGGACGTCTGCCCCTACAGCCGCGAGGGTGTCGCTGGAATCGACACCGAGACGGTGTACGACCGGTGTGAGGGGCTCCGGGAGCGGACCCGGAACCTGGTCGGCGACGGCGGTGACACCACGCCCGGCGCGTTGGCGTCGGCGGCGCGGGAAGCCCAGACGGGACTGGTCGACTCCGGAACGGACGAGGGCCCTGACTACCTCGAGACCGCAGGCGAACCCACGCCGTACCTCCCTGGAACCGCCGAGCACGAGGGCGTGGAGTACTGCCCGTTTTACGCCACGTTCCTCGAGGACGCCCCGGAGGACGGCGACCCCATCGAGGCGGTTCCGTTCGACGTGACCGACCGCGGCCACATTGACACCGACGAACTGGTCGGGCTGAGCGCGGGGCACGGCACCTGCCCCCACTCCGTGATGGGCGCCGTCCTCCCGCACGTCGAAGTGGTGCTGGGAAACTACTACCACGCCTTCGACCCCCAAACGGTCGGCTCGTTCACGGGCGCCGTTGTCGACGACTCGACGTTCGTCGTCTGCGACGAGGCCCATATGCTCGAACCGCGCGTGCGCGAGTTGGTGAGCGATGGCGTCGCCGACACGACCCTCCGGGACGCCGAACGCGAACTGACCCGTGTGATCCAGCCCGTCGAGTTCGAGGGCGCGGAGACGGACGCCGCCGACGGCGACGCCGGACGTGCCGACGCCGACCTGGTGCGCGGCGAACTCGAGGCGGCGGACGTGACCCTCCGGGAACTGCAAGCGGTCCGGGAGTTCGTCTCCGACCTTCGGTCGGAGGTCGACCGCCGGGTCCGAGCGCATCTCGACCGGGCCGTACCGGACTGGCGGGCGGATCCGAGGGATCTCGACGACGACGAGATCCCGCTGCGGGATCCCGAGGCGCCCGGCCGCGACGACCTGACCGCGTGGGCCGCCGACGCCGGCTACGGCGAGGGGGCGTGGCTCCGCGCGGAGGCGGTCGGGGCGGTGGTCGCCCGGATCCTGAACGAGGCCGAAGACGAGGACGTCAATCGGGCCGCGCCGGCCGTCGGGCGGACTCTCGCCAACTGGGCCCGCGCCGATCACACTGCGCACTTCCGGGAGATCAAACTGGAGCGGACCTGGGACGAGACCGAGCCCTCGGGGTCGTGGCGGCGCGCGTACAACGCCCGGCTCGGGCTCCACAACTGCGTGCCCGGCGAGGCGATTGCCGAGACGCTCGGCTCGTTCGGCGGCGGCGTGTTGATGTCCGCGACCATAGAGCCGATGGACGTCTTTCGGGAAGTCACCGGGCTCGACGCCCTCGCGGCCGACGGCCGGCCGGTCGCAGAGCGGACCTATGGCCTCTCCTTTCCCGGCCGGAACCGAGCGTCGTTCGCGGTTGACGCCCCGAAGTTCACCCACGACAACCGCGGCCCGCGGGGGGCGTCGAACCCGACCCGGCGGGCCCACGTCGACGCGGTCTGTGAGATTGCAACTTCACCCGGGAACGTGCTCGTGGGGATGCCCAGCTACGCCGAGGCGGCGTGGATGGCCGACGCCCTGAGCGACCGGCTGGACCGACCAGTGCTCTTGGACGAGTCCTCCGGCGACGACGCCACAGAGGCGCTGAAGACGAAGTTCTTCGGCGGCGACCCCAAGGTGCTCGTGACCAGCCTGCGAGGGACGCTCACCGAGGGCGTTGACTACCGCGGCGACCGCCTCGCGGCTGCGGTGGTCTGCGGCGTGCCGATCATCGACACCTCGAGCCCGCGGACCCGGGCGGTGAAGACGGCGTACGACCGGCGGTTCGGCGGCGACGGCCGCGGCGGTCGCAGCGGGTTCGAGACCGCACTCACAGTCCCTGCGGTCCGGAAAGCCCGGCAGGCCGTCGGGCGGGTTATCAGAGGCCCCGAAGAGGTGGGTATCCGCGCGTTCGTCGACGCCAGGTACGCCCGCGAGTCGTGGGACAGCGTCCGCGGCTACCTCCCGCCGGCGGAACGCGAGGAGTTCGACCCGGTCAGCGCGGACCTGCTCGGTTACGGCGTCAAGCAGTTTTGGTCGTCGGTCGACGCCGACAGGTGACAGTCGCCCGAGAGACGCCGGCGGGCGCAGGAGGGGCGACGAAGCGCCGCGGTGTTACGCCTTGTCGTCAGCCAGACACTCCTCGGAACAGAAGTGTCGGTGGTGAGCCTGCCCGTCCTCGACCCAGGTGACGACGCGGTGTGTGGGCGACTGAACGATCTTCGTGCCGCAGGTCGCACACTCGGGGGCGTCGTCCTCGTCGACGTCCTCTCCGAGGTCCGAGGTCGGATCTACCATCTCTTAGGATGGTTCGCAGTCGGGCGTACTTTATTCCGTTCCACCCGGCGGAACTTGCCTGCCGATTCGGGTGCCGGGTCGGATCGATTCCGAGGAGCCATCACACGTTGATGTCCTCGAACTCCTCGTTCACGATGAACCGGCCCTGCGGGGTGAGGTCGACCGGGCGTTCGGCGTTGGTGATGAGTCCGTCCTCGTGGAGCGACTCCAACCGCACGTCGAGTTCGGCCTCGCCGACGTCGAGGAGCGACGCGAGGTCGATCCCCTCGCTGGTCGAGTAGAGTCCGACGAGCACCTCGAGTTCCTGTTCTTCGACGTCGATGTCGCGGACGTCGGTCTCGATCCAGTGGTAGATGAGCCGGAGGTACCGCCCCAGGATGTTCATCTTCCGCCGCGACCCCATCGTGATCTCGGAGGTAACCGTTCGGCCGTCGTCAACGTGCTGAACCGATAGCACCAGGTCGGTCCCGCCGGTGCTGTCGTTCCGCTCGAGTACCTCGAAGAAGACGACCGAGGCGAGGTCGATCGACACCGGCCCGCCCTCTACGTCGGCGAGGTCGCCGCCGGTGAACCACACGGACTCGTAGTCGAGGTGGAGCCCACTCCGCCGTTCCGGGGTGTCGAGCACCCGCCCGCCCACCTTCGCGGGGTGGGTGATGAGTGCGACCGACCCGTTGAGGACGGCCCGAAACAGCAACAGCGAGAACTTCTCGATGGTCTCGCGGTCGCCGCCGATGACAGTGGTCTTCCGACGGTCGTCCTCGACGTACCCGACCATCACGGTGTAGTCGAAGAACTCCTCGACCTCCGGGGGGACCTGGCCCACTGCGATGTCGAAGATCGACGCGATCGGGACGGTGGTCTTGGTTTCGGAGGTCGCAAGCACCAACCGTCGGTCGCTCATCAGGACCCGGCCTTTCACCGGGTCGAACGCGGCGTTGCCGCCGGCGACGAAGTTCGCGATGAAGTCGACCACGATCGATTCCGTTGTGTCGTCGTCACGGGTGCTCGTACTCGCCTCGTCGTCGTCGCGGGCGCCGCGCTGCCGGTAGGCTTCGAGGAGGTCCGACCGGCCCTCGGCCACGTCGCCGTGTTCGGAGTGGTCGCCGTCCCCGCCGTCGCCGGCGTGTCGGCGGGGGCCGGCGTCGGAGTCCGTTGGAGTCATACGCTGATCAACCCTCCCGCGAGCCACGCGGTCAGCACCGCTGCGCCGCACCCGATCCACACCAACACGACGAAATGGAGGTAGGCGTTGGCCTTGTGACCACCGTCGACCATCCGGATCATGAGCGCCGAGAGCACGCCATTGAACAGGATAATCAGGGAGAGCAGGTACTCGATCATCGGGATGTTGTAGACGCCGGCGTAGATGATCTGGCCGAACTCGAACTGCGCGAGGTTCAGATCAGTAGAGAACGTCGCGAGGATCTCGACGACCTCCAGCCCGATGAAGAAGGCGAACGACGCCGCGGCGGTGATCCCGTAGAGCACGCCGATCAGCGTCACGGTCGCCTGATCGCGCTGTCGCCGGAGCTTGAGTACCTCGTTCATGTTCTCCGAGATGAGCTCGCCGAGCTGCTTCGGCTCGCCACCCATCTGTCTGCCAACCAGGTACATCTCCGAGAACTTCTGGATGAGATACGAACTCGCCTCTGCAGTGAAAAAAAACCACGATCGGTCGGGGGCGACCCGCATGTTCAGCCGGACGTAGAGTCGGTCGATCTCTCGGGAGAGCACGCCGAAGTCCTTCTGTCGCAGCGACTCGAGCACCGCCCGAGTCGTTGACTGTTTCGCGCTCTCGGAGGCGCCGAGCGCCCGGATGAACCCCGGGTACTCCTCGTCGCGCTCTTTGACATCGTTCTCGTGGTGGCGTGCGACCAGCCCCGGCACCGCGAGCGGGGTGATCGGCGCCGCGATCAGGACCGGCACCGGGATGTCGAGCATACTGGCTTGGACCGCAAGCCCGACCGGCGTCCACCCCGCGGTTCCCAGCCCGAGGATGCCGATGAACGTCAGGCTGAGCGCCACCGCCCCGTAGAGCGCGATGTCGATCTGGCGCTCCATTCTGGTCCGGTACTCGTCCTGTTGGTACCACAGGGGATCGTGGGGCGACATCGTGCGGATCACGAAGTAGAACCCCAGTTGGACGAACACGAAGAGCACGATGACTGCTGCGATCGTCAGCGTGGCGTCGGTTCCGGTCAGGATCGGCAGCACGATCGCGTTGATGATCGCGAACGTCATCGACAGGATCATCGAGAGATAGAGGTCCTTCATGACGTCGAGGTTGCCGAGTGCGCTCTCGTAGACGGTGACGTACTTTTGAATCATCGTACGCTGTTCGCCCAGCAGGAAGTCGTCGAGGCTCTGACCGGCGTTCAACGAATACGCCAGCCGGTCAAGGAAGTCGCCGAGCTCTCGAGACGGAACCGCCCGCGACCGGCGCTGGAGCGCGTCGTCGAGCGACTGGTTCCAGGTGTCGACCAGCTCGGTGATCCGCCGCATCTCCACCGCGAGCTCGCCGTACTCGGCCTCGCGGCCGAGCTGTCTGAACACCGCGACCCGGTCGATGTTCGTGGTCGACAGTACCGTGAGGTGGGTGATGACCAAGTGGAGTTGGTTCTCCAGCCCGCGGCGCTGGTCTTCGACCAACAGCCTCGGGTACAGCAGCCCCGCAGCCAGGATCAGCGTGCCCAGCAGGAACACCGGGATCCGGACCAACACCGGCGCCGGGAGCGCGATCGCGCCTGCGACGCCTACGACGAACAGCGAGACCGACGGCCCGAGAACGGTGAGGGCGTACTTTCGGTTGTCCATCGGCATCCGTTCGTAGGCATCGAGCACTGACGACGCGAACTCGCGAAGCTGCTGGCGCTGGGCGTCGAGTCCCGGGTCCACGTCGGCGCTGGTTTCGCTCATACCCCTCCCCCCGTGCGGCCCGCCGGCGCCGCTTCACCCCGTGGTCGGACGCGCCACGTCATCACTCGACCCTCGTTACGTCGAACGGGAGCCCCTCGACCCCGTCGCGCTGGAAGTCCTCGATGAACTCGTTGACATCGTGATACCCCACGATGTTCTCCTGGATCGCCCGCCGGATGATCTCCGCGCGAAACTCGATCTCGTCGTAGATCTTCCGGGTGTCGTCGTACCCCAGAAGCGTCGCGATCTTCTCTTCCATGATGTAGGAGTTGTTCCGACCCTGGAACACGAGTTCGTCCTCGACGGGATCCCAGTAGAACGCCTCCCGGGTGACGACCCCGCCCATCTCCTTTGAGTAGCCCTCGATCTCCTGGACCGAGGTGACCCGACGGAGGGTCTCGTTGCCCCGCTTCACCCGGTTCTGAAACAGCGCGATGTCGGCGTTCGACATGAACGTCTCAGGGACGTTGATCGGATCGCCGGTGAACCGCTGGATCATGGAGACGATGTCGGAGGCGTGAAACGTCAGCATCACCGGGTGGCCGGTCTGGGCCGCCTGGAACGCCATCCGTCCCTCCTCGCCGCGGACCTCCCCGACGATGATGTAGTCGGGGCGCGAGCGGAGCGCGGCGGCGACCAAGTCGAACATATCGACCTCGGAGTCGGCGCCCCGTCCTTCGCGGGTCAGGAGCTGTTGCCAGGTGTTGTGCGGCGGCAGCACCTCTGCGGTGTCCTCCGCGGTGTAGATCTTCGAGTCCCGCGGGATGAACGAGGTGATGGCGTTGAGCGTGGTGGTCTTCCCCGAGGCGGTCTCGCCGACCACGAACACCGTGCGTTCGTTCTCGAGGGCCATCCAGAGGTACGCACACAGCTCCGGGGAGAGCGTCCCCCAGTCGGCGATCTGGAAGACCGAGAGGGGAACGTCGTCGCCCTGCCGGATCGTGAGCGACGACCCCTTCAGCGACACGTCGTCGGAGTAGATGATGTTGATACGCGACCCATCGGGCAGCGTCGAGTCCACGATGGGGTGAGCGTCGGAGACGGGATCGCCGATCCGCTCGCCCATATTCCGGAGCCAGTTGTCGTACTGCTCGACCGAGTCGAACTCGATTGTGGTCTCGAGCAGCCCGAACTCCCCGTGGTCGACGTCGACTTGATTCGGGCCGATGACGTGGATGTCCTCGTTGGCCGGGTCGCGCATAATCGGCTCCAGCGGCCCGAGCCCGACGATGTCGCGGACTAGCCTGTACTGGATCTTCTGGTAGGTCTCTTCTGACACCTCGAGAGGCCCGAGTTCGAGCCGCTGAACCAGTTCTCCCAGCCGCCCCTCACGCTCCTCCTCTAAGACGGTGATCTCGTCGAGCAACTCCTGGATCCGATCCTCGTATTCGGTGTCCTCGGTGGGGGCGGGCTTCGAGACCGACTGCTCCAAGAGTTTGTCCTTCACGTCACCGAAGATGCCACGCTCGGAGTCGTCGAGTTCCGGCTCGATGGTGTAGTACTTCGTGGTCTCCCCGAAGTTGCCGTACACCTGGCTGTACACCGGCCCGCCGAGGTGATAGATCACGTTCGGCCGCCGGGACTCGTAGCCGTCGGGGTCGTCGACCAACAGCGGGAACTCCCCAGTGATCTGCCGGAACCGCTTGAGGTGGTTCCGGAGGTGATCCCACCGCTGGGCGTGACGTTTGAGATCCGGATCCAGCTTGGCTGAGCCGTGCTCAGTCGACACTATGCGACACTCCTGGATTCGATGACGATGCCGATCCCCGACCGGACCGAAAACCCGATCCGGTCGCCCACCTGTTGGCCCATACCTGCGAACCGCTTCACGAAGATGTTCCGCCGAACGTCGTTGCCGACCTCGACCATCTCCAGTTCGAGGTAGACGTCCGCGATCGAGCGAAACGGGCCGATCGCCTCCTCGTCGACCGTCGACGGGTCGACAGTGAGCACGATGGTCTTACCTTTCGTGGTCAGGTCCCGGAAAAAGGAGATGATCTCGAGGGCGGCCTGCCGTTCCTCGTTCTGCCGGACCAGCGCCTCGAACTTGGGGTCGTTCCGGAGGATGGCATCGAAAGTGTCGATGATGGTGACGTCGGCCTCCCACATCGTTTCGGCCTCCATCATCCGCTTGAGAAGCTGTTTCCGCTCGTCGTCGTCCCCGCCGGTCAGCGTTCCCGAGGCGTCGATCTCGGCGGGGATGAAGAGCACCTCCTCGTTGATCAGCGGCTTGACCATATCGTATGTCAGAGAGTTCATCTGGTCCAAGAATCCCTTCACCCCCAGTTCGGTCGAAACCAGCGTCGTCACCACGTCCTCGGTGTTGAACCCGTAGGTGAATCGTTGGGAGAGAACGCTCTTGCCGGCCCCGTAGTCGCCTTCGATGAGGACGATCGACCCCTTGGGGATGCCGCCGCCAAGTTCTTTCTCCAGGCGATCGTGCTCGGTGAGTCCGATCGGAAAGTGATTCGAGCTCATTACTCGGTGTTGAACCTGAACGTCTCGTCGTCGCCGCTGACTGTCAGCCTAACCCGGTGGTCGCCCGCGTCCAGCGCTACGTTGCCGACGCGTACCTCGACGACTCCGTGGGGCGTCCACTCGGAGCCGCCGTCGACGACGGCGACCGACACGTTCGTGCGGTACTCCGCGTCCACGATCACGTCGAAGGACTCGTTGGTCGCGGGTATCGTTCGCCTCCCCGTGTTCTTGACGTACAGCGTGATCGTGTCGGCCCCAGCGTCGTAGACGTTCCCCTCGGCGTCGCTGATGACCTCGATGTCCGTCCTGATGTTCTCGGCGACGTCGGCACCACGGTCGTCGAGGGCGCCGCTGATACCGGTGACGGTGTCGATCAGGACCCCCGCCACACCAGCGGCGACCACGATGCTCGCGATGAACAGAATCAGGCTCGGAACCGACACGTCGGCCACTCAGCCCACCTCCTCTATGGTGGTGTTGCTGGCCGCCACCCCGTTCTCAGCGACCACCTTCACCCGGTCGGGGACCACGCCGGTATCGACGGTGATCACCAGCCGCTGGTCCGACGCCCACACGTCCGTGTCGCCGTCGCCGTCGACCACCGTCGCGTTCGGACGCACGTACTCGTTGTCCACGAGGAGGCTCGTGTCCGCGACCGACAGGGTGGTGGTGCCGTTGTTCGTGACGGCGACGTCAAGCGTGTCGGTACTGTTGTTGTACACCACCTCGGTCACCTCGATCACGGTGTTCCGGCGGTCGAGAAGCTCTTCGCCCTCGACGTTGCGGGCCTCAGAGACTCGTTCGGCGCTGCCCGCAGCGGCGGTGTACAGCGTTCCCGACGCGATCAGAACCCCCAGAAAGACGACCGCAGTCGACCCGCTAACGCCGAATCCCACGGGGACCCCCTCCGAGTGCCGACAGTTCTTCGAGCAGCCGCGATTCCTCGACGTCGCCGGCGAGGCGGCTGATGTATGCGAGGCTCTCTTGATGATCCCGGACGCGGAGGTCGTGCGTCTCCTCAGTCCCGCCCGCGACGGCGGCGTTGCGGACGTGTTCGCCCACGGTCCGCTCGACTCGACGGGTAATCCATCCCTGTTCGCGATACTGCCGCAGGGCGCGGGTGGCGCCGACCACGCCGCCGACTTCGACCAGGAACTGAGTCCATTCCAGCACCACCGACTCTGCGGTGTACCTAGGGGGGACCTGCGAGAGGTACGCATCGGTGTCGGCTGCCGGATCAGCGGCCGCGGCCGGTGGGGCAGTCGCTGCTGAGGTCCCCTCTTCGGCCCCCGCGCGACCGTTGGTCGCGTCGCCGTTGGCTTCCGTTTCACGGGCGTCGTCCTCGGGATCGACCGGTTCCGGCTGGATGAACCCCTCGTCGTCGCCTGCGGCATCGGCCGCATCCGAATCCGCCTCGTCGTCCGACTCCACCTCCGGCCCATCGTCTCCGAAGGCGTCGCTCGCGTCGGGGTCGTCGATCCCGTCGGCGTCGAACGGCTCCTCCGCGACGGCGGCGTCCAGTTGGTTCTCGGCGTCGGCCTCCTCGTTTTCGACCTCGTCCCACCCGTCGTTTTCCTCGTATTCGGACTTCAGCTCGTCGAAGCTCGTGCCGCCACCGGCGTCCTCCGCGCCGTCGTCTCCGCCTTCGTCGAGCGCAGCCGCAGGGTCTTCCCGCTCCTCGTCGGCGAGTTCGTCGCCCGCGGCGAGTTCGGCCCCGTCCCCGTCGGCGTCGACGTCTCCGAAATCCTCGTCGAAGAACGCTTCCGCGTCAGCCTCGGCCACGTCCGCGTCGAGGTCGCCCTCGGACTCTTCTTCCATCTCGAAGAGCCCGAACGCACCCTCACTCTCCAGTCCGCCCATCTCACGGGCGTCGTCGACGAACGGATTGATCCCCCGCGTGACCATCTCGTAGATGTCCAGCAGCTTCCGGACCGTGTCGTCTAGCTCCTCGACGGTCTCGCCGATCTGCTTGTTCTCCTCCCGAACGGTGTTCATCTCCGAGGTCGTAGAGCTGATCTCGTTTTCCAGTTCGGAGATCCGGTCTTCCATCTCGGCGACGGTGTCGGCGTCGACCTCTCCCCCGCCGAGACTGCCGCTCGCGTCGTCGAGTCCGCCCATCTCGCCGTCTAAATCGTCCATCCCGCCACCCGCCCCATCGTCGAAGTCGTCGAAGTCGTCGAGGTCGTCACCGTTGAAATCGCCGCCGTCGAAGTCGTCGAGGTCGTCGTCGAAGCCCAGACCGTCCGTCGCGACAGGGTCCGACTCCGCGCCGTCGGCGCCCGTGAGCCAGTCTAGTACACTCATCCGTGTGCACCCCCGTCGTTTCGACTCCCGGTCGCCGTCCGACGCGGCCACCGTGGGGTGACACTGCGCCCCGCGAACGCCGCAGGCGTGGTCCGACCGGTCCGGCCGTCCGGTCTCGGTGGCACAGATAGCATTCATCGGGTTGTCCCTTCGTTAGTACAAGAAGGTTCGGCTGAAATTATCGCTCCTGATACATCGTCCGACGGCCCGGGGACGAGGCCTGCGCCGGGGTCCGGCCGAGTGGGGTCTACGACGGCCCGACCGGTGGCCGTTCCCAAGGGGCTGTGGACGCACTCCGAATGTGCGAAGAATTATCCACGTGGGGCACAGACCGCGTATCAGACACCCTTCAGGAAGTGATTACACGTATGCCAGAATTCGTCAAGACCGGCGTCGAAGGGCTCGATTCCATTCTGAACGGGGGGATCGTCGAAAACGCGGCTGTGCTCGTGAGCGGGAACCCCGGAACCGGAAAGAGCATTCTCGGGATGCAGTATCTCTACAACGGGGTCGAGACGTTCGACGAGGGAGGGATCTATCTCACGTTCGAGGAGACTGCCGACGACATCAGCGAGGCCGCCCGTTCCATCGGCTTCGACGACTGGGATGAGTTCGTCGATGAGGGTCGGATCAAGGTCTACGACAAGCGGGCGCTGCTCCGCAGCGGCGACTTCTCTTCTACCCTCGACACGATTCTCGAGGATCTCCAAGACACGAAGTACGATCGGCTCGTGCTCGACTCGCTGACGATGTTCCAGCTCTTTTTCGAGGACGAAAAGGAGCAGCGCCAGTACCTCCTGAAGTTCATCGACATTCTCAAAGACAGCGGGCTCACCTCTATTCTGACGATGGAGCAGTCGGCGGTCTTCCCCGACACCGAGATCGGCCTCGAGAACTTTCTGACCGACGGCAACATCTACCTGATTCAGTCGCCCGCCGGCTCCACGTCGAACCGGTACATCTGGGTGGCGAAGATGCGTAAACAGCCGATCAAGAACTCGATGTTCCCCCTGGAGATCGAAGAAGGCGGCATCCAGGTCTACGAACAGGCCGCCGGCTTCTCGATGATGGGCGACTCCCCGCCGGGGTTCGGCGAGGGCGACGGCAGCGCCGGACTGGAGTGACCGACGGCTCCCGGGCGGATCAGCCGGCGCTTCCGATTCCGCGATTCTTCTTCTTCTGAAGCCACCTACGGCTACCGAACGACAAATTCCGACAGCGGGCGTCGTGTTGAGTTCCGTTGCCGTGCTACCGCTACTCGGGTAGTTGTCTTGAAAACGGGACCGAGTTGTCCGTGACGGCAGCGGCGACTGGGGTTAGAGCTTGACTGGTTCGTCGGTGCTCTTGCCTGCGAGCTGCTGCGGCATCGTCAGGATCACCGTGGTCGTACCGCCGGTCTGGCTCGTGATGTCGAGTTGCACCTGATCACCCGTATCGAGCCCCGTTGAGTCGGATTCGATGGCTTCGGCATTTATGTGAATCACGTACCGATCAGCGCCGCTGTTGAGCACGCCGAAGGAGTTGTCCTCGTCAGTGCCCTCAACCGCAGTCAGATTGAAGTCGGTCGCGGTGCCAGCCGGACTGGGTTGACTGCTCGAGCTGTTTGTCAGTGTCACCACCTCGTCGTCGCTGAGATACTTGATCGAAGTGCTGTTCATGTCCACCGCGCTGGAGCCCGCCGCCAGCCGAACCGTCAGATTGAGTGTCTTGATGCGGTCGTTGGTCCCGACGACGCCGTGCTGATTGACAACCTCGACACGATTGGTGACCTTGTCCACACTCTCTTGACCGGCGTCTTCCGCAGTCGCCTGGAGGAAGCCGGCGGTGTTCACCAGAACGCCCGCGGCGATCGCGGCCACGAGAACCATCGCGATGAACACGATGAGCGTTCCGATGCCGACCTGCCCGCGGTCTTCGGGTCTGCCGTTGAGTTGTGATAGTTCCATCATTGGTCTATCTTAGAGAGGAACTGGATCGTTGTCTTCCTGCCCAGCGAGCTGCTGGGGCATCGTGAGGATCACCTGTGTGGATCCACCCGAGCGGCTGGTGATCTCCAGCTCCACTGAGTCACCCGTGCCGAGTCCCTCACCGTTCTGCTCGACGACGGAGGCGTTGATCACGACCTCGAAGCGATCGGACTGCTCGTTCAACACCGGGTACGAGGTGGTTCCGTCGTCGAGGTCGTACGCGGTGTACTCCGTTGAGTTCAGTCCGAAGCCGTTACTGAACCCAGTCGTGTCGTTGAGGCTCTGCCCGTTGCTGGTGGTCTCGTTTTCGTAGACGAGGTTCTTCGCCGTCGTGTCACTCACGTACTTGATCGTGGTGTCCTCGAGGGATACCGCCCCCGACCCAGCCGCGAGCCGAACCGTTAGGTTCAGGCTATCGACCGACTTGCCGCCACTGGTATCGTTGACGACGCCGTGCGTATTGACGACGTCGAGCCTGTTCGTCACCTTGTCGACGCTCTCTTGGCCGGCGTCTTCCGCAGTCGCCTGCAGGAAGCCGGCGGTGTTCACCAGGACGCCCGCGGCGATTGCGGCCACGAGAACCATCGCGATGAACACGATGAGCGTTCCGATGCCGACCTGCCCACGGTCGGCGTCAGTGTCTTCGATCATATGTCGTGTTGTCTCCAGCCGGGTCAACGCCTCGCGTCGGAGGCGAAGACCGTTGTCGACGAGAAGTCGGAGCCTACTGATAAGAGTACGCCCCAGGATATCAGCGGTGATATTGGGCGGATCGGGAATCGAGGGCCCTGCCGTCGAGTTTCCGCGGTCGACACGACGACGGCGTGAGCTACCGGCGGTTCCGCTGCATCACTGAGAGAGCAAACGGAAAGAGAGTAGTACCGTCCTCAGAGCTTGACCGGTTCGCCGGTGTCCTTGCCCGCGAGTTGCTGCGGCATCGTGATGATCACTTGCGTGGTGCCACCGGTCTGGCTCGTGATGTCGAGTTGGACCTGATCGCCCGTGTCGAGCCCCGCCGAGCCGTCTTCGATCGCAGAGGCGTTGATCGTCACCTCGTAGCGGTCCGCACCGCTGTTGAGCACGCCGAAGGAGTTGTCCTCGTCAGTGCCTTCGACCGCAGTCAGATTGAACTTGTCGGCGTTGCCGGCAGAGAGCGTGGTATCGCTTGAACTGTTGGTCAACGTCTTCACCTCGTCGTCGCTGAGATACTTGATCGAAGTGCTGTTCATATCCACCGCGCTTGATCCCGCCGCCAGTCGGATCGTCATTGTGATGTTCGCGATGTCGTCGCTACTCCCGACGGTTCCGTGCGTGTTCAGGACTTCGACGCGGTTGGTGACCTTGTCGACGCTCTCTTGGCCGGCGTCTTCCGCAGTCGCCTGGAGGAAGCCGGCGGTGTTCACCAGAACGCCCGCGGCGATCGCGGCCACGAGGACCATCGCGATGAACACGATGAGCGTTCCGATGCCGACCTGCCCACGGTCGGCGTCCGTGTCGTCGTTGAGTTGTGATAGTTCCATCATCGTACTACCTTACAGTGGGACCGGATCGTTGTCTTCCTGGCCAGCGAGCTGCTGGGGCATCGTGAGGATCACTTGCGTGGACCCACCCGAGCGGCTGGTGATCTCCAGTTCGACGGAGTCTCCGGTGCTGAGGCCGTTGGTATTGGTTTCCACGACGGAGGCGTTGATCACGATCTCGAAGCGATCGGACTGCTCGTTCAACACCGGGTACGAGGTGGTTCCGTCGTCGAGGTCGTACGCGGTGTACTCCGTTGAGTTCAAGCCGTCACCGCTCGGTCCCGTGTTCTCGGACACGTTCCCGAGTTGCTGCCCGTTGCTGGTGGTCTCGTTTTCGTAGACGAGGTTCTTCGCCGTCGTGTCACTCACGTACTTGATCGTGGTGTCCTCGAGGGATACCGCCCCCGACCCCGCCGCGAGCCGAACCGTCAGGTTCAGACTGTCGACGCCCTTCTCGCTTCCGCGGTCGTTGACGACGCCGTGCGTGCTGACGACGTCGAGCCTGTTCGTCACCTTGTCGACGCTCTCTTGACCGGCATCCTCCGCGGTCGCTTGGAGGAAGCCAGCCGTGTTCACCAACACACCCGCGGCGATTGCAGCCACGAGAACCATCGCGATGAACACGATGAGCGTTCCGATGCCGACCTGCCCACGGTCGGTGTCGTTATTTTCGATCATGTCTGTTGTCTCCGGTCGGGCCTCACCTCTGAGGAGATGAGCACCGCTATGTCGGCGGAATCACGAGTTGTACATAAGAGTGCGGGCTTAGTTATTACGTATGATACTGGTATGGAAGCGAACCTCAACGGGCAACAGCCGCTCTCCGGTGAGATCAGCACTCTTCGAGGCGAAAGCACCGAGTGGCGTGGACTCGCCGAGGCCGATGGCGGAGCCGTCCGAGAGGGTCCGAGAGTGGTCGTTTCGATCGGGTCCGACCGGCGGAAGCGACGGAAGCGACGACTACTCTTGGGAGATCGTCCGCCAGACGTCGTCGAGTTTGTTCTTCACCTCGGGGCGTTCCGTGACCTGGATGTCGAGGTCGTTGCCCTCGAAGTTGATGACGATCTCGTCGATCTCCCGGCGGTAGACGTTGGTTCGGCGGTGTTCGTCCGAGAGGACGCGGTCGTGCAGTTCGAGCAGGCCAGCCCCGGTGAGCTCCTCGATCCGGCGGTAACACGTCGCGATCGGGATGTCGAGCTTATCGCTGAACTCCTGTGCGGAGTACGCCTCGTCGGCAGCGCGTAGAATATCGGGATTGTACTCGTTTCCGAGCGCTTCGAGCGTCCTGTCGGACTCCATAGACGGCGACAGATTTTACCCGGACTTATGTCAATGTGACGGTCGCAACGACCCCGGTATTACTGTTGATATCCTGGTGACGGCCGAGATATTCGGAACTGTGGGCGAGACGAGAGCGGTATCAGTCGTGATACGACCGGCGCGCACACGACACTACTGCCAAAGACCGACCCGCGGGGCGATTTCGACCCCCGCCGTCGCTGCGCCTGAGGCGGACGTGACCCCCATCTGGGGCGGCCGGGCGACGACAGCGTCGGCCCCGATGGGCTTATTATCGCTCCGGCGACACCACGGGGTATGGCTCCCACGGACCCTCCCGAGGATACGCCGCGAACGACCCGCGGAGAGGAGGGCGTCGTTAGACCCGAGGATCTCGACTACACCGCCTCAGAGCGGGTGGCGGAACTCTCCGACGACCGGTACGTGGTCGCGACCGACGAAAGCCCGCCGTCGGTCGACGGGGCGGACGGAGACGCGGACGACACGGAAGACAGGGGACGCCTCGCCCGCCAGCAGATGGCGCGGTACGTGTCCGATCAGGACGCCGAGTACGGGTTCGTACTCACCGCGGCGATCGACGGCGAGGTCGACCACCTCGAACACGGCTCCGACGACGTTGCAGACGCGTTCGGCGACCTCGCGAGGTGGTACGCCTCCCGGGTCGACGCCGACACCGACCCGGCGGAGGCGCTCGGCATCCTGCTCTTGGCGTCGGAGACTCCGGTGTCGTTTCCGGCCAAGTCGCTAGCGCCGGTCCTGCGACGCCACGGGTTGACACTCGACGACTCGATCGAGGATCTGGTGGCCGCGCTCGCCGGGGGTGGGCTACGGATCCCTCCGGAGGAGTGATTGGGCTCCGGTTCCGGACCGTCGGGGCGCGACCGTATCAGGCGTGATAACCGGGACGGTGCGTTTATACACCGATTCCCGATAGAACGACTATGGCACGCTCCGTACTGGTGGTAGACGATTCGGCGTTTATGCGGAACCTGCTGAAGCAACTGCTCGAGGACGACCACGATGTCGTCGGCGAGGCCGAAAACGGGGTCGAGGCGGTCGAGTTGTACCACGACCTCGACCCGGACGTGGTCACGATGGACGTCGTGATGCCGATCCGAAACGGGATCGAAGCGACGGCGGAGATCAAGGGTGACGACCCGAACGCCTCAGTCATTATGTGTACCTCGGTCGGTCAAGAGGAGAAGATGCGCGAGGCAGTCAAGGCAGGCGCGGACGGCTACATCACGAAACCGTTCCAGAAACCGAACGTGCTCGAAGCCATCGACGACGTGGTCGGCGTCGAAGCATGAATCTCGACGTCGAGTCGCTACGAACGTTCAGCAGCCTCGCACACTCCGGGGCCGAGGAGGCCGCCGACTCGCTGGCGACGCTGACGGGGTTCGACTCGCGCGTGGCGGTCACCAAAGTGGAGATGTCGACCCGCTCGGACGTCGAACAGGAGTTCCGCGAGCGGGACTTGGTGTCGGTCCACATCGGCTTCTCGGGCGGAATCGACGGCCGTACGGTGCTGGCGTTCGACCGCGACCGGGCGGTCTCGTTGGTGGATGCCCTGGTGCCCGGAGCCGCCGAGGACCCCGCCAGCGACCTGGCGACGAGCGGGCTAAAGGAACTGGGAAACATTATGCTCGGTGGGTTCATCGACGGGTGGGCCGATTTCCTGGGCGAGCGCATCGACATCACCACTCCGACCTACGTCGAGTTGGACGCCGACCGGTCGCTGGCGGACGTGATCGACGCCGACGGCGCCGACGGCGCCAGCCCCGACATCGCACTCGGGGGCGGAGCGCGGAAAGCGGATCAGACGCACGTGCTGGCGTTCCAGAACCACCTCGAAACGGTCGACGAGGAGGCGGGGTTCTACATCTATATGCTCCCGACCAGGGACTCGGTCCGACGGATCGTCGACGCCGCGGGCGACGGCGACGACGCGCTGCCGGTGGAGACGTTCACCACCTTCTCGCAGATGATCACAGAAGGCTCCGGCCAAGCGTCTGCGGATCTGACCACGATGACCGGAATCAACACCGACGTCGACGTGAGTCGACTGAGCTTCGTTCCGATCGAGGGAGTTCCGATGCAACTGACCGACGAGGCGAGACAGGGCGTCGTGTTGGAGTTCACCGGCACGCCCTCCGGATACATCGCGATCCTCTTCGACCCCGAGTCCGCTGAGAGCGTCGCCGACGCGCTGATGCCTGGGATGGACGCCGATCCCGCGATGCGGAAGAGCGCGATCCAGGAGATCGGTAACATCGTGACTTCGGGGTTTCTCGACGGGTGGGCCGACACCCTGGGGACGACGATCGACATCTCGCCGCCGACCTACGTCGACGATATTGGATCCGCGATCGTGGACCCCCTGGTGACCGAACTGGCCCGGACCCAAGAGTACGCGTTCCTGATCGACTCTGCGATCGCGACGCCCGACGAGACGTTCACCTGCGACATCTACGCGCTGCCGGACGAACAGGAACTCCGAACAGCCTTTGAGCGGCTCGCACCCGAAGCGAACTGATGCGGCATCGCCCCGCGACGCTACCGACTGCCGCGCGAGTGCCGGGATCCGGTCACGGACACACCCAGCGATGAAAGTCTACACCACTGACCCGCCGACGCCGAAGCGAATCAAAGTTGGTGTCGCGGAGTACGCCGTCGGTGAGGGGAAATCGACGCTCGTGACGAGCGGGCTCGGCTCCTGTGTTGGGATCGCGCTGGCCGACACCGACGCCGGGGTCGCGGGGTTGGCACACGCGATGCTCCCGTCCAGTGCGGGTCGCGACCTTGAGGCGGCGCCGGTCGAAGCGGCCGACGACCGGCCGGCGGGTAAGTACGTCGATACCGCCGTCGCCGGGCTGTTGGACGCAATGGCGGACCGCGGCGCCGATCCCTCCCGGATCGAGGCCCGACTCGCCGGCGGCAGCGCGATGTTCGAGTTCAGTTCCGCGGGCGGCGGCGTCGGAGAGCGGAACGTCGCCGCCGCGAAGGCGGCGCTCGAAGCGCGCACCGTCCCGATTGTCGCCACCGACGTGGGGGGCGACTACGGGCGGTCGCTGACGCTGGAAGTCGGATCGGGGGCGCTGTCGGTCCGGCGGGCTCACGGCGACACGCGGGTCATCTGACTGGATTCCGGGGGGTCGTCTCCGGATCGGTCGGCGCGGACACGCCGAGTCGCTTTTGTCCGTCTCGGGCGTACCGCTGGTATGCAGGTCGCAGTCGTCACCGTCGGGGACGAACTCCTTGCGGGTGACACCGTGAACACGAACGCGTCGTGGCTGTGCGAGCGGTTGACCGACCGCGGCGTCGACGTCCGCCGGGTTACCACCCTCCCGGACGTCGTTGCCGACATCGCCCGCGTCGTCAACGAGTACCGCGCGGACTACGACGCGGTCGTCGTCACGGGCGGGGTCGGGCCAACCCACGACGACGTGACGATGGCGGGGGTCGCTGCCGCGGTCGGCCGTGCCTTGGAACCTCACGCCGACGCCCGGGAGTGGCTCGTCGACGAGGGCGGCTACGCCGCAGCAGATCTCGCCGACGGCACGGCCGATCTCCCCGCAGGCGCGCGGATGATCCCCAACGACGCCGGCGTCGCACCGGGCGCGGTCGTGGAGGGGATCTACGTTCTCCCGGGGGTGCCTGGAGAGATGAAGGCGATGTTCGAGCGGGTCGCCGAAGAGTTCTCCGGCACCGAAACGTACACTGCCGCGATCGACGTCGACGAACCCGAGAGCGAACTGATCGACCGACTGTCCGCCGTCCGGACGCGGTTCGACGTCACTGTGGGCAGCTACCCCGGCGAGTCGGTACGGGTGAAGTTCATCGGAACCGACGAGGCCACGGTTCAAGAGGCACGGCGGTGGCTCGGCGCACGGGTCGAGGTGGTGTCGGGCGAGTCCGACGGCAGGGTCGACGACGCGCCGGAGTGACGCGTTACCGGACGAGGAGGTAGACCCACGCGAGCGTCATCGCGGAACACAGGGCCAGAACGACCGCGCCAGTTTCGGCGATGGGGAGCGACACCTCGGACGCGAGTGGGAGCATACGCCGCCTACCGGGAGGCCGGTATTAAAACTTCAGATGGACCGCTCCCACCGGCGGGCTTTTTGCTGCACCCCCGCTCGGTTGGAGTATGCGGATCGGATTCGTCGTCAACCCCATTGCGGGGATGGGCGGTCGGGTCGGGCTCAAGGGAACCGATGGGAAGGTCGCGGAGGCGCGGCGTCGGGGTGCCGAGCCGCGCGCTCCCGACCGCGCACGCCGGGCACTCGACGCGCTGGGCGACCGCGGCGGCTCCGGACTCGAACTCCTCACCTGGGGCGGGGCGATGGGCGCCGACGCGGCCCGCGCGTCCGGGTTCGAGCCGACAGTGCTCGGAGCGCCCGACGCCGACGATACGGCCGCCGCGGACACCGAGCGCGCCGTGGCCGCGTTCCTCGAGGCCGACGTCGACCTCGTGGTGTTCGTCGGCGGCGACGGGACCGCCGGGGACGTCGCGGCCGCGGTCGAGGGGACCGAGACGCCGATTTTAGGCGTGCCGGCGGGCGTGAAAGTTTACTCCTCGGTGTTCGCGGTCTCCCCGGAGGACGCCGCCGAGATCGTCCGCACCTTCGAGCGAACAGAGCGCCGCGAGGTGATGGACATCGACGAGGACGAGTACCGCGAGGGCGAGGTCAATCCCGAACTCCGCGCGATCGCGCGAGTCCCGGTCGCAGAGCAACTCCAGTCTTCGAAGCAGCTCGGCGGCGGCAACGTGGAAGCGCTGGCCGCCGGCGTCGCCGACGACATCAGGGCCAGCCACAAGACGGTGGTGCTCGGCCCCGGGAGCACCGTCGGCGCGATCAAGGAGGCGCTCGGGTTCGAGGGGTCGCCGATCGGCGTCGACGTCTGGCGGGACGGCGAGGTGATCCTGCTCAACGCGACCGAGTCCGACCTCCTCGAGGTGCTGGACCCCGACGCGGCGAACACCATCGTGGTCTCCCCGATCGGCGGGCAGGGGTTCGTGTTCGGCCGGGGGAACCCGCAGCTGTCGCCGGCGGTGATCCGGCGGTGTGACGTCGAGGTCGTCGCCTCCGCCTCGAAGCTCGATACCATCGGCGAACTCCGGGTCGACACCGACGACCCCGAACTCGACGCCGAGCTCCGCGGGTGGACGAAGGTCCGGATCGGCCGGGTGGAGCGGCGGATGCTGCGGATCGTCTGAGAGGCCCGCTGATCCGGTCCGGATCGGCCGGATCAGCCCGTCCGAAGCACCGCTGCCGGAAGCCGTTCGCGCCGTTCGACCGGATCGGAAGGCAGGTCTCGATCCGCGTCGAGTTCGGCGTCCGCCGACGTCCACACCAGCGTCGACGCCGCCGCGTGGTCGGCGTACGAAGCGGGCGGAACCGTCGTCGTCCGACCCACGGTGAGCGTGCGGTCGTCGAGCGCCAGCCGGTCCAGCCGCTCGAAGGGCTCGCTTCCGCCGTCGGTCGACGCGACCGAGATCAGATGCACGCCGGCACCGGCGGGCTCGTCGGCGACCGCAAGCGCCTCGACGCCCGCCTCGCGCGCCCGGTCGACGAGCTCCGGCAGGGTGGCTTCGACCCGAGACAGCGCTTCCCGAAGACGCCCCACACCGGCTTCGGGGGCGACCGAATCGTCCCCGCCGGCACGAAACAGGGTGAGCAGCGATCCGGTTCCGGACCCGGCGGGCCGCTCCTCGATCCCGACGGGGTACGGCGTCCCGTCGATCACCACCGCGTCCGTCCCGATGTTGGTGTCGACAGCCGCGGACGACGGCACGTGTACCGACAGCGGAAGGTCGCGGTCCCAGCCGGGTTGAGCGGTCCGGACGCCGACGTACGTCGCCCCCGCGTCCCGGAACCGCTCGACGAGGTCTACGAGGGGACTGGCGTCGAGCGTCTCGTCGAGCAGTCGCTCCAGAGCATCGCTGAACCCCTCTTCGGGCCCCGTCCGGCGGGCCAGCCGCTCGGCGACACCGCTGTCGACCCACAGCATCGTCGGCTCCTCGAAGAGGTCGTCGGGGTACGGCGGCGGCTGCGTCCGTTTGAGCGTCGCCTCCGCGGCGTCGATCTTCTCCGAGGCCCGCTCGTGGTATTCGGTGACGATGGTCCGGGAGAGCGGGTCGCCGTCGGTTGACCGCCCGATGGCCCAGATATACAGCCCGATGGCCTCGAACGAGAGGCGGTCGGCCCCTTCGTAGACGAGGTTGCGGAGGACCCACGTCTGGGCTTCGCGGCGTGACAGCGCGGTCTCGGCTGCGACCTCGTCGACGTATGCGCCGTACAGCTGTTCGAGCGTGTAACAGTACTCTTCGATCTCGTCTCTGGTAACGTTCTCCGGAAGCGGGTCAACGCGGGTGAAATCAACCGCCGCGCCGATGACGTTCAGCTTCGTCGAGGGATGCCAGTTCGTTTCGAACGACGCCTCCATAGACCCGGATACAACGGCGGACGGGTTAAGTTGGCTGGACCGTCTGCCGCAGTCCCGATCAGATCTTTCCGTCGAAGTACGACAGCGGCACTTCCTCGACCACCTCGGCCTCGCCGTCTTGGACCTCGAGGATGCGGTACGGAACGACCGGTTCGAGGTTCTCGTTCAGGTCGACCGAACCGGACGCGCCATCGTAATTGATTGCTTCCCCGTTGCCGAGCGCCTCCTTTCCCGCCTCGAACTCCGCGACCGAGATCCCCGTGTCGCCGTCGCCGCTGGGGCGGGAGACGCTCCGGACGTTCTCCGCGATGCCCGTCCCGCTCGCCTCGCCTGCGGCCTCCATCGCAAAGCCCATGAGGTAGGTCGCGTCGTAGGCGTGCGGCGCGAACTGGGTGATGTTGCCTTGGCCACCCATGTTCTCCTGGAACGTGTCGCTGTTGGCGGTCTGTGGGGACGTGATGTACATCCCCTCGACGATGTCCGAGAGGTCCGACAGGAGCTCCGGCGACAGGATCGCCTCGGCGCCGACCCACTGGCCGCCGTACCCACCTTGGTTCCACTGCTCGAGGATAGTCCGACCGTTGCCGGGGTACATAACCGTCCCAATGGCTTCCGGGTCGCCCTCGAAAACCGCATCGAGCGTCGAGGTGTAGTCGCTGGTCTGCTGGGAGTACGCCACCATGTTCAGCGTCTCGCCCTCGAACGACTCGCTTGCCGCCTCAGCCAGCCCCTGCCCGTACGGGTTGTCGACGTAGAGGAACGACGCCGTCTCCGCCTCGATGCGCTGGTTCAGGACGCGCGCCACCACTAGCGCCTGCTGCACGTCGTTGGGTGCGGTCCGGCCGTAGTACTTCACGCCGTTGCTCTCGTTGACCCCGGCGGTCGCAAGCGCCGGCGAGGTGTTGCCGTTCGAGATCTCCATCACCTGGTTGTCGCGGGCGATCGGAGCGAGCGTCGTGCCGATCCCACTGGAGTACGGGCCGACGAGGCCGGCGATCCCCTCTTGATTGATCATCGTCCGGAACTTCTGTGCCGCCCGGGACGGCGCGCCCTCGGTGTCGCGGTTGACCGGCGTGATCTCACGGCCACCCAGGATGCCGCCGGCGCCGTTGATCTCCTCGACCGCAAGGTTGAACGCCTGCTGGTGGCCCCCGCCGTAGGCGCTGTTGGTCCCGGTGACCGGGAATATCGATCCGAGCGCTACGGGTTCGCCGCCGCCCATCGACTCGGTTTCGGTGTCCATACCACCACCGTCGGCTTCGGTCTCAGTTGGTTCGTCTGTGCTCCCGCCGCCGCTGCTCTGACGCGAGCAGCCCGCGAGGGAAACGAGTCCGGCGACTCCGGTACCCCCTAACCCTTTCAGAACGGTCCGTCGAGTTCGCTCCGACATTACGTAGCTTTGTAAATACTTTCGGTATATTAATCTAATGCCCGATATACCTACTACTACGGAGTCGGCCTGCGAAAAATATGTATATACGTATCATATTTGGTTCGGTATGTTCCGTTATTCACTCGGGAGGGACTGCGATGACTAGCGCGCCGTACCGGTTCCGTGACCGTCGTCTGAAGATGTCACACACGCGATATCGACGACCGGTCGCGTCTACGGATGGAACCGTGCTGGCAGCACACAGCTCAAATTAATTATGATATTACACTACCACTCATGACCGCCGAAACGGGGCTGTTGAACGCGGCGGTCACGGGCGTGGTCACCGGCAGCATCGTCGCTTTGGGCGCGACGGGATTGGCCCTGGTGTACGACATCGCCGAGGTGCCCAACTTCGCACACGGCGACCTGCTGACGCTCGGGGCGTACGCCGCACTCCTGGTCAACAAGCCCGACACGGTCCCGGTGTTCAACCTGTTCATCGCGGGCCCTCAACAGCACGGGGTGGTCGGATCCTCCGTGCTGTTCGTCCTATCGGCGGTGGGGGTACTCGGAACCGTCTACCACCTCGGTGGCGTTCGGGCACTGAAGGGTAGTTGGTGGGGCGTCGACGCCCCGGACAGCCTCGCAATCGCTATCCACGGGGGGGTGGCGGCCGCCGTCGGCGCAGTCGTGGTTCTCGGCGCACCCGACTTCTTCGCGGCGCTGCTCTTCGCGTTCGTCCTGCTCGGCGCCGTGGTCCCGCTTCTGGAATCGCTCATATTCCGGAAATTCCGGCAGAAAGACGTCGAACTCGCGTTGATGCTTGTCGTCTCCCTCGCCGTCGCGTTCGTGGTCCGGTTCGGGATACAGACGGTCTTCGGCGGGAACATCCGGTTTTACACGATCGACACCACAGTTCCGTTCGCGGGTGGGTCGCTCGACCTCTCGCTTGCGCAGTTCGTCGACTTCTTCGTTCTTGACGACGGGTTGCTCGTGAGCGTCCGCGAGACCCGTGGGGAGGCCGCCGAACAGTTGCTGGCGTTGAGTTACTCCTGGCTCGAACTCGCTGCCATTCTGGCCGTGACCGTCGTCGCCGCGTACGCCGCCTACCGGTGGCGCCGAGTGGCGTCCGGGGTCGTCGGGCCGCGGCTCGCCGCCGTGCTTGCCGGCGTCGGTGCCCTCACGCTCGGTGCGGCCGCTTTCTGGAGCGGCGCGGGGGGCATCGCTCCCGAGACTGGGATCCTCTCGACCCGGATCCGGATCTCACCGCTCCGGGCCGGTATCGTGGTGCTCGCTTTGCTGATGATGTCCGCGCTCCACTACCTTCTCCAGGCGACGACGCTGGGGAAGGCGATGCGGGCGACGAGCGACAACCGACAGCTCGCTATGGTCCGCGGCATCAACACCCGACAGGTGATGATGTCCGTCTGGATCATCTCCGGGCTCTTCGCCGCGATCGGCGGGGTTATGCTCGGCTTCCTGTTCAGCTCGATCACGATCAACCTCGGGTTCAACCTCCTGCTCGCGATGTTCGCCGGCGTCATCCTTGGCGGGATCAGCGTCTACGGCGCCATCCTCGGGAGCTACGTGGTCGGGCTCGCCATGGAGGTCGGGATCTTCGCCATCCCGGGACTCAGCGCCACCTACCGGATTCCGGTCGCGTTCGTGGTGTTGCTTCTCGTCCTGCTCGTCAAACCGGAAGGCATCGTGGGGGGGAGCTGACATGGCGGCCTCAGACGTCGTCATCTCGTTCATGATCTTGGTGTCGATCTACGGGATCCTCTCGCTGGGTCTGAACCTCAAGTACGGCCATACGGGGCTGCTCGACTTCGGCCACGTCGGGTTCTACCTCATCGGGGCCTACACCGCGGCGCTGTTCGTCCTCGCACCCGACGACCCCTCGGATTTCACGACGTACGTCGTCGGGCTGGGAGACGTGCCGATCATCGGGACGTGGGGCGTCGCCATCATCGCCGGAACGGTGCTCGCCGGGGTCATCGGCGGACTGGTCGCTCTGCCGACGATCCGGTTGCGTGAGGACTACCTCGCGATAACCGTCCTCGGCGTGTCGGTCATCTTCCAGCGGATCATCCAATCGGAGACGTGGCTTGCCAACGGCCCCGACGCGCTGCGCGGGTACAGCCCGCCGCTGCAGTCGCTGTTCCCACTCGCGATGGACACCGCTGTCGGTGCCGCGCTGTTCGGGGTCGTCGTGGGGGCTGTCTGGGGGATCACCACCGGGGCACTCGGGCGGTTCCTCGACGACGACACCCGGCTTCCGCTCCGCCGGATCTACGCGGTGGCGACGTTCGGCTTAGCCCGGCTCCGCGGCCGGACCGACGGCTTCGGCTCTCCGTCGGCGATCGCCGGGCTGGCCGGCGCCCTCGCGGGCGTGGTCACGTTCGTCGCGATGACGGCGTTCAGCCCGCTTTTACCCCTCGGCGCGATCGTCTCACTCTACACGTGGGTCGTGGCGCTGGGGGCTGTCACCGGCCGGTACGCCGGAGT
>Ga0209946_1000048_pt1 | contig 45983 bp, 48 predicted proteins | sample SalPon2_A_H2O_MG_FD_185704 | JGI IMG/M metagenome (GOLD analysis project Ga0209946, IMG submission 185704) | Salt pond water microbial communities from South San Francisco under conditions of wetland restoration - Salt Pond MetaG R2_A_H2O_MG... | ecosystem: Environmental > Aquatic > Non-marine... | reverse complement strand
TGGTCGACAAACACGACCAGGGCGCGATCTGGGGCGGCCACCCGATCCTCGCGCTGGACGTGTGGGAACACTCCTACTACCACGACTACGGCCCGGCCCGCGGCGAGTTCGTCGACAACTTCTTCGAAGTCGTCGACTGGAACGAGCCCGCGACCCGCTACGAACAGGCCGTCGAGCTCTTCGAGTAACGTTCCGCGCGAGCGCGCTTCGAGACGCGCGTCGAATCCCGATATTTTTCGACCACACACGCCGAGAGCGACCGCACCGTCGACAGCCGGGCAGCCGCCGCCGTATCGGCAGCGTTTACGGAGCCGCCGCCCTACCGCCGGCCATGCCCGAACCGAAGTCGGCCTTCGACGCGACGTACCCCTGTGACTTCTACGAGCCGGCCGAGCTGTTCGAGCCGGACCAGATGTACACGATTCCGGAGATCGCGCGGTTGCTACAGGAACTGGAGCCGGACGCGGAGATCGACCCCGACACCGAGGCGGTGCTGATCGACTGGGCGATCCCGTGGGTGATGACCCACGCCGACGACCTCGTGATCGCGGAGCCGCTCGCGGAGGACGGTCCCGGCTACTACGGCGTCGCGCCCCACGCGGTCGAGGGCGACACCGACGGCGACTCGCACGACGCAGCGTGAGCCGAGCGCGATCCGACGCGCCGGTGGTCCTCGTCGCCGGCGGCGCCCGTGTCGACGCCGGAAAGACCACGTTCTCGACCGGGCTCGTGTCGGCGCTCGCCGACCGCGCGGGCGACGCGGTGGGCGTCAAGCCCCGCGCCGGCAACGACTACTGGTACGACCACGACGACTACCGGATCGCGAGCGACGCCGGGCGGCTCTACGGGAAAGACGCGAGACGCCTCGCGGCCGCGAGCACGCGACCGCTCGCAGGAGTCGGCGGCCGCGACCGCCCCGAGGCGATCACTCCCGAAGGGATCAACCCCGTCCACCGGCTCTGGCGGCCGACGCCCGACCGGACCGGGATGCTCGGCGATACGGACCGGACGTTCCTCTGTGACCGAGTGACGACAGGAGACGGGGCCCGGTTCGTCGTCAACGGGGCGGCCGAGTCGGCGGGCCTCCTGCCCGAGGGGCTCACCGACCGGCTCCCGCTCGGGACGGCTACCCGCGTCGACGACGTGGCGGCGTTCAACGACGAGATGACGGCCGACTACCTGCCGGCGTTCGACCGCCTCACGGACCGCGTCGCGGAGACCGATGTCCCGGTCGTCGTTGAGTCGTACGCCGACATCGCGAGCCCACTCTCGAAGGACGGCCCCGTCGAACCCGACGCAGTGGCGGTCGTCGACCCCGGCAGGGTGCGGCTATACGCGGGCGACCGATACGCCAAGGCGCGCGCGGTGGCGTCCGGGAGCCCCCGCGAGGGCGCGCTGGAGGAACACACCGGCACCGTCACGGAGATGATCGACCCGCTGGCGACCGCGGCCCTCCCGGCGCTGTCCGGCGACGAACGCGGCGATCCGGGGCGTGTCGCAGCCCGGTACGACGAGGCCTACGCGACGCTTTTCAACGTACTCTCGTGAGAAAACTGGTGGCCGTCGCGGGCGGCCCGTTCAGGCGTTCCGCTTCGAGTAGTGGTCGATGGCCGACTCGATGGAGGACAGCTCGGCGTTCACGCGACTGTCGGCGACGCGCATGAACCCGGGCGTGTACGTCTTCGAGTAGTCGAAGATGGCGTTGACAGCGCGCTTGGGCGCGGAAACGGCCGTGAAGTCGGTGACGGTGTACACGCGCGTCGTCGGGAACGCCGTCCAGAAGGTGCTGCTGACCCACCGGGACTCGTCCTCGAAGGTCGTCCCGATTCGGCCGGTCGCGAGGTACTCGCCGTCGTGGTAGAAGAGCACGAGGTCGCCCTCGCCCATCCGCTCGAACGTCGAGCCGTTCCCGCTGTCGTCGTTTACGGCCCACAGTCGGGCCTCGTCTAAGTCGGCGAGGGGGTCCGGACGGTCGTCGTACTCGGTGAGGTCGACTGCGGACCGGACCGTTCGATCGAAGTTCTCCGGGTCAATCGGGACCAAGAAGACGTTCGCACTCATTATCACCTCTTCCGTCGGGAGGGGTTTAAAGCCGTTCGTTAGTCCACTCCCGCCAGCGCCGGCGTCGACGAATCGCGAAACCCTCAGACGGCGACGCGATGTCGGCCGCTTGCGGCCCGCGACTCAGTCGTCGCTCGCGTCGTAGCGCCGGTCCATCCGCGCCGCCATCACGAAGTCCGACTTGTGAAGGCCGTCGATGTCGTGGCTCCACATCTCGACGCCGACCTCGCCCCACGAGAGGTGGATGTCGGGGTGGTGCCACTCGGCCTCGGCGAGCTCGCCGACCTCGTTCGTGAACGCTAACGCGCCCGCGAAGTCGTCGAACTCGTAGGTGGCTTCGAGGTGGTGGTCGTCGACGACTTCCCACGCGGGGCCGAGTGCGTCGAGGTACTCGGCGTACTCGGCGGCGGTCAGCGGGTCGGCTCCCTCGGCGGCGTGTTCGACCGGTTCGTCAGCGAGTGACATACAGGACCGTTAGGCGACGAGCGGCTTGTACCTTGTGTGGAGAGCGAACGGAACGCGAACGTGGCTCCGTGCTGGATAACACGGTCTCTAGAGTGATGGTATAGCGGAAAGAAGTGGGTTGGGGCAGATTTGAACTGCCGGCCTCCTCCATGTCAAGGAGGTGTCATAACCGGACTAGACTACCAACCCGCAGGGGCTTGCTGACGCAACTCTTCGTTTCCGGGGGACGTAATTGAACCTTTCGTTTCGGTCGCCCGCACGGGGGTGCAGTCGGTCGATTCCGCGCCCCGCGAGCCCGCCGGCCGGACGAGGCGAACGCTTCCGACCGGTTTTACTGGCTCGGCGAGAGTTTTTCCGTATGGTCGATCTCGCCGCCCGCACCGAGAGGCTCGACGCGTACCTCGACGAGCGCGGGCTCGAAGCGGTCTGGTTCGCCAAGCCGAACGGGTTCGCGTGGCTCACCGGCGGAGACAACGTCGTCGACGCCGACGCGGACACTGGGATCGCCGCCGCCGGCTACGACGGCACGCTCCGGGTGATAACCGACAACATCGAGGCGGGGCGGCTCGCCGACGAGGAACTCCCCGAGGCCGTCGCCGTCGAATCGACGCCGTGGCACGCGAACTCGCTGGCCGACGCCGTCGTCGAGCGGTCTCCAACGCCCGCGGCCGCCGACTTCGACGTGCCGGGGTTCGAGCGCGTCGACGGGAGTCGACTCCGACAGCCGCTGACCGACGACGACATCGAACGCTACCGCGAACTCGGTCGCGAGGCCGCCGCCGCGGTCGAGACCGTCTGCCGCAACCTCGAACCCGAGGACCCGGAGTACGAGGTCGCGGCCGGCATCGACATCTCGCTTTCGTCCCGCGACGTCGACACGCCGGTCGTGTTGGTCGGCGGCGCGGAGCGCGCCCAGAAGTACCGTCACTACACCCCGACCGACGCATCCCTCGGCGACTACGCGCTCGTCTCCGTCACCGCCGAGCGGGCGGGGCTGTACGCCTCGCTCACGCGGACCGTCGCGTTCGACGCACCGGACTGGTTCGAGGAGCGGCACCGCGCGGCCGCCCGCGTCGAGGCCACCGCGCTCGCCGCGACCGAGGCGGCCGCGGCGGGCGACCTGACCGACTCCGCCGACGCCGACACCGCCGGCGACGTGTTCGACGCTATCCGCGCGGCGTACGACGCGGTCGGCTTCGACGGCGAGTGGCGCGAACACCACCAGGGCGGCGCGGCCGGGTTCGCGGGCCGCGAGTGGTTCGCGCGCCCGGACGGCGACGCGACGGTCCGGTGGCCGATGGGCTACGCGTGGAACCCGACCGTCCGAGGGACGAAAAGCGAGGACACGCACCTCGTGGCGCCCGACCGAACCGAGACGCTGACGAAGACGGGACAGTGGCCGACACACGAGGTCGAGCCGGTCGACGTTGGCGGCATCGAGACGGCGCCGCGAGCGCTGTCCGCGCCGGTCATCCGGTGAGCGCGTGACTCGGTGCGCGCCAGACGCGAACGCTCAGTAGACGTACTCGTCTTCGTCGATGCCGACGTAGTCTTTCTTCACGCGCCGTTTGTTCCATTTATACCCAAGTAGCAACTTCGCCGACTCCCACCCGGAACGATACGGCTGTGAGAGCAGACTGTCGCCGGTCTCGGCCGCGATCATCGCGTCAGCGGCGCCGATGATCCGGTTCCAGTCGTCGGGGTCGTAGTCGGCGACCATGTCGGCCATCGTCACGTTCCGGACGACCTCGTCGCCGATCGTCTCCTTCCAGCGTCGGTTGTAGGGGGCCATGTCGCCCGCGGCCGCGAGTTCGCCCGCGATCGCACCCGTGCGGACCGCGACGTGGTCCCCGCCTTCGTGGAAGGCGGAGGTGGTCCCCATGGCGCCGCCGACGACGGCGATCCCGACCTCGGTCGGCGAGTCGATGGGGCGCGTCGAGGAGATCGGGTACGTCTCGGTCCCGTTCCGCTTGCCCGCCGTCTCGACGATCGGGAAGTCCTCCTCGATGTCGTACTCGTCGCCGTACTGCCACTCCAAGAGCCGGCGGATGTACTCGCCGCCCTGCGGGATAGAGTCGTCGTCCGCGTCGAGCAGCGCGTACGCGTCGCGGTCGAAGTCGTCGATGTCGAGCCCGATGGGCATCGTCAGCCCGATCCGGCAGACGCGGTCGTCGTTGGGGAAGATCCACGGGTACGCGGTCTCGCCGGGCATCACGCCCCACCAGAACACTAAGGCGTCGTTGACCGCTTCGTACACGTCTTCGGGCACCCGCCGGTACTCCTGATAGGCGATGTGGTTCGCCGTCCGCGAGGCGAGCCGGTCGGAGGCCGCGGCGTCCGCGGGCAGGTACTCGTCTAACACCTTGTTCGTCACCGTGCGCTGCGGGCCGTCTGCGAGCACGACGAAGTCCGCCCCGATCGCCTCGCCCGAAGCGAGTTCGACGGTGTGGCGCGGGTCGTCGCTCGCGGGCGAGACGGACGGGTCCGTGTCGACGCCGCGGACGGACTCCCCGGCGCGGTACTCGGCGCCGGCGTCCTCGGCGCGATCGCGGAGCCAGTCGTCGAACCGCGCGCGCTGGAAGGTGTAGCCGAACTTGTCGTACGAGGAGTCGATTCCGGTCGTCGTGAGCGTGGCCGACTCGTCGGGCCCGCGGAACTCCGCGCGGTTCAACTCGCGTTGGACGACCCCGTCGTCGAACTCGTCGGGGTGGATGTCCATGATGTCGACCCAGTAGTCGAGGATGCCGGCGGCGTCGGTCGAGTCGGGGCCGAGTCGGTCGCGGTCGGCTCGGGGGACTCCCTTTTCTAAGACGAGGGCGTCGGCGCCGTCGGTCGCGGCCGCGTGCGCTGCGGACGCGCCCGCTGGACCGCCACCCACGATCGCGACGTCTACGCGTTCCATGTCCCGTGAGGTAGCCGTTCGGCTATTAAATTCACGGTCCCCGCTGCGGGGGGCTGTCGCGTCGGCGGGCACGCCCTCGACTGGCGCCGCCCGCACCGCGTCCGCGACCGAAAACCGATCGATCGTTCATTTATAAATCGGCCGGCAGCGCGCCGGAGAGACACGTTTTTACGCGGCAACCGGAATTCACTCGGCACACACATGGCACGCGAAACATGGGCGACGCGCGCGGGGTTCATCCTCGCCGCGGTCGGCAGCGCGGTCGGGTTAGGGAACATCTGGCGGTTCCCCTTCATCACCGGGCAGTACGGCGGATCGTCGTTTCTGATCACGTATCTCGCGTTCGTCGTGCTGATCGGGTTCCCGGCGATCCTCGTCGAGTTCGTGATCGGGCGGTACACGAATCTTAATCCGGTCGGCGCGATGCGGGAGCTCGGCAGCGGGGTCTGGAACTACCTCGGCTGGCTGTTCGTCGGAATCGGGTTCGTCATTCTCTCCTACTACAGCGTCGTCGCCGGCTGGTTCCTCCGATACACCCTGATCGGAGTCACTGAAGGATACGCACTCGGCAGCACCGAGGCGGCCGCGTCGCTGTTCGGAACGGTCTCTACGGGCCTCGACACGCTGCTCTTTCACGCCGTGTTCATGGCGATCGTCATCGGGATCATCGCCGCCGGCGTGCGAGAGGGGATCGAAGTGAGCGTGAAGGTGATGGTCCCGGCCATCATCGCGCTGCTCGTCGGACTCGCCGCGTACGCGTTCACGTTGGACGGGTCGGCGGCGGCGTACAGCTACTACCTCTCGCCCGACTTCGGGCACCTCCTCGCGAACTGGACCGAGATCCTGCCGGCCGCCGCCGGACAGGCCTTCTTCACGCTCTCGCTCGGGATGGGCGTCATGATCACCTACGCCTCCTACCTCGGCGAGGACCGGAACCTCGCGTCCGACGCGGGCGTGATCGTCGCGCTCGACACGCTCATCGCCGTGATCGTCGGATTCGTCGTGTTCCCGTTCCTCTTCACGGCCGGGATCGACCCCGGCGGACCGGGCGCCAGCGCCATCTTCGTGAGTCTCACCACGGCGTTCGCCACCATCCCCGGCGGTCGGATCCTCGGCGTCGTGTTCTTCGCGATGGTCGGCGTCGCGGCGCTCTCCTCGGCTATCAGCATCCTCGAAGTGCTCGTCTCGTACCTGATCGACGAGGCGGGCGTCAGCCGGATTTCGGCTGCGGTCGCCATCGGCGTCGCCGTCTTCCTCCTCGGGATCCCCGTGACGATCGACCTGATCTTCCTCAACCTGTACGACAAACTGGCCGACGGGATCCTGCTCGTCCTCGGCTCGCTGCTGCTCGCGGTGTTCGTCGGCTGGGTGATCCCCGACACCGCCCGCGAGGAGCTCTCGAAGGGAATCGGTGACCTCGGGCGCTTGGGCGTCGCGTGGATCTGGATCGTCCGGGTTCCCATCGCCATCGTCGTCATCGTCTCGCTGTACCTCGGCATCGTCGGCTACGCCGACTTCCTCACCGGCCCCTTCGCGGAGTGGCTGGCGGCGCGGTAGGCGCGCTCGCGGTCATCCCTTTTAACCGACGGAGTAGTCGGCGATGACGCCGTCGACGCCGGCCGATTCGAGGCGCGCAGCCTCGTACCACGTCTCGACCGTCCAGACGTTCACCGCGCGGCCCGCGTCGTGTGCGGCGGCGACCACGTCGGCGTCGCCGAACCGCGAGGCGTCGAAAAACGGCGTGCCCCGAACCGCGTCTATCGGCGGGTGGACGGCCGCCGCGTCGTACCGCCGAGCGAGTTCTAACCCGTCGCTGACCGCCTCGGAAAACAGCGGTGCGACGGAGACGTTCGACACCTCGCGGGTCGCGGCGAGCGCGCCCTCGTGAAACGACGAGACGAGCAGGTCGCCGTCGCGCGCTTCGGCCGTTCCGAGGACGCGCTCGACGAACGGGCGCCACGCCGCGCGCCGCGCTGCCAGCGCGTCGGGATCGAGCGTCCCTCCCGCGTGATCGCCGACGGGGCCACCCTCCGGAAACTTCAGTTCGATGTTCACGCCCACGTGCTCGGGAACCGCGTCGAGCAGGGTCGCGAGCAGCGGGACGGTCTCCCCGCTGTCGAGCACTTCGGCGTCGGTGACCGTCGCGGTGTCGGTCTCCCAGACGAGTCCGGCCGTGTCGGTGAGCCCGCGGTCGGCCGGGGTTCCGAGCGGCCCGCCGCGTCCGGAGAGCGCCGCGTCGTGGCAGACGACCGGGTCGCCGTCGGCGGTGGGAGACACGTCGATTTCGACCCAGTCGGCGCCGCCGGAACCCGCCGCCGCCTCGACCGCCCGGACGGTGTTCTCCGGGTTCTCGCCGGCGAAACCGCGGTGGGCGATCAACAGCGGGTCGCCGTCGGTGATCGCTCTCATAGCGCGTCGAGAACCGCGTCGACCACGACGCCGGCCGCCTCGGTACAGACCGACCCGGCGCGCGAAAGCGGTCCAGCGGACTGCTCTTCGTCCGCGTCGCTACCGTCCTCGGACGCTTCGGTCGTCTCCTCGCCGGACTCCGACGTATCGGCTGGCGTGGAACGGTCGACGAGTCCCATCGTTCGAGCGCTCGGCGGCCGAAACCAAATAACCGTCGGCGAGGAGGCACTCAGGCCGACTGATAAGAGCGGAACCGCACGCGGCGGCAGTTAGAGTTCCTCGAACGGCTGGACGACGACGAACCCGTCGGGCCCGCCGAACTTCATCTGGTAGCGCTCGCCCGACTCCTGGCCGACCATGTCCGAGAGGCTGCGGTTCACTTCGACATCGGGAGACGTGCCGCCCCACGCGACGGTCGCGCTCGGGTCGGTCGAGACCGGCGTCTCCAAGACGATCGGGTCGCCGTGGGTGGTGATTGCGAGATAGCCGGGCCCTTCGAGGTAGACGTTGCTGAACCCGCCGGCGAACGATCCGGCGAGGCTGTCGATGGTGTTGATCTCATACGAGAGCGACTCCTCGAACGCCAGTACGTCCTCGCCGTTGACCGTGATGGCCTCGCCGGCGTCGAGTTCGATCACTTGGACCTTCTTGCCGTTGTCGGCGAAGTAAACGTGGCCCTGCCCCTCGACGGCCATGATCGGCGTTCCCTCGCCGGTCGCGGCCTGCTTGAGGAAGCCCTTGATACCGCCTTCGGCCGAGGCCTTCCCGGTGAACGACACGTCGCCGGTGTGAGCGATCATCGATCCGGCCTTCGCCATCACGGTGCCGTCGACGTTGACGTCGAGGGTATAACTGTTCTCGCGCTGGAAGGGTTCTGTGCTCTCCGTCGGTGCGTTCTCGGCTGCGAATTGGTCTAAGTTCATATACGGGGACCGAACCGTTCGGTTCGGCTGCCAGTAACTTTCTCACTATCGGATATGAATCTTTGCGGTCCCCGACCGTCACGGTCGGTCGGCGATGGAGGTCGCTACTCTAAGACGACCGTGAGCCCCCACTCGCCCGACGAGCCGTCCGCGGAGTCCGGCCCGCCGACCGAAACGCGCGTCCGGAACCGATACTCACCCACCGGGAGGCAGGCGTCCTCGCCGGGCGTCGCGTACAGGTCCACCGACCGCTCGCTCGTCGCCCCTGGGCCGAGGTCGAACGTGCGATACTCCTCGGTGGTGACCACGGAGTCGGTGAGCCGCCAGCACCCCGGTTCGGCCGGAAACGCATCGGCCGCCGGGAGCCACACGAGCGCGCGGGTGTCGTCGTACACGTATTCGAGGTGGGCCGCGCGCCCTTCGCCGACGGTGACGGTCTCCTCGCTCGTGTTGGTGAGCGTCGTGCGAATTCGCGGCGGCGACGACTCGGTCGCCGCCTCGTTGCCGACCGCGACCGCGACGGAGACCGGGAAATCGCCGAGGCCGTCGACCGACCGGACCGAGATGCCGGGACCACCGGTGCCCGTCGGTCGGGTTCCGTCCGCCCCGTCGTCGGTCGAATCGTCGCCGGGGAGCCCGTCGTCGCCCGATCCGTCGTCCGCCCCACCATCGCCCGATCCGTCGCCGGCTCCGGGCGCGCGGTCGACACACCCCGCGCTCCCGACGAGCAGCGCCGAACCGGCGCCGAGCCCTCGGAGGTACCGTCGCCGCGTGGTCGTCATGGAGGTACTGAGGACGGCGAAACGGATAACCACGACTGTGAGCGACGGTAGCGAGACACGGGTCGGCACGATTGCCCGATCGCGCCCGGCGCCCTCAGTAGACGACGAGCGAGAGGTACAGCTGTCCGACCCCCGCGACGACCATCACGGCGCCGGCGACGCGTTTCAACAGGCCCGCGTGAGCCATCACCCGGTTCGCGTTGCTGATGAGACCGACGCCCGTCGCGACGGTCGTCGCGGCCATCAGGAGGGCGACGACGCCGGCGTAGACGCCGACCACGAGCGCGGCGGTCTCGGCCGGCAGCGCGATGGCCCGTGCCACCACGGCGAGGAAGATGGGCGCGACACAGCCGGCCCCGGCGAGGGCGTAGCCCGCCCCGAACAGCCCGAAGCCGAGGACGCCGGACCGGCGCTTCGGCAGCGACAGCGACAGCGACGGCGCCCGGTCGAACGCGACGAGCAGCCCGAAGACGACGAGGAGGCCGCCGACGAGCGTCTCGAAGGCCGTGATGTTCGAGAGCGTCGACTGACCGACCTGCACCGTCGCGCCGGCGAGCAGCGCGAACGTCGCGAGCACGCCGAGCGCGGCCGCCACGCCGCGCGCGCCCGCCCCCGCCACCGAGGCGTTTTCGGCGTCGACGGAGTTGACGTAGAAGCCGACGTACCCCGGTAGCAACGGGTACGCGCACGGCGAGAAGAACGTGGCAACGCCGGCGGTCACGGCGAACGGGAGGTTCGTCGCGAGCGACACGTCGGTCATGGTCGGGGCGCGCCGCCGGTCATCGGTCGAGGGCGGTTTCGATGCCGTCGACGAACTCTTCGGTCGTGTGCGTTCCCGAGGTCGCCCAGCGGACGCGGCCAGACGCGTCGATGGCGCGGGCGCTGGGGTAGCTGCTGACGCTGAGACGAGCGGCGAGTTCGGCCGAGACGTCGGCCGCGACGAGCCAGTCGCCGTCGTTTTCGCGCCACCAGTCCGTCACGGCCTCTGGGGCTATCACCTCGCCGACGGGCTCTGTCGTCACCGAGACGAACAACACCTCATCGCCGAGTCGTTCGTGTGCGGCCGCAAGCGCCGGCATCTGCTCCTCGCAAGGGCCACACCACGTCGCGAAAAAGTCGACGAACGTTGGGCGGTTAGGGGCCGGCAGCGTCACCTCGCCGTCACGACTTCCCGGTGCGTTGACTGTCTGGAGCGTAACTGGGTCGACCGGTGACGCACCGTCGTTTTCTCCGCGTGACTCGTCGCCGTCGCTGGTCCCGGCAGCTCCCCCGCTGTTCTCAGCGGGCCCGCTTGCCGAAAGCGATCCCACCTGGATCGCGCCGGACGCGACGGCGCCGCCCCCGCCGAGGACGCCGACGCTCGCGAGGCCGGCGACGAGTTCCCGACGCCTCACGCGGTGACCACCCGCCGGAAGTCGTCGACGATCCGCTCGGTTTCCGTCGCCGGGCCGCGCGGGTACGCCCGCTCGACGATGCCCTGCTTGTTGGCGAGCAGGATAAGCCCGTAGTGCGGGAACGCGTACTCCAAGTTCGCGTACTGTTCCCCGTTCGTCTTCTGGATTTTCAGCCCGAAGTTATCGTCCATCAGCTCCACGCCCGCCTCGTAGCTCTCGGGGCGGAGGAAATGCCAGTTGCCGGCGTCAAGATCGACACCGCGCTGGTTCGCGTACTCGCGGAGGACCGGTGCGGTGTCCCGCTCCGGGTCGAACGTTTGTGCGAGAAGCGCAGCCTCGTCGCCGTACCCCTCCTCGGCGGCGACCTCCTGTACTCGCCGGAGCCGGAGGATCAGCGCCGGACAGACGCCGTCCGGACAGTTGGTATAAAAGGAGGTCCACAGCACCGCGCGCTCGCCCTCGTAGTCGGCGACCGAGATGTCGTCGCCGGTGAGTGGGTCGGGAACGGTGAAGGCGGGCATCTCCTCGCCGTGGATCGGGTGAACCGGATCGCCACGCGTCTGCTCCGGCGGGTCGAGAACCGTCGTATCGTCACCGAGGACGCCGGCACAGCCGGCGAGGGCGGTCGTTCCGGCTGCGGCCCCGGTGGCGGCCAGCGAACGGAGGAAGCGGCGGCGATCCATATTAATACCACATTCTTGCGTCCGCTCGTAAATTAACCTCGCGGCTGATGGCACGCGATGAACACGAGCGATGCGAACGCGCAGCTCCGAGCGTACGGCGACCGACCGCGAGGAGGATCGATCGGCTTAGACGGCGTATCGATGGCTTCAAACCCGCTAAACGCCGGATATCATCGACCGCAACGGTCGTGGTACCGTGACCCTCGCAAGCGTTATCCCCGAAAGGGCAGTACGTTTGTTTGCAATGGCAAACGGTAAGGTTGACTTCTTCAACGACACTGGCGGCTACGGTTTCATCTCGACTGACGACGGCGACCTCGACGACGACGAAGACGTGTTCTTCCACATGGAAGACGTCGGCGGCCCTGACCTCGAGGAGGGTCAGGAAGTCGAATTCGACATCGAGTCCTCCCCCAAGGGACCGCGCGCGACGAACCTCGTCCGCAACTAACGATTCTACCGCGGACGACGCGTCCGCACGCACTACCGGATTTCGGCTGTTGATCGATCTGATCGACGCCATTTCGGTTTCTTTCAGACAGACTCACCCGACGAGCGACGCTGCTGGTGTCCGTCCGACCAGACTGCATCCCGACCAGTGACGCGACTGACCGGCTAGATCGACCGTTTAAATACGAGCGCGGGCGAAGCCGACGTAGTGAGCGATCCAATTCCGACCGGCTGTCGGCCGGTCGACGACCTGTTGGGCGGGGGGTTCGAGCGCGGGGTCGTCACGCAGGTGTACGGACCGCCCGCGGCCGGCAAGACCAACCTCGCGCTCGCCGCCGCCGTCTCGGTCGCGTCGGGCGGCGAGCGCGCGCTGTTTATCGACACCGAGGGGCTCTCTATCGACCGGTTCGAGCAGATGGCCGAAGGGCGGACCGACGCCGACGAGACGGTCGAGACCATCGCCTCGCGGCTGGTTATCTCCGAGGCGTACGACTTCGCCGACCAGCGCGAGGCCGTCCGCGACGCCGAGGAGCTCGCCGACGAGGTCGAACTGATCGTGTTAGACTCCGCGACCGGCTTCTATCGGCTCGAACGCGCCGGCGACACCGAGGGCGGCGAGTCGCTTCGCAAGGTCGCAAAGCAGGTGACGCACCTCCTGTCGCTCGCGAGGCGCCACGACATCGCCGTCGTCATCACGAATCAGGTGTTCACCGACCCCGACAGCGACCGCGACCGGGCGCTCGGCGGGAACACGCTCAACCACTGGACCGGCGCGATCGCCCGCGTCGACCGGTTCCGTGGGGGAAACCGCCGGATCACGCTGGAAAAGCACCGGTCGAAGCCCGCGGGCGACACCGCCACCTTCCGGATCGTGGGCGACGGGCTGGCCGAAGGCGGAGACGCGTAGACGCGCCACCCAGGGGGGTGAGAGTCGGATATTCTCGGCGGCCACAAAAAGTGAAAACGAACGCGGTACCGCGTCGTCGCGGTCGGCGACGACCGAAGTCGACGAATCGGCCTGTTCGGACCGAGTTAGAGCTCGCCGAGTTTGTGCAGGAGCTGCCCGCGGTACTCCTCGTCGGCGTTGACGCCCTTGATTTCGAGGACGTTGCGCTCCAGTTTGTCGAGCGCGACGTGGAAGGCGTGTTCGGCGCCGTACCCCTCACCGGAGCCGGCGACCTGGCCCTCGTTGGTCCGGAGGCGGATCTGACACTGGATCAGGGGGGTGCCGCGGAGTTTCTCTTTGTGCGCGTGGAGTCGGACGTGCGCGTGGATGACGTGCATGTCCGCGTACTTGTCTGCCACCTGCTCGATGGACTCGACCACGTGTTCACGAGAGGTCGTGTCCAGCAGCTCGACGTTCGTGATCTGGACGTCCATCGAGTCCTGCTCGGTGAACGTGAGCGCGCGCAGCACGTCCGTCTTGGTCACCATGCCGGCGACGATGTCGGCGTCGTCGGGGGTGACGACCAGCCCGGAGACGTCGTTGTCGAACATCCGGCCGACGACGGCCTCCGCGGTCTCCTCTGCGGTCGCGGTGACCACCGGGCTCGACATGATGTCGTACACCGGGATGTCGAGCATCCGGTCGATGTCGCCCGCGCGGTCGCCGCTGCCCTGTCGCTCGTGGTCGCGGACGACGAACTCGACGATGTCGTTGGTGGTCACGACGCCGACGAGCTGGCCCGACTCGTCGAGAACGGGCAGCCGCGAGATGCCGTTCTCGCGGAGACGGTTGATCGCGCTGCCGACGCTGTCTTTCTCGTTGATCCCGATCACGTCGTCGGTCGCGACCTGACCGACGGTGATCGCGTCGAGGCTGTCGAGGACGGCCTCGAGGATCTGATCGACGGTGATGATTCCGTAGAGCTTCTCGCCTTCGTACACCGGGGCGATCTTCACGTCGCCCTCGACGAGCAGGCGTGCCGTCTCGCGAATGTCCTCGTGACGGTCGACCGACGGGGCCGACTTCATGACGGCCGACACCTTGGTGTCGTCCTCCATTCGAGAGCGCATCAGCTGTTTCTCGCCGACGACGCCGGCGTATTCGCCGTCCTCGACGACGATGATCCCCTTGGGGTTCTCGCGCTCGAAGATAGACCGGACCTTGGCGAGTCGTTCGCTGACGTCGACCTCGACGTACTCCGGCACCGCGATATCAACAATATTCATGGTCCAATCTGAGAGTTGGACACGCCGGGTATTGAAAGTGCTGGAGCCGTCTCCGTCTGTGAGATCGTGCCTCGGAGCGACCGGCACACGTTCGCAAGGCCGCCCGCGCAAGCGCGTTCACCGCGTCGAATCGGGACGGATCCGCCGCCGATCGCCCCGGTGAAAGGCTTTTGACGGTTACCGACGGAGAGAGGGGCGTGTACGACGCCGTCGTCCTCGACAACGACGGGGTTCTCATCGGCCGGACCCCGTTCGACACCCTCAGGGAAGCCGCCTGGGACGCCTTCGTGAGCCTCGGCGTCGAGGATCCGGATCTGGCTCACGTCGACGACATCGCCGTCGGCGTCGACCCCGCCACGCTGACCGACATCTGCGAGCGCTACGGGCTCGACCCCGTCGAGTTCTGGCGGGTCCGTGACGAGACCGCCTCGGTCGCACAGGTCGAGGCGGCGCGGAGCGGGCAGAAGACGCCGTACGAAGACGTCGACGCGCTCCGCCACCTCGACGCCTCGCTCGGGGTCGTCTCCTCGAACCAACAGGCGACCGTCGACGCGCTCCTCGACCACTTCGGTCTCGCCGGGCGGTTCGAGGTCGCCTACGGCCGCGAGCCGTCCGTCGCCAGCCTCTCGCGCAAGAAGCCGTCGCCGTACTACATCGAGCGCGCGCTCGAAGCGCTCGACGCCGACACCGCCATCTTCGTCGGCGACAACGAGTCCGACGTTCTCGCGGCCGACAACGCCGGGATCGACTCGGCGTTCGTCCGGCGCCCCCACCGCCGCTCGACCGAGCTCTCCTGTCAGCCGACCTACGAGATCGACGACCTCCACGACCTCGTGAGCATCTGCGGCCGGGCGCCCGTCGATCCCGAGACGGGCCTCTGAGTCGCCGACCGCCTCGCGTGTAGTCCGTCCCCGCGTCACCGATCGACTTTTGGGCCGGTCGGTCCGAACGTCGCCATGGATCTCCCGCCCGTCGGGCTCGGCACCATGGGAATCGACGACCCCGACACGATCGCGACGGCGCTGTCCGTCGGCTACCGACACCTCGACACCGCCCGGATCTACGGGAACGAAGCCGTCGTCGGCGACGGACTCGCCGCGAGCGACGTGTCCCGCGACGGCGTGACCGTCGCCACGAAGCTGTGGGTCGACGACCTCGACGCGGCGGACGTGGGCCCGACCGCCCGCGAGAGCGCCGACCTCCTCGGGATCGACACGCTCGATCTCCTCTACGTCCATCGCCCGCGCGGGCCGTACGACCCGGCGACGACTCTCCCGGCGCTCGACCGGCTCGTCGACGAGGGGACCGTCGGACGGGTCGGCGTCTCCAACTTCGCGATCGACGACCTCGATCGCGCGCTGGACGCGCTGGACTCGCGGCTTGCCGCCCACCAGACCGAACTGCACCCCCTCTTTTACCGACCTGAACTGCTCGACCACGCCCGCGAACACGGGTACACCGTCGTCGCCTACTCGCCGCTTGCGGGCGGGCGCGTCCGGGAGATCGACGCCGTGACCGAGATCGCGGCGACGCGCGACACGACGCCCGAGGCGGTCGCGATCGCGTGGGCGACCGCGAAAGACCCCGTGGTGACGATCCCGAAGGCGTCGAGCGAGCGGCACCTCCGCGCCAACCTCGCGGCCGCAGAGATCGACTTGACGCCCGAGGAGGTCGCCGCGATCGACGCGGTCGACCGCGAAGTCGAACTGTTCCCGGAGTGAGGGCGGTCGATCCACGTTACTGCGTATTTGAATCGCCGCTCGGAGAGAGATAGACACGATCCCGCGTCGTTTTTATATCGCCTCACCGTCCGGTTCGGTATGACCGAGACGAGCGGCCGGGACGCCGACGACGGCACGCAGATCATCGACGGCGAGGCGGTCGCCGCCGACGTTCGCGACGACGTGGCCGCACACGTCGACACGCTGGACGCGGCGGGCGTGACGCCGGGCCTCGCGACCGTACTGATGAGCGACGACCCCGCGAGCGAGACGTACGTCTCGATGAAACAGCGCGACTGCGAGGAGGTCGGCATCGAGAGCGTGCACGTCGAGATCGACGCCGACGCGCCGGCCGCGGAGCTGTACGACACCATCGACGACCTCAACGCCCGGGAAGACGTCCACGGCATCTTAGTCCAGCTCCCCGTCCCCGACCACGTCGACAAACGGCAGGTCCTCCGGCGGATCGCCCCCGAGAAGGACGTGGACGGCTTCCACCCGGAGAACGTCGGACGGCTCGTCGCCGGCGACGCCCGGTTTAAACCCTGCACCCCGCACGGCGTCCAGAAACTGCTCGCGGCGTACGACGTGGAGACCGAGGGCGCCGACGCGGTCGTCGTCGGCCGGTCGGACATCGTGGGGAAGCCGATGGCGAACCTGCTGATCCAGAAGGGGCCGCTCGGCAACGCGACCACGACGGTCTGTCACTCGCGGACCGAGGACGTCGAGGCGAAGGTGTCGGGCGCCGACATCGTGATCGCCGCGGTCGGGATCCCGGAGTTCATCGACGGCTCGATGCTCAAACCGGGCGCGACCGTGATCGACGTGGGCATCAACCGAGTCGACGCGGACACCGACAAGGGGTACGCGCTGGTCGGCGACGTGGAACACGAGTCGGCGACGGCCGTCGCGGGCGCGATCACGCCCGTCCCCGGCGGCGTCGGGCCGATGACCCGCGCGATGTTGCTCTACAACACGGTGAAGGCGGCCGGACTGCAGTCGGACGTGTCGATCGATCTCGACTGAGCGGTCGCCGGACCTCGACCGAGCGGTCGCCGGACCTCGACCGAGCGGTCGCCGTCGCCGCCCGCGAACCGCCGCCCGGCCACGGCTCGACCCTTTTAAGTGAACTTGGGGCGAGCGACTCGATATGACCGACGAACGGATCGTCATCCTTGCTCACGAGAAGTTCCCGGACCGCGCGAAGACCGCTCTCGGCGTGATGCGCTACGGCGACCAAGACGTCCGGGCCGTCCTCGACCGCGACACCGCCGGCGACAGCGTCAGCGACCACGTCCCCGACGTGGCGGACGCCCCGGTCGTCGCCTCCTTCGACGACGCGCTCGCGGCCGCCGACGGCGACGTGGACGCCTTATATATCGGTATCTCGCCGATCGGCGGCGAGTTCGACGAGTCGTGGCGGGACGACGTCGAGGCGGCGATCGAGGCCGGCTGTGACGTGGTGAGCGGGCTCCACTACTTCTTAAACGAGGACGCGGAACTCGCGGCGCTGGCCGACGAGCACGGCGTCGACCTCGTCGACGTCCGCGAGCCGGCCGACGACCTGACGGTCGCGAGCGGCGCCTCCCGCGACGTGGCCGCCGACGTGGTGTTGACCGTCGGGACCGACTGTTCGGTCGGCAAGATGACTGCCTCGCTCGAAATCGTCGCCGCCGCCCGCGAGCGCGGTATCGACGCGGCGTTCGTCCCGACCGGCCAGACCGGGATCATGATCGCCGGGTGGGGGAACCCGATCGACCGCGTCGTCTCCGACTTCACCGCGGGCGCGGTCGAGGAGATGCTCGTCGAACTCGGCGACGACCACGACCTCCTCGTCGTCGAGGGGCAGGGCAGCATCGTCCACCCCGCGTACTCGGCGGTCACCTGCGGGATCCTCCACGGCGCGATGCCGGACGGTCTCGTCCTCTGTCACGCGGCCGGTCGCGAGGCGGTCCACGGCTACGAGTCCTTCTCGCTGCCGCCGCTCGCCGACTACGTCGACCTCTACGAAGGGCTCGCGGCGCCGGTCAACGAGTCGCGCGTCGTCGCCGGCGCGCTCAACACCAAAGACGTCGCCGACGACACGGCGGCCGCGAACGCAGTCGGCGAGTTCGCGGACGCGCTCGGCACCCCCGCCGCCGACCCGGTCCGTGACGGCGCCGACCGGATCGTGGACGGAATCGTCGACGCGGGGCTCGGCGCCGAATGACGCTCGAAACCGAGTTCGAACGCGTCTCGATCCCCCTCGCCGACCCGTTCACGATCGCTCGGGGGACCCAGACCGACGCCGAGAACGTGATCGTCCGCGTTTCGGACGAGGCCGGGATGACGGGCGTCGGCGGCGCGGCCCCCTCGGCCCACTACGGCGAGACCGCGGACACGGTCGCAGCCGTCCTCCCGGCCCTGCTCGACGCGGTCGAGCGCGTCGGCGACCCCCACGCTATCGCCGAGATCGAGCGCGAACTGGCGGGGGTCGTGACCGACAATCCGGCCGCTCGCGCCGCCGTGTCGATCGCCGTCCACGACCTCGCGTCGAAGCGGCTCGGCGTCTCGCTACACCGGCTCTGGGGGCTCGACCCCGCGGCCGCGCCCGCGACCTCGTTCACGATCGGACTCGACGAGACGGACCGCGTCCGCGAGAAGACCGCGGCGGCGGTCGAGGCGGGCTACCCGATCCTCAAGATCAAACTGGGAACCGACCGGGACCGCGAGCTGATCGAGGCGGTCCGGGAGGCCGCGCCCGACGCCCGCGTTCGGGTCGACGCCAACGAGGCGTGGACGCCCCGAGAGGCGGTCGCGAAGAGCGAGTGGCTCGCCGACCGCGGCGTGGAGTTCATCGAGCAGCCGGTGGCCGCTTCGAACCCCGAGGGGCTCAAGTTCGTCTACGAGCGCTCCGCGCTCCCGATCGCCGCCGACGAGTCCTGCGTGACGCTGTCCGACGTTCCGGCGGTCGCCGACCGCTGTGACATCGCGAACCTCAAGTTGATGAAGACCGGCGGACTGCGGGAGGCCCGCCGGATGATCGCCGCCGCGCGCGCTCACGGGCTGGAGGTGATGTGCGGCTGTATGATCGAGTCGAACGCGTCGATCGCCGCGGCCGCACAGCTCGCGCCCCTGCTCGATTACGCCGACCTCGACGGGTCGCTCCTGCTCGACGGCGACCCCTACGAGGGAATCGAGATGGACGGCGGCGAGATCCGACTCGACGGGCAGGGACGCGCGGGGACCGGCGCGCGACTCGGCTCGGAGTAGAAAAGACGGTTCGACAACACCCGCGCGACCGCCGGCTCTCGCGTCTCAGTTCCGCTGCTCGTTGGCGTCGGACTCCGACTCGGCCAGCTCGACGTCGACCTCCTCGGCGGGGTCGCTGTCGAGTTCGGCTTCGAGGTCGTCGGCGTCGATCTGCGACTCGATGTCGGCCAACTCGTCGTCGATCTCCTCGTCGCTGCTTCCCTCGGGGGCCTCGTCTGCGGGGTCGCTCTTGCCGAGTTCGCCTTTCAGCGTCTCCAGTTCGGCGTTGACCTCGCTGTCCGTCGAGAGGCTTTCGAGTTCGCGGTCGATGCTGTCCTTGTCCGAGAGCGCGTCCTCGAAGGCGCCGGAGTCTTCGAGTTCGTCCATCGCCTCCGCGCGCGCCTCCATCTCTTCGGTTCGCTCTTCGGCGCGCTCGATGGAACGGCTCACGTCCTCCATCTCGTCGCCGACACCCGTCATGGCCTCGGAGACGCGCGAGGAGGCCTCCGCGGCCTCGTACCGGGCCTTCATCGTCTCCTTTTTCGTGCGGAACTCCTCGATGCGGTTCTGGAGCCGGTTTTTCTTCTCGACGAGCTGCTCCTGTGTGTCGCTCAGATCGGCGATCTGGCCCTCCAACTCCTCTATCTGGGCCATCTTCGACTTCTTCTTTTCGAGCGCCTTACGCGCGAGGTCGTCGCGGTCCTGCTGGACCGCCTCGCGGGCCTGCCGGTTGTGCTTCTCGACGTTCTCGTCGAGCTTTCGTTTCTGGATCTCCAGGCGCTTTTTCTGCGTCGTCAGGTCGGCGATTCCCTGCTTGACGTCCTGTAACTCGTCGCGCATCTGTTCGTACGAGTAGTCGAGCGACTCCGTCGGGTCCTCCGCGCGGTTGAGGAGGGCGTTCACCTTCGAGCGGATGACGTAGGAGGCGCGAGAGAGAATTCCCATAGTCGGTATACGCGCTCCACCCGTTAAAACCTCATGTGGTCTGCGGGCTGACTAGACTCGCGAGACGTGAGGAAGTGCCGTCGCGCGGCCGTACGGCCGAGATCTGCGCAGCGCGGTCCGGTCTCGTGCCGCTCTTTCGTAAAGACTTATTCACACTGTTGTACAAATCCCCGACATGGATATTGGTGTGTTAACGGTTCCGCTGGGTGCCGAATCACTCGACGACGTGGCCGCGTATCTCGACTCCATCGGCGTCGACGCGGTGGAACTCGGCGTCGGCGGCTGGCCGGGCGAAGACCACGTCGACCGCGAGGCGCACCTCGCCGACGAGTCCGCCCGAGACGCGTTACTCGACTCACTCGACGAACACGACCTCCGCATCTCCGCGCTGGCGACCCACAACAACCCGCTCCACCCGGACGAGGAGCGCGCCGCGGCGGCCGACCGCGAACTCCGCGAGGCGATCGAACTGGCCGACCTGCTCGGCGTCGACACCGTCACCTGCTTCTCCGGGCTCCCCGCCGGCGCGCCCGGAGACTCGACGCCCAACTGGATCACGGCGCCGTGGCCGAGCGAACACGCCGACGCCCACGAGTACCAGTGGGACGAGGTCGCGATCCCGTACTGGCAGGAGTTGGCGAAACACGCCGACCACCACGGCGTCGACGTCGCCATCGAGATGCACCCGAACATGCTCGTCTACGAGCCGACGGGGATGCTCGCGCTGCGGGAGGCGACGAACGAGCGGATCGGCGCCAACTTCGACCCGTCGCACCTCTACTGGCAGGGCATCGACGTGACCGAGGCGATCCGATTCCTGGGCGAGCACGACGCGATCCACCACTTCCACGCGAAGGACACGAAGGTGTACGACGCGAAGGCGCGCGTGAAAGGCGTCCTCGACACGACGAGTTACACCGACGAGCCGGAGCGCTCGTGGCTGTTCCGCTCCATCGGCTACGGCCACGACGAGGGCCACTGGAAGGACGTCGTCTCGACGCTCCGGATGGTCGGCTACGAGGGCGCGCTCTCCATCGAACACGAGGACTCGCTGACCTCCTCGCGCGAGGGGTTAGAGAAGGCGGTCGACGTGCTCGACCGAGCGGTCTTCGAGACGAAGCCGGGCGACGCCTACTGGGCGGAGTGAGACGGGGGACACACCATGACACAGCCACTCAAAATCGGCGTCTTGGGGTATCGCTTCATGGGCAAAGCGCACGCCAACGCGATGGCGCGGCTCCCGATGTTCTTCCCGGACGCGCCCGACATCGAGCGTCACACGCTCGTCGGCCGCGACGAGGACGCGCTGGCGGACGCCGCCGAGCGGTTCGGCTTCGCACACACCGCGACCGACTGGGAGGCGGCGCTCGACGCGGTGGACGTCTTCTACAACCTCGGGCCGAACCACGTCCACGCGGAGCCGTCCATCGCGGCCCTCGAAGCGGGGGTCCCGGTCCTCTGTGAGAAGCCGCTCGCGCCGACGCTCGACGAGGCCGCGGCGATGCGCGACGCGGCGGCCGCCGCCGACGTGCCGGCCGGCACCGCCTTTAACTACCGGTTCGTCCCCGCGATACGGTACGCGAAGGGGCTGATCGAGGACGGCGAACTCGGCGAGATCCGACAGGTCCGCGGGCGCTACCTCCAGGACTGGCTCGTCGACCCCGAGGCCCCGTGGGCGTGGCGGATGGACGCCGAGATGGCGGGCTCCGGCGCGCTCGGCGACCTGGGCGCACACACGCTCGACCTCGCCGACTTCCTCGTCGGCGACGCCGTGGGGGGGATCGACCGCGTCTCCGGGCACCTCCAGACGTTCGTCGACGAGCGGCCGGTGTACGACGACGCCGGCGAGGTCGCCGAGTACCGAGACGTGACCGTCGACGACGCCTACACCGCGCAGGTCGCCTACGAGTCCGGCGCGATGGGGAACTTCGAGGCGACCCGGTTCGCGGAGGGGCACAAGAACGACCACACGATCGAGGTCCACGGCTCGAAGGGGAGCCTCAAATTCTCCTTAGAGCGGCTCAACGAACTCGAGCTGCTCCGCGAGGGCGACCGCGGCTACCAGACGGTTCTCGTCACCGACGAGACGGACCCGTACGTCGACCACTGGTGGCCGCCGGGCCACGTGATCGGGTGGGAACACACGTTCGTCCACGAGAATTACGAGTTCCTGTCGGCGGTCGCCGAGGGCGGCGAGTTCGAACCGTCGTTCGAGCAGGGGTACGCGGTACAGCGGCTCCTCGACGCCGTCGAGCGCGCCGACGAGCGCGGGGAGTGGGTCTCCGTGGAGTAGGGAGACTCTCCGTGGAGTAGGGAGACTCTCCGTGGAGTAGGGAGGGTGTCGAGGGAAAAGCGGCGTGCGTTCTTAACTGACCGATAACTGCCGGCGCGTCAGACCCCGGTCGCGCCGAGCGGGTCGCGTTCGGGGTTGGCTTCGATGGCCGACCCCTCGCCGGTGTAGGAGCCGAGTTTCTCGTAGGTGTCGAACGCGACCGGCTCCCAGACGATCTCGATGTTCTCGTTCCCCGTCGCGTTGGGGATCGCCACCCGGTCGCCCGGCCGAACCACCCCGTCGCCGGGCCACGCGCCGAACTGAACCTCCTCGTTGGGGTCTTCGCCGCGGACGTAGAGTTCCTCGGCCGCGACGGGGTCCGGACCGGCGGCCACGACGACGAGTTCGGTGCCGTCGTTTTCGACTTGGAACTCCGCGTCCGGCGGCGCGACGCCGTCGATCATCCCGACGACCGCGGCGCCGATGAGCGCGAGGAGCACGACGACGATGCTGACGAGCATCCCCGATCCGGCGATCGGGGCGAACCCGCGTTCGTCGCTCCTGAGCGCAGTCATTCGCGTGACACTCCGCGAGCGGCGGTATAAGAGTTTGTCCGCCGGCTATCAGACGAGATAACGTCGCGTGAGCGTCGGATGGCCCCGCCCGAACCGACGCGAACCGGAACCCCGTTAATCCACCCGCCCGAAGGGGAACTCGTGACATCGTGGATCGAGGACCCGAACGGAGGGCGCGCACGCGGACCGCGCGGGCTCGGTCGGGCGTGGGTGGAGGCGTTGATCCGACCGCGGCGCTTCTTCGTGAACGGCGTCGCGCCGGGCGATCAGGCGCCGGCGCTGACGTTCGCGGTCGCGGTCGCCGCCGCGTACATACTCGGCTGGATCGCGGCGGACCCGGCGGTCGTCCCCGGTGTGGTCGTCTCGGAGACCGTCTCCGCGGCGATACTGTTCCTCCTCGTGGTGGTGTTGGCCGCGCCGGTCGGGCTCCACCTGACCGCGGCGGTCGCGACGCTCTCCGTGATCCTCGCGAGCGTCGAGATACGGGACGGGCTCTCCCTCCGAGACCGGGGCGGCGTGAGCGAGACGGTGCAGGTGGTCGCGTACGCGAGTTCGCCGTTCGCGCTGGCCGGGCCGCCGATACCCGCGCTGCGGATCGCCTGCGGGGCCTACGCAGCGGCCCTGCTTCTGATCGGCTTCCGGACCGTCCACGGGACGACCGCGTTTCGGACGCTCGTCGCGGGCGTCCCGCCGATCCTCATCGGCTACGGCGTCGGCTATCGCGTCGTCGCCGCGATCCGGACGCTCTTCGCGTGACGTAGCCGCCGGTCGCGGCTCCCGGTCGCGAATCGCCGGCGTCCGGCAGTTCGCTCCCGCGAGGGTTTCGACAACCGTTTTAGGCCCGAGACTCTCGGTGTACTCAAATGGGATCCTGTATCATTTGTGGCGTCGATGTCGACGGTCGCATCTGCGATCCACACCAAGAGGACGTCGTCTTCGACTTCCGCGGCGACGAACCCGATCAGCTCGTAGACAACCGATTCTACCGCGGCGTCGTCGACGGCTACGCCGAGTTCGGCGTGTTCGTCGACCTCGCGCCGGGCGTGACCGGGCTCCTCCACCGGTCCGAACTCGACCGCCGGCTCGACAGCCTCGACTGGGAGCCGGGCGACGACGTGTTCGTGCAGGTGAAAGGCGTGCGCGACAACGGCAACATCGACCTGGCGTGGTCGATCCGACAGGCGGACCGCGAGTTCCGCGGCGTGTTGATCCAGGACGGCGACACCGAGTACCAGCCCGGCGAGGACGACGAGTCCGAGCAGGCCGAATCCGAGGAGACCGAGCCGACCGGCTCGGACGCCTCCGGCGCGGCGGTCGAAGAGGACGGCGAAGACGAGTCGGGCACGGAGGCCGACGCTGAAGCCACCGCCGACGTCGACGAGGCCGACGAGGACGCTTCGGAGACCGCCGAGACCGACGCCGACGAGTCGACCACCGAAGCCGCCGCGGTCGACGAGGTGGCCGCGGAGACCGACGACGGCGACGAAGCCGACGGGTCGAGTGACGACGACGCTCAGGAGACGGTCGCAGCCGACACCGAGGCCGACGAGGACGCCGAAGAGTCCGAGGACGCCCTCGACGAGGACCGCGAGCGCGTCGGAATCGGCACCCTCGACGACGCCGTGGGCGACGCGGCGCGCATCGACGGCGAGGTCGTCAGCGTCAGACAGACGGGCGGCCCCACCGTCTTCGAGGTCCGCGACGAGACGGGCGTCGTCGACGTCGCCGCCTTCGTCGAACCGGGCGTCCGCGCGTACCCCGACGTCGAGGTCGGCGACGCGGTGCGCATCGACGGCGACGTGGAGAGCCACCGCGGCGACGTGCAGGTCGAGTCCGAGGCGCTCGTCCTCTTAGAAGGCGAGGAGGCGGAGGCTGTCCGCCGCCGGCTCGCCGAGGCGCTCACCGCCGAAGCCCGACCCGAGGGGCTTCAGCCCCTCGCAGGCGACGAAGCGGTCGCGGAACTCGCCGACGGCCTCCTCGACGCCGCGGAGGCGATCCGCCGTGCGGTGCTCGAATCGCGACCGATCGTCGTCCGCCACCCGGCAACCGCCGACGGCTACGTCGCCGGCGCCGCGGTCGAGCGCGCGGTCCTCCCGCTGATCCGCGAGGAACACGCCAAGAGCGACGCCGAGTACCACTACTTCACCCGGCGACCGCTCGACGACCCGGTGTACGGGATGAACGCGGCGACGAACGACGCGACCCGGATGTTGCAGGACCGCGACCGCCACGACGAACAGCTCCCCCTGTTCCTGCTCGTCGGCACCGGTTCGACGGTCGAGTCGGCCGACGGGATCGACCTGCTGTCCGTCTACGGGGTGGACGCGGTCGTCGTCGACGCCGAGGTCGCTGACCCCGAAACCCGGACGGCCGTCGACACGCTCGTCTCGCCCGAGATAGACGGCGTCGACGCCGACCTCTCGACCGGCGCGCTCGTCGCGTCGCTGGCCTCCGCGGTCAACGACGCGGTACGCGAGGACCTCCAGCACCTCCCGGCGGTGAGCTACTGGGCGGACACCCCCGACCGCTACGTCCAACTCGCCCGCGACGCGGGCTACGACGCCGAGCGCGTCGCGGAACTCCGCGAGGCGATCGCTCTGGAGGCGTACTACCAGTCGTACCAGGACAAACGCGAACTCGTCGCCGACCTCCTCTTCGAGGACGGCGGCAACCTCGCGGCGCACGTCTCCGAGCAGTTCCGCGAGAAGCTGGAGACCGAGGTCCAGACCGCGACCGAGAACGTCGTCACCGAGGCGGTCGACGGCGTCGAGTTCGCCGTCCTCGACACCGACGGCTACACGCACCGATACGACTTCCCGCCGACCCCGCTCCTGTTAGACGACCTCCACCGCCGGAACGCGAACGGCGAGGCCTACGCGACCGTCGGAATCGGCACCGACGAGCTGTACGTGCGGACGAACGCGGACGTGTCAGTTCGCGCCGTGGCCGAGCGCGCGGCCGAACTGGCGCCGAACGCCGACGTGGCCACCGCCGGCCTCCGCGAGGGGAAAATCGAGTTCCTCTCCGGCGAGCGCGACGCGGTCGAAGACGCGGTCGTCGCGGCCGTCGCGGAGTCGTTCTGAGAGCGACGCGCCCGCGAACGGAGTCGGGCCTACCGCCGGGTGAACGGCCCCGGCGGGAGAATGAGATCGTCGAGTTCTGCGAGGTGTTTGACGTTGAACACGATCTGTAGGTCGTCGCTCACCGGATAGCCGTTACAGGAGAGTCGGAACCCCCGCTCGGCCAACTCGTCGGGCATGATGTGGTCCGTCGGCTGCGAGAGCTCCCCGTCGACGAGGTAGACGGCGCAGTTCGCACACGCGCCGCCGCGACAGGAGAACGGCCAGCCGAATCCGCGGTTCTCGGCCGCCTCGAGCAGGCTCTCGTCGGGGTGGACGAGGAGGCGCCCGTACGCCGATCCGTCGAGGTCGGCGTGTGACGCCTTCCGGAACAGGTCCTCGTCGTCGAGCGACCAGCCGTAGTCGTCGACGACTTCGTAATCGAGGAACTCGACGCGGGCGGGCTGGACCGCGTCGGCGTCGCCGTCGTCGTCGGACAGGTCGATGTCGGCCGCGCTCTCGTCGCCGTCGCCGTTCCGGTCGCGCTCGTCGAGTTCGCGGTAGGCGCGCCTGACGAGTTGGAACTCTTCGACGGTCCCGCCCTGGTCCGGGTGCGCCCGTTTCACGCGCTCGCGGTAGGCCCGCTCGATGGCCGCATCGTCGGCGTCTTCGTCGACGTCCAGCACATCGAACGGCGAGACCATTCGGTACCGTCGATACTCGGCTCAGACACATAAACGCTCCACAAGGCGGCAGGCGTGGGGCCGTTCGGGGGACGAACCGCCCGCCGTGGGTGGCCCGTTCGACGAATCGACCTTTTAAGAGCCGCGACGGCGAACCGAAGCCAATGGGAAACGCGGACCTGCGTGATCTCGCGGCGATCCGGGACGTGCCCTTCGCGGAGGTCGAGGGGAGCGTCGTCGCCGTGGACGCGCACAACTGGCTGTACCGATACCTCACGACGACGGTGAAGTGGACCGGCGCGGAGGCGTACACCACCGCCGACGGCGTCGAGGTCGCCAACCTGATCGGGGTCGTACAGGGGCTCCCGAAGTTCTTCGAACACGACCTGATCCCCGTGATGGTGTTCGACGGAGCGGTCACCGACTTAAAAGCCGACGAGGTCGCCGACCGCCGCGAGAAGCGCGAGCAGGCCGAAGAGCGGCGGGCGGCCGCGGAGGAACGCGGCGATTCGGTTGAGGCCGCGCGGCTGGAGGCGCGCACGCAGCGGCTCACCGACGTGATCCAGGAGACGACCCGCGAACTGCTTCGGCTGCTCGACGTGCCGATAGTTGAGGCGCCGGCCGAGGGGGAAGCCCAGTGCGCACGGATGGCGGCCGCGGGGACCGTCGACCACGCCGGCAGCGAGGACTACGACACGTTGCTTTTCGGCGCGCCGACGACGCTCCGCCAGCTCACGAGCAAAGGCGACCCCGAACTGATGGATCTGGAAGCGACGCTCGACGACCTCGGGTTCGACCGGCAGGGGCTCGTCGACGCCGCGATGCTCTGCGGGACCGACTTCAACGAGGGCGTTCGCGGTATCGGCCCGAAGACGGCGGTGAAAGCGGTGCGCGAACACGGCGACCTGTGGGGCGTCCTCGACGCTCGGGGCGCCGAGATCCCGAACGCCGAAGCGATCCGCGAGCTGTTCATGAACCCGCCGGCGACGGACGTCTCCGTGGACACCGCGGTCGACCCCGACGTGGACGCCGCCCGCGAGTACGTCGTCGAGGAGTGGGGCGTCGCCGCGGACGAGGTGGAACGCGGCTTCGAGCGCATCACGGAATCGCAGGTCCAGACCGGCCTCGACAAGTGGACCTGAGGCGGCGGAGAGACCGCCGCGAACACACCATTTATTTCCTCGTCGTCAGAAGGGGCGCGTACATGCGTCGCGGACCGCGCTTCGAGTTGCGAGCCCGACCGCCTTCTCACCGACGCGCCTGCGCGCCGGGCTCCGAGCGATCCGCGACGAACTCGACCAATGAGCTTCGAAGTTCCCGACGACAGACGGTATCTGGAATCGCACGAGTGGGCGACGACCGACGGCGACACCGCGCAGGTCGGCGTCTCCGACTTCGCGCAGGACGAACTCGGCGACGTGGTGTTCGTCGAACTGCCCGAAGTCGGTGACACGATCACCGCCGGCGAGGCGTTCGGCGTCGTCGAGTCGATCAAGGCGGTCTCGGACCTGTACGCGCCGGTCTCCGGCGAGGTCGTCGCCGTCAACGAGACGCTGTTCGACCGCCCGGAACTCGTCAACGAGGACCCGTACGGCGACGGGTGGCTGCTCGAAGTCGCCCCCGACGCGGACGGCGACGCCGAGGGGCTGCTCGACGCCGACGAGTACGACGACCAGATCGCGTGACGAACCGGCTCTCAGCGCAGGCGCCGCCAGCCGACACACCAGCATGACCACGCCACCTCTCCGCAGACGACCGGCGACCGGACGACAGACCGACCGCAGCGCGAGCGAGACGCACCGATGAGCGGGGTCGACGGCACGCCGTACGCGCCCCACACCGACGCCGAGACCGCGGCGATGCTCGCCGAACTCGGCGTCGACGACGAGGAGGCGCTGTTCGACATCCCCGACGCCGTCGCGTTCGACGGCGAGTTCGGCATCGAGCCGCGCTCGGAGCGGGAGATTCGCGAGGAGTGTTCGCGGATCTTCGCGCGCAACGACGACCTCGTCGAGTTCCTCGGGCGAGGCCACTACGGCCACTACGTGCCGAGCGTCGTGGACCACCTCGCCGACCGCGCGGAGTTTCTCACGAGCTACACGCAGTACCAGCCGGAGGTGTCACAGGGGTTCCTGCAGGCGCTGTTCGAGTACCAGTCGATGCTCGTTGAGCTGACCGGGCTGCCCGTCGCGAACTGCTCGATGTACGACGCCGCGACCGCGCTCGGCGAGGCGGCGACGCTCGCCGACCGCGTGCGCTCGACCACGGGCGACACCGTCCTCGTCCCCGAACAGCTCCGCGAGGGGAAACGCGCCGTGCTCGAAAACTACTGTGCGGGCGCCGGCCTCACGATAGAGCCGTACCCGATGGCCGACGGGAACGCCGACGTCGACGCCCTCGCCGACCGCGCCGGCGACGACGTGGTCATGGTGTACGCCGAGAACCCGACCGTTCGCGGCTGTATCGAAGAGCGACTCGCCGCGATCGGCGAGGTCGCGGCCGACGCCGACGCGCTGTTCACGCTCGGCTCGGACCCGGTCTCGCTGGCCGTCCTTCAGGAGCCCGCGAGCGTCGGCGCCGACGTGGTCGTCGGCGAGGCGGGCGCGCTCGGCCTCCCCACCGCCTACGGAATGGGCCTCGGCCTCTTCGCCTGCAGCGACGCGTTCCTCCGACAGGTCCCCGGTCGGCTCGTCGGCGCCGCCGAGGACGCGTCGGGCGACCGGGCGTTCACGCTGACGCTCCAGACGCGCGAACAGCACATCCGGAAAGAGCGGGCGACCTCCAACATCTGCACGAACCAGGCGTGGGTCGCGCTCCGCGCCGCGATTCACGCGGCGACGCTCGGCCCGGACGGTCTCGTCGACCTCGCGAACGACTGCGTGACCGAGGCCGCGGCGCTCGCGGCCCGGCTCGACGCGATCGACGGCGCGGTCGCCCCGGTTCACGACCGCCACCACGTCCGGGAGTTCGTCGTCCACGTCGACCAGCCCGCGGCGGCCATCGCGAGCGATCTTGAGTCCGAAGGGTTCGCGGTCCACACCGTCGACGAACACCTGCTACAGGTGTGCGTGACCGACCTGAACGCGGGACAGACCGACGGGTTCGTCGCCGCCTTCGAGGAGGTGATCTGAGTGATCCACGATCAGGCCGACTACGCCCGCGAGGACGGCGTTCACGAGCCGCTGCTCTCGGAGAAGGGCGAGACGACCGTCGACGTGCGGGAGTCGTCGCCGCTCCCGGACGACCTGACGCGCGAGTCGCTCACCCTGCCGGCGCCCGCCGAGCCGGCGATCGCCCGCCACTACACGCGACTCTCTCAGATGAACTGGGCGATCGACTCGGGGCCGTACCCGCTCGGGAGCTGCACGATGAAGTACAACCCGAAGTTCACCGAGGACGTGGCCGCCGACCCGAACGCGGCGATCCACCCGGACCGCTCGACGCGGTCGGAACAGGGGAACCTCGAACTCCAGTACCGGCTCCAGGAGTACCTCGGGCGGATCGGCGGGATGGACGCGGTCACCCTCCAGCCGCCCGCCGGCGCGGCCGGCGAGTTCACCGGCATCGCGGTCGCGAAGGCGTACCACGACCACAACGGTAACGACCGGTCCGAGGTCGTGATCCCCGCCTCCGCCCACGGGACGAACTTCGCGACCGCGGCGCTCGCGGGCTACGACGTGGTCGAACTCCCCTCCGGCGACGACGGGCGCGTCGACGTCGAGGCGCTGGAGGCGGCCGTCGGCGACGACACGGCGGCGCTCATGCTGACGAACCCGAACACGGTGGGGCTCTTCGAGCGCGACATCGCCGACATCGCCGACATCGTCCACGACGCCGGCGGCCTGCTCTACTACGACGGCGCGAACCTCAACGCCCTGCTGGGCCGCGGTCGCCCCGGCGACATGGGGTTCGACGTGATGCACTACAACGTCCACAAGACGTTCGCGACCCCGCACGGCGGCGGGGGGCCGGGCGCCGGTCCGGTCGGCGTCGTCGACGAGTTGACCGAGTTCCTCCCGGCGCCGCGGGTCCGGGAGGCCGAAGAGGGGAGCGGGTACGAGCGCTTCGAACCCGAACACACCATCGGGAAGGTACACGGCTTCACCGGCAACTGGCTCGTCCTCGTGAAGACGTACGCCTACGTCGCCCGACTCGGGGACGCCGGACTCGCGGACGCGGCCGCGAAGGCGGTGCTCAACGCGAACTACCTCGCGGAACGGATCGACCTCGACGTGCCCTACGGCCCCTTCCACCACGAGTTCGCGGCGACCGCGGGCGACCGCGACGCCGCCGACGTGGCGAAGCGCATGCTCGATTTCGGCGTCCACCCGCCGACGACGAAGTGGCCGGAGATGGTTCCCGAGGCGATGTTGACGGAGCCGACGGAAATCGAGGGACAGTCCTCGCTCGACGACCTCGCCGAGGCGTTCAACCTCGCGTACGCCGACACCGACGAGGCGCTCGACGCCGCGCCGAACCGCACGGCGGCGAGCCGGATCGACCAGGTCGACGCCGCGCGGAACCCGCGGCTCTCGTGGCAGGCGCTCGACGAGTCGTAGCGGCGATCAGGGCTCGGTGACGGCGGCCTCGGCCGACTCGGGTCGGTCGGGGCCAGCGTCGCGCTCGCCGTCGCCGGCGTTCGCGGTGGCGTCGCTCGGCTCGGCGGCCGGGTCGCGAGGGGCGCCGCAGCCGTCGTCGTGGTCGCCCGCGACGAACCGGCGCATCACTCGCCCTTCGGCGCGGTGGAGGGTCTCGCTACAGGTGGATTTCGCGATGTCGTGAGCGGCTGCGAGCTCCGTGAGCGTACACGCTCGCGGCGTGTCGTAGTAGCCGGCCGCGACGGCGTCGACGACGAGTTCGCACTGGGCGTCGGTGAGGACCGGCGCGTCGCCGGCGGCGCTCCCCTCGATCGCAACCTCCAGGCCCGCGTCCGTGAGTCGCCGCCCGAACGCGGTGAGCCGCGACCGGTCGCCGGCGACGGTGAGGGCCGCCCGCCCGTCCGTCACCGCAACCGACTCTCCTATGGGGAGCCCGACCGCCCGCGCGGCCGCGACGTGCTGGAGCGGGGCGGACGCGACGACTCGCACCCGCGTCACGGGACCCGCCCGGTCGACGAGGTCGACCCGGTCGACGCGGTCGTGCTCGCGCAGCGTCTCCACCGCCGCTTCGCGGCCGGCACCGGCGACGGAGAGCGCGGTCACCTCTCCGTCTGCGGCCGGCGTGGTCGCGGTCGCTCGGAGCGTCGCGCCGGAGTGCGTTCGCGATACGTCGCCGAGCCACGAGCCGGGAGGAAAATCGAACCGCAGCGATAGTCTGGCCATACACGACGGAAGGCCCTGCCCGTCCCTCCCGCTGCCCCTTCATTCCTTTCGGGTTTAAATAGGGGTCGCCCCCAAGACCACCGAACCGGAACCACTACGGCGGCCGGTCGCCACCCCTCGCGCATGGAACTCGGCGTCATCGGACTCGGGCGGATGGGGCAGATCGTGGTGAATCGCTCGCTCGACGCGGGCCACGACGTGGTCGCGTTCGACCTCTCGGCGGAGGCGACGGCGACCGCGGCGGAGGCGGGCGCGACGCCCGCGGACTCGGTCGCGGACCTCTGTGACCGCTTGGAGGCATCTGCGGACGGTGAGGAGGGCAAGCGGATCTGGCTCATGGTCCCCGCGGGCGACGCGGTCGACGCCACGCTCGCGGACCTGGAACCGCACCTCGACGGCGACGACGTGGTCGTCGACGGCGGGAACTCGCAGTTTCAGGCGTCGGTGCGGCGCGCCGAGGAGACCGACGCCGCGTACCTCGACTGCGGCACGTCAGGCGGCCCGGCCAGCGCCGAGGCGGGCTTCTCGCTGATGGTCGGCGGCCCCGAGTGGGCCTACGAGGCGCTCGTGCCGGTGTTCGACGCGGTCGCGACCGGTCCCGACGGCCACGACCGGATGGGCGAGGCGGGGTCGGGCCACTACGTGAAGATGGTCCACAACGGCGTCGAGTACGCGCTGATGCAGGCGTACGGCGAGGGGTTCGAACTGCTCTCCGAGGGGCGGTACGACCTCGACATGGAGTCGGTCGCGCGGACGTGGAACAACGGCGCCGTGATCCGGTCGTGGCTCCTCGAACTGTGCGAGGAGGCGTTCCGCGAGGAGGGGTCGGATCTCGGCGACGTGGCGGACCACGTCGCCGGCGGGTCGACCGGGACGTGGACGGTCGAGGAAGCGCTCGAACAGGAGGTCCCGGTGCCGATCATCTATCAGGCGCTCGCGGAGCGGTTCGACTCGCGGAACGAGGGGCGCTTCTCGCGGCGGCTCGCGAACCGACTGCGCTACGGGTTCGGTCGCCACGAGGTCGCCAGGCGGTCGGACGACGCGTAAGCCGCCGCCGACCGACGGCCAAACGCACTCGCGGTACGCCGACGGCGGCAGCGTCGCTAATTCTCGGGATTCGTTACACGCGAGAAACGCTTATATACTACTGTGACAGACAGTAACATGCACAGTATGTTTGAGCGATTCTCGAGCGGATACTACCTGGGGGAACTGTACGTCGAGCCCCACGACGGCGACCGTGCCGTTATCCAGCGGGCCGACCACGAACACGTCAACGAGCAGCTCTATGCGGTCGGCCACGGCGTCGAACGGCTCGACGCGCCTCTCGTGATGAAAGTCGACGGCAGCCACATCCCGGTCGCCGGCGACGACGAAGTCCCCAGCGGGACGCTCGCCATCCCTCGGTCGCTCGCGGACGACGCCCTCCCGGACCGGCGGAACGTGTTGCTGGCAGACGCGGACCGCGCCGAGACCCTGCTGCGGTGGGAGGGGTGGGAGCCGCACGTGAACGCCTGACCGACGGCCGCCGACCGACGCACCGACCGGCCGTCGCACAGACGCACCTTTTAGGCCGCGGCCGTCACCCTTCGGGTATGATCGACAGGCTGCTCGGGCGCGCCGAGTTAAAAGAGCGGATCGAGGAGCTCGAAGAGGCGAACCACCACCTCGAACGCCGCGCCGAGGCCGAAGAGGAGCGGCGCTCGGAGGCGGTCGCCGACCGCCAGCGCGCCGAGGAGCGCGTCAACCGGCTCGAACACCGAATCGAGTCGCTGGAAGCCCGCCTCGAACGCGTCGACGGCGACGACGAGTCGCTCGAGTTCCGGCGCGTGAGCGACGCCCGCGGCCCCCGGCTGGCCGACGCGCTCGGGCGGTTTCGGGCGGTCGAGAGCGACGACCCCGAGGGGCTCCTCACCGCCTTCGTCCCCGACGCCGACGCGGTGCCCGAGCGCGTCGCGTCGTGGTTCGGCGACCGGACGGAACTCGTCAGGCGCGCCGCGCCCGCGGTCGTCATCGCCGACGACACGGGGGCGGTGAGCGCGGCGCTGACGCCCCCGATGCCCCCCGAGCCGTTCGACCGGTGGAGCGACCGCTTCCGGCTCGAAGCGTCGTGGTTCCGTCCGACCGGGCGAGTCGCCTTCGCGCTCGTCCGCTCGGACACCTTCGCGCTCGGCGTCTACGAGGGCGACGAGCGGGTCGCCTTCGAGGGGTTCACCTCCGAGGTCAAGGAGGCCCACTCGAAAGGCGGGTTCTCGCAGGGCCGGTTCGAGCGCCGGCGCGAGGGACAGATCGACGACCATCTTAAAAAGGTGACCGCGGCGCTCACCGACCCCGGCGACGAACCGGTCGACCGGACGATAGTCGTCGGCGAGCGCAGCGTCCTCGGCGACGTGCGGGCCCACGCCGACGTCACCGACGTCTCCGACGCGACGGGGAAGCCGCGAGCCGCGCTCGACGACGCGTTCCGCGACTTCTGGACGACGCGGATTCGCGCGCTCTGAGTCGTTCGCGCGCCGTGGCGAGCCTCGTCGACGCACCGATCCCCTCTGTCCTGTCACCGAACTCACAAAGAGGGCTTAATCCGCGCCGGGCGCTACGGGGCGCATGACACGGGCGGAATCGGTCGCCGACGGTCGGGCCGTCGTCGCCTTCCTCGTCGTTGCGGCGGTCATCGGGCTGACGGTCGCCGCGGCCGCGCCGCTTGCGGTCGGCGCGAGCTCCGCCGACGCCGAGACGCACTCGTCCGTCGAGTCGTTCGCGGCGACCGCCGACGGCGACTCGGTCGCCCAGACCGCCGACGGCGACGCCGACGTGATCCGACTGCGAACCGAACTGTCACAGACGGGCACCCCCGGAACCGTCGCCGTCACGACGCGGGCGGAGCTCCCCGACCGCGTCACGGAGCTCGAAGTGACGCTGCTCAGCGCGAGCCCCGACGCCGATATCGAAGCGACCGGGTTCGACCCCGTCGACGGCGCCGATCCGGGCGAGTCGGTGTGGGAGTGGGACGGTGAGACCGCCGATCCGTCGCTCAGGTACGTCCTCGACGCGAACCAGACCGTCGAGCGGCCCGGCCCGTTCGCCGGCGAGGGCGCCTACCGCTTCGTCGCAACCGGCGAGTGGGCGCTCGTCCAGACGCCCCGCCTCGGCGCCGGGTGGACGTACACCGGCCAGCGCGAGGGCCAGGTCCGGTTGGAGCGCGAGCGGGTCGTCGACGGACCGGGGGTCGCCTCGCAGTCGATGGCGTTCCTCGGCGAACACGAGACGTACACCCGCGAGGCCGCCGGACAGCGGTACCGCCTGATCGTCCCCGAGGCCGCGAATCTGGTCGCCGCTCCCGACGAGGTGTTCGACGTCTTCGCCGACGCGTCCGTCGCGCTGCCGGTGGGCGCCCGCGACGAGACGGTCGTCGCGTTCGCCGCCCCCACCGGTGAGGTGTCGTGGGGCGTCCGCGGCCTCCAGACCGGGGACATGGACCTGTGGGTCCGTGACGTGGAGCCGGCGGGCACGGCGGCGGACGTGTGGACGCACGAGTACGTCCACACCCGGCAGGCGTACCGCGCCGCGCCGAGCGGTCGCTGGATCACCGAGGCGAGCGCGACGCACTACGCCGCGCTGTTCGCGCTTTCCCGCGGCGACGCGGACTTCCCGTCGTTCGAGCGGACGCTGGCCAGAGGCGAGCGCGAGCCGGACGCCTCGGCGGTGCTCGCCGATCCGACCACCTGGCGGGGGAACCCCGACTACACGAAGGGGGCGCTCGTCGCCGGCGAGATCGACAGGCGACTCCGGGCCGCCACCGACGGCGCCGCGTCGCTGGCGACGGTCGTCCGCGAGTTGAACGAGGCCGACGAGCCGATCACCAACGAGGACATACTCAATGCGATCGAGGCGGCCGCGGCCGAGGGCACGGACGACGCGACCGCGGCCGAGATCCGCGCCGAAGCCGAGCGCCTGACGACGACCCGAGAGTCCCCCGAGATGTGGGACCGAGCGGCACACGCGGCGGCGTTCGGCGAGACGCCCGCGCAGGTCAGTTACGCCCTCACAGACGACGGGGTCAGAGCGACCGGCGAGTATCGGAACCGGACGGTGTCGCGCGCGCCCGCCGAACTCGTCGTCGGGGAGTCGCTCGCGACGGCGGTCGCCGTGTCCAACACGGGCGGCGCGCCGGGGAGTTACGACCTCTCGCTCGCGGTCGACGGCGAGACGGTCGCGAGTCGTTCGGGGACGCTCGCCGCCGGCGACGAGCGGGTCGAAAGGTTCGAGCACACCTTCGACGCGGTCGGCGACTACGAGGTCCGGGTCGGCGGCGAGGTGGTGGCCGTGTCCGTGACCGAACCCGCGGAGCCGCTCGTCCGCGGCGTGTCGGTGAACCGCGAGCGCGTCGACGCGGGCGGGCGAGTCGTCGCGACGGCGACCGTCGAGAACGACGCGGGGGTCCCCGCCGCCGGCGACGTCGACTTCCGCGTCGACGGCGAGACGGTCGCGACCGACGCGATACGGCTGGACGCCGGGGAGACGACGACGATCGCTCGGTCCGTGCGCGTCGGCGCCGACGGCGGCGGACCGATCGGTGGCGGGTCGGAGAACGCGACGATACGCGTCGTCGGCCCCGTGGACGAGGCGTCGTCGACGGTGACCGTGACGTACGAGGCTCCGCTCTCCTCCGACGGCGCGCCCGGATTCGGCGCGGTCGCGGCGCTCGTCGCGGTGTTCACCGTCGCGGGCGCGCTCGGCCGCGAGCGGAGACGGGAGCGCTGACCGCGGCGGGAGTAACTCGCACGCGGCGCCGACGCCCGCGACGTTGCGTATTTAAAAGGGAGCGTCGGGGCCTTCGTCGGCGTCGCCGGCGGTCGCGTCCGCGCTCTCGGCGTCGTCCGTCGGAATCAGCTCGCCCGCGTCGCGCTGCCACGCCTCGATACCGCCGCGGAGGCTCTCGACGCGCGCCGCTTGGGTTCCCGCGTAGCTCCCGATGAGCTGAGCCGCCTGCTGGCTGGCGACGCCGTGCGGACAGACGGTGACGATCCGGTCTGCGCCCTCCAACTCCGCGATCCGCGTGGTCAGCTCCGGGAAGGGGATACACTCGCTTTCCGGGAGGTGACCGCGGTCGAAGGCGCGCTGATCGCGGATGTCGACGATTCGGAGGCCGTCTGTCGCCTCGCCGGCGTCGGTGCCGCCGCCAGCGTCGGCGTCCGCCTCGTCGAGGAGGCTCGCCAGCTCCTCGGGGTCGATTTCGCCGTCCATCAGGGGAGCGGACAGAGGCTCGCCGTGATGACGGCGCGTTCGTCGGTGTCGTTGCGGGCGCCGTGGACGGTGCCGCGCTCGTTCAACACGACCGCGGGCGCCGCGAGCGACTCCTCGTCGTCGCCGCGCACGACCGTCGGCTCCCCTTCGAGGACGTGAAACACGTTGGTCGCGTCGCCGTGCTCGTGCGGGTCGACGGCGGCGTCCGGGCCGAGGACGAACGCCTTGACGAGCACGTCGTCGGTGACGACGAGTTCGGCCGTCTCGACGACTCCCGGATCGGGGTCGAGGTCGTCGACGGCGGGGTAGGTGTCGAGCGTCATATCGGTGAGTCGCGGCCGTCGATATAAAAGGTGTGTGGCGGCGGATCCGCGCGAGCAGCGCGCGACGGGCGGTCCGACTAGTCTCGCATCCCCGGTGGGAGGGGGTCGGCGTGGTCGGCGATGGCCTCGGCGACGCGGTGCGGCTCCTCGTGGACCACCCAGTGCGTCGCCGTGTCGAGCGTCAGCAGCCGGCCGTCGGTACAGCGGTCGACGCTCTCGCCCGCGAGCCGCGTCGAGAGGAACGGGTCCTCGGCGCCCCAGATCACGAGCGTCGGGACCTCGACGGTGTCGGTCGGCGGCGTCGGCCGGTCGCGGACGATGGCCCGGTACCAGTTCACCATCGCCTCGAAGGCCCCGTCGCGGTTCCACGCGCGCCGGTAGCGCCTGATGTCGTCGTCGCCGAACGTCCCCGGATCGCTCGTGTCTCTGAGCCCGCGCACGGCGAGCCGCCAGTTCCCGGCGCTGGCGACGGCCTCGGGGAGTTTCGGCAGCTGGAACGCGAGGAAGTACCAGCTCTTGAGCCGCTGGTCCCACGAGGTCCGGAGCGCGCGCTCGAAGACGGTCGGGTGCGGGACGTTGACCGCGACGAACTCCGAGACGCGCTCGGGGTGGGTGAGCGCGAGCCACCACCCGACCGCGGCGCCCCAGTCGTGACCGGCCACGGCGGCGGTCTCGCGGTCGTAGGCGTCGATCAACCCGACCACGTCGCGCGCGAGCACGTCGATGCGGTAGTCGCGGACGGCCGGGGGCTTCGCCGAGAGGTTGTAGCCGCGCTGGTCGGGGACGACGACGCGGTACCCCGCGTTCGCGAGCGGCGCGATCACCTCGTGCCACCCGTACCAGAACTCGGGGAAGCCGTGGAGCAAGACGAGCAGTTTCCCGTCTTCGGGGCCGGCCTCGACGACGTGAAGCCGCACGTCGCCGACGTCGACCGCGCGCGACTCGCCCGGCACCCCCTCGGGAATTTCGTCGGGCGGCACCGGCTCGTCGAGCGCTTCGAGCCCGGCTCGTCGGTCCGCGGCGGACGCGCTGTCGGGATTCGCTTCGGTGGACGGATCGCTCATGGGTGACAGTGGGTTCTCGAAAGTCAAATAGGTACGTTCCCCCCGCATCGCCGCCCGGATCCCCGGTCGTCCCCGCAACCGGAATCCTCAAGACGCTGGCAGACCGCGGTCAGATAACTAGCGACTCCGACGTTCGGCCCGGCGAGCACGGGGGCTCGTCTCGGCCGTTCGGCCCGGTCGACGCCCGCGTCCCGGTCATTGACGGCGCGACGCGTCCAGTCGGGCCACCCTTCGACGACTGGGCTCAGGACTCGCTCACGCACAACATGGAACCGGACACGTCGACCTCGGACACAGCGGCATCGGCTTCGAAGCCGTCGGGCTCAACAGACACCGCGTCGACCGCGGCGCCGTCGGCCGACGGCGCCGTCTCGAACGTCCTTCTCGTCACGATCGACTCGCTCCGTGCGGACTCGATCGCGCCTTACGACGACAGCCGTCGCTCGCCGGTCCTCTCGTCGCTCGCCGCGGACGGCACCGTCTTCGACCGGGCGTTCGCGAACGGCAACTGGACGCCCTTCTCGTTCCCGTCGATCCTCGCCTCCGAGCCCGTCTTCGCCAGGAACGCCGACATCGGCGTGAAGGGTTCGCAGACCCTGGCGTCGGTGCTGTCCGAGGCCGGCTTCGCCACCGGCGGCTTCAACGCCGCAAACGGCTTTCTCACCTCCCACTGGGGGTATCCAGAAGGGTTCGACGAGTTCGAACCGTTCGTCACGAGCGTGGGGTCGAGCCGGTACAGCCGGTACCTCGCGGCGCACCCGACGGTCGAGGCGTGGATCCAGCTCGCCACGTCGCCGTTCCGCCGGCTCGGGTCGAAGATCCGGGGCGAGAGCGACGACCGGCCGTTCCTCGACGCCTCGCGGATGTTCGACGTCGAGGACGCGGCGACCGACTTCGTCGACGACACCGACGAGCCGTTCTTCCTGTGGGTCCACTACATGGACACGCACACCCCGTACGTCCCCGCGCCGCGGTACATTCGCGAAGTCTCCGACGGCCTTCTCGGCACCCACCGGATGCTCCACGCGCACACGCGGACGAGCCTCGGGTGGGAGGTCGGCGAACGGACGCTACGGGAGCTTCGGACCCTGTATCAGGCGACCGTGCGACAGGTGGACGCGAGCGTCGGCCGCCTGCTCGATCAGCTCGAGGCGGCCGGCATCGCCGACGAGACGGCCATCGTCGTCGCCGGCGATCACGGCGAGGAGTTCCAGGAACACGGCCACCTCGCACACTATCCGAAACTCTACGACGAGTTGATCCACGTGCCGCTCATCGTGAACGTCCCCGGCGAGGACGGCGGGCGGCGCGTCTCCGAACACGTCGGACTCGACGCGATTCCGCCGACCGTCGCCGACCTGCTCGGCGTCGACACCCCGTCGGAGTGGCGCGGCGAGTCGGTCGCACCGGCGGTCACCGGCGACGAGTCGCCGGACCAGGAGCCGGTCGTCTCCGTCACCGTCCGCGGCGAAGAGGTGACCGAACAGCCGATCCCGCGGTCGCTGTCCGACGGCGACCTCCTCGTGAGCGTGCGCGACGAGACGTGGACCTACATCGAGAACGTCGACGCTGAGACCACCGAGTTGTATCGCCGGGACACCGATCCGACCCAACAGGAAGACCTGTCGGACGACCCCTCCGACGAGGCGCTCGCCGTCATCGAGCGGTTCGCGCCGGTCGTCGCCGACCACGTCGCCGAACTCCGCGACAAACAGACCGAAGTGGAGGCCGCCGGCGGCGGCGACGACGAGGCGGTCGACGAGGACCTTGAGGCCCGCCTCGATGCGCTCGGCTATCGGTGATGCTACGGGCCGTTCTCCGAGATCTGACGAGCGGGCCGATCGCCGTGCAGATGCGCCGGTTCGTCCTCGTCGGCGCGGTCACTGCGGGGATACAGATGGGGCTGCTCTGGCTGTTCGTCGACGCGGCCGGCCTGAACTACCTGATCGGCGCGACCATCGCCATCGAGATCACGATCATTCTCTCGTACGTGCTCAACAACGCGTGGACCTTTCAGGCGAGCCAGAACACGGGTACCATGGAGTATCTCGAAGGGTTGGTCAAGACGAATCTCGTCCGGGGAACCGCGATTCCGATCCAACTCGGCGTGTTGTACGCGCTCGTCGAGTGGGCGAGCGTCATGTACCTCGTCGCCAACGCGGTCGCCATCTTCCTGAGCGGGCTCTACCGGTTCGTCCTCGACAAGCGATGGACGTGGGGGTGATTGAGACTCGCCGACACCTGGATCTATTTAAAAGGGCAGACGCGGCTCGATGCGAGCGATGAGGTTTCTGACCGTCTCTTGTTTGTAGTAGCCGACTATCGACGCGACGACGACGAGCGCGATGAGCGCGATGGCCGTGAGGAACCGCCCGTTCGCCAACTCGCCGCCGGCGTACACCGTGAACACGTACGCCGGCAGTCGACCGACGCTGATAACGGCGAGGAACGTTGGGAGCCGCCACTTCGTGAGGCCGCTTAAAAAGCAGATGGCGTCGTCCGGGAGGCCGGGGATGATCACGAACGCGAACAGCCCTGGGACGCCCACCGTGTCGACGAACTCGTCGAACCGCGAGACGACGTCTTCGTGGATGACGTCTTCGACGAACGAGCGACCGTATCGCTTCGCGAGCGAGAAGGCGATGGTGCTGCCGATGAGCACGCCGGTGAGGCTGTAGACGGTCCCCCAGAACGGGCCGAACAGGTAGCCCGCGACGAGCGCGACGACCTGGCCGGGAATCGGCGCGACGACGACCTGCAGCGCTTGGATGGCCACGAACACGAGCGGCGCGAGGACGCCGAACTGGCGGAGCCACAGTCGGAGGGCCTCGGCGTCCGTGATGAAACTCGCGTACTCACGGACGAACAGGTAGAGCGCGACGAACGCGAGCGCGACGGCGACGGCTGCGAGGAGTCCTCGCCGCCGGTCGGACGCCGAGGCGAAGAGTTTCATTCGTGTAACACGGGGCCAGCGGTGGACTTGAACCTTGTCAAAAACCGGATCGGAGCGGTCGCGAACGCGTCGCGGAAACGCAGTCGGTCGCACCGCACTTCGAGAAGGATTGCGCCTGCGATCAGTCGTCGCCGACGGCGTCCCACGCCAGCAGACCGGCGGCGACGAGCAGACACGCGACGAGACCGCCGAACGCGACGGCGTAGTTCAGGTACGTCGCCACCACGCCGACGTACGCCGGACCGACCGCGTTGGCCGCGAGGAACAGCGCCCGCGCCGCGCCGAGGTCGGCGCCAAGGTCGTCGTCGGGGGCGTTATCGAGGATGACGCCGTCGGCGATGGGGAACTCGGTTTTGTAGCCGACCGCCATGACGGCGATGCCGCCGAGCGCGGCGACGCGGGTGTCCGCGACGACGAGGACCGACAGCGCGAGCGCCGCGACCAGCAGGCCGGCCACCGCGATGGTCTCGCGCGAGAAGCGGTCGCTCAGTCCCCCGGCCACCGGCTTCGTCAGCGCGCCCACGACGAACACGAGCGCGAAGGCCGCGCTCGCCAACTCCGCCGAGAACCCCTTCGCCTGCGCGAGGTACGTCGGTAGGAAGTTGATGAAGCCGCCGACCATCAGGTAAAAGAGCCCGAACGCGAGGAGCGTCCGCCGCTGGCGACCCGTCGCCAGCAGACGGTGTACGGTCCCGACAACGTCGAGTGACGGGCTTCCGACGCGGTAGCCGTCGCGAGTCCAGACGACGTACAACAGGAGGAACCCCGCGAGCACGGCCGCCACCGGCAGGAAGGGCGTGCGCCACGAGGTGAACCCGACCGTCACCGCGGGAAACTGCGTTCCGAGGACCGACAGGGCCGGGAGTCGCCACGCCGCACCCGAAAGCACCAGCACGCCGAGGCCGGCCGCGAGCAGGCCGCCGATATCGGTCCCCGCGGCGTAGACGCCGAGCGCCCGGCCGCGACGCTCGACGAACAGGTCCGAGATCAGCGCCCGCGAGGGGATGGCGAACAGTCCCTTTCCGAAGCCGGTGACGACCGCCGCGAGGGCGAACCCCGCGAGGCCGCCGACGAGACCGAAGAGGAGGAACCCGACCACGAGCGTCGCCAGTCCGGGGACGATGAGCGTCGCCCGCGACCAGCGGTCGGAGTACTCGCCGGAGGGGTACTGCGTCAGGGCGTACACGCCGTTAAACATCGCGAGGACGACACCCGCCGTCGCTTCGGTGATGCCGAGATCGGCGATGATAGCCGGCAGCAGCGGCGAGAGGAGGAACCGGCCGGCCTGCAAGACGGCCCACGCGAGCGCGACGGCGAGCAGCATCCGGCCGGTGTAGCCGCCGACGAGTCGCTCGACGGGCGCGCCGCTGTCGGCCGTTGGCTCGCCCGACGCCGCCGACTCCCCGTTCACGGCTCAGTTCGGCGACGGGGACTCCAGTGCGTTTCGGTTGCGGACGCGCTCGTCGGGCGCCGGTGTCGACACACGAAGCGGGGGTTAGGGCTCCGAGAGTGGGAACGCCGTCACGGCGCTGTGCTGTCGGGGCCGAGGCTGTGTTGCGGTCTCGCCGGCTCCAAAACGGATGCGGGAGAAGTGGGCCGGCACGAATATCGAATCACGGTCACAACTCCCTGATTTGCTCTCTGATTCAACTTCGCGCCCTATCACGCCCACTACGGACTCTTCGCTAGCGCTCGTCGTTTCGAAGTGGGGTGAAAATGGGCCGGCACGAATTTGAATCGTGGTTACGGCCACCCGAAGGCCGAAGGATACCAAGCTACCCCACCGGCCCGCATGCTCAGGAAGGCCGTTCGTTCTTTTAACCTTTCCGAAAGCCAGGGCCGGGAGCGCGAGCGTAGCCGGACGCTATCGACACCCAGACGACCCGTGTCGGTGGTAGGTGTCAGAGACGGGGCAGCGGAGGACCGTATGTGCGAGAGGGTATTACGCAGGGGAACTCGGAGAGAGGCTGTGATTAAAGGTGTTTATCTGCATTCGAAGCGTTCCTCCGCTATGGGATCGAGCGTCGACGATCGTGGCGTGTCACCGGTTATCGGCACGATTCTGATGGTTGCGATCGTCGTCGTAATCGCGGCGACTGTCGGGGTGACTATGCTCGGACTCAGCGATAGTGCTCGGGATCTGACGGCGCCGGTGACCTACGGCGACAACCTGATTGAGAATCCCGCCTTCGAGGAAGGCGACGCAAACTGGCAGTTCGTGGGAGAGAGTGGGAACGGTGTTAGAATCGCCGACGGAGATGGCGTCGGCGGCTCAGACGCGATCCGTCTCCAAAACGACAAGGACTACGTCGGTCAAGACCTCGATTCGGTGCTGCTGTCCGACGCGGAGTACCGACTGTGTGCGCAGTCACGTCTTGAGTCCCAAAACGGTGGAAGAGCGTGGATTGGGGTTCAACACGACACCGGCGGCGGAGACATCCACCTCACCAGCTGGGAGGTGACACGGACGGAGTACCAGAACACGTGTAACTACTTCGAGACGGACCGCGAGTTCGACAACATCTCCGTGTGGGCGTACACCGAGGGAGACGTGTCGGTGTTGGCCGATGAGTTCGTCCTGCAGCGCACCCAGTTCCTCACCGAGGCACGGTGACTGACTCGAAGGGCACACGCCGAGCGGCTCTACTGGCATATCGAATCGCGGTTGCAGAAGCGTGAAATTTCTCGGGGCGACTGCTCGTTTGTCTCGCACACTGACAAAGAATTAACTCCGTATCTGCAGAAGCGCCTGCATGGAAAGCCGAGGGAACCTGTATATCGCATCTTTCGTGGGAGCGTCACTATCGTACATCTTCAACGTCCTCGCGTTCACTGGGACCTTCGACGCCTTCCGTTGGTTCGTGTTCGTGGTCGTGTTTCTCGGATTCACCTACGGATTCGAGCGGCTCATCGAGTGGCAGACCGGATAGCGTCTCAAAAGGACGGCGTCACCGAGGCGAAACGGGCACCTCGGACCACTCCGTCGACTCGCCCGAAACTCGTGAGCGCGACCGCCCGACGCCGGTGTCGCTAGTAGTCGGCGTAGCCGCCCGTGTCGAGCCAGTTGTGGACGACGGATATCGTGTGGTCGGCGTGGAGGCGCTTCGGCCCGACCCGCACTCGGCGCTCCGCACGCTCCGCGAGCGCGTCGCGTTCGCCGGGAGCGAAGTCGTTGTGATCGGAGAGCACGAACACGGGGTCGCTCGGCGGCGCGGCGTCGACGAGCGGGTCGCCATCCTCGTGGAGTTGGACCAGCGTCGGATCGGCGGCGCCCGCGCCGTCGAGGAGTCGGTCGAGCGTCGCCGCAAACCCCATCCGGCGGAGTTCGACGCCGGGGGAGACGTCGGCCGGCATGTGTCCGATGGCGTCGTCCGCGGCGTCGAGGGCGTCCCGGATCCGGGCGGCGACGTTGCGTTCGTCCGGGTGGAGGTGCCGGAGCGTGTCCGCGTCGAACGTGACCGTGAACGCGTCGGCGACGACGAGGTGGACGCGGACCTGCTCGCGAATCCCGTGCGAGAGGAAGACGCCGGCGGCGACACACCGACAGAGGAGGTCGAGACGGCCCGCACCGGGGATGTCGGACAGCGAGACGGCGTCCGGGTCGGTGGGCACGTCGTGGGCGGTGACGACGAACTGGCGCATACTCGGGGGTCGCCCCTGACACTCATAAGCGCCCCGACCCGAGAGGCCGCATGAGCAGTACCGGGCTCTGTCAGGTCTGTGAGGCGGCACCGGCGCGTCACGCCTGCCCGCAGTGCGGCCGCGCCGTCTGCGACCGCCACTGGGCCGAAGATGCCGGAATCTGTGCGGCGTGCGCCCAGGGTCGCCGACAGTGACGAAGACGGGAGCGGCTACCGATACTGATTCAGCCGCTTTTTCAGTCGCTTTGCGGCGTCGCCCGCGGCGCCGACGTACGTCCCCTCGTCGTCAGGGCGGCTCGACTCCTCGCCGGCGAAGATGATCCCACGCGAGGAGTTGACGAGCCCCACGCCGACGGCGGCGTCCGGGCGCTCGGCGAGCCCGTGTTCGACCGCGGCCTCGGCGTCGCCGCCCTGCGCGCCCACGCCGGGGACGAGGAAGGGGATCTCGGGGACGATCTCGCGGACCTCGGCCAGCTCCTCGGGCGCCGTCGCCCCGACGACGAGCCCGACGTTGTCGTTGCCGTTCCAGACGTCCGCGAGCGCGGCGACGCGCTCGTAGAGGGGTTCGCCGGAGGCGAGTTCGAGGTCCTGGAGGTCGCTGCCGCCGGGGTTCGACGTTCGACAGAGGACGAACACGCCCTTGTCCGCGCGGTCGAGGAACGGCTGGAGCGAGTCCCGACCGAGGTAGGGGTTCACCGTGATCGCGTCGG
>Ga0209946_1000046_pt1 | contig 46446 bp, 50 predicted proteins | sample SalPon2_A_H2O_MG_FD_185704 | JGI IMG/M metagenome (GOLD analysis project Ga0209946, IMG submission 185704) | Salt pond water microbial communities from South San Francisco under conditions of wetland restoration - Salt Pond MetaG R2_A_H2O_MG... | ecosystem: Environmental > Aquatic > Non-marine... | reverse complement strand
CGTCCTGCCGGGCGTGACGGTCGGCGAGGGCGCGCAGGTGGCCGCGAACTCGCTCGTCGCCGACGACGTGCCCCCGGACACGACGGTCGCGGGCGTGCCCGCCGAGGTCGTCTCGCGGGAGAAAGAAGCGACCGACGCCGGCGACGAGGCCGACGAGTAGGCGACACCGCACCGACGCGGACGCGACCGAGACGCGCCGACCGATCGAACGCGACCGAGACGCGCCGACCGATCGAACGCGACCGAGACGCGCCGACCGATCGAACGCTGCGCGCGTCTTACTGTTCGCCGCTCTCGCCGCCGGACTCGGCGGTCGCGTCCGCGCCGTCGTCGCCGTCCGTCGCCGCCGCCTCGGCGTCGGTGATGTGCGCTTCCGTGCTCACGCTCTCCAAGTCGACGCCGACCTCGCGAGCGACGGCGCCGAGGACGGCGCGCTGTTCGGCCATCTCGTTTTCGAGCAGTTGGACGCGCTCGGAGGTCTCAACGACGGTCGACTGGGTGGTCTCGACCTCCTCGCGGAGTTCGTTGATCTTCTGGTACGTGCGCTCCGCCTTGTCGGCGAGCGTCTGGATCTTCTTTGCCGTGTCCCCGAATCCCATACCGGGCGATCGGACCGGTGGTACGTGGGCCTTTCCGTTCGGAACGGGGCGTCGCGCGGCCGGCGGTTCGGAACGGGGGCGTCCCGCGGCCGGCGACTCGGCGCGTCGCCCCGCGACGGTGGACTTTTGCCCGAACCGCCCGAACAGATCGTATGAGTGTCGAACGCGTATTGTTGACGAACGACGACGGCATCGACGCCGCCGGTATCAGGGCGCTCTACGAGGGCCTGTCGGCCGACTACGACGTGGTCGCGGTCGCACCCACCGACGACCAGTCCTCGACCGGGCGCACCCTCTCGGACGGCGTCGACGTCGCGGAACACGAGTTGGGGTACGCCGTCGACGGCACCCCGGTCGACTGCGTGGTCGCGGGGCTCGACGCGCTGGTCCCGGACGCCGACATGGTCGTCGCCGGCTGTAACGAGGGCGCGAACCTCGGGGCGTACACCCTCGGGCGCTCCGGAACCGTCTCCGCCGCGGTCGAGGCCGCCTTCTTCGGCGTGCCCGCGGTCGCGGCGTCGATGTACGTGCCCGGCGGAGACGACTGGTGGAAACGGGAGTTCTCGCCGCCCGAGTTCGCGAACGCGACGCGCGCGACCCGATTCTTGATTCGGGAGGCGACCGCGGCCGGCGCGTTCGAGCGCGTCGACTATTTAAATATCAACGCGCCGATCACGGAGGGTGACGACGAGGCGGCGGCGCCGATGCGCGTCACCGACCCCTCGCCGTGGTACGGGATGGAGGCGGCTCACGACGGGAACGGGCGCGTCACCTTCTCGGACCCGATCTGGGGGAAGATGAACGCGGAGGACGTGCCGGATCCGGTCGGGACCGACCGCCGCGCGGTCGTCGACGGCGAGGTCTCCGTCTCGCCGCTGTCCGTGCCACACGAGACGGCCCCGGACGCGGACCTCGACGAGTTGGCGGCGGCGTACGGCGGCGTGACAGACAGCGCGTAGCCGACGCCGACTGAGAAATCCGGGTTACTCGTCGTCGCTGACGGTGACTTTCGCTTCCTTGATCACGCGGTCGCCCATCTCGTAGCCCGGTTCGTACACCTCGTGAACGGTGCCCGAGGGGCGGTCGCTCTCGACGCGCAACATCACCTGATGGCGGGCCGGGTCCACGTCCTCGCCCGGATCGGGTTCGATCGGCTCGACGCCCTCGTCGGCCAGCACCTCGTCGAACTTCTCCAGCGTCGACTCGACGCCGGGGCGGAGGTCGCTGCCCGCCTCCTGGTCGAGCGCACGCAGGAGGTCGTTGCGAACCGGGGTGATGCGCTCGACGAGCTGCTCAGAGGCGCGCTCGCGGATCTCGTCTTGCTTGCGTTTCGCGCGCTGTTTGTAGTTGCTGAAGTCGGCTTTGACCCGCGCCAGTTTGCTGGTCAACTCCTCGTTTTCCGCCTCGGCGTCTAACAGTTCGTCGCGCGTCTCGTCGAGTTCCGCCTCCAAGGCCGCGACCTCCCGCGCGAGCGCCTCGTCGTGCTCGGCGACGGCGGCGGCGAGCGCCTCGCGGTCGTCCGCGATATCCTCGACGCCGGCTTCGTCCTCCGCGCCGGCGGCCTCGTCGCTCGATTCGTCCGTCGCCGCGTCCGCGGTGCCGTTCGTTCGCGCCGCGTCGCTCGCGGCGTCGTCGGGGGACTCGACCTCGACGTCGACGGCGTCGTCGTCGCTCATGTCCGATCGAAGTCGGTCGGCGGGCATAAGCGTTGCAGAACGGAACGGACGCGCGGGCGAGGCGGCCCGAACCGGGGCGGCCCGACCGGATTTATGTCGCCCGCGACCGACGGTTCGAACCGTATGCCAGTCCGCCCCTCGACCTTCTCGATCGTCGCGCGCGACCCGGAGACCGACGCCGTCGGCGTCGCGGTCCAGTCGAAGTTCGTCGGCGTCGGCGCCGTCGTCCCGTTCGCGAGCGCCGACGCCGGCGCGATCGCGACCCAGAGCTACGCGAACGTCGCGTACGGACCCGACGGGCTCGACCTCCTGCGCGAGGGCCACGACGCCGCCGCGGTCGTCGAGCGGCTCACCGACGAGGACGAAGAAGCGCCCTCGCGACAGGTCGGCGTCGTCGGCGCCGACGGCTCGGTGGCGGCGTTCACCGGCGACGAGTGCCACGACCACGCCGGCGACCGGCAGGGCGACCACTACACCGTCCAGGGCAACATCCTGGAGAACGCCGCCACCCTCGACGCGATGGCGGAGGCGTTCGAGGCGACCGACGGCGGCCTCCCCGAGCGCCTGATCGCGGCGCTCCACGCCGGCAACGAGGCCGGCGGCGACAAGCGCGGCGAGCAGTCGGCGGCGCTGTACGTCGCCAAGCCGGAGGGCGGCTACGACGGGCGCAACGACCGGTGGGTCGACGTGCGCGTCGACGACCACGAGGCGCCGATAGACGAGTTAGAGCGGGTGTTCAAGCTGTACGACGTGACCCTGCTGGAGCGCGAGGCGCCCGACGAGACTCGGGAGCTGACCGGCGAGACCGCGGCGGCGGTGTCGGCCGCGCTCGTCGACCTCGGGTACCTCGACGCCGGCGAAGTCGGGGCGGGCGACGACGCGGCGTTCGGCGACGCCGAGCGCGACGCCTTGGCGACGTTCCGCGGGATGAACAACTTCGAGAACCACCCCGTCCCCGTGCTGGAGGACGCGCTCGCTCGCGGGTGGGAAGCGGCGGAGGGCGACGAGGAAGACCGCCTCGTCGACGCGGTGTGGCACGGGCTCTCGCGGCTGGACCGGAAGTGAGCGGCACCGAGGAGGCGCGGCCGCCGCCGTCCCCAGTCCCGACGCGCCCGACCCGCGGGAGTATTTAAATCCCGACCTCCAATCGGTCGTAATGACCGCGCCGAACCGGAACACGCTGTGGGCGCGCGCCCTCGTCGACGAACTCGTCGCCGCGGGCGTCGACGCCGTCGTCGCCTCGCCCGGAAGCCGCTCCACGCCGTTGACGATGGCCGCCGCGCGCAACGACGACCTGCGCGTGTTCTCCCAGTTGGACGAGCGCTCGGCCGCCTACTTCGCCCTGGGCCGCGCGCGCCGGACCGGGACGGTGACGCCGCTTATCTGCACCTCCGGCACCGCCGCCGCCAACTACCACCCGGCCGTGATGGAGGCGAGCGAGGCCCGCGTCCCGCTGCTCGCGCTCACGGCCGACCGACCGCCGGAACTGCGCGACTCGGGGGCGAACCAGACCGCGGACCAGGAGAAGCTGTACGGCGACGCCGTCCGGTTTTATAAGGACCTCCCGGAGCCGGCGCCGAACGACCGGGCGCTGCGCTCGCTTCGGACCACCGTCGCCCGCGCCGTCGGGACCGCCGAGGGCGCCGACCCCGGACCCGTCCACCTCAACGTCCCATTTAAAAAGCCGCTGGAGCCGACGCGGGTGGCCGACGACGTGCCGGCCGACCTCGACCCGTCCGCCGAGCGCGGCCGCGACGGCGCCTACGTCGACGTGACGCCCGGATCGCCGTCGCCGGGCGACGACGAGCTCCGGCGGCTCGCGAACGCGCTGTCGACGACCGAGCGCGGCCTGATCGTCGCCGGCCCCGCGGACCCGCCGGGGCTCGACGCCGAGGCGATCACGGCGCTGTCGCACGCGACGGGGTTCCCGATCCTCGCCGACCCCCTCTCCGGGGTCCGGTTCGGCGGGCACACCCGCGTCGCGCCCGTGATCGGCGCCTACGACGCGTACCTCTCTGCGGCGGTCGCCGGCGAGTCGCACGGCTGGACCGACCCCGAACTCGTCGTCCGCCTCGGCGCCTCGCCCACCTCGAAGCGGCTCCGGAAGTACCTCGCCGGAACCGACGCCGACCAGTACCAGGTCGACCCCGCCGGGCGCTGGCGCGAGGCGGAGTTCGCGGCGACGGATCTTGTCGTCGCCGAGCCGAGCCGCCTCTGTGCCCGCCTCTCTCGGCTCGTCGCCGGCGGTGACGGCGACGGCGACTGGCGCGCGCAGTGGGAGGCGGCCGACCGCACCGCGGCGGCGATCCACGAGCGAGACGCGGACGCGGCGGACGAGCCGCTCCCCTTCCACGAGGGCGACGCGCTCCGGGCCGTCGCCGACGCGCTCCCCGATCCCGCGACGCTTTTCGTCTCCAACTCGATGCCGGTCCGCGACCTCGACCGCTTCGTTTCCCCCACGACGACGAGCGTCACCGCGCTCGGCAACCGCGGCGTCTCCGGGATCGACGGGATCGTGTCCAGCGCGCTCGGCGCCGGCTCCGCGACGACCGACGACCTCACCCTCGTCGTCGGCGACCTGGCCCTCTATCACGACTCGAACGGCCTGCTGGCGCTCGACCGGTGCGACGTCGACGCGACGGTCGTCCTGATCAACAACGACGGCGGCGGCATCTTCCACAAGCTCCCCATCGAGTCGTTCGAGCCGGAGTTCACGGAGGCGTTTAAGACGCCGCACGGGATCGAGTTCGAGCCGCTGGCCGACTTACACGGGCTGGCGTACGCCCGCATCGACGCGCGACCGGACGCCGAGGGCGCGGCGACGCCCCCGGCGGCGACGGCCGACGCGCTCGCCGACGCGCTCACAGAGGCCCGCGAGACGCCCGGCTCGCACCTGATCGAGGTGCGCACGGACGCCGAGCCGAGCCATCGCACCCGCGAGCGCCTCGAAGCCGCGGTCGAGCGCGCGGTTCACGGCGACCCGGCGGAGTAGCGTGCCGCGGGCGGTCGAAACGCGCCTCGCGGCGCGCCCCCAGACCCCCCTCGCGGCGGACGGCGCCGACCGGACGCCCGGTGCGACGACGCGCCTAAGTCGGCGCTCCGCGTAGTGACGCCCGTGCAAGTCGTCGGCTACGAGTCGGGCGAGGGACTCCACGTCGCCAGCGGCGGCGCGGTCGAGCGCGTCGAGGCGACGCCCGGCACCGAGTTGGCGTTCGGGCTCGGCGACCGCCGCTGTGCGGGAACGGTCCACGACGGTCGCCATATCGCCTGTGACGCCGCCGACGCACCCTACTGCGACGCGCACAGCCACGTCTGGGTGTGTGCCCGCTGTACGGGGACGTGTTTAAAAGACGAGATGGACTGTCACGAAGAGCACGCGGTGTACCTCGCCGGCTTCGCGCCCGACGTGTGGAAGGTCGGCGTCACCCGCCTCTGGCGGCTCGAAACCCGGCTTCGCGAGCAGGGGGCCGACCGCGCCGTCCACATCCGAACCTATCCGGACGGGCGCGTCGCCCGCGAGGTCGAGGCCGAACTCGCCGCGCGCGACGACCTCGTCGACCGCGTCCGCGTCCCGACGAAGATCGCCGGCTTCGGTCGCGACGTGGACCGGACCGGGTGGGAGCGGTTGGTAGACGCGTTCGACCCGATCGAACGGTTCGCGTTCGACGACGGGGTCACGCTCGAAGACCGACCTGTCACGGAGACGATGGCGGCCGGAACGGTGCGCGGGTGGAAGGGACGCGTGTTACTGTTAGACCGCGGCGGGTCGACGTACGCCGTCGACGCCAGGGAACTGGTCGGCTACGAGCTCACCGAGGCGGTGCCGGACCGCGAGCTGCAGTCGAGCCTCGGCGCGTTCGGGGAGTGACGCCCGGCGCGTCGAACCGCCTCACTCTACCCGTGCGAACTGGTGTCGCACCACGTCGGCGTCGTCGTCCCACTCGAAGTTGCCGCCGTGCGCCGCGACCATCCGCTCTTTGTACGCCGCCAGCGACGGCGACCCCTCCCGCTTCGCGTCCTCGTCGGTCATGTCGCCGAGTTTGCGTTCGGTCACCTCGGTGAGTTCGAACGTCACGCCGTCGATGTCGAAGGTGTCGCCTTCCCCGCCGTACCGGTTCCCGCGGTGGAGTTGGGTCACGTCGCCGGAGAGGGCGGCCTGTTTCACGCGGTCGTTCGGGAGCAGGTCGGCCGGGTCGTTGGCGGACGCGTCCGCCGGGTCGCTCTCGCTCATACTCGGTCGTTGGTCGCGGATCGGTTTATAAGCGCGGTCGGTGCGGCGCGGGCGCACGGCGCGTGGTGACGGGCCGCGCGTTCTGCGAATCTCGAAGGCGTCTCCCGCGCTCGTGATCACGGACGTGAACACCCTCGCCGGCGGCCGAGCCGAGGGATTCAAGATACTGCCGACCCCCTTCTCCGACGATGCGTCAGGACCACCTCATCACCGCGACACAGCTCTCGCGGGATGACATCGAGGCGGTGCTCGACCGGGCCCGCGAGGTCGCCGACGACCCGGCTGCCTTCGCGGACCGGCACGCCGGGCGCGTGCTCGCGCTCTGTTTTTTCGAACCGAGCACGCGCACCCGGATGAGTTTCGACAGCGCGGCCAAACGCCTCGGGATCGAGACGGTCGACATGGGCGATGTCGACTCCTCGTCGGTCTCGAAGGGAGAGTCGCTCTCCGACACCGTCCGCGTCATCGAGGGGTACGCGGACGCCCTGGTGCTCCGCCACCCGAGCGAGGGCGCCGCGACGCTGGCCGCCGAACACGTCTCCGTCCCCGTCGTCAACGCCGGCGACGGCGCGGGCCAGCACCCCTCACAGACCCTCCTGGACCTCCACACCATCCGCGAGAACCACGGGCTCGACGACCTCACGGTCGGTATCATGGGCGACCTGAAGTACGGCCGCACGGTCCACTCGCTCGCGGCCGCGCTCACGGAGTTCGACGCCAACCAGCACTTCATCAGCCCCGAGTCGCTGCGGCTCCCCCGGTCGGTCCGGTTCGACCTCCACGAGACCGGCGCGCAGGTGCGCGAGCACACCGACCTCGAAGCGGTACTCGAAGAGCTCGACGTGCTGTACGTCACCCGGATCCAGAAGGAGCGCTTCCCGGACGAAAACGAGTACCACCGCGTCGCCGGCGAGTACCAGATCGACGCCGAGACGCTTGAGGCCGCCGCAGACGATCTCACCGTGATGCACCCGCTCCCGCGGGTCGACGAGATCGCCCCCGACGTCGACGAGACCGACCACGCGACGTACTTCGAGCAGGCGCACAACGGGATTCCGGTGCGGATGGCGCTGCTCGACACCCTCTTGGAGAACGCCGAGGCCGCCGAGGGGACGGAGGTGGACCGATGAGCGAGCACGAACTCCGCGTCTCGAAGATCCGCGACGGCACCGTGATCGACCACGTCGAGGGCGGACAGGCGCTCAACGTCCTCGCGATTCTCGGCATCGACGGCTCCGAGGGGTACGGCGTCTCGGTCGGGATGAACGTCCCCTCGGACAGGCTCGGTCGCAAAGACATCGTGAAAGTCGAAGAGCGAGAGCTCTCGCAGTCGGAGGTCGACGTGCTCTCGCTCATCGCGCCCGAGGCGACGATCAACATCGTCCGCGACTTCGAGGTGGTCGAGAAGAACCGCGTCACCCGCCCGGACAGCGTCGAGGGCGTCCTCTCCTGTCCGAACCGGAACTGCATCACCAACGCCGGCGAGCCGGTTGACACCCGGTTCGACGTGGTCGCGGACGGCGTCCGCTGTGACTACTGTTCGACGATCCTGCGCGCGGACATCGCCGATCATATCGACGTGTGAGTCGGTCGGCGTCGCGGGCGCGACGGCGGCTGGCGCGCACTGGCTCCGGTAACTTTTAGCGCCCGCCCCGCGTTATGTCGAATATGAGCAAGAAAGTGAAGCTCGTCGTGGTCCTGTCGCTGGTCGCACTCGCGTACTTCCTGTTCGCCGGCGACAAGGAGCCGGTCACGGTCGAGTAACGCGACACCGCCCCGCCGCACCGTTCGCCGACCGCCTCCCGCGGGCACGGATGCCCGCCGTTTTTATCTGTCAGTCACGTAGCGACGGCCATGTACGGGGTCGTCACGCGCAACGCCGACGAGGTCGAGATGGAGCCGTTCGACCTCGGCTTCTACGAGGTGAAAGACGTCACGGGGCGGTCGGCCGCCCCGCTGCCGAACGCCGTGAACATGGTGTCGTGTTTCGGCGACAACGCCGCGGCGGGGGAGAACCCCGACCTCGTGCCGGTCGACGAGCGCGGCGAGCCGGCGACCCGCGACCGCGACTACTTCGACTGGGCGTACATCTGCCCGACCCACCCGGAGTACCGCGCGGGACTGTTGGAGATCATCGAGGACTGCGCGGCCGAGAACGGCGACGTGCGACTCGACGACGTGGGCTTTCCCCGCGAGGGGTTCTGTCACTGCGAGCGCTGTGAACGGCTGTTCGCCGAGAGCGACCGCGACGACTGGAGCGACTGGCGCGCCGACGTCATCACCGAGTTCGTCGCCGAGGCCGCCGAGCGAGTCCCCGGTCGCGTGTTGCTGACGCTGTACCCGGACCCGTACCCCGACCACCTGCGGGCGCGGGCGGGCCTCGACCTCGACCGGCTGGCCGACCACGTCGACGAGTTCGTGGTCCCGCTGTACGACACCGAGTACGCCACCACCTACTGGCTGGAGACCATCGCCCGCGGGTTCCGGTCTCGGCTCGGCGGCGACTACGACGTCCACGGCGCGCCGCCGGAGACGCCGTTCTCGCTCGAACTGTACGCGGTCGACGTCGCCGTCGACGACCTCATCCACGCCACGGAGGTCGCCGAGACGTACGCCAAAGACGTGTTCTTCGGGTACGACGCCAACAACGCGGCCGCCGCGCTCCGCCGGAAGGACGCCGACGAGCGCGACGGGGAAGTCCACCGGCCGGAGTGACCGCGGTGGTGTCGTCCGCTCGCACTCAACAACCGGGTGAGCCGCGTGAACGAGGGTTTAAATACCCGAGCGGTCGACGTTCACTCGACCGGCCGCCGGTGTGCGACACAACTGGTCGTCTCGCGTTCGCGCGGGGCGGTCACCTTTCAACGTCCGCACCGTAGCGGCGGTCGCCTTACACCGCTGAGCCGTCGGCTCGTCGCTCGGTCAGTCGAAACGCAAACCACGCAGACGCGGGTGTCCCTGACGCTTACGCCAGCGACGCGAGCGCGTCGCCGATCCGGTCGACGGCGTCCGCAACGTCCGCGTCGTCGACGTCGAGGTGGGTGGTGAACCGCGTCGTGTACTCGTCGAACTCCACGCAGCCGACGCCGGCGTCTTTACACGCCGTCACGAGGTCGGCCGCCTCGACGCCGGCCGCGTCGGTGTGGGCGACGACGATGTTCGTGTCCGGTTCGGGCGCCGTGACCCCGCCCAACGCGTCGAGGCCGGCGGCCAGCCGCTCGGCGCTCGCGTGGTCCTCCGCGAGTCGGTCGACGTTCTCCAACGCGAGGAGACCGGGCGCGGCGATCATCCCCGCCTGCCGCATCCCGCCCCCGAACAGCTTCCGGACGCGCCGCGCCTCGTCGACGAACGCCTCGTCGCCGGCGAGGATCGAGCCGACGGGCGCGCCGAGCCCCTTCGAGAGACAGAACGTGACGCTGTCGACGGGGGCGACGATTTCGCTCGCGTCGACGCCGAGCGCGACGGCCGCGTTGAACACGCGCGCGCCGTCGAGGTGAACCGGCACGTCGGCGTCGCCGGCGACCGCCGCGGCCGCCTCGACATCCTCGACCGGGACCGCGACCCCGCCCCGGTAGTTGTGGGTGTTTTCGAGCGAGAGGAGGCCGGTTCCGGGGCGGTGTAAGTCCTCGTCCACGAGCCCGGCGGCGACCGCGTCGGGGGTCGGGACGCAGCGCTCGCCCGCGTCGATCGTCCGGGTCTGGACGCCGGAGAGCTTCGCGGCGCCGGCGAGCTCCCAGCGGTAGATGTGTGACTCCCGTTCCAAGAGGAGCTCTTGGCCCGGTTCGGTGTGGACGTGGACCGCGATCTGGTTCGCCATCGTCCCCGAGGGGACGTACAGCGCCGCCTCGGTGCCGACCGCCTCGGCGGCGCGCCGCTCTAGCTCGTTGACCGTGGGGTCGTCGCGGTACACGTCGTCGCCGACGGCGGCGTCGCGGGCGGCCTCCCGCATCGCCTCGGAGGGCGTGGTGACGGTGTCGGATCGCAGGTCGATGGTGTCCTCGTCGATGTCCATTCGTTGCCGGCGGTTCGGCGGCCGGGCGGAAATAGGTCGCGCTCGGGGCGGTGCGACCGGGAGTTTCAGATTGGCGGCCGGGGGTCTCGGATTAGCGGCCGGGGCCTGAGACCGCCCGTCCCTGTCGCGTGCCCCCGGCCGGTCGACGGGCGGTCGCCGGCTCCGGTCCCTTCTTAACTCGCGCGGCCGATCGTAGAAGTATGACAGCGGAAGCAGCGGCCGACGAGACGGCGGAGGCCCCCGACGCGTACGAAGCCCTCCTCGACCGAGTTCGCCGATGGAACACGGTCGGGAGCGCCGCCGGCGTCCTCGGGTGGGACCAGCAGGTGATGATGCCCGAGGGCGGCACCCCCGCGCGGTCGAAACAGCTCTCGACGCTCTCGTCGATCCGCCACGACATGGTCACGGACGACGAGACCGGCGCCCTCCTGACCGAACTCGCCGACGCCGACCTCACCGGCGAGCGGGCGGCGGTCGTCCGCGAGATCCGTCGCGACTACGAGCGCGCCGACGCCGTCCCCGTCGAACTCGTCGAGGAGATATCCGAGACCAGCAGCGAGGCGCTGCAGGCGTGGGAGGCGGCGAAGGCCGACGACAACTTCGAGGCGTTCGCGCCGCACCTGGAGAAACACGTCGAACTGCAGCGCGAGTACGCCGAGCACATCGACCCCGACAGAGACCCCTACGAGGTCCTCTTCGAGGAGTTCGAGCCGTGTCTCTCGATGGAACGAACGGAGGAGATACTGGCGGAACTCCGCGAGACGCTCGTCCCCATGATCGACGCGATCCGCGAGTCGGACGCCGACCTCGCCGTCGACACCTTCGAGGGGACCTTCGCCGAGGACGAGCAAGAGGAACTCGCCCGCGACGCCCTCGAACTGGTCGGGTACGACTTCGACCGCGGCCGCCTCGACGTCTCCTCGCACCCGTTTACCGCGGGCAACCAGTTCGACTGTCGCGTGACCACCCGGTTCGACGAGTCGGACCCGCTGGGTGCCGTCGGCTCGACGATCCACGAGTTCGGCCACGCGCAGTACAACCTCGGGCTTCCGCAGGAACAGTTCGGAACGCCCCTCGGCGAGTCGCGCGACCTCTCGGTCCACGAGTCGCAGTCGCGGCTCTGGGAGAACCACGTCGGTCGCAGCCGGGCGTTCTGGGAGCGATTCTTGCCGATTTTCCAGGACCACTTCCCGCAGACCGACGACGCGACCGTCGAGGACGCCTACCAGGCGTTCAATCAGGTCCACGAGGACAACCTCATCCGGGTCGAGGCCGACGAACTCACCTACCACCTCCACATCGTCGTCCGGTTCGAGATCGAACGCGACCTGGTCCGCGGCGACCTCGCGGTCGAAGACGTGCCCGAGGTCTGGAACGACAAGTACGAGCAGTACCTCGGAATCCGTCCGGAGACCGACAGCGAGGGCTGTCTCCAAGATATCCACTGGAGCCACGGCAACTTCGGCTACTTCCCCACCTACTCGCTCGGCTCCGTGATGGCCGCCCAACTGTTCGACGCCGCCGAGAGCGAGATCGACGACCTCGACGCGAAGATCGCCGCGGGCGACTTCGACGACCTCCAAGCGTGGCTCGGCGAGAACGTTCACGAACACGGCGCTCGCTACGAGACGAACGAGCTCGTCGAGCGCGCGACCGGCGAGCCGTTCTCGGCCGACGCGTTCACCGACTACGTCGAGAGCAAGTACGGCGACCTGTACGACTTATAAGCGCGGTGGCGACGGCCCGGCGGACACCCGCGGACCGACCGGGTCGCCGCGTCCCTCCGCTCACCCCAGCCGAAGCCCGGTCATCAGCACGATGATTCCGAGCATGGCGGCCGCCTCGAACAGGCCGACGACGAGGTTCGTCTTCTCGATGGATTCGAGCCGTTCGGGGTCCGGCTCCTCGCGGCGGCTCTCGTAGTAGGCGCGCAGGTGGATCCGGTTCGGCACGACGAGTCCGAAACCGAACAGTCCCCACCCGACGCCAAGCGAGAGCGTCGGCCAGCGCCCCGAGAACCCGTAGCCGAGACCGAGGTCGCCGGAGAGCAGCAGCGTCCCGGAGAGGACCGTGGTCAGCGAGAACCCGAGGAGGAAGAAGACGACCTTCGGCGTGAGCGCGGTCGTCACCGCGGACGCGGTCTCCCGGTCGAGGCCGCCGAGCGTCGGCCCGATGACCGCCGGGAAGATCAGCGCGAACCCGAACCACACCGCGCCGGCGGCGACGTGGGTATAAAAGAGCAGCCGCGTGCTCGACGCCAGCACGCTCGCGGCCACGAACGCAAGCGGCACGAGGACGCTCCCGACCGCGAACAGCGGGTTCGCGGCCGCGGCGAGGTGTTGGAGCCGCTCGCCGATCGGACGCTCTGTAACACGACCATGGTTGTGACTCACAGCCATGGATCGCAGACCTGTAGAATATTTATTAATAGTTTCGGCGGCGAGCGGTCGCTTCGGTTACTCGGCTCGCGGCTCCGCCGTTCGTGCTCAGTGGCCTCGCGTTCGGTCGGCTCACGGCTCCGCCGTTCGTGCTCAGTGGCCTCGCGTCCGCTCGGCCACTCACTTCTCGATGATGCTCTCTTCGACCGCCTCGCCGAAGTGTCGCGCCACGTCCTCGTAGTAGACGAGCGCCTCGTCGCCGACTTCGAGGTCGGTGACCGCCTTGCGCCCCTCCGCGGTCGCGACCTTCACCGTCTCGGCGTTCTGGATGAGCGTCTCGACGCGGTCGACCCCGTCGTCGGTCTCGACTTCGGCCTGCAGCCGGAACATCGGTCGCTTCTCGATTTTCACGCGCCCGACGATGGCCTCTCGCGTGTGCCCCTCGGTGTCGACCAGTTGGACCTCGTCGCCGCTCGATAGCTCGGCGAGGTAGTTCGTGCCGCCCTCTGGATTGCGGACGTACGCGTGGACGGCGCCGGCGTTCACCCGGAACGGGCGCGACTCGACGTACGGCGACTCGGCCGTCTCGGCGTGGACGAAGAACAGCCCCCGCGACATCGACCCGACCAACATCCCCTCGTCGTCGTCCATCAGCGACCCGGTGTCGATACAGACGCGGTCGGCCATCCCGGTGCGCTCGACCGCGGTCACCTCGGCGTGCCGGAGGTCCAGCGTCTCGCGGTCGGCGGCGTCGCGAGCCTCGACGGCTCCCCGAATCTCGTCGGGGGAGTCGCTGTCGAGGAGGACGCCGTCGGCGCCGATCTCGAGCGTCTCGAAGGCCGTCTGCGCCTCGGCGGCGGTCGTCGCGCCCGCGACGAGGTGCGTCTCGTCGCCGACCCGCGCGATCAGGTTCTCGAGCGGGATGATCGACCAGTCCTCGCCGACGATGACCGTGAAGTCGGCGTCCGCGGCCGCCTCCTCCGCGAAGCGCTCGTACTCGGTGCCGAGAACGCGGACGTACGCGCCCTGCGCCCGGTCGTCGCGGCGGCGGATCGTCGTGAGGTCCGCCGACCCGGCAAGATCCTCGGGCATGTCGATGGTCCCGTCGCCCTCGCCGGCCTTGCCGACGAAGTACGCGTCGGCCTCGGCGTCGGCCTCGGCGTCGTCTATCACGTCCGCCTCGGAGCGGAACGCGGCGACGGAGATGTCGCCCAGCTCGCGGGCGCGCCCCACGTCCGCCTCGTCGACGAGGACCCAGTCTGCGCCCGCTTCGATGGCGGCCGTGATACGCTGTTTGCGCGTCTCCCAGTCGCCGACGTCGCCGTCGGCTTTTACCCAGACCGTGCGTGTCATTGTCGGAACCTCACGGCGGGCGGGCTTGAAAACTGCGGAAGGGTCCCGCGTTGCGGGCGCGGCCGCGTCGACGACAAAGCACTTATTATAGAGATACCCTCGTTCGATGTACTCCACCGAATGACGCGCTCAGGCCGGCACCGATCGAACGCGCGGTCTCGATACGCCGAGGTCCGCGAGTCGCTCGGCGAGCGCGCCACACCGTTTCTCGGGATCGACCCGCGAGCGCTCGGCGCGTTCCGTATCGCGCTGGCGCTCGTCCTGCTGTGGGACCTGCTCGTCTACCGGCTCCCCGGCGTGAGCGCGTTCTACACGGACCGCGGCGTCCTCCCGCGCTCGACGCTCGCAGAGGCGTTTCCGCTGTTAGAGACCGTCTCGATCCACGCGCTGTCCGGCTCGGCGTGGGCGCAGACGGGGCTGCTCGCGCTCGCCGCGTGCGCCGCCGGCTGCCTGCTCGTCGGCTATCGGACGCGGCTGGCGACGGTCGTCTCGGTAACCCTGCTCGCGTCGCTGTACGCCCGGAACCCCTACGTGATAAACGGCGGGAACACGGTTCTGGTCGTGGTTCTCTTCGTCAGCCTCTCGCTCCCCCTCGACGCGCGCTGGTCGCTCGGCGCGGGCCGCCGGCGCGGCGAGACTGACCGGGGCGACGGCGACGGTGACGGCGCTGGCCATGGAGGTGGTGACGGCGACGGTGACGGCAACGGCGGAGCGGCCGACAGAGCGGCCGCCGCCGCGGACCCGCGGCGCTGTTCGGTCGGCACGGCCGTCACGCTCCTGACGCTCGTGTCGATTTACACGGTCAACGCGGCCGCCAAGTACCGGAGCGACGCGTGGATGTCGGGCGGCGCGGTCGCCCAGATATTCCAGTTGTCGGAGTTCGTCGTGCGAGTAGGGCCGTTCGTCGCGGAACACGCCGCGATCCTCGAAACCGTCAACTGGCTCTGGACCGGGCTCCTGTCGGCGTCCGTGCTGTTGGTCGTCGCGACCGGTCGGCTCAGGACCGGGGTCGTCCTCGCGTTCGTCTCGGCACACCTCGGTATGGCCGCGACGATGCGGCTCGGCGTGTTCCCGTTCGTGATGATCTCGATCCTCCTGCTGTTTCTCCCGCCCGGCGTCTGGACGCTCGTCGAGTCCGTCACGCCGACGCTCCGCGGTTCGTCTCGCCCCGCGGCGGCGGACTCCGCCTACCAAGTCGACGGGGGGAGCGCGGCCGGGCCCGAGCGCCGCGGCGCCGAGTCCGCGACCGACGCGGCGTCCCGGTCGAGGGGTCGCCGGGCGATCCGGGCGGGATCGACCCTGCTTCTCGTGGGCTTTTTCGTCGCCCTCGTGTGGTGGCAGGCCGCGGGGGTCGGGCTCGTCGACCTCCCGGCCTCGGAGTCGGACGGCGGGCTCTCGGAGGTGAGTTGGTCGTTCTTCGCGCCGAACACGCCCGACGGCTCCAACTGGTACGTCGTCCGCGGGACGCTCGAATCGGGCGACGCGATCGACCTGCGCGACGGCGGCGCAGTCACCTACGACCGCCCGCCGGACGCGGCGGAGACGTATCCGTCCACACTCTGGCACCAGTTCGGATTCAGGATGAAAAGCGCCGGAGCGTCGCGGTACCGGCCGCTGGCGGCGTACGCCTGTGAGCGGTCGGACCGCAACGTGACCGCCGTGACCGTCTTCCACGTCGAACAGCCGGTCGGCCCCGACGGGCCGGTGGGTGACCCGGTGACGGAAGAGAAGGTGCGGGTCGCCTGCTGAGAGGGGTCGCCGTCGCGGGCGGAGCGTCGAGCGGTTCGGGGTACCCCGAGCGTTTTACCGTGGCTGGCGCGTCGTCCGGACCATGTCCGACTCACCGCACGTCGTCGGTATCGCCGGCAGCCTCCGAGACGAGAGTTACACTCGCCTCGGCGTCGGTCGCGCGCTCGACGGCGTCCGCCGTGCGGGGGGAACCGCCGAACTGATCGACCTCCGAGCGTACGACCTCCCGACGTACGACGCCGACGCCGGCGAGGCGGGGGACGCGGACGAATTAAAAAGGCTCGTTCGCGAGGCCGACGCGGTCCTCCTCGGGACGCCGGTGTATCACGGCTCGTACTCGTCCGCGCTGAAGGCGGCGCTCGACTACTGCGGCTTCGAGGAGTTCGAAGACGAGACGGTCGGGCTGCTCGCGGTCGCCGGCGGCGGGTTCCCGGTGACGGCGCTAGAACACCTCCGGTCCGTCTGTCGCGCGCTCAACGCATGGGTGATCCCCCATCAGGTGGCCGTCCCCCGCGCTCACGCGCAGTTCGAGGCCGGCGATGTCGTCGACGACGCCCTCGACGACCGGGTGCTCACGCTGGGGCGTCGCGCGGTACAGTACGCCGACATCGAGCCGGACCCGGACTCGTTCGAGTCCGGACAGAACGTCGGCGCCGAGTGAGTCTTACGCCTCGACGAAGCCGCCGGCCCGGAGCGCCTCGTCGACGCTCGCGTCGTCGTGGATGACCGCCGACACCGCGCGGGCGATCCCTTCGGGGTCCTCGTGCTGGAAGATCGACCGCCCCATCGACACGCCGGCCGCGTTGCCGTCCATCGCGCCGCGGACCATCTCGATGGTGTCGCGGTCCGTACCCCGCGACCCGCCGGCGATGACGACCGGGAGCCGAGTGGACTCGGTGACGCGAGCGAAGGAGTCGCCGTCGCCGGAGTAGCCGGTTTTCACTACGTCGGCGCCGACCTCCTCGGCGAGCCGGACCGCGTGGCCCAGCGACTCGGGGTCGGTCTCGTCGACGCCCTCGCCGCGCGCGTACGCCATCGCGAGGACGGGCATGCCGAGCCGCGAGGCTTCGGCGGTCAGTTGCGAGAGGTCCTCGATCTGGTCCGGTTCGTGTTCGGAGCCGACGTTGATGTGGAACGAGACGGCGTCGGCGCCCGCGCGCACCGCGTCCTCGGCGGTGCCCGTGACGCGTTTGTCCTGTTCGTCGGGACCGATGGTCGTCGACCCGTTGACGTGGACGATGTACCCCGCGTCGTTTTTGTGCTCGTGGACGCGCGGCGCGATGCCGCGCTGCGTGAGGACGGCGTCCGCGCCGCCGCTCGTCACGCCGTCTATCGTCGACTCGATGTCGACGAGCCCCTCGACGGCGCCCATCGTGAGCCCGTGGTCCATCGGGACGATGAGGTACTTGTCGTTCGTGGAGATGCGGTCGAGTCGTGCCGAGAGTCCTGCTGTCATAGTGGTACGGTCGTTGTGTGAGAGTGTGGCAATCGAAGGTAAGTGGGTTTCGTTCGGGGACGTATTGGCTTCAAGCGGCGGCTACCGCGACTCCACGGCCTCGGTGCGGGCCGCCTGACCCCGCTCCGCGCCCGCGGTCAGCTCCCGCGAGAGGGCTTCGAGGCGGTCGGCGACCGTCTCGGTCGACAGGTCCTCTTCGACGCCCTCGGCGACGATGTCGACCAGCGCCGACCCGACGATGATCCCGTCTGCGCCGCCGGCGACGATGCGTTCGGCGTGGTCGCCGGCCGAGATGCCGAAGCCGACGGCCTTCGGCACGTCGTACTCGCGCAGTCGGTCGAGGCTGCTCGTGGTCTGGTCGGAGACGTCGTCGCGCGCGCCGGTCGTCCCGAGCCGCGCCTGCACGTAGACGTACCCCGACACCTGTCCCATGATCCGGTCGAGGCGGTCGCCCACCGTTGTCGGGGCGACGATGAACACGAGGTCGAGGCCGAACTCGTCGCAGGCCTCCCGCAGCGGGTCGGCCTCCTCCGCCGGTAGGTCCGGGACGACGAGCCCCTCGATGCCGGCCGCGGCGGCGCGCTCGACGAAGGGACGCGGACCGTCCGCCTTCCCGTACTGATAGATGAGGTTGTAGTAGGTCATACAGACGAGCGGCGCCTCGACGTCCACCTCCTCGGCGAACTCGAAGAACCGACCGGGTGTCATCCCGCCGTCGAGCGAGCGCACGAGGGCGCCCTGAATCGTCGGCCCCTCCGCGATCGGTTCCGAGAAGGGGAGCCCCAACTCGATCACGTCGGCGCCGCCCCGGTCGAGCGCCTCGACGTACGCCTTCGACGACTCGTAGTCCGGGTCGCCGACGGCGAGGTACGGGATGTAGGCGGGGCCGTCGTCGAACGCGGCCGCGATGGCGGCCGAGTTGCCCGTCTCCGCCATTCAGATCCCCCCCGTGAACATCGACATGTCGGGCGCTTCTTCGATGTCGCGCTTGTCGGTCTCCTCGATGGCGGCGTCCAGATCCTTGTCGCCGCGCCCCGAGACGTTCACGACGACGCGCTCGCCGAGCTCCTCGTGGTGTTCCTCCAAGAACCCGAACGCGTGGGCGGTCTCTAACGCGGGGATGATCCCCTCGGTCGACGAGAGCCGGTGGAACCCTTCGAGCGCCGCGTCGTCGTCGACGGCGACGGGGTTCACCCGCCCCTCGTCGACGAGGTACGCGAGCTCCGGGCCGACGCCGGCGTAGTCGAGCCCCGACGAGATGGAGTGGCTCTCCATGATCTGGCCGTCGGAGTCCTGGAGCAGTTTGGTTCGCGCGCCGTGGAGGACCCCCTCCGCGCCGGCGTACAGCGACGCCGAGTTCGGGGCGACGCCGGTCTCCTCGTTGACTTCGAGCGTCGAGCCGCCGGCCTCGACCGCGTGGAGCGCGACCGACTCGTCGTCGACGAAGCCGGCGAACGTGCCCATCGTGTTCGAGCCGCCGCCCGCGCAGGCGACCACGTCGGTCGGCAGGTCGCCCAGCCTCGCCATCGACTGCTCGCGCGCCTCCTCGGCGATGACCGCCTGGAAGTCGCGGACCATCACCGGGAACGGGTGCGGACCGACGACCGACCCGATGATGTAGTGGGTGTTCTCGACGGTGGTCGCCCAGTCGCGCATCGTCTCCGAGATGGCCTCCTTCAATGTGCCTCGCCCGGCGGTGACCGGGTTCACCTCGGCGCCGTTGAGCTTCATCCGGAAGACGTTGGGGCGCTGGCGGTTGATGTCGCGCTCGCCCATGTATATCTCGCAGGGCATATCGAGGTGGGCGGCCGCCATCGCGGTCGCGGTTCCGTGTTGGCCGGCGCCGGTCTCCGCGATGATCCGCTCTTTGCCCATGTACTTCGCGAGCAGCGCCTGCCCGAGCGCGTTGTTCAGTTTGTGTGCCCCGCCATGGAGCAGGTCTTCGCGTTTGAGGTACACCTCGCGGTCGTACCGCTCGGAGAGCCGGTCGGCGCGCTGGAGCGGCGTCGGTCGCCCCCCGAAGTCCGCGAGCCGCTCGCGGAACTCGTCCATGAACCCGTCCTCGTTGTTGAGGACGTACCGGTGGTAGGCGTCGGACAGTTCCTCGATGGCGGGCATCAGCGCCTCGGGGACGTACTGGCCCCCGTAGCGCCCGAACTTCCCGTTCTCGCGGCCGCGCTCGCGACCGGGCCGTCGCGACGGCGTCGCCGCGTCGGCCGCGTCTCCCGCGCTCGTCGCCTCGCTCGTCGTGGATTCCGTCTCGCTCATGTGGATGTCTCCGTGGTGTCTGGGGTGTCCCGCTCGTCGGTCGTCGCTCGCGTCAGCGCTCGCGTGTTCGCCGCCACGTCGCCGTCCATGATCGCGCTGCCGACGAGGAGGGCGTCGGCGCCGGCGGCGCGCATTCGTCGGACGTCGGCCGGCGAGCCGATCCCGCTTTCGGCGATGAGGGTCACGTCGTCGGGAACGTGGGGCGCCACCGACTCGAACGTTTCGAGGTCGACGACCAGTTCGGCGAGGTCGCGGTTGTTCACGCCGACGATCGTCGCGCCCGCGTCGATCGCTCGCTCCAACTCGTCGCGGTCGTGGACTTCGACGAGGACCTGAAAGCCCCGGTCGCGCGCGGCGGCGAGCAGGTCCGCGAGGTCGTCGCCGACGAACCGGGCGATGAGCAGGATCACGTCGCTCTCGACGGCGTCGAGTTGCGACTCGTCGACGACGAAGTCCTTCCGGAGGACGGGCACGTCGACGGCCTCGCGCACCCGTTCGAGCGTCTCGACGCTCCCGCCGAAGTGCGCGGGTTCGGTGAGGACGCTCAGCGCGGCCGCGCCCCCGGCGACCATCCCCTTCGCGAGCGTCACCGGGTCGTCGTCGCGGGTGCCGTCCGTCGTCGGACTCGTGGGCTTGATTTCGGCGATGAGCGGGACGCGTCCGTCGGCCGCGGCCCGGTCGAACGCCGCCCGCAGGTCGCGGGGGTCGACGCTGACCGCGCCGGATCGGCCCTCGGCCGCCCGGTCGCGAGCGGCGGACAGGATCGATCTGACCGCCGGGGCCAACTCGGTTTGATCCTCCATTAGTGTACACTAATGCACGTATCTGTTCATAAGGCTTGCGGGCACCGACGGCGATTCGCGAGCGGGCGGCGCGGAACGGGTGGCGACGCGCGAACCTCGGCCGCCTCCAGATTATTTAAGCACCCCGGTGACAGTGTGTGTCCATGGACACGACGGGGACGACGGGCGTCTTCGCCCGCGAGGTCGACGGAGTCGGGCGGGCGATCGAGGTCGGATTCGCCGGCGGGCGGGTCATCTCGGTGTCGTTTCCGGCCACGGCGCCGGCGGACGCGGACGACGACCACGACCTGCTCGACCGGATCGAGGCGTTCCTCGACGGCGAGCGCGACGCGCTCGGCGACGTCGCCACCGGGCTCACGGTCCCGACCGACCGCCGCGCGGTCCTCGAAGCGCTCGAAACGATTCCGTACGGCGAGGAGGTCTCCGTCAGCCGGCTGACCCGGCTGGCCGCGCTCGACGCCGACGACCCCGACGACCTCGAACTGGTCACCGACGCGCTCCGGGAGAACCCGATTCCGATCCTCTTTCCGGACCACCGCGTGCAGGGCGGCCCGTACGCCACCCCGAGCGACGTGCGCGCGGCGTTCCGACGCGCGGAGGGTTTATAAACCATATCGCGGCGCGCGACCCCGACCGACACGACCCCGACACGACCCACGCACCATGATCGAACTCTCGCGGCCGACCTACGACCACATCGTCGCCCACGCTCGCGACGGCGGCGCGTTGGAGGTCTGCGGCCTCCTCGCCGGCGTCCGCGGGGTAGACGGCGAGCCGAGCGTGGCCACCGAAGCGTACGAGGCCGAGAACGTCGCCGAAACACCCCAAACGCGGTACGCGATGGGCGCCGAAGAGCAGCTGGAACTCATCGAGCGGGCGGAGGCGGCGGGCCTCGACGTGGTCGGGTTCTACCACTCACACCCGGCCGGTCCGACCCACCCGAGCCAGACGGACGCCGCGCGAGCGACGTGGCCGGGGCACTCGTACGTGATCTGCGCGCTCGACGGCGCGCCGTTCGTCGGGTCGTGGCGGTGGCGCGGAGCCGACGGGTTCGAACAGGAGACGGTCGCGGTGCGGGGCGACCGGGAGCAGTGACGGGCGACGAGCGGCGTGTCGCCGGCGTCCGTGCGTAGGTTGATACCCGCGAGCGTCGACTACGACTCATGCAAACCCACCGAAGGCGGGCGGAGGAACTCCTCCGCGCGGTCGTCCACGAGGTCCGCGTCGAGAAACTCACGTTCGTCGCCGGATCCATCGCGTACCACGCGTTCATCTCGATTCTCCCGCTCATCCTGCTGGTCGTGACCCTGCTACAGCAGACGCAGAACACCGCGTTACAGGACTCCATCATCGGACTCATGCAGGCGGTGCTCACGGCCGAGGCGAGCGCGCTCATCCAGCAGGGGCTCTCCGAGGCGGACGCGTCCGTCTCACTGCTCGGCGCGGCGTTCCTCGTCTGGGGCGCCCTGCGGATCTTCCGCGGGATGGACACCGCGTTCTCCGACATCTACGAGACGGAGGCGGAGAACACGTTCGCCGACCAGCTCAGCGACGGACTGGTGTTGCTCGCGACGGTGACGCTATCGATAGTCGCCGCGAGCGTGATCGGGAGCCGCCTTCCCGCGACCGGGGCGGGCGTCGGCGGGACGGCCTTCCGAACTCTCACGACCGTCGTCGGACTGTTCGTCGTCTTCTATCCGATGTACTACATCTTTCCGGACACCGACGTCTCCGCGCGGGAGGTCCTCCCCGGCGCGGCGTTCGCGGCCGTCGGCGTCGCGCTCGCCCAAGTCGTGTTCACGCTCTTTAAAAGCGGCGCGACCGGCGGCAACCTCGTCGCGAGCATCCTCGTCTTGTTGACCTGGCTGTACATCATCGGCCTGCTGTTGTTGGTCGGCGCGGCGATCAACGCGGTGTTCTCGAACCGCTCCAGCGACGTCGACGTGGACCCCGTGCTCGGCGGGGTTCCCCGGTGGTCGAAGGCCGACGTCGCCGCCGTGGACCGGACCGAACTCGTCGAACGGCTGGAGTCGGTCGTCGCGGAAGTCGCCGGGACGGACGCCGGCGTCGTGATCGAGTTCGACGACGGCGTGTGCGTCGAACTGGGGACGCCACACACGGCGAGCGTCGGCCGGACGTCCGGCGTCTTCGGCCTCGACCGGGCCGTCAGCCTCACGCTCCACTGGTGGGCGAACGAGTCGGCGAACGCGGAACGCGAGTAGGACCCCGCGGTCGGTGTTTATAAACAAGAGACCCGCGGCGACCACGGGGACCGACGCGCCCGGTCAGATTTCGAAGTCGGGCGTGTCGAACGCGCCCTCGTCGGCCTCGATGTCGTAGTTCTCGATAGCCGTGAGGGCGAGTTCCAGCGTCGATTCGGCGTCCCAGCGGCCGGTGTTGATCGCCAGGTCGTAGATCGACCGGTCCGAGAGATCGATACCGTAGTACGACTGGTAGCGCTGCTCTTCGATCACCTCGCGCACCTGCATCTCGGAGGTCATCTCCTCGCGGTCGAGCGTCCGGTCGGCGCGCACCTCGTCGGGCGCGTCGAGCCAGATCCGCATGTCGGCGCGGTTGCCGGCGATCCAGCCCGCGAGCCGCGATTCGAGGACGAACGCCTTGTTCGCGGTGCCCCACTTCTCGGCGATCCGGCGGAGGCGCTCGTCCAGCGCGCGGTCGATCTCCTCGGACTCGCCCGTCTTCGCGATCAGCTGTGAGAGGCTCATGTCTCGCTCCGCGGCGATCTCGCGGAACAGTTCGCCGCCCGAGACGAAGCCGCAGTCGAGCGCCGCCGCGAGCTCTTCCACCAGCGTCGTCGCGCCGCACCCCGGCGGCCCCGAGACCGTTATGAAGAGGTTCCGGTCGATATCGCGCTCCGTCGACGCCGAGGGTGTACTCATACGTGGGCGCCACGGACGGACCCCGGATAAACGGGCCGGTTCGGGCGAGTTCGAGTCGCGTCGGCCGATCGCGACGGCCGACGGGCGGTTCGCCTGCTCCCGTCCGGCCGTGCCGCGATCTGCGAGACCGGAACACCGAACTGTGCGCGCGCCATCAGCGGTCGTATGCCGAGCGCCGACGCGCCCGCCCGCGCCGACCATTCGCGCCTCCGACGGCGGTTTCTCGGAGCGGTCGCCGCCGGCGCGCTCGGCCTCGTCGCGCTCCGGCCGCTCTTCGGCGGCTGGTGGCTGCTCGGCGCGGCGCCGGTCGGCCTGTACCTGGCGGTGTACGCCGGGAGCAACCTGACTGCGAACCGGGCGCCGGGTGCCGCTCGCGGGCGCCCGACGCTCGGGGCCGCGAACGCCATCACGCTGTTCCGCGGGTGGCTCCTCGCCGTCCTCGCGGGAGCGCCGCTCGGGTCGGCGCCGAACCGGTGGATGCCGGTCGCGCTGTTCTGCGTCGCCGTGTCGCTCGACGCGGTCGACGGGGCGGTCGCGAGGCGGACCCGCGAAACCGTCCTCGGCGCGCGACTCGACGCGGCGGTCGACGCCCTCGCGGTCCTCGTCGGCGGGGTCGTCGCGGTCGGGAGCGGGGCGCTTCCGGCGTGGTACCTCGTCTCCGGCGGCGTCTGGTACGCCTACGCGGGGTCGCTGTGGCTCCGGAAGCGCGCCGGCGAACCGACCTACGAACTCCCGCCGAGCCGCGTCCGCGGACCGATCGGTATCGCGCAGTTTCTCGTCGTCGCCGCGGGGCTGGCTCCCGGTATCGGCGGCCGACCGCTCGCGGCGGCCGCGGGCGTCGCGCTGGCGGTCCTCCTCGCGAGTTTCGCCCGCGACTGGGCGGCCGCGACCGGTCGGTTGGGACGCGACGACCCGCCTATCGCTCCCGAGTGATCGGGCGGGCGGGTCGTCGAAGCGAAACGGTCACAGAAGCAAACGGTCCAGAAGCCGCCGTCGGTCGCCCTTACGCCTCTCGGCGAAGCAACACGATCAGCGCCGCGATCAGGACGACCTGCGCGCCCTTGTCGACGGCGTGACCCGTGGGTATCGGCGGCACGTCGTTCAGCAGGTACCACAAGACGATCTGCCCGCCCGTGAAGGGGATCCCGAGCAGGTAGACGAGCCGGGGGCGGTACGCCACGAGCACCGCCGCGATCCCGAGCGCGAACCCCGCCGTCGCGAACAGGAACGACACACCGAACACGCCGCCGATCTGCACCCCGGTCACGAGGTGGTACACGCCCGTGACGGCGGCGGCGGCGATCCCGACCCAGTGGACCGGCGTCAGGGCGTCGAAGTCGATATTGTCGGTGAGTGCCATGTTCACGTCTGGTATGGTTCCCCGGCCCCTTAGGTGTGCCCGTGGCGTCCGCCGCGTCTCCGACATCACCGCACGCACGCGCACACCACGTCACCGAACATCCAATAGGCACCGGCCTCAATAAAGTGCTATGCCGTCTCATATCTATCTCGCCCCGCGGACGGCGGAGGGTTCGTGAACGTGGGTGCCGCCCGCGCGATCGAGTTCTCGGCCTCTCGCGAGGTCGACGTAGTCGACGTCGACCCGCCGGCGCCCGACCGCGGCGAAGTCCTCGTCGAGACGACGGTGTCGGCCGTCAGCGCGGGGACGGAACTGCTCGCGTACCGCGGCGACCTCGACCCCGAGACCGCCGCCGACGAGGCGCTCGAAGCGCTCTCCGGCGACCTCTCGTACCCCCTCCGGTACGGCTACTCGGTGGTCGGAACCGTCGCCGCCGTCGGCGACGGCGTCGACCCCTCGTGGCGCGGCGAGACCGTGTTCGGCTTCAACCCCCACGAAGGCCGGTTTCTCGCCTCCACCGAGGAGTTGCAGCCGGTCCCGGAGGGGATCGGTCCCGAGACCGCGGCGCTCTTCGCCAACACCGAGACCGCGGTCAACTTCGCGCTCGACGGGGCGCCCCGGATCGGCGAGCGCATCGCCGTGTTCGGGCAGGGCGTCGTCGGCCTGCTGACGACCGCGCTCCTCTCGCGGTCGCCGGCGGCGGACGTCGTCGCCGTCGAGCCCAGAGCGGACCGCCGCGCGCTGGCCGACGCGCTCGGCGCCGACGCGACCGTCGACCCCTCGGCCGTCGACGCGAGCGAGGCGATCCGCGATCGCACCGGCGGCGTCGACCTCGCGGTCGAGGTGAGCGGTCGCCCCGAGACGCTCGAAACCGCCGTGGAGGCGACCCGCTTCGGCGGCCGCGTCCTCGTCGGGTCGTGGTACGGGACGAAGCGCGCCGAGATCGGGTTCGGCGACCACTTCCACCGGGGGCGCGTCGCCGTCGAGAGCAGCCAGGTCTCGACCATCGCCCCCGAGCTTCGCGGCCGGTGGGACGCCGACCGCCGCCGCGAGACGGCCTGGCGCGAACTCCGCCGGCTCCAGGCCGAAGACCGCATCGCCGACCGGCTCGTGACCGACCGATTCGACGTCGAGGAGGCGCCCGCCGCGTACCGCCGGCTCGCGGACGACGCCGAACCGACCGTTCAGGTACTGTTCACCTACTAACCCCGCTCTCACGCCGCAACCACATGTACGCGCTCACCGTCTCCGAACCGTTCGTCGCACAGCACTTCCTGACCGTCCCGAGCCCGCCGCCGGAGGAGGCGGCGCTCCACTCGCACGCCTTCGAGGCCGAAGTGACCTTCCGGGGGTCGACGCTCGGCGAGTACGGCTACCTCCTCGACATCGACGTAGCGACCGCGCGGGTCGCCGAGGCGGTCGACGCGTACCGCGACGAGACGCTCAACGACCGACTCGAGGGGAACCCGAGCGTCGAGCGGCTCGCGCGCGCCCTGTTCGACCGGCTCGCTGACATCGACGCCCCGGCGGTCGAGGAGCTGACCGTCGCCGTCCACGAGGACGACACGGCCCGCGTCTCCTACACCGGGTCGCTTCGGTGATGCACGTCGGCCTCGTCGTCGCCGGCGACATCGACAGCCGGTCGGGCGGGTTCTACTACGACCGGCGGCTGCGCGACCGCCTCCGCGAGCGCGGCCACGAGGTGACGGTGTGTTCGCTCCCGTGGCGGTCGTACGCGCGACAGCTCACGGACTCGCTTCGAGCGCGCCGGATAGCGGCGCAGCTCGACGGGGTTGGCGCCGACGTGCTCGTCGAAGACGGGCTCGCCCACCCCTCGCTCGTCGCCGCCAACCGCTTCCTGGAGACTCCCACCGTGGCGCTCGTACACATGCTCGCCTCGCGGGCTCGCGAGGGCGTCGCTCGCCGCGTCGTCCGGCGGATCGAGGGCCGGTTCCTCGCCGGCGTCGACGCCGCGATATACAACTCGACGGCGACCCGCGAGGGGGCCGAGTCCCTCGGGGCGCCCCGAGCCGGCGTCGTCGCGCCGCCCGCGGGAGACCGCTTCACGCCGTCGCCGTCGGGAGCGGAAATCCGCGAGCGCGCCGCCGCGGGGCCGCTCACGCTCGTCTTCCTCGGCAACGTCGTCGAGCGAAAGGGGCTGGCCGCGCTCGTCTCGGGACTGGCGGGCGTCGAGCGGGCGCCCGACTGCGACGTGGACTGGCGGCTCACCGTCGTCGGCGACACCGGGGTCGATCCGGGGTACGTCGAGCGCGTCCGGGGACTGGCCGCCGAGGCGGGGATCGCCGGGCGGATCCGGTTCACCGGGCGGCTCGCAGACGACGCGGTCGCCGCGCGCCTCCGGGAGGCGCACGTCCTCGCCGTCCCCTCGCGCTACGAGCCGTTCGGCATGGCGCAGTTGGAGGCGATGGGGTTCGGCTGCGTCCCGCTCGCCTCGACCGCCGGCGGCACCGGCGAGTTCGTCGCCGACGACGAGTCCGGCTTCCTCGTCCCCCCGGACGACGCGGACGCCGTCACGGACCGAATCTGTCGCCTCGACGACCGCGAGCGGCTGGCCGAGATGGCGGTCGCGGCCCGGCGCGCCTACGAGGCGTGGCCGACCTGGCCCGAGACGCTCGACGAGGCCGTCGACTTCTTAAAAGGGGTGTCGTCGCGATGACGGACGAGGGCGGCTCGGAGGTGGATCACGCGACGTACCTCGACGCGAAGCGAGCCGTGGACGACCGGTCGCTGAACCGCGACGTGCTCGACGCGTTCGGCGCCGCACTCCCCGCCGACCCGACCGTACTGGAGGTCGGCGCCGGGACGGCCACGATGGTCGAGCGGCTCGTCGAGTGGGGGGTCGTCGACGGCGGCCGGTGGGTCGCGGTCGATGCACACGAGGCGGCGCTCTCGGCCGGCCGCGACCGGCTCGGGGACCGAGTGGGCGACGTCGCGATGACGTACCGCGTCGCCGACGCGTTCGAGTTCGCGGCCGAGGCCGCCGAAGCGGGCGAGCGGTTCGACGCCGTCGTCGGCTGCGCGTTCTTCGACGTGGTCGACGCCGCGCCCGCGGTCGACGCGCTCTCCGCCGTCGCTCCGGTGGCGTACGCGCCGATCACGTACGACGGGGAGACGACGCTCGCGCCGGCGGACCCGGCCGACGACGCCGTGTTGGCGGCGTACCACCGACACATGCGAGACCGGCGTCCGGGCGGGCCGGACGGGGCGGAGGCCTTGGCGGACGCGGCCGCCGAGACGGTCGCGAGCGGGCCGTCGGCGTGGCGGATCGAGCCGCCGTACTCCCCCGGCGACCGGACCGTCCTCGCGCACCTCCTCGACACCATCGAGTCGGCGGTCGGCGAGGTCGGGCACGACGCGAGCGACTGGGCCGCGCGGCGCCGGGCGGCGATGGCGGCCGACGAACTCGCCTACCGCGCCGCGAACCGCGACCTCCTCGTTCGCTTTTAAATACCCGGCACGGACGGCGGCACCTGCGGGAGGGCGTCGAGCAGCGCGACGGTGTAGTAGACGAACACCGCGGTCGCCGCGATGGCCAGCAGGACCAGGAAAAGCAGGATCATGCGCTCGTCGCTCCTGACGACCGCGCTCGCGTCGGCGACGAACTGCGACGGGCTTCGGCGGGGACGCATCGCTGTCCGGTTGTACGGCGAGTGATAAATAGCGTGGGGCGGCCGCGACCGGGTTCGGCCGGGCCTTGCGGTGGAATCCCAACCCGGTCAGTCGCTGCCGGCGGTCGGCGTCTGCGAGTCTGATAAGGGCTCGCCGTCGACCGGCTCGTCCGGGTTCGCGTCGATGGCGGCGTCGCTGAGCCCCAGTTGGGCGTCCACGTCGGCGTCCTCGCGCACGTGGACCGTCCCCCGGTGGATCGCGATGGCGTCCGCGAGGTGGAGCCGGACGGCGTCGAGCAACACGTCGGCCTCCAGCGGTTGCCCGCGACGCTTGATCTCGTCGACGCCGGCGCCGGCGGGCACGTCGAAGGCGCGCTGTGCGATCACCGGCCCCTGATCGAGGTCGGTGGTGACGTAGTGGGCGGTGACGCCGGCGACCCGGACGCCGGCGTCGTTGGCCTGTCGGTACGCCTCCGCGCCGGGGAACGCCGGCAGCAGGGAGGGGTGGACGTTGATGATCCGGCCCTCGTAGCGGAAGACGACCTCCGGCGAGAGGATGCGCATGTAGCGGGCCAGCGCGATGAGGTCGATCTCGTACTCGGCCAGCAGGTCGAGCAGGCGCTCTTCGTCCGTGTTGCCGTTGCCGTCGCCGACGTCGTAAAACGGCTTGTCGTAGCGCTCCGCGAGCGAGCGGAGGTCGCCGCGGTTGCCGATCACGACCGGAATCTCGGCGCCCTCGCCGTCGTCGACGAGGTCGCCGTTTGCCTCGGCCTCAAGGAGGGCCTCGGGCGCGTGCGTCTCCTTCGTCACGAGGAGCGCGATCCGGCGGGCGTCGCGGTCGCTCGGGAACCGGACCTGGATGTCGACGCCGAGTTCGCGGCTGAGCTCGGCGAGCGCGCGCCGGAGTTCCTCTCGCGAGGTCTCCATCTCCGAGGCGTCGACGCGGGTCGTCATCCGGAAGACGCCCTCGCGGACCGCCTGGTCTAAGTCCTCGATGTTGATTCCCCGCTCGAACAGCAGGGAGGTGACTCGCGCGATGAGGCCGGTCTTGTCTCCTCCGACGACCGTAATTTCGGTTAGTTCGCGGGTCATGCGACGATCACCTCCGCAAGTTCGAACGGCTGCATACACCCACTCCGAGAACACGGAGGGGTTTGCCCCTTTCGTTCCGTGCCGACGTTGCTACCCACACGAACGACCACTAAATATCCACGAACGTGGATATAAAAGACGTTCCAAAACGGTTTTTACACACGACTCCGCACTCCACCACATGACGGCATACACCGCGACGGTGACGGTCCGCTTGAAGCGGGGCGTCCTCGACCCGGAGGCCGAGACGACACAGCAGGCGCTCGAACGCCTCGGGTTCGAGCTTTCGGACCTCCGGTCGGCCGACCGGTTCGAGGTCGACCTCGACGCCGCCGACGCCGACGAGGCCGCCGACCGCGCCGACGAGATGGCCGAGCGGCTGCTCGCGAACCCGACCATCCACGACTACGAGGTCGCGGTCGCGGAGCGATGACGGTTTCGGTGATCCAGTTCGGCGGCTCGAACTGCGACCGCGACGCGGTCCGCGCGCTCGACCACCTCGGCGTCGACGCGGAGCGCGTCTGGCACGAGGACGGCCTCCCGACCGACACCGACGGCATCGTCCTCCCCGGCGGCTTCTCGTACGGCGACTACCTCCGCGCCGGCGCGATGGCCGCCCGCGATCCGATACTGCAAGCGGTCCGAGACGCGGCCGCGGAGGGCGTCCCGGTCCTCGGCGTCTGTAACGGCGCCCAGATCGGCTCGGAGTCCGGCCTCGCGCCCGGCGCGTTCACCACCAACGCCTCCGCGCGCTTCCAGTGTGAGCCCGTTCACCTGCGCGTCGAGCGCGCCGACACGCCGTGGACCGCCGCCTACGACGAGGGCGCGGTCATCGAGGTCCCCATCGCGCACGGCGAGGGGCGCTTCGAGATCGGCGAGACGGCCCACGCCGACCTCGTCGCCGACGACCGCGTCCTCTTCCGCTACTGCGACGCCGACGGCGCGGTCACCGACGAAGCCAACCCCAACGGCTCGACCGACAACATCGCCGGCGTCCTCGGCGAGCGCGACTCGGTCGCCGTGTTGATGCCCCACCCCGAGCGCGCGACGCTTCCCGACCTCGGCCGCAGCACCGACGGCGCCGGAATCCTCGACGCGTTCGCCTGATCGGCCGGGCTGCTCGTCAGCAGTTCTCCGCTTCGGTCTCCCGTCACCTATCGTACGCCGGATCGGAGCGCTCTTTCGAGGCCGAATCACCACCAGCGTGACCCTCCGTCTCACCGTCCTCGGCTGAGAGTTCTTGGTCCAGCGCCTCTTCGAACTCATCCTCGTTGAGCTCTCCCTCGGTGTACCGCCGCTTGAGCCGCTCCACCGGATCCCCGTCGGCAGCGCCACGACTGGTGTGGCGGGGTTCCGTTTCGCTTGTGCCGTCGGCAGCCAGCGCCTGGATCCCTACGTATCCGAGCGCGAGCGCCCCCACGAGCGGCAGAAGCATGAACAGGAACGCGGCGAGTCCCATGCCGCTCATTCCGCCCATCATCCCCATCGACCCCATTGTGCTCGTCGTGCCCGTGACGGGGAACCCCACGAGGAGTGCGGCAAGCACGAACGCTCCGAGCGCGAGGAGGCCGACGGCCCCCACGATCCGTCCGTTACGATCGAGCGCAGTCATGCGTGATTTTTCCACGTCTACGCATATATACGACGCGCTCGATCCCCCCACCCGCTCACTTTTTCCAGTTCGTCCTCGAACGACACGCCATGCAGGCACGCCACATCGACCACGTCAACCTCCGGATCCCCGCCGACGGCGCCGCGGACGCCCGTGAGTTCTACGGTGAGCGACTCGGGTTCGACATCGAGGACGACCCGTACGAAGCCGGCGAGAAGCCCTTTTTCGACGTGCGGCTGTCGCCGACCGCCGTGATCCACTGCTGGCCGACCGCGGATTTCGAACCGCCGACGGCGACGAACTACGACCACGTCGCCGTCGGCGTCGAGGAGTCGGCCGACGAAATCGAGGCCGAGTTGGCGGCCGCCGGCGTGGAAATCGAAAAGTCGCTCGACGAACCGCTCGGCGCGACGGGGGAGTCGCCGGCGGTGTACGTTCGGGACCCGTTCGGGTACCGGGTGGAGATCAAGGCGGGGGCCTGACTCCCGGACCGAACCGGTTCGCCTCGCCGAGCAACCCTTGTTTCGTTGCGGTCGTTTAATACCCCCGAGCGACAGGGACAGGTATGAGCGACCAGCAGTCACGATCCGACGACGGGGAATCCCCACGTCGACGCGGCGGCGACGCGGACCGGTTCGCGGGCGAGAAAGACGAGAGCCTGCGGAGCAGAGACGTGACGGAGGGGGCGGACAAGGCCCCGCACCGCGCGATGTTCCGGGCGATGGGGTTCGACGACGAGGACCTGTCTTCGCCCATCATCGGCGTCCCGAACCCGGCGGCCGACATCACGCCGTGTAACGTCCACCTCGACGACGTGGCGGACGCCGCCATCGAGGGCGTCGACGGCGCGGGCGGGATGCCGATCGAGTTCGGCACGATCACCATCTCCGACGCCATCTCGATGGGGACCGAGGGGATGAAAGCGAGCCTCATCTCCCGTGAAGTGATCGCCGACAGCGTCGAGCTCGTCTCCTTCGGCGAGCGGATGGACGCGCTGGTGACGGTCGCGGGCTGTGACAAGAACCTCCCCGGCATGCTGATGGCCGCGATCCGCACCGACCTCCCCTCGGTGTTCCTCTACGGCGGTTCGATCATGCCCGGCCAGCACGACGGCCGCGACGTGACCATCGTGCAGGTGTTCGAGGGCGTCGGCGCCTACGCCGAGGGCGACATGAGCGGCGAGGAGCTCGACGAGTTAGAGCGCCACGCCTGCCCCGGCGCCGGCTCCTGCGGCGGGATGTTCACGGCGAACACGATGGCCTCCATCGCCGAGGCGCTCGGGATGGCGCCGCTCGGCTCCGCCTCCGCGCCCGCCGAGGACCCGGAGCGCTACGAGGTCGCCGAGCGCGCCGGCGAACTCGCCTTAGACTGCATCGAGAACGACCGCCGCCCCTCGGACATCCTCTCGCGGAAGTCGTTCGAGAACGCGATCGCGCTGCAGACCGCCATCGGCGGCTCCACGAACGCGGTCCTCCACCTGCTCGCGCTGGCCGCCGAGGCCGACGTGGACCTCGCGATCGAGGACTTCGACGAGATTTCGCGGCGCACCCCGAAGATCGCGAACCTCCAGCCCGGCGGCACCCGCGTCATGAACGACCTCCACGAACTCGGCGGGGTTCCGGTGGTCCTCCGACGGCTCTTGGAGGCCGACCTGCTCCACGGCGACGCGATGACCGTCACCGGTCGTACCCTCGCCGAAGAGGTGGCGGAACTGGAATCGAACGGCACGCTCCCGCCGGAATCGGAGATCGAGGCGGACTTCCTCTACCCCGTCGAGGACCCGAAGGAAGCGGAGGGCGCGATCAAGATCCTCAAGGGCAACCTCGCGCCCGAGGGCGCCGTCCTGAAGGTGACCGGCGACGACGCCTTCTACCACGAGGGGCCGGCGCGCGTGTTCGAAAACGAGGAGGACGCGATGGAGTACGTCCAGTCGGGCGCCATCGACTCCGGCGACGTGATCGTGATCCGCAACGAGGGACCGACCGGCGGCCCCGGCATGCGCGAGATGCTCGGCGTCACCGCCGCCGTCGTCGGCGCGGGCCACGAGGAGGACGTGGCGCTGCTCACCGACGGGCGCTTCTCCGGCGGCACGCGCGGCCCGATGATCGGCCACGTCGCACCGGAGGCGGCCGATGGCGGCCCGATCGGTCTCATCGAGGACGGCGACCACGTCACGGTCGACATCCCCGAGCGCGACCTGACCGTCGACCTCACCGAAGACGAGCTCGCCGAGCGCCGCGAGGCGTGGGAGGCGCCGGAACCGCAGTACGCGGGCGGCGTCCTCGCGAAGTACGCCCGCGACTTCGCCGGCGCGTCCGACGGCGCCGTGACGAACCCGCGGCTGACCCGCGATTTATAAGTAGTCGAACGCGTACCAAGTTTCGCTGATAAGTAGTCGGCGGTCGCCGCGGCGCGGTTCCTCCCCTCTACTCCCCCGTCGTGCCGCCGTCGGTGTGTGCCGTCCGGACCGACTCGGCGCGCCAGACGTTGCTCCGGCGACCCGCGCGCGACAGTTCCATCTTGACGACCGACCCGACCGGGAGGTCCGCGACGCGCTCGCGGGCGTCCTCGTCCGCGTACTCAACGACGTGGAAGGTCTCGTTGCGTGGATGTGCACGTACCGTGGTGCAATCGTGATCGTTCTGCTCGGAAATTACCGTGTACGCGTTGGTTCCGGACATCATACTCCGTTATTCTTGGACATACTACTTGAACACTTCGTATATTCACTACAGTCGTCGATCAAGTAGTAATACGAATATAAGGTGTTTAGTACTCGGATACGGCGACTATTCGCCCAAAGAGTGAACGGTCGTCAACTCGCCGCGAGACGCCGCCGCGCCGCTCACGAAGCGCTGTGACGGTCCGGTGCGCCGCGTCAGCGAACGACGGTCCGGTGCGCCGCGTCAGCGAACGACGGTCACGGGCGCCGCGGAGCCGCGAACGATCTTCTCGGCGACGTTGCCCACGAGCAGGCGGTCCGCGAGCGTCCCGCCGTGGCTCCCGACGACGACGACGTCGAACTCGTCGCTCATCTGGACGACCGCCCGCGCCGGGTGGCCCGCCACCACCTCGGTGTCGATCTCGACGCCGCTCTCGGCGGCGATATCGCGGGCGCGGTCGAACAGGTCGCGCGCCTGTTCTTCCGCTGCCGACCGCCAGTCGTCAGCGAGCGCGAGCCCCGCCGCGCTGCCCATCATCGAGGAGGGCTCGCCCACGACGTGGAGCACGACGAACTCGGCGTCCGGGTGCGCATCGAGCGCGAAGCGCAGCGCGCGCTCGGCCATCTCCGACTCGTCTATCGGCACCAGCACGCGAGATACCATGCGATGAGTACGGTCGGTGCGGTGATAAGTAATGTGTTCACACGACGCAACCCGTCGGGCCACGCGTGGCCTCGGCGTCAGACCAGCACGCATATCTCCGCGGATCGCACACAGGGAGGCATGGAATCTAGCCGGTCGGACGACGACCCAGTCGGCGTGGCGCTGTTCGTCGACGGGCCGAACGTGTTACGCGAGGAGTTCGACGTCGACCTCGACGACGTGCGGGTGGCGGCGGAAGCGGAGGGACAGCTCGTGACGACGCGGCTCTACCTCGACGAACACGCGACGCCGGGACTCATCCAGGCGGCAGAGGCCCGCGGGTTCGAGGTCGTCGTCACGAGCGGCGACGTCGACGTGAAACTCGCCGTCGACGCCGCGCGCTTCGCGGCCGAAGGCCGGATGTCGACGCTCGCCATCGCCTCGCGGGACACCGACTTTAAACCGGTCGTCGAGACCGCGAACAGTTACGGCATCAGGACGCTCGCCATCGCGCCCGGCGAGTTCGGGCGGTCAGACGCGCTCCGCAACGCCACGAACGACTCGGTGACGCTCGACGGCGACGAGAGCGAGTAACGACCGCGGACGAACGTATCGGTCGCGGACGAACTCATCGGTCGCGCCGAGCGCGCCCCCGGCGACTCCGTCCGAGCCTATTTAAAAACAGCGCGCCGAACCCGCCAGCGACGCCAGCGGCGCCCCCGACCCCGAGCACCGTCGGGACGAGGCCGACGCGCGCGACGGCGGCGTCGACGCCGACCCGGAACCAGCCGAGGTTCGGGACGGCGACCAGCGCCTTGGCGGTGATCCACTCCTCGCGGACGACGGGCGTGATACCGGCGCTCTGGTCGTACTGGCCGTTGGCGTCGCCGTACGTGAGGTAGCCGTCGTGGGGCGCGGGACACGCGGCGATGCTCGCGCAGTCGCCGTCGAGCAGGTCGGGGTCCGCCCGCTCGGTCCAGTCTTCGCCGGCGGTCACGGGAAACGCGAGCCGATGTAAGATCGGCGGGTTGCCGTCCGCGGGCGCGTCGAACACGACCACGTCGCCGGGGGCGCCGAACGCGGTCGGCGCGTCGGGCGCTGCCGCGCCGGTGAGCCCGCCCCACGGGAACCGGTCGGTCGACGTGACCACGACGAGGTCGCCGCGCTCGATCTCCGGGGCCATGCTCCCGCTCTCGACGGCCACGAACGGCGGCCACGCGCCCGCCACGGCGGCGACCACGACCGCGACCAGCACGACCGCGACGGCGGGCGCGAGGAGGCCGGAGGGGTTCCGCATTACGTGCCGTATCGAGAGTGGGACCGGCTTGAGGCTGTCGCCGGTGGTCGAAACAGCCGGCACGCGAGCGGTCGCCACTCCTCGCCGGCGGCGACTAGTTCTCCGATGACAAGACCTTAGGTCCGGCCGAGCGACCGTTTTCGCATGTCTGACCGACGCACTCCCCTCCACGATATCCACGAGGAACGCGGCGCGACGTTCACCGACTTCGGCGGCTGGCAGATGCCGGTCGAGTTCGACTCGATCAGCGAGGAACACGCGGCGGTCCGCGACTCGCTCGGGCGCTTCGACGTGTCGCACATGGCGGAAATCGAGGTGTCGGGACCGGACGCGACGACCCTGATGAACCGCCTCACGACCAACGACGTGACGGCGCTCGCGCCGGGCGACTCCCAGTACGCCGCGATCACCGACGACGACGGGATCATGCTCGACGACGCGGTCGTCTACCGGCTCCCGGACGGGATCGAGGCCGGCTCCGGGAGCGACGCGGTCGACGGCCTAGACCGCGATCTGGACGCCGGCGACGGCGACCCCGCGTACCTCTTCGTCCCCAACGCCGGCCACGACGAGCAGATGTACGACCGGTGGGTCGACTACCGCGACGCGAACGGGCTCGACGCCGCCGTCGCGAACGCGACCGACGACTGGGCCATGATCGCGGTACAGGGACCGGACGCGGCCGCCGCCCTCGACGCCGTGACCCCGGCCGACCGCGTCGTCGACCTCTCGAAGTTCCAGGCGACCGTCGCCGCGGTCGGGGGAGTCGACGCGTGGGTCGCGCGGACCGGCTACACCGGCGAAGACGGCTTCGAGGTCCTGTGTCCGGCCGCCGACGCCGCGACCGTCTGGGAGGCCGTCGACGACGCACAGCCCTGCGGTCTCGGCGCGCGAGACACCCTCCGGACCGAGATGGGGTACCTCCTCTCCGGGCAGGACTTCGATCCGGAGAGCGAGCCCCGGACGCCCTACGAGGCGCGGATCGGCTTCGTGGTCAAACTCGACACGGAGTTCGTCGGTCGCGACGCGCTCGAAGCCCAGAAAGAGGAGGGGTTCGACGAGCGGTTCGTCGGGGTCCGCCTGCTCGAACGAGGCGTTCCGCGGAACGGGTACGCCGTCACCGACGGCGACCTCACGCGGGTCGGACAGCTCACCTCCGGCACGATGAGCCCCACGCTCGACGAACCGATCGGGCTCGGCTACCTCCACGAGCACTACGCGGACCCCGGTACCAAGGTGAGCGTCGTCGTCCACGGCGGCGAAAAGCGCGGAGAGGTCGTGATACCGCCCTTCCTCGATCGCTAAGCCCGCGCCGTCACCGGTCGCCGGTCACAGCGATCGGCCGGTGGCGGTCGCGTCCACGCTTCGGATGACCATGTAGAGCCGCCAAGGGTCGACGCCGAGTCGGTCGGTCAGCCCGGCCACCGCGTCGAGGTAGCGGTCGTACGCCTCGACCGTCATCGGCTCCGGGTAGGCGTCGTCGAGGCGGGCCTCGAACTTGGCGCTCGCCGTCAGCGCGGCGACGACCGCCCACTCGCGCTTGCCGACCACGAGGTACTCCTCGGGGGCGAGGAACCACAACAGCGCGGAGGCGACCCCGACGTCGACGCCGGGGATCTGCGAAAGCGCGTCGAGTGCGCGATGGTGGGGTCGATTTCCATCTGGCTCTGCCGGCGGTCCGTCCTCGCCGTCCTCGCCGTCCTCGCCGTCCTCGCCGTCCTCGCCGTCCTCGCCGTCGAGCGCGTCGACGGCGTCCCACATCGCGCCGCGCAGTTCTCGGGGCTCCGTGTCGGCGACGGCCTCCTCGACCGCGCGACGCTCGGCGTGGTCGATGTCCGTCACGGCCCGCCGGAAGTACCAGCGGACGACCCACTCGACGTCCCGGTTCCCGTACTCGCCGGCCCGGAACGCGGCGGGAAGCGATGCGATCGCCTCCGACTCGACCGGATAGAACGGGGCCGACTCGCGGTACGTCTCGACGTGGTCGTCGACGCGCCCTGCTACGTCGGCGAGCGAGACATCCATACCCGCCGAACGACCGGGGGCGACAAAACGGTTCGCCGGGCGGACGCGGGGCGACGCGGCGCCGCCGTAGCCGCCCGCGCCACCTCGTCGTGGGAACCACCGACACACTCATGCGGACGCGATCACAATTGTTCTGGCATGATCGAACGAGGTGAGCGTCATGTCGACTGACGGCGACGAGGCGGTCAACACCATCTGTCCGTACTGCGGCGTCGGGTGCGGCATCAAGGTGACACAGGGCACGGAGCCCGGCGACGTGAACTTCATGCCGTGGGGCGAGGCGCCGGTCAACGAGGGGCGCGTCTGTATCAAAGGCGGCGCGGCGACGCAGGTCGTCGACCACGAAGACCGGCTCACGGAGCCGCTGATAAAGGAGGACGGTGCGTTCCGCGAGGCGACGTGGGAGGAAGCCTATTCGCGGGTCGTCTCGGAGATGGAGCGCATCCGAGCGGAACACGGCCCCGACGCGATGGGCTTTTTCGGCTCCTCGAAGACGATGAACGAGGAGAACTACCTCCTCCAGAAGATAGCGCGCCGGTACGGCACGAACAACGTCGACAACTGCACGCGGATGTGCCACGCGTCGACGGTGTGGGCGCTCCGGACGAGCCTCGGCGCGGGCGCGATGACGAACAGCATGGCCGACCTGGAGGCGTCGGCAGACGTGTTCTGGATCCAGGGCGCGAACCCCGGCGAGCAACACCCGATCGCCAACAGTCAGTACTTCCGGCAGGCCGTCCTGGAGGGTGCGACCGTCATTCAGGTCGACCCGCACGCCAACAAGACCACTCGGTCGTTCGAGATCGCCGAGACCGACCGGCACATGCACCTGCAGGTGAACCCCGGCGCCGACATCCCGCTGCTCAACGTCGTGTTGAAGACGATCCTCGACCGCCACGAGGAAGACCCGGAGGCCGGCTGGATCGACGAGGAGTTCGTCGAAGCGCGCACGGAGGGGTTCGATCACTTAACAGAGACGCTCGCCGACTTCGACAAGGAGGCGGCCGCCGAGGAGGCGGGCGTCCCCCTCGAAGACATCGAACTCGCCGCCGAGAAGTACGCGATGGCGAACAACGCGGCCATCTTCACCGGGATGGGGATGAGCCAGCACGCCTGCGGGGTCGACAACGTCCAAAACGAGATCAACCTCGCGCTGATCACCGGGAACCTCGGGAAGCCGGGAACCGGCGTCAACCCGCTGCGCGGGCAGAACAACGTCCAGGGGACGAGCGACGTGGGCGCGATGCCGAACGTCCTCCCCGGCTACCAACTCGTCGACGACGACGCGGCCCGCCAGAGCGTCGAGGCGGTCTGGGGGTTCGACGTGCCCGACGAACCCGGCCTCACGAACGTGGAGATCTCCCACGAGGCGGGGTCCTCGATTAAGGGGCTGTACGTGATGGGCGAAAACCCCGTGATGAGCGAGCCAGACGGCAACGCCGTCGAAGAGCGGTTGGGGTCGCTGGAGTTCATGGTCGCCCAAGACATCTTCATGACCGAGACGGCGGAACTCGCCGACGTCGTCCTCCCCGCGACGACGTGGGCCGAGCGCGGCGGCACCGTCACCAACACCGACCGCCGCGTCCAGCGCATGCGCGGGGTGAGGAAGGTCCACGAGAACACGAGACACGACCTCGACATCCTGATGGAGATCGGGAGCCGCCTGTTCGGCGACGACGCGTTCCGATTCGCCGACGTGGAGGCCGTCTTCGAGGAGTTGCGCGAGGTGTGTCCGATCTACCACGGGATGAGTTACGACGCGCTCGGCGAGTCCGGGATCCAGTGGCCCTGCTACGAGCCGGGCGACGAGGGCGACCAGTACCTCTACGCGGACTCGTTCGACACCGAGAACGGCCTCGGGAAGATCGAGGGCGTCCGCCACCAGCCGCCGGCGGAGGTCCCCGACGAGGAGTATCCCCTCATCCTCACCACCGCGAGAATCGAGGAGCACTACAACACGGGGACGATGAGCCGGCGGTCGCCGACGCTCTCGCGACAGCGCCCGGAGAACTTCGTTGACGTCCACCCGAACGACGCCGAGAGGTACGGCATCGAAGACGGAGAGACGGTCACGCTCCGCTCTCGGCGCGGCGAGATCGAGGTGCAAGCGCAGGTGACCGAAGACATCAAGGAGGGCGTCGTCTGGACGACGCCGCACTTCGCCGCCGCCTCCGCGAACCGGCTCACGAACGACGTGTTGGACGACCGCGCGAAGATTCCCGAGTACAAGGCCGCGGCCGCCGACATCGCGGTCACCGTCTCAGACGGGAGCGATCAAGACGACCCGGAGCCGGCCGACGACTGACCCGCCTGCTGGCCGACGACTGACCCGCCTACCCGTCGAGCGCGCGCTTCGTCTTCTCGACGACCTCGACGTTCGCAATCTGTGTATCCGGATAGCCGCCGTCCGCGTCCTTCTCCGCGGCCTTCACCATGTCCCAGACGACGTTGAGACCGGTCGTCACGCCCTCTAAGGCCTCCATCTCGCAGCCGGTCTTGCCGGTCGTCTCGACCGCGACGGTGAGTTCGATGCGATCGCGCTCGACCGCGAAGTCGGTGTCGACGTTCGTGATCGGGATCTGATGGCACATCGGGATCGTCTCCCAGGTGTGTTTGACGGCCTGGACCGCCCCGACGCGGGCGGTCGCGAGCACGTCGCCTTTCCCTATCTCGTCGGCCTCGACCGCCGCGATCGTCGATTCCGTCAGTCGGATCTCGCCGCGCGCGACGGCGCGGCGGCTCGTGTCGGGCTTGTCGCCCACGTCGACCATCCGGACCTCGCCGGAGGCGTCGGTGTGGGTCAGGTCGTCGGTGGGACCGTCGTCGGGGCTGTCCCCGCGGGCCGGCTGCTCGTCACGCATCACGCATCGCCTCCGGCAGCCGGTCGGGTAAGTCCGTCGCCACGAGCCCGTGCCCCAGGTCGGCGGCCGCCGAGTCGCCCGCGCGCCCGTTGACGTACGCGCCGACCGCGGCCGCGCGGAACGGGTCGGTGACCGCCGCGAGCGCGCCCACCGCGCCGGCGAGCACGTCGCCCGTGCCGCCCACCGTCATCCCCGGATTCCCCGTGCGGTTCAGTCGCACGGCGTCGCCGTCGGTGATGACGTCGCGGGCGCCTTTCACGAGCAGGGTGTGCCCCGTCTCCTCGGCGAACGCCCGGACCAGCGCCGCGCGCTCGTCGGGGTCTGTCGCCGTCTCGCCGCCCATCTCGACCAACTCGCCCTGGTGCGGCGTACAGATCAGTTCGGCGTCGGTGTCGGCGTCCGGGACCGCCCGCAGCGCGTCGGCGTCGACGACCGCGCGCCCGTCGTACGCGGAGAGGAACTCCCGCACGAACTCGCCCGTGCCGTCGCCGTCGCCGAGGCCCGGTCCGAGGACGACGACGTCGTTGCCGGCGGCCAGGTCCAGCGCCCGGTCGACGTGGGCCGGACCGAGGCGGTCGCCCGGCAGGTCGCGGACGATCAGGTCGGCGGCGTACCCGCGGACCGTCTCCGCGACCGTCTCCGGGCAGGCGACGCGGACCAGATCGGCGCCGGCGCGGAGGGCCGACCGAGCCGCGAGCGCGGGCGCGCCGGTGTACGGCCCGCCGCCGATCACCAGCACCTCGCCGTTCTCGCCTTTGTGCGAGTCCGACTCGCGGCCGATGGCACGCAGGTCGCCGGGGCCGGTGAACCGCTCGGCCGCGGCCGGAATCCCGATGTCGGCGACGGTCACGTCGGCGTCGAGCGCCTCCAGCCCCGGCTTCTCGTCGTGGAACGTCACGACGCGGTCGGCGTCGACGGCGACCGCGGCGCGGTCGGTCCCCCCGGTCGGCGTGCCGGTGTCGGCGTCTATCCCCGAGGGAACGTCGACGGCGACGACCGCGGCGTCGCTCTCGTTTATCAGTCGGGCCGCGGTCCGTTCCGGCTCGCGGAGCGCGCCGGCGACCCCGGACCCGAGCATCGCGTCGACCACGACGTCCGGGTCGTCGAGCGAGAGGTCGGCGGCGTCGGTGACCGACTCGGTCGGAATCTCGGCGGTTTCGAGGGCGGTCCAGTTCTCGCGGGCGATGTCGGTCCGGATCGAGTCGGGGCGGCCGAGCAGCCGGACCGTCACGTCGTACGCCGAGAGGAACCGGGCCGCGACGAACGCGTCGCCGCCGTTGTTCCCCCGGCCGCAGAGCAGTGCGACGCTCGCGCCGGGGTCGGCGAGCGACCGGACCTCGCGGGCGACGGCGTTGCCCGACGACTCCATCAGCTGTTTCCGCGGGACGCCGAGGGCGGCGGCGTTGGCGTCGACCGCGGCCATCCGATCGGTGGTGATCATGGGCTGGCGTTGGCGCGCCGGGTGATTAATGATGTTGGCCGGCGGTTCCGGACGGATGTTGGCCGGCGGTTCCGGGAAGATATGGGGCGGTAGTTTCGGACGAGTCGGCCCGAACCGACCGCTCCCTCGGCGAACCGGGAGAGTCGTGAAATGAAAATGTTGATAGCCGTCGGAGGGAAACCCGCCAGACACCAACTGTGGCACAGCCTGGACACGACGGCGGCGCTGCGGGACGACCCCACACCGACTGCGGTGAGGCGGGCGCTGTGCGGCCCGCGGCGACGGGTCCGGTCCCCGACCGATCCGCGCGGCCGTCCGTGTCTCGGAACCGGTTCGGCGGCGCTCGACAGACGACACGGCAAGCCCTCACATGAACATCGGATTCTTCACCGACAGCTACTTTCCCGGCGTCGACGGCGTGACGTACACGATCCGCGCGTGGCGGGACCGCCTCGAACAACGCGGCCACGACGTGTACGTGGTCTACCCGGCGAGCAGCCACGAGCCCGACGAGCGGGAGATTCCGGTGCCGTCGCTGCCGAACCCCTTCTACCGCCAGTATCGCGTCCCGACCTACCGGCGGCTCTCGACGCTGCCGGACTTCGACGTCGTCCACTGTCACGGCCCGGCCTCGACCGGGCTGATGGGCCGGCGATACGCGAAACGTCGCGGCGTGCCCTCCGTGTACACGCATCACACGCCCGTGGAGGACTACTTCGTCCAGGGGCTGAAAGTCGAGGCGCTGGCCGGCGTCGTCGGCCGGGCGTACGTGGCCTACGAGAACCGGTTTCTCGACTCGTTCGACTGCGTTACCGCGTCCACGTCGCGGATCCGGCGCGACGTGACGCCGCGAACGCTCCCCGTCGGCATCGAGACGGAGCTGTTCCGGCCGGTGACGGACGAGCGGTTCGTACACGACGAGCCGACGGTGGGGTATAGCGGCCGGATGACCCGGAAGAAACACGTCGACGAGATTCTCCGACTGGCCGATCGACGACCGGATCTCCGGTTCGAGTTGGTCGGCGACGGACCGGTCCGCGACGACCTCGCGGCCGACGCCCCGGAGAACGTGCGATTCAGGGACTTCCTCCCGCGCGAGGACCTCCCGGCCTTTTATTCCGGGCTCGACGCCTTCGTCACCGCCTCCACCTGCGACACCCTCGGGCTCTCGACGCTCGAAGCGAACGCCTGCGGCACCCCGGTCGCGGCCGCCGACGTGCCCCCGTTCGACCGCACCATCGGCGAGGACAACGGCGCGCGGTTCGAACACGGCGACATCGCGGCGATGGAGCGGGCCGTCGTCGACTGTCTCGACGGCGACAGGCCGACTCGCGCGGCGGTCGAGGAGTTCTCCGTCGAACGGACGATAGACGAGCTAGAGGAAATATACGGGGTGAGATAGATGGGCGCGGACAACGTCGACGTCTTCCAGCGACTGGTGTTCAGCGTCCCGCCGCTCTCGAAGCAGCTGCCGGCGATGGTCGCGCTCGGGGTCCTCTACAGCGTCGTCACGTTCGTCGCCTTCTCCGAGTTCACGCCGCTGGCGCTCGACCCCCCGACGCTGCTCCCGATCGCGGTCCTGCTCTTTATCCTCCCGTTCCTGTTCGCCGGCGAGCTGTTCCACCGCGCGCTCCCGCGGTATCCGCGGACCTGGAGCTTCTTTCTGGCGCTGACGAACCAGTTCGTCACCTTCGTGTACGCGCTGGTCCTGTCGGGGGCAAACGACGTGGGGAACGCCTGGAGTATCGTCTGGCTCCTCTTTATCACGGTGTATCTGATCAACATCCTCGTCCTCGTCCTCTCGACGGGGATCGACCACTACAAGCGACTGCTGGTCGTCGCGCTCGCGGAGCCGGCGGCGCTCATCGTGGCGTTTTACGCGTTCGCCGGCGGGAACCTGGGGTTCTCGACGTACCGCCACGTGTTCGCGTTCGCGTCGCTCCTGATCGCCGCGGCGTTCCTCGTCTTGGTCCTCGCCATCGTCGACTACCTCATCCGGAGCAACACCGACGTCTCCGCGTTCAAACTCACCTCCGGCATCCTCCAGAACGACCGCGCCTCGCTGGATCTGGGCGTCGAGGCCCGCCCGGCCGTCGAGACGCTCGCCGTCGACAACGGCGAGCGACTCACGCTCGCGGCGCCGTGGGTTCATCCCGGTCCCCTCGGCGGGTTCGGCGGCGGCCAACTGAGCGCCAACGTGATCGACGCGCTGAACGACGGCTCGGACGGCGAGGCCGGGTTCTTCCTGCACGTCCCCTGTACCCACAAGGAGGACCTGTCGAACCCGGCGGACGCGGAGCGCGTTCTCGACGCGGTCACGGCGCCCGAGATGACCGCCCGCGCGTCGCGGCTCGTCACCGAGTCGTACGGCGAGCGCGAGGGGTACGCGGACGTACGGTTCCACGGGCGGAAGATTGGCGACCGAGAGGTGATCGTCTTACACGGCGAGGGGATAGACGACTACGACACGGGCGTGTTCATGGGCGACGTCGACCACGACGAGGTGCTGTTGATCGACCAGCACAAACACGACATTCAGAACGGCCCCGACGTCGAGATCCAGTACGGCTCGGCCGAGGCCGACCGTCTGAAACGCGCGTTCGACGACTTCCGAGCGCGTCTCGCCGAGGCGCCGCTGGACGACTACGCCGCGGGCTTCGCCCTGGCGGAGTCGGACCAACACGCGCTGGCGTTCGTCGAGTCGGTCGGCGGCGAAGAGGTGTTGTGGATCGGCGTCGACACCAACGGGCTCACCCCCGACGTGCGGGAGACCGCCGACCGCTACCGCGACGCGTTCGACGAGGTGATCCCCTTCTCGACAGACACCCACGCCTCGATCCACGAACTCGCGAACATGCGCGAGTCAGACACCGACGCCATCGAGCGCGCGGTCGAGCGCGCCGCCGACGACGTGGCCCCGGCGAGCGTCGGCCTCGCGAGCCGCCGCACGGAGCCGGTGAAACTGCTTAAAAACGACTACAACGGGCTCGTGTTCAGCGTCAACATCCTCATCCGGCTGACGGTCATCGCGCTGGCGGGGCTGTACGTGCTGCTCGTGTTGTGGCTGTTCTTCTGAGCGCCTCCCCCCGCCCGCGGCCGTCGCCGCGGGTTGCGCTCAGTTGACGGCCTTCGAAAGTTCGGCGCCCGCCTTGAACTTCACGACGTTTTTCGCCGCGCTCTGGGCCCTTTTGCCCGTCTGCGGGTTCCGGCCCGTCCGCGCGCTGCGCTTCGAGATGCTGAACGACCCGAACGAGTCGTCGGAGCCGTCCGGGGCGGGGATCGACAACCGATCGCCCTTCTTCAGCGCCCCCGTCGTCACGCCGACGAGCGCGTCGATGGCCTTCTTCGAGTCCGCCTTCGAGAGCCCCGCGCGCGAGCCGTGCCTCGTCGCGCTCGCGATGTACGCCGCGTCGATCACCACGTCGGCGTCCCGGCACTTGGCGCTCGCCTCGTCTCCCTTTCCGGGATTTAGTTCGAGGGCGGCCGCGAACTCGGGGCACGCGCCGAACGTCACCGCCGACTCGTCTTTGGGCCGGCGCCCGGTCTGCGGGTTCCGCCCCGTCCGCGCGCTGCGCTTCGAGATGCTGAACGACCCGAAGCCGACCAAGACGGCGCTGTCGCCGTCTCTCAGGGCCTCCGTCACCCCGCCGGTGATCGCGTCGAGCGCCCGCTTCGCGTCCGCCTTCGAGAGGCCGGCCTCGCTCGCCATCGCCTCGACGAGTTCGGGCTTTTTCGACGCCGCGGCCCCGCCGGTCGTCGCGAGGGCGAGTCCGAAGGCCGTCGAGGCGAGCGCGCCTCGCCGTAGGACCGTCCGCCGCGAGAGTGTGTGTTGTGTCATGCTTGATATCCTCACCCGCTTTACACGCGCTCAGAGCATAACTGTGGTGTATATATCGGGCGAAACTCCGCAAGACCCACGCGAAGCGCCTTTCGCTGCCGAGGCCTGCGATCGATACATGACCGAACGGAACGTTCTCGGCGGAGAGTTGGCCACCTGTAGCGACGACCCGCGGACCGGCTTCGAGCGCGACGGCTGCTGTGGCACCCATCCCGGCGACCGCGGGCGACACGAGCTGTGTGCGGTGATGACCGACGAGTTCCTGTCTTTCAGCGCCGAGCGGGGGAACGACCTGGTGACGCCGCGACCGGAGTTCGACTTCCCCGGACTCGCGCCCGGCGACCGCTGGTGTCTCTGTCTCGGGCGGTGGATCGAGGCGCTCGAAGCGACCCGCGACCGGCAGCTCCCCGAGACGACCGTGCCCCCCGTCGTCCTCGACGCGACGAACGAGGCGGTGTTGGACGCGGTCGACCGCGAGACGCTGGAAGCGCACGCGTACGACGCTTAAAAAGGGACGGCGCGAGCCGACTACCGGACCGCCCGAACCCCCAGCACCGACGC
>Ga0209946_1000045_pt1 | contig 46733 bp, 47 predicted proteins | sample SalPon2_A_H2O_MG_FD_185704 | JGI IMG/M metagenome (GOLD analysis project Ga0209946, IMG submission 185704) | Salt pond water microbial communities from South San Francisco under conditions of wetland restoration - Salt Pond MetaG R2_A_H2O_MG... | ecosystem: Environmental > Aquatic > Non-marine... | reverse complement strand
ACGCGTCGCTTTGGAGTTCGGCGGGCGTCGTCCCGTCCATCCCGGCCCGGAGGATGGCGAGTACCTTCCGGTTTCCCGGATCGAGGTCGTCGCCCTCGCCGGCGAGGACGGCCCCGAACGTCTCGCGCTCGTCGCGGCGCGCGGAGACGCTGTCGAACGCCGCCGCGTCGGCGACGGTCCGGAGGGCGGCCGACCCGTCGAGGGCCGGGGTGTCGCCGTCGGCGGCGCGCTCGCACAGCGCGTGAAACGACGCGGCGGTGTCGAGGCGGAGGTAGAACTGCGAGGTGAGCCGACCGAGGGTCGTCGGCTCGATTTCGAGGCCCGACTGGTCGACGAACCCGCCGTCGACGAGGCGTTCGAGCGTCGCCGAGACCCGATCCCGGAGGGAGTCGGCGTCGTCGTAGTGCTCCGGTGCGCTCGCCGCCCGGGCGTAGTAGAACGTCGTCTCGAGCCACCCCATCACGTCCTCGATGTCGTCGACCACGCCGAGGGCGATCTCGGCGTTCAGATGCGAGTCGAGTTCGCCGGCCAGCCGCGACTCGATCGGTTTGCCGTCCTCGAGCAACTGCCGGTAGCGCTCCGCGTCCGAGCCGTCACAGACGACGTGTGCGTAGCCGGCGTCGTCGTAGCCCGGCCGCCCGGCCCGGCCGAGCATCTGGAGGATGTCGAGGGGGCTCATGTCGACCTCGCCTTCGAGGGGGTCGTGGAGCTTCGTGTCGCGGATGACGACACACCTCGCGGGGAGGTTGACGCCCCACGCCAGCGTCGAGGTCGAGAACAGCAGCTGTATTTCGCCGCTCTTGAACCAGTCTTCGACGCGGTCTTTGTCCGCCTTCGAGAGCCCGGCGTGGTGGAAGCCGACGCCGTCGACGACCGACTGCCGAAGCGTGTCGTTGTTCAACTCCTGGGCGTCGGTGTGGAACTCGTACTCGCCGCGCGAGCCGATCTCGACGTCGCGTTCGGCGATCACGTCCCGCGCCTTCTCGGCGGCCCGCACCGTGTCTTGCCGGGAGGCGACGAACACCAGCGCTTGGCCGCCGTCCTCGATGTGCGGTTGGGCGAGGTCCAGCGCCCGGTAGAGCCGGCGGTACTTGTCGGCGAAGGCGTTGTCGCCGTGGGCGTACGTCTCCACCGTCGCCGACAGCGGGACGGGCCGATACGACTCGCCGAACCGGAAGGTGCAGTCCTCGGGCGCGTCGAGCCACTCGGCGACGTCGTCGACGTTCCGCATCGTCGCCGACAGGGCGACGACCCGCGGCCCGCAGAGACGCCTGAGACGCGATATCGTCACCTCGAGGACGGCCCCGCGCCGGTCCGAATCGAGCAGGTGGACCTCGTCGATGACGCAGCAGTCGACGTCGGTGACGAAGGCGTACCGCGGCGAGTCGTGCTTTCGCGTCGCCGAGTCGGCCTTCTCCGGCGTCATCACGAGGATGTCCGCCCGCTCGGCCCGGCGGGGGTTGAGATCGCGCTCGCCGGTGACGACGTACACCGAGTAACCCAGCGCCTCGAAGCGTTCCCACTCCGATTCCTTCTCGTTGGTCAGCGCCCGAAGCGGCGCGAGAAACAGCGCGGTGCCGCCCGCCTCGAGCGTCCGGCAGATGGCGGCCTCCGCGAGCGCCGTCTTCCCGCTCGCGGTCGGCGCGCTGACGACGACGTTGTCGTCGCGCTCGAGGATGGCGGGCAGCGCCGCGGCCTGCATCCGGTTGAACGACTCGAATGGAAACGCCTCGGCGAACGCCGACAGCACGTCCGCGACGGCGATGCCGGCCTCGTATTCCGTGCGACCTGCCACGGGCGAACGGGGGGCTGCCGAGCGTATAGGCGTTTCCGTCGCGGGCTGGCGGGCGCCTGGGGGACGTTGGGGCCGAAATCGGCGCGTAAGCTTTTGTTCCCGGAGCCGAACGCCCACGTATGGAGAGCCGCCGCCGCAAACCCGAGTGGCTGAAGAGCCGGCCGCCGAGCGGCGAGCGGTTCGCCGAAATAAAGCGTACGCTGCGGGACCGGGACCTCCACACCGTCTGCGAGGAGGCCAACTGCCCGAACCTCGGCGACTGCTGGAGCGGTCGGGACGGCCCCGGGACGGCGACGTTCATGCTGATGGGCGAGCGGTGCTCGCGGGGCTGTAACTTCTGTGACGTCGAGACCGGCGGGATGGATCCGCTCGATTCCGAGGAGCCCGAGAACGTCGCGAGCGCGGTCGCCGAGATCGGTCTCGACTACGTGGTGCTCACGTCGGTCGACCGCGACGACCTCCCGGACGGCGGATCGAGCCACTTCGCCGCCACGATCCGGGAAATAAAACGCCACGATCCCGGGATCCTCGTCGAGGCATTGATCCCCGACTTTCGGGGGGACGCGGAGGCCGTCGATCGGATCGTCGACGCCGGCGCGGACGTGATCGCACACAACGTCGAGACGGTCGATCGGCTCCAGTGGCCCGTCCGGGACCGCCGCGCCGGCTACGAACAGTCGCTGTCGGTGCTCGAACGGATCGCCGACGCGCCCGACGTCTACGCGAAGACGAGCCTGATGCTCGGGGTCGGGGAGTACGACCACGAGGTGTACCGGACGCTGTCGGACCTCCGGGCGGTCGGCGTCGACATCGTGACGTTCGGGCAGTACCTCCAGCCCTCCCGGTCGCACCTGGAGGTCTTCGAGTACGTCCACCCGGACGTCTTCGACGTCTGGAAGGCCGTCGCCGAGGAGGAGTTCGGCTTTTTGTACTGCGCGTCGGGACCGATGGTTCGGTCGTCGTTCAAGGCCGGCGAGCTCTTCGTGGAGGCGATGGTCCGAGACGGGGCCGATCCGGCGGCGGCCCGGAGGGCGGCGGAACAGCACGGGACCGCCGAGTGAGCGTTCGACGCGGGGAGACTCATACTGATGGACGAAATCACATGACACCGACGCACGAGTGATCCGCCGGTCGCTCCGTCGAACGGCGTGCTCCTCCTGCGTCGTGTGTACGTTCGTTTGTCAGTCAGTATCAGGCCGTCGTTCCCGTCCCCGCTTCCGTTTCGGACTCCGGCTCCCACCGGTACTTGATAGTCGCCGTCCCGTCGAACCGCGGTCCGGGGCCGCAGCGTTCGAACGCCGCCCGCTCGGCGGCGGCTTGCGTCGCGTCGTCGGCTTCCATCGCGAGTAACTCGACGGTCATGTCCTCCCGGGCGGCGAAGCGCGTCGGCTCGGCGAGCAGCGTCTCACACAGCTCGGCGCCGCCCTCCAGTTGGGTCACGTGGACGGTCGCGTTCTCGGCGTCGTAGCTGACGAACCCCTCGACGGTCCCGTCGGCGTCGGCGACCCGAACCGTCCGGTCGTGGATGAGGTTCCGCATCACGTCCGTCGGCGAACCGGTCAGCGCCGCCAGCCGGTCGGCGTCGGCCTCGACGGCGTCCCGTACGTTCATGCGACCGTGTAACGCGGTGGGAACAATGAACGTTTCGTGGCTGGCGGCCGCCGAGTCGTCGCCGGCAGTTCTCGGGCGGCCGTCGGACGACCGCTGGACGGTCGTCGGGCGGCTCCCGGGTAGCGCTCGAAACCGCCGGACGAGACCCGAATCGACTCCCCGGGGGAGATGAACACCGTTATTTCCCGGGACCGGCAACGGGGGGTATGAGCTACCACACGGGTCAGCAGGTGAGAGGATGCGCGTAGTCGCCAAGTTCGGCGGGACGAGCCTCGGGAACGGCGACCGCGTCAACCGGGCTGCCGACTCGATCGCCGCCGCGGTCAACGAGGGCCACGAGGTCGCCGTCGTCGCGAGCGCGATGGGGTCGACGACCGACTTCCTGCTCGACGCGATCACGTTCGAGGCCGACGAGGCCGACGAGGCCGAGATCGTCTCGATGGGCGAGCGGACCTCCGTCCGGATGCTGAAAGCCGCCCTCGGCGCCCGCGGGATCGACGCGAAGTTCCTCGAGCCCGGAACCGAGGAGTGGCCGGTCATCACCGACGAGCACGGCCAGGTCGACGTCGAGGAGACCCAACGCCGGGCCAAACAGCTCGCCGCCGACATGGCCGCCGAGGGGTACGTCCCCGTCGTCACGGGCTTTCTCGCACAGGACCACGCGGGCAACGTGACGACGCTCGGTCGTGGCGGCTCCGACACGACGGCCGTCATGCTCGGCAACTACATGAGCGCCGACGAGGTCGTCATCATCACCGACGTCGAAGGCGTCATGACGGGCGACCCCCGCGTCGTCGAGGGGGCGCGCAACGTCGGCGAGATCACCGTCGACGAACTCCGAAACCTCTCGTTCCGCGGTGCGGAGGTCGTCGCCCCGTCGGCGCTGTCGTACAAGACCGGCGACATGACCGTCCGGGTCGCCCACTACCAACACGGCGACCTCCTGCAGGGCGGGACCACGATCGAGGGGCAGTTCGAGAACCTCATCGACATGCGCGAGAAGCCGCTCGCGTGTCTGACCGCGGCCGGGCGCGCGATCAGGAACTCCCCCGGGATCCTCTCGGACCTCTCGAGCGTCCTCGCCGACGCCGACATCAACGTCGACGCCGTCGCGAGCGGGATGGACTCGGTGTCGTTCTACGTCGACGAGGGCGTCGCCGAGCGCGCCGAGAACGTCCTCCACCAGGCCGTCATCGACCTCGAGGAGCTATCGAGCGTCACCGTCGACGACGACATCGCCGTCATCCGGATCACCGGCGGCGAACTCCCGAACCAGTCGGGGATCCTCCAGGAGATCATCGCCCCCATCGCGGCCGAACACATCAACATCCAGGACCTGATCACGAGCGCGACCTCGATCGCGGTGTTCCTGGACTGGGACGACCGCGAGCAGGCCCTCGAGATCATCCAGGACGCCGTCTGAGCCGGCGGGTTTAGGTTTCGGCGCTCGAAGTCCCCCCATGCGAGTCGCCGTCATCGGCGGATCGACGATCGACGAACGAACCGAAGAGACCGCGCGCCGCCTCGGCCGCCTGCTCGGCGAGCGCGATCACACCGTCGTCTGCGGCGGGTTGGGGGGCGTCATGGCGGCCGTCTGCGAGGGCGCGACCCGGGCCGGCGCGGAGACGATCGGCGTCCTCCCCGGCGAGGATCCCGCGGCCGCCAACGAGTGGGTGTCGACGCCGATCGCCACCGGTCTCGGCAACGCCCGGAACGTCCTCGTGGCGCTCAACGGCGCGGGGGTCGTCGCGGTCGACGGCGCGACCGGTACCCTCTCGGAGATCGGCCACGCGCTGGACTTCGGCCGGCCCGTGGCGGGACTCGCGGCCCACGATCCCGGTCTCGAGGGGTTCGAGGCGGTCGAAACGCCGCAGGCGGCGATCGAGTACGTCGAGCGGGCGGCGTCCGAGGGAGAGTGAATCGGGAGCGGTCCTGACAGCACGACGGCCCGGCCGCCAGCAGCGCCGGCCGCGAACACGGGACATTTGAACGCGCCCCCACTACGCCGGGTATGTCCGACGATCAGGGCGGCTTCGAGGACATCCGCGAAAGCCTCGACGGGCACCCGATCCGAAGCCTCCTGGCGTACGCCCGCCCGTACTGGCTGCGGTTGGGGGCCGGCGTCTCGGCGTCGTTTCTGACCCGTTTTGCGAGGCTCGTGCCGCCGATCGTCGTCGCGACCGCGATCGACCGCGTCGTCGTTGGCTCGGGGGAGCCGGGACTTCTGTCCCGGGCGGGGATCGTCCCCGGCGGCGAGATCGCCGGCGAGGCCGCCCGGATCGCGCTGCTCGAACGGCTCGTCGTCATCGCGGTGGTGGCGTACCTCCTCCGCTCCGTGACCCGCTTCGCCTCGCGGTACCTGCTGCAGTCGACCGCCCAGAAGGTCCAGCGGGACCTCCGAAACGACACCTACGACCACATCCAGCACCTCTCGATGGACTTCTTCGTCTCCCACCAGACCGGCGGGATGATGTCGATCCTCAACAGCGACATCAACCGCTTGGAGCAGTTTCTCAACACCGAGTTCCGGCAGATGATCCGCGTCGTCGCGACGGTCGGCGGCATCTCGGTCGTCCTCTGGCTGTACTCCCCGAAGCTGGCGCTCGTCGCGCTCGCGCCGGTCCCGATCATCGGCCTCGCCAGCGGGGTCTTCCTCAGTTGGATCGAGCCGCGGTACAAATCGATCCGCGAGACGGTCGCCCGGCTGAACACGCGCCTGGAGAACAACATCGGCGGCACCGCGGTGATCAAGGCGTTCAACCGCCACGCCTTCGAACGCGAACGGGTCGCCGAACAGAGCCAGACCTACCACGACGAGAAGGTGGCGGCGCTGCGGATCCGGCGGGCGTTCTTCGCCTCGCTCCGGCTGACGACCGGCGTCGTCTTCGTGCTCGTCCTCTACGTCGGCGGGACCGACATCATCCTCGGGACGCCCGGCGCGCTGTCGGCCGGCGCGTTCGCGCTGTTTTTCCTGTATCTCCGCCGGCTCTACTCGCCGATGCGCCGGGTCGGGAAGTCCGCGAACAAGTACCAACTCGCGAAATCCAGCGCCGAGCGCGTCTTCGGGCTGCTCGGAAAGGAGCCGACGGTGGCCGAACCGGACGATCCCCACGTCCCGGAACGGGTCCGCGGCGACGTCGCCTTCGAGGACGTGACGTTCGGCTACGGCGACCGCGAGCCCGTGATCCGGGGCGTCTCCCTCGACGTGCCCGCGGGGACGACCGTCGGGCTCGCGGGCCCCACCGGCGCGGGCAAGTCGACGCTTTTGAAGCTGCTTCCCCGGTTCCACGACGTCGACTCGGGGCGCGTCGCGGTCGACGGGGTCGACGTCCGCGAGTACAGCCTCCGAGCGCTCAGGTCGGGGATCGCGATCGTCGAACAGAACCCCTACCTGTTCTCCGGGACGGTCGCGGAGAACATCGCCTACGGCGACCACGAGACCCTCGAGGCCGAGTGGACGGGCGAGACCACTCCCGACGACGCCCGCGAGCGCATCGTCGAGGCCGCGACGGCCGCCGAGGCCCACGAGTTCATAAGCGATCTGCCGGAGGGGTACGACACCCTGGTCGGCGAGCGCGGGGTGAAGCTCTCGGGCGGCCAGCGCCAGCGCCTCGCCATCGCGCGGGCGCTGCTCAACGACCCCTCGATCATCGTCTTCGACGAGGCGACGAGCGACGTCGACACCGAGACCGAGGAACTCATCCAGCGGAGCCTGGATCGGCTCATCGAGGACCGAACCGCCTTCGTCATCGCCCACCGCCTGTCGACGATTCAGGGGGCCGACCGCATCGTCGTCATGGACGACGGCGAAATCGTCGAGTCGGGGACCCACGACGAGTTGCTCGACGCCGCCGGCGAGTACGCGGCGCTGTGGCGGGCCCAGGCCGACTCGGGGGCGTCGGTTCGCCCGGTCGGCGAGTGAGGAACGAATACCGCGTCGTACATTTCGACCGAAATATAAACGGACTGAAATAACGCCGTGCCGGCGGGAGCTACGACTCGTCCGCGAAGCGTCCGGCTCCCGACTCGACGATGTCGTAGGCTTCCTCCGCCGGTCCGATCCCGTTCGTGACCACGTTCGGATCGTCCTCGAGGTTCTTGTAGGTCTTGAAGAACTCCTCGATCTCCGCGCGTTCGTGTTCCGGGATGTCATCCCTGGACTCGACGTGGTCGAGTCGCGGTTCGTCGACGGGCTTGGCGACGATCTTGTCGTCGTCCTCGCCGTCGTCGAGCATCCGGAGCACGCCGACCGGCCGCACCTCGAGGACGGTGCCGGGCAACAGCGGGTCCTCGAGCAACACCAACACGTCGAGGGGATCGCCGTCGCCGGCGTTCGTCTGCGGGATGAAGCCGTAGCCGCCGGGGTACCGGACCTCGCTGTGTAACATTCGATCGAGCACGATCCCCGGAATCTCCTGACGGTACTCGTATTTGATCCGCGACCCCATCGGGATCGTCTGGACCCCCATGAAGGTCTCGGGAACGGAGCCGTCTTCGAAGTCCTGTTCGACGTCGGTCACCAAATTCAGTGGTCCTGTCATAGATTGTGCGTGAACGTTCGTTGCAGGCGATGCGTCGGCCCCGGCAGCGGGCGTCGACGAGCCTCCCGCGGCCAGGGAGCCGAGTCCGACCAGGCCGACACCCTGCAGCAGCGAGCGTCGGCCCATCGTGCCGGAGCGTGCGTGATCGCTGTCTGACCTATCAGACATCGTTTTACTCAGGTGCGAGCTGATACATGGCCGTTTATAATAGGTGTCCGTTCGGCTATGTGGGCTATATTTGACCCCGTACGTGTTTTTAGCCGAATGCAGGCGCTATAAATAACGTCGCTCCGGCGGCCGCGCTACCGATACAGCCGATTCTCCCCTACACAGCCGGACTCACAGCGTCTCGTCGGGGTCGTGTCGCTCCCGGACGCGCTCGACCTCGTCGGCGTAGTGGTCGCGCGCGTCCTCGTCCCCGACGGGGTCGATCCGGTCGGCGTCGACGTCGATGGCGGCGGTTATCTCCTTCGAACGGAGCAGTTGTACGCTGAAGTGCTTCACCACGCAGTGGGCCCCGTCGGGCGTCGCGTAGACGAGTTCGACGAGGGACTCGTCGCCGTACTCGCGCTCGACGAGCCACAGGCGCTCGGTATCGGACATGGGCGTCCGTGGGGTCGCGGGCGGTTTGTAGCTGCCGCTCCCCGGCGATGGCCCGCCCGACGCCCCGGCGGCCGACCGGGCCGGACTGACGCCCAGTTGTCCCCCGTTTATTCACAACAAACGCGTCGCTCAAAAGAATGTGTTATTATGTATCGGCGCTATTTACCGGCTAACTGGGATGCACGCCAAACGTACGTTCGGCACGTATCCGCGACGTCGTCCGCGGTGTGGGGGCACTGCGGACGTGGGGGGATCGCTCCGATGACGCCGCCCGAGGCCTGAACGGGGGAAACGCCGGCCGGTGATTTATATACCCAGACCGACGGCGACCCCTACGGCCGTGCGTCTGACGGAGTCGTTTATATACTAGTTGTGCGCGTTTTATAAACCCTGGGTGGTACTTATGTACGGACGATCACAACCGGTCGAGGAACCGATCGAAGGCCCCCGAGTCGGCGTGGACGTGCGCGTAGGTGCCGAGCGTCCGGTGTTCGGTCAGGCCGTCCTTTCCGTCGGCGATCCCGTCGCCGCGCTCGACGTCGAAGGCGAACGTCGCGTCGGGGGCGACGTCGGCCTCGGAGTAGTGGAACTCGTGGCCGCGGACCGTCGTCCCGGCGTCGGCGGTGAGCGCGTCGTTTCGGGCGCGCAACGCCACGTGGTCGAGCGCCTGGTAGCGCTCGCACATCCGGACGTCGGCGGGGAGGACGCCGGCCATCCGGTGGGTCCGCCCGTCGGTGTCCGTCAGCGTTTCCGCAAGCGCCATCAGGCCGCCGCACTCCCCGAGGACCGGCAGGCCCTCGGCGGCCCGCTCGCCGAGCTCGTCGAGTGTCCCGCCCGCGGCCAGCGCCCCGCCGTGGAGCTCGGGGTAGCCGCCGGGGAGGTAGACGCCGTCGCAGGCCGGCAGCGGGTCGCCCGCGACGGGCGAGAAGGTGACGACCGACGCCCGCTCGCGGAGCCGTTCGACCGTCGCGGGGTAGCTAAAACAGAACGCCCCGTCGTCGGCGACGGCGACGGTCGCGTCCGTCTCGGGGCCGGAGGGTTCCATCACCTCCGGACGTGGGGGCTCGCGGGCGATCCCGACCAGCCGCTCGATGTCGACGTGCTCGCTCGCCTCCCGGAGGGCGCCGGTGTCGACCGGCGCCTCCGCGCCCATGTGGAGCCCGAGGTGGCGGTCGGGAATCGAAAGCCCCGACAGGGGCGGAATCCGCCCCAGGTACGCGAGCCCCTCGGGCAGCGCCTCGCGGATGCCGTCGGCGTGGCGGCCGCCGTGGGCGCGCTGGGCGAGGACGCCGACGACGTCGACGTCCCGGCCGGCCTCGTCGGCGTAGGCCTCGAACCCGAGCGCCGTCGCGGCGACGCTCTCCATGCCCGCCTTCGCGTCGACGACGAGGACGACGGGCAACCCGAGCGTCTCCGCGACGGCGGCCGTCGAGGTCGTCCCGTCGTAGAGGCCCATCATCCCCTCGACGACGCAGACGTCGCCCGACCCGCGCCAGTAGTTGCGGCGACAGCCCTCGGCCCCCGAGAGCCACGGATCGAGGCTCCGGGAGGGCCGATCGCAGACGACGGCGTGGTGGCTCGGGTCGATGAAGTCCGGGCCGGCCTTCGCGGGCTGGGGGTCGTAGCCGGCGCGCTGCAGCCCGGACAGGACCGAGAGGGCGGCGACCGTCTTTCCGACGCCCGAGGCCGTCCCGGCGAGGACGACGCCCTTCACGGGGCCGGCACCTCCCGGTCGGTCTCCGCCAGCAGCCGATCGTACACGTCGCGGACGCCCGATCGGACGTCGGCCATCGGCACCGACGCCCGCTCGGCCAGCGCCAGCGCCCCGCCCATCCCGACGCCCTCCTTGGCCTCGCCGGCGTTGTAGGCGGCCATCGCCGGGTGGTCGTCGGTGAACCCGGGATCGGTGACGGTCACCGAGAGGTCCAGGGCGTCGGCGGCCCGGTCGAGGTCGATCGAGGGGTCCTCGGCGACGAACGAGGTCGTCGCCAGCGACAGCCGCCTGTCGTATCCGCCGTGTCGGAGGCAGGCGGCGGCGGCGACGAGTTGGGTTCCGCCGGCCAGCGTCACCGCGGTGTCGGTCTCGAGCGCGCCGGCCGCGAGTCCCGCGACGACCGCGAGGGCCGGATCGCCCGCCCGGCGCAACGCGACGGTCGGCTCGCCGGCGGCCTCGCCGGGCGACAGCCCCGAGGCGGCGAGCGACTCGGCGACGACTTCCCGCTTCAGCCCCAGGGGGTTCTCCGGCAGCGACGAGGAGACGGCCCCCGCCTCCCCGGACGTCCCGAGGACGTCGGCCTCGCCGAGCGCGGTCAACACGCCGAGCGCGGTCGTCGTCCCGCCCGGGACCGTCTCGGAAACGAACAGTTCGTCGTCGGGGAGCGCCCGCCCGAACTGGCGGGCGGCGGCGAACGCGCCCGGCGCGGAGGGGACCGGATCGGACTCGCGGACGTCGCGACCCGGGTTGGCCCCGACGGTGACGGTCGGGGCCCCGGTCGGTTCCGCGAGCCCGGCGTCGACGACCGTCGTCTCGAGGCCGAGCCGCTCGACGACCGCCCGGGTGACGACGGCCGGCGTCGGACAGCCGGTCGGCGAGACGGGAACCACTGGGGACCGGACGGTCCGGCCGTAGGTCAGGATCTCGCTGTCGGCGCTCGGCGTGTGGACCATGAGTTCGGGGTCGGCCCCGGCCGCGCTGATCCCGTCGATCTCGGCGGTGCGGGTGATCCCGGCACAGAGGACGAGTCGCGTCATTGCCCCGTGTTCCGCACAAACGGACTTGAACCCCGCGGTCGGACGGGGACGATCGCAACCCGGGCCGAACCGTCGGACGTGCGCGGTCGCCGGGGACGCCGCGCTCGTTTCACGGACCGCGCGGCGGTGCATCCCGCCCCCCGCCCGGAAGAACGCCCCCGTCGGGCATAGCGATACGCGCCGACGAACTCGACACGCCGTGTCGACCCCCGCAGACGCCACCGCGGTTCGTCGCGATCACCGCCCGGACCCCCGACAGCCGCAGTCGCCGCCCGGCCGTCGGGCCGCCAGTCCGGCCGCGTCGATCAAACCCGACGGATCACCCAGAGGGCGGCGAGGCCGCCGAGCACGACGACGAACCAGTAACTCGTCAGCCGGTAGATCGTCGTGACCGCGAGCGCGTCGGCGGTCGAAAGCGCCGTGAGCGCGGTCAACAGCGCGACGAGCGTCCCCTCGATGGCGGCGAGTCCGCCCGGCAGCGGCGCCGACCCGGCGATGACGGACACCGGAACGAGAAAACAGACCAGCAGGACCGAGACGGGCGTCCCGATCGCGAGCCCCGAGAAGTACAGCGGGATCGCAAACAGCACCCACCCGACGTAGCCGAAGGCGACTGCCACGACGAGCGCCCGCGGGTCCGTCGCGATCACCTCGAGGGACCCATAGAGGCTGTCGATCCGGTCGCGGGCCGACGGGATCGACAGCCGCGACGTCCGACGCGCGAACGGGCCGAGGGCCCACAGTACGCCGTCCCGAACCCGTTCGCGGAACCGCCAGCCGACGACCGTCGCGAACGGGAGCGCGACCGCGAGCGAGACGAGCACGAGCGCGAACCGCTCTATGACCCCCGAGACCCGGGCGGTAAAGAGCAGATACCCGAGACCGACCAACCCGACGGTGAAGAAGGGCAGAAGCCGGATCAGGTCCGCGGTGACGACGCTCGCGAGGCTCTGTTCGTACGTCGCCTCGGTGTCCCGCGAGAGGACGTACGCGATGAACGGCTCCCCGCCCGCCTGCCCCATCGGGGTCACGTAGTTCGCGAACGTCGCGGCGAAGAAGGTCACGACGAGTTTCCGGTACGGGACCGAGACGCCCGCCGCGGAGAGGACGGCCTGCCAGGTCTTGGTCCACGCCGCCAGACACAGCACCGACGAGAGGCACGCGAGGAGGACCCACCCGGGGCGGGCCGTCCGGAGCCGCGAGAGCGTCCGTTCCCACCCGACGCCCACGACCAACAGCCCCACGAGTGCGATCGCGACCGCGAACCCCAACAGCGTCTTCAGGAGCCGTCCGCGCGTGGTTCCCGCGGGCGTCGACTTACCCATCGGTGTTGCGAACCGGCGGAGTCACGCGCCAGTTTTCGTGACCTGATACCACTCGCCGCTCCAGGTGAGCGCGTACTCGAAGGCCGCCTTGACGGTCAGGATCCCGTGACCCAGGTACACGAGGGGGACGAACGCGAGCGTCCAGGACGGGCGGCCGACCCGCCCGTCGAGCGCGTCGCGGCTCCAGACGCCGAGGATCACCGCCAGGATCGACCCGAAGGGGAGGAGAACGCTCCCCGGATCGATCAGCGTCAAAAAGAGCGCGTGCGAGGCGAGCACCAACAGCGTGCCGCCGGCGAGGAGGGCACCGACGGCCCGGCCGACGGCGACGGCGTCCGTGAGGCCGCGGGGTCCTTCGAGGGCCTCCCGGAGGCGCACGTGGACGACCTGTATGTGGCCGATCCGCCAGCGTTTGCGCTGTCCCCAGAGGTCACGCAGGGTGTGTGGCGCCTCCATGGAACTCGTACACCGGCGGTTCTGTGCGACCGTGAGGTCGGCGCGGTGACACTGATGCGAGAAGTAGATGTCCTCGGTCAGCACGTCGGCGTAGCCGCCGACCGCGTCGAAGGCCTCCCGAGTGAACCCGGTCGCGGAGCTCTGACAGTGGGTGAACCCGACGAATTCGCCGATCAGGTAGGCCGACTGCACGACCACGCGTTCGCAGTAGGCGAGCGTCTCGATCGCCCCGGTCGGGCGGGGGATCCGCCGCCCCTGGAAGACGTCCGCCCCGTCGAGAAGCGCCTCCATCGCGGTGCCGACGAACCCCGTCGAGGCGCGCTCGTCGGCGTCGAAGACGACGAAGTGATCCGCGTCGCTGTGTTCGACCGTGCAGTTGATGGCCGTCGCCTTCGACCCCGGTCGGTCGTTGACGAGGCACTCGACCGGCCCGTAGCGCTCGGCGAGCTCCGCCGCACGCGTTCGGGTCCGCTCGTCGTCCGGTTCGACGACGACCGCGATCTCGAGGGGGTCGTAGTCGTTCTCGAGGAGGCTGGTGACGCTCTCGGCGACGACGTCGGCGTCCCTGTAGGCGGGCACGATCGCTTGCACCGGCGGACCGGACGTGATCCGGCCGCCGGAATCGCCCCGCCAGACGTCGTAGACGAGCAGAGAGCCCGTAAACGCGACCGCGACGGTGAACAGCCCGACGTAGACGGCCCCTTCGACGAAGACGACGACGAAGAGCGGCTGGACGGCGACCGTCCAGATGTCCCCACCCGTGACGAAGCCGGCGACGAGGAGGGCGGCGATCCCGAGCCACGTCCCGGCGTTTTCGGCGATGCGATCGAGTCCCGGCATTATCGTCTGGTTTTAGCGATCCTCGAATATTTAAACTACCGCAATCCGATTCGTCTCCGGGTGCCGATCGGACCCCATCGCGTTCCGTCTCCCCTCGCGTATCGGTTCCGATACGTAATTGACGCCGAAGCACCCACAGACGCGCATGGGATTCGACGACTGGGTCTCCGTCTCCGCCGAGAAGATCCGAAAGAAGGGGGCCGAGGGGCTCGGCGACGTCGCCTACGACCTCTACGCTGGCCTGTGGTGGCTCGCCTGGCCGCTTCCGCGCGGAACGAACGTCTACGAACGCGAGTGGGACCTCCTCGTCATCCTCGACGCCTGCCGCGTCGACCTCCTCCGATCGGTCGCCGACGAGTACGAGTTCCTCGGCGACATCGAGCGCGTCGAGTCGGTCGGCAGCATGTCGAAGGAGTGGATGGCGAAGACGTTCACCGACGAGTACGCCGACGAGGTGGCGGAGACGGCCTACGTCACGAGCAACGTCTTCTCGGAGCGGATACTCGACGGCGACCGCTTCGGGACCTTCGAGGAAGTGTGGCGCGACGGGTGGGACGAGGCGGCCGGCACCGTCCTCCCGCGAACGATGACGGACCGCGCGATCCGGATCGCCCGCGAGGACGCCCCCGACCGGATGATCGTCCACTACGTCCAGCCGCACCACCCGTTCGTCGGTCTCGATTTGGGGTTCGACGCCGACCCCTTTGGCCCGGCGCTTTCGGACACCGTCGTCGACGCGCTCCGGAAGGACAAGATCGACCGGGAGACGTTCTGGGAAGCCTATCAGGACAACCTGCGGTTGGCACTCGACGACGTCGAACTCCTGCTCTCGAACGTCGACGCCGACCGCGTCGCGATCACGGCCGACCACGGCGACGCCCTCGGCGAGTGGGGGATCTACGACCACCCCGTCGGCTGTCTGCACCCCGCGGTCCGGACGGTGCCGTGGACGACCACGACCGCGACCGACCGCGAAACGCACGACCCCGATATCGACCGCGAAACCGGCGACTCCGACGTCGAGGAGCGCCTCCAGGCGCTGGGATACGTGGGATAAGACGAATTTATAACAGCGACCGCGGCTACCGTCGGACGACGAACACCGACAGATCCGAAAAGGCCGTTTCCTCCCGGGAGTCGACGTCGGCGGCCAGCTCCGACAGCGACGTGTGCGTGATCGCCTCGTCGTCGTGGGTCAGGCGCTCGCAGACGAGCGCCTCGTGGTCCGACGCGCCCGACTCGAGCAGCCGGGCCGCGATCCGCTCGGGCATCCAATCGAACGGCCGGGGGAGGACGAGCAGGTGTCTCTCGCCGACGTCGCGTTCGAGCCGTCCGAGGTCGGCCTCGATCGGCCCGCTCTTGTGGAGGGTGACGAAGGTCGCCTCCTCCATCGGCGTCCGCGCCCGCGAAGCGGCGATCTGCAGCGATGAGATCCCGGGGATCACCTCGACGGGCGCGTCGACGGCCGACTCGACCTTGCCGACGAACTGGTAGCCGGAGTGGTTCGGATCGCCCATCAGCACCGCCGTCCCGCGTTCGCCCCCGGCGACGCGGTCGGCGAACTCGGCGAGGACCTCGGGTTCGTCGTCGTAGCCGCAGGTCAACGCGTCGCCGGTGACCTCGCTCTCGACGAACTCGACGACGGTCTCGAAGCCGACGACGACGTCGGCCTCGCGGACGGCGCGCGCGCCCCGCCGGGTGAGGTACTCGGGGTTGCCGGGGCCGATCCCGACGGCGTACACCGGGTCGGCGTCGGGCGCGGCGGCTTCCGGGCGTCCGGCCGCGAACGCCCCCGGATCCTCGGGGAACTCGACGCCCCCCGTCATCGCTCCACCTCCACGTCCCCGTCGCGGGCGTCGCTCGCGACGTGAACCAACTCGTTCGTCAGCCCGGCGGCGAGGCCGCTGCCGCCGCGGCGGCCGACGTTCGTGACCGCCGGCACGCCGCACTCGGCACAGACCTCCCGGATCCGCTCGCGGCTCTCGGCGGCCTTGACGAAGCCGACCGGCGTGGCGACGACGACGGCCGGGCGGGTGCCCTGTTCGATGCAGTCGGCGAGCGAGAGCGCCGCCGTGGGGGCGTTGCCGATCGTCGCGATCGCGCCGTCGTAGACGCCCTCGCGGTCGAGTTCGAGCACCGACGCGGCGGTCCGGGTCATCCCGGTCTCGGCGGCCAACTCCGCGCCGTTCCCGATCGCCTTCCGGACCGGGCAGTCGTGGCCCCGGCCCGTGATGCCCGCCTTGACCATCGTGATGTCCGTGACGATCGGGCGTTCCTCGAGGACGGCCCGAGCGCCGGCCCGCACCGGTTCGGACTCGTCCGCGCCGGTGAACCGCATCAGGTACTGGAACTCCGAGTCGCCGGTCGCGTGGACGGACTTCGCGCGGATCCGGTCGGCGAGCGTCTCCTGGGGGACCAACTCGTGGACCCGGTCCATGCTGGTCTCGGCGATCTCCATCGCGTTCGACGTCGTCGCCCCGAGGTCGGCGTACGCCTCGAAGTCGTCCCCGTCGTCGCCGTCCGCTCCCTCAGTCGTCATCGCCGGTCACCTCCCCGACGACGTCCGGGTTGGACGACTGCTCCTCTATGTCGCCGTCGACCCGGAGGTTGAGGTCGGTCAGCCGCTCTTCGGTCTCGTCGTCGGCGTCCCACAGCCCGCGCTCGATCGCCTCCAAGAGGGTGTCCGTGATCGACTCGAGCGCCCAGGGGTTCACGTCGCGCATCCACTCCTGTCGGTCCTCGTCGAAGGCGTACTTCTCGGCGACGGCCTCCCAGAGGGTGTCGCTGACGACGCCGGTCGTCGCGTCCCAGCCAAGCGTTACGTCGACGGTCCCCGAGAGGTCGCCCGCGCCCTTGTAGCCGTGCTCCTCCATGGAGTCGAGCCACTCGGGGTTCAACACGCGGGCGCGCATCGCCTTTCGGACCTTCTCCTCGTTGGTGTACACCGAGACGTTGTCGGGGTCCGAGGAGTCCCCGACGTAGGAGGCGGGTTCCTCGCCCGAGACCTCCGCGACCGCCGTTATGAAGCCGCCGTGGAAGGCGTACCAGTCGGAGGAGTCGAACTCGTCTTGCTCCATCGTGTCCTCGATCTTGACGGTCGCGTCGACGCTGCCGAGCCGCCGCCGGAAGGCGTCGTGGTCCTCTTCGACCCGCCCCCGGGAGCCGAGCGCGTAGCCGCCCCACTGGACGTACACCTCCGCCAGATCGGAGCGATCCTCCCAGTTGCCCTCGTCGACGGCCTTGTTCGTGCCCGCGCCGTACCCGCCCGGCCGGGTGGTGAAGACCCGCGGCATCGCGGCCTCGCGGGCCGCCTCGGGCTCCAGCCCCTCGGCTTCCAGTTCCTCGGCCTCCTCCTCGACGTGTTTCTTGACGTAGTTCATGTCGTGTGGCTCCTCGAGGTCGACGACCGCCTCCACCGCGTCGTGGACGACCCCCGCCGCCTGCGGGAAGGCGTCCCGGAACAGCCCCGAGACACGGGTCGTCGCGTCGATCCGCGGGCGACCCAACTCCTCGAGGGCGATCGGCTCGACGTCGTCGATCCGGCCCGCGTCGGTCCAGACCGGTTCGACGCCCATCAGCGCGAGCACCTGCGCGATCGTCTCCCCCCGCGTGCGGACCGTCGGGGTCCCCCAGGCGACGACGCCGATCTCCTCGGGGTACTCGCCCGCCTCGTCGTGGTGGCGTTCGAGCGTCCCCTCGGCGACCTCCCGGCCGACCGCCCAGGCCGACTTCGCGGGGATCTTCCGGGGGTCCAGCGTGTAGAAGTTCCGCCCCGTCGGCAGCAAGTCGACGCCGCCGCGGGTGGGCGCGCCGGAGCCCCCCGGCGGCACGTACTCGCCGTTCAGCGCGTCGGCCGTCCGCGGGATCTCCGTCTCGGCCCCGCGGACGCGGGGGGCGGCCTCCTCGCAGATGTACGCGAGCGCCGCCCGCAGGTCGTCGTGGGCGCCGCCCGTCACCCGGGCGTCGCCGAGCGCGTCGACGTCGACGACCATGAGGTTCATCGTCGTCCCGTCGTCGGGACCGGCGTCGGGTTCGGCCTCCGGCACGTCGAAGTCGTGCTCGGCGAGCGTCTCGACCAACTCGACGCTCGTCTCGTGGACCTCGTCGGCGGCCTGGGCGTACGTCATCCCCAGCGTCTCGTCGTACTCGCCGGGCGAGTCGAGCATCGTTTGGTAGTCGACGCCGAGCACGCCCGCGACGGACTCCCGCAACGAGGGGCCGCCGGGGTTCTCGAGCCGCGTCAGCGCGATCAGGTACTCGACGAGGCGGTCCGATTCGGGCGGTTCGCCCAGCGTGTGCAGCCCCATCCGGATCTGGGTCGTCTTCACGTCCGTCAGGTAGGCGTGGACGCGCTCTACGAGTTCGTCGATGGCCACGTCGTCGCCGGACACGTCGCCTTCCGCGAGCGTCGTTCCCGCCTCCTCGGGACCGCGGACGTCGGCCGCCTCGGAGATCTCGCCCTCGATCCCCAACTCGACGGCGAGGTCCAACTCGTCGATCTTCTCCCGGAGGAGCCGCTCGACCGTCTCGCCGGCCTCGCTGCCGGCCTCGCGGTACTGGTCGGCGAGTTCCTCCAGTTCCGCGAGGTCGTCGTAGGTGCCGGCCTCGGCCATCGGCGGCGTGAGGTAGTCGACGACGGCGGCGTACGATCGGCGCTTGGCCTGCGTCCCCTCGCCGGGGTTGTTGACGATGTAGGGGTAGACGTTCGGCAGGTCCGCCACGAGCGCGTCCGGCGCGCTCTCGGCGTCGAGGCCGACGGTCTTGCCGGGCAGCCACTCCAGGGAGCCGTGCGTGCCGAGGTGGACGACCGCGTCGGCGGCGAACTCCTCGCGGAGCCACTTGTAGAAGGCGTAGTAGTCGTGGGGCGGCTGGAGGTCGGAGTCGTGATACACCTTCGAGGGGTCCATCCCGAACCCGCGGGGCGGCTGGACCGTCACGAGGACGTTGCCGAACTCCGCGCCGGGGATCGCGAAGGGGCGTTCCGGCGGGTCGCCCCACTCATCGAGGACGTTCTCGCGGAACCCGGCGTCGGCGTCGGCCCACCACTCGGCGTACTGCTCGGGGGAGACGACGTCGACGGAGAGATCGCGGACGTCCTCGGGGGCGACCCACCGGTCGTCCAGCGTCAACTGCGAGGTGAGCGTCCCGATCAACTCCTCGCCGGACTCGGGGAACCGGCCGCCGAGGTCGTAGTCCCGCTTCCGCAGTTCCGACAGCAGGTTCACCGTCGACTCGGGCGAGTCGAGGCCGAAGGCGGTGCCGATGCCGTCGTCGCTCGGCGGGTAGTTGTGCAGCACGACCGCCACGTTCTTCTCCTCGTTGGGGGTGTAGCGCAACTCGGCCCAGTTGACCGCCAGCGAGGCGGCGTGGTCGATCCGGTCCTCGATCGGGAAGTGCTGTTTCGGCGCGGAGCCGATGCCGGCCTCGTCGTCGGTGCGTTCCTTCCCGGAGATCGGATGCGTGATGACGTTGCCGTCGAACTCCGGCAGCGCGACCGAAAGGGCGAGTTCGAAGCCCATCACGCCCGTGTCGCTGGCGTCGTACCGCGACCGCGAGCGCATCGTCGTCACCGTCTGGATCACGGGGACGCCGAGCCGCTTCAGGAAGACCTCCTCGGCGTCGCCGCCCTCGTCGTTCGCGTCGCGGCCCCGCTCGGCCATCGACAGCGAGAACATGAACGACGAGCAGACGGCGTCGACGAGCGGTTCGCCCGCCCCGTCCGTGAGCCAGTTGTCGACGACCCACTCGGCGTCGCCGGGCCGCGCCCGGCTTCCCGAGGTGTCTTCCGACGCCTCGCCGTCCTCCTGCTCCTCGGAGTCGGTGACGGGGTTGCAAAACACCGGCAGCGCGTTCGCGCCCTCGCGTTCGATCGCCCGGACCAACGCGTCGACGTAGCGGGTGTTCTCGTGGGTCCAGTGGGACTCGTAGAACCAGACGGCGACGGTCGGCCGGCCGTCGTCGAGGGCCGCGTAGAGCTCCTCGACGGACGCGCCCGGGTGGTCGGGATGATACACTCCCTCGGTCGGCAGCGCGACGGGGTCGTCGTACTCGGGGGTCTCCGGCGTGAACCGGTCGGTCAGATACCGGACGCAGTTCGCCAGGTTGGCGCTGCCGCCGCGCTCGAGGTACTCCGAGACCGTTTCGCGGACGCTTCCGGGGACGGTCGTGTCCTCGACGGCGAAGGCGTCGCCGGTCGCCTTGACGACGACCGGGACGCCGGCCTCGTAGCAGCGATCGAGCGCGCGGTCGTAGCCGGGCATGCTCTCCTGGTCGCCGTGGAGCCACAGGACGGCGGCGTCACAGTCGGTCAGTTCCTCGCAGAACGCCTCGACGGCCTCCGGTTCGTCGAGGTCGCTCTCGGATCGGGCGACGAGGTCGGTCTCGACCTCGCCGGCGGCGCGGGCGAGCGCGCCCAACTCGTTTTCGGTCGCGGTGTATAGTCCGACGGTTGGCATAAGTTTGATAAACTCCGTTTGTGTTAAAACAACTGTGTTTGATCTCGCCGACGACAAAAGCGTTTCCACGCCGTTCGGGGCGGTGGTGGGCCAACGGCGGTTGAAGGAGGCGCTTTTGTGTGTCGCCGCAGACGACGGCCTCGACGGCCTGCTCGTGACCGGCGAAAAGGGGACCGCCAAGTCGACGCTCGTCCGCGGCCTCGCCGAACTGCTGCCCGACCAGCGCGCTATCGCGGACTGCCCGTACGGCTGCCCGCCCGACGACCGGAGCCGACAGTGTCGCGACTGTCGCGATCGGGCGACGTTTCCCGTCGAGACGCGGGCCGTGCCGCTCGTCACTCTCCCGCTCGGCGCGAGCCGTGATCGCGTCGTGGGGACGCTCTCGGTGTCGGACGCCCTGTCGGGGGAGGCGACGTTCGACCCCGGTCTGCTGGCGCGGGCCAACCGCGGGCTGTTGTACGTCGACGAGGTGAACCTCCTCGACGACCACCTCGTCGACGTGTTGCTCGACGCGGCCGCCTCGGGGGTCAACCGGGTCGAGCGCGACGGCGTCAGCCGGAGCCACCCCGCCGAGTTCACGCTCGTCGGGACGATGAACCCCGAGGAGGGCGACCTCCGGCCGCAACTGCGGGATCGCTTTGCGCTCTCGGTCGAGGTCGAGGGCGAACGCGACGTCTCCGACCGGGTCGCCATCATCGACGACGACCTCCGTGAGGGCCGGGCCGACGGGGCCGACGACGACACCGACGCCCACCGCCACCGGTTGCGGCGCGCCCGCGAGACGATCGGGTCGGTCGCGCTGACGGACGAGCAGAAGCGGGAGATCGCCGAACTCTGCCTCGAAGCGGGCGTCGACGGCCACCGCGCCGACATCGCGACCGCCCGGGCCGCGCGCGCGCTCGCCGCCCTCGAGGGCCGGCCGACGGTCACCCGACCCGACGTCCGGACGGCGGCGTCGTTCGCGCTCGGCCACCGGATGCGATCGACGCCCTTCGAGGACGCCCCCGAGGCCGACGACGTGATCGACGACCACTTCGAGGACGAGGGCGAAAGCGAAAGCGAGGACGGCGACGCCGAGCCGTCCGAGGACGATGCCGGGGACGGCTCGGAGGCGGGGGGCTCCGGGGACGGCGACGAGGGCGGAGACGAGGGAGGATCCGCGCCCCGCGATGGCGACGGGTCCGAGGGCCGAGACGGCGACGGATCGGACTCCGGGGGGCACCCCGGTGACGGCGGAGCGTCCGGCGACCGCGGCGAGGGCGACCGGACGCCGGCCGAGGCCGGATCGGAGCCCCCCGGGGACGGGGACGAGGACGGGAGCGCGGACGACCGCGACGGGGACGACGCCGACACGGACGAGGCGGAGCCGGCGACGCCGCTCGTTCCCGGCCAGTCCGTCGACCCGGCGGAGGGGGCCGCCGCGCCCGACGTCGACGCCCCCGAAACGGACCAGGGGGGCGGCTCCGGGAGAGCCGAGTCGACGCCGTCGACCCGAAACGAGGGGGTCAGCGTCCGGACGGAGCGGGCCGACACCGGCGGCGGTATCGACGCAGCGGCGTCGGTCCGGGCCGCCGCGACTCGGGGGAGTGACCGCGTCGAATCGCGGGACCTCCGGCGGTCGGTCCGCTCGGGGGCCGGCGAGGCGCTCGTCGTCTTCGCCGTCGACGCGAGCGCCTCGATGCGACCCGCGATGGCGGCGACGAAGGGCGTCACGCTCGAACTGCTGGAGGACGCCTACACCGAACGCGACAGCGTGTCGGTCGTCGCGTTTGCGGGCGAGGACGCGGAGGTGCTGCTCCCGCCGACCGATTCCGTCACGCTCGCGGCGCGGCATCTCAAGGAGCTGCCGACCGGCGATCGGACGCCGCTGCCGGCCGGGCTCCGGACGACCGCGGAGGTGATCGACCGGGTCGATCCGGAGGCCGCCGTCGCCGTCGTCGTCTCGGACGGCCGGGCCAACGCCGCCGCGAACCCGACCGCGGACACCCGGGCGGCCGCCGAGGCGCTCGCGGCGACCGGCGCCCGGGTGGTCTGCGTCGAGGCGGGCGACGAGCGCGGCCTGCTGGCGGACGTCGCCTCGGCGACCGGCGGCACGCTGTTGGATCTCGACGCCCTGACCGCCGCCCGCGTCGAGCGCGAACTCGCGGACTCGCGGTAGGGGCGACCCCCGGGGGGTCCGGGACCGACCCAAAGTTTTACAAACTCAGTTGTAGAAAGCCAAATACAATTTATGAGCACGAACGAAACCGTCGGAGACCGACTCGACGTCGTCCGAACCGAACTGACAGCCACACAGATCGCCGCGGGACTCGCCTTCGGCACCGCGATCGTCTTCGCGCTGATGTTCGTCCAGGAGCCGCTCGTCCACGAGTCGATGCACAACTTCCGTCACGCCGCCGGCATCACCTGCCACTGACGGATGATCGCCGACTACCTCCGGCGCGGCGTCGCCGCGGGGGGCGTCGCCGGAATCGCCTACGGGCTGTACATGGCGCTCGTCGGCAACCCCCTCAGCGCCTACGTCGAGCACGCGGCCCACGGCCACACTCACGGCGGCGGCGGACTCGTCTCGGAGACGACGACGGCCCTCGTCAGCGCCGGCAGCGGGCTGTTGTGGGCGGTCCTGCTCGGCGGCGTCTTCGCCGTCGCGCTGTATCTCCTCGAACCGGCGCTGCCGGGATCGGCGGGCGTCCGCTCGTACGTCCTCGCCGGGGCCGGCTTCCTGACGGTCTCCGGCGTCCCGTGGTTGGCGCTGCCGCCCGCGGCCCCGGGCGCGGTCCACCAGTACCCGATCGGCGTCAGGATGCAGGCCTACGTCGGATTGATGCTCCTCGGCGCGATCACGGCCGCGGCGGCCGTCCTCGCGTACCAGCGCGGCGCCCGACGCCACGTCGGTCTCGGCGTCGTCGTCGGCGCGGTGCCGATCGTCGCCGTCGCCGCGGCCCTCACCGTCGCCGCGCCGACGGTGACGACGTACCCCGACCACCCCGCCGACCTCGTCGCCGCCTATCAGGGGCTGGCGGTCCTGACGCAGGCCGGGATCTGGTTCCTCGTCGCCGGGGCGTTCAACGCGCTCCGCCGCCGGCGATCGGAGCGCGGCCAGGGGGAGTCGACGCCCGCGAGCGACGACGCGTTGGTGGGGTGAGATAGAGATGAGACGGACCATCCGGGGAGCCAACCCGTGAAACGACGAACGGAGAAACAGACCACCCGACTGGCCGCCCACGTCTTCGTCTGCGTGAACGACCGCGACTCCGAGTACGCCTGCTGTGCCGACGCCGGCGGCGAGGCGACCGCCGCCGCGGTCAAGGAGTGGCTGCGGGATCGAGACGCCTTCTGGTCGCCGGTCGGCGTCTCGACGACGGACTGTCTCGGCCTCTGCAGCGAGGCCGGCACCGCGATCACGATCCAGCCCCGCGACGAGTGGTTCGCCGAGGTCCGCCCCGACGACGTCGACGACCTCATGAGCGAGGCGTTCGGCCCCGACGCCGACCGCGTCTGACGGCGAGCGCCTCGGCCGTGGGCCGGGACGACGGACCGGCATTTCGCCGGTTCCGAACGACGCTTTCGCCCCGGCGTCGAACAGCGGGCATGGATCTCGATCGGTTCGCGCCCGACGCGCCCGACGACGACGCCCCCGGCGAGGGGCGCGCCTGTGTCGTCGCGACGCAACCGGCGACGTTCGAGCGGTGTCGCGACGGATTCTACCCCGCGCCGCGGTCCTACGACCGGACGCGGGCCGACTTCGACTACCTCGCCTTCTATCGAACCGCGCCGGTCTCCGCGATCACCCACTACGCGCGGGTACGGGACCGAACCGAACAGGTCCGTGGCGATCCGGGGCCGATGGCCGCGGACGACTGGGAGGCGCTCATCGACCCGTTCTCCGAGGAGCGAGTCGTCGTCGTGTTCGAGTTCGACCCGCTCGTGCCCCTCGACGCGCCCGTCGCCAACGACGGCCACGGCGTCCGGGGGGCGTGGTACTGCACGATCGAGGACCTCCGTCGCTCCGGAACGCTCTCGGCGCTCTCCGAGCGCGCGGAGACGCCGTGACGGGCGCGCGCCGCGGGCCACCCGTTTCCGACCCCACCCCATCCCGCGATTTCGACGAGCCGATCCGGACGGTCGCCGACGCGCTCGAACCGACCGCGGCGGTCACGGATCGGCCGGATTCCGTCCACAACCGCAAAAGCGTCGCGTGAACCGATACCGGGGACTCACCCGAAGTACGCCGACAGGCGTTCGGCGGCCTCGGCCGCCCGCGGCGTCACCAGAGCGAAGCGGAACCACGACGCCCGCGAGTCGCCGAAGGCGTCCCCCGGCATCCCGGCGACGCCGGCCTCGTCGATCAGCCGCTCGGCGTTCCCGAGGGTTCCCGGGTAGCCGTCGAAGCGCGCCATCACGTAGAATCCCCCCTGCGGGCGGGTGTACGCCGCCCCCGCGTCGTCGAGGGCGTCACAGAACGTCCCGATCCGGTCGTCGAGGCGGTCGCGGTTGCGCTCGTAGTACGACTCCGGCGTCGCCTCTATGGCGTCGAGCACGGCGCGCTGGGCCGGCCGCGACCCGGCGACGTTGACGAGCATGTGCCGGGTTCGAACCGCGTCGACGAGTCGCTCGGGGAAGATCCCGTAGCCGACCCGAAACCCCGTGATCGCCATCGACTTCGAGACGGCGTTCGTGACGACGACGTTCCCCGAGTCGGCGGCGAGGGCGCTCCCGAACGCCCCTTCGTCGTAGACGAAGCGCTCGTACACCTCGTCGGATATCAACAGCGCGTCGTGCTCGTCGGCGACGGCGGCGAGGTCGCGCTTCGACGCCTCGCCGTAGACGGCCCCCGTCGGGTTGTTCGGCGAGTTGACGACGATCGCGGCGGTGTCCTCGCCCGCGGCCTGCCGGACCGCCGCGGGATCGAGCGTCCCGTCGGGTTCGACCGGGACGAAACGCGGGGTGCCGCCGAGCATCCGGGTCCGCTTGTGGTAGTACGGGTACACCGGGTCGGCCATGACGACCTCCCCGCCCGACCCGCCTTCGAGCGCGGTCGCCATCGCCAGGTAGTTGGCCTCGCCCGTGCCGTTGGTGACGACGACGCGCTCGGCGTCGACGCCGTGGCGCTCGGCGATCGCCGCCCGGAGGTCGACGAGCCCCTCGCTCGGCGGGTACTGGAACGTCTCGACCGACCCCTCGGCGTACCGCTGTAGCCCGCTCCGGATCGCCTCGGGCGGCTCCCAGTCGGGGTTGCCCGAGACCATGTCGACGACGTCGCGGTCGGCGTCGGCCGCGTACTCCATCAGGTGGAAGAAGGGCGGCCGCTCGTAGTCGTCCATGTGCCGGGTTCGGCGGGGTCCCACGTCGGTCTGTCGTTTTTCGTGCGCCACTCAGAACGTGTACGCGAGCATGACCTCGTCGACGTAGCGGTCGCCGATCGTGTAGTGGTCCTTCCTGATGCCCTCCGTCTCCCAGCCCCGGTTCTCCAGGAAGTCGAGCGCCTCGTCGTTCGTCGTCGGAACGCTGTTGTACACCTTCCGGTAGCCGTTGGCCTCGGCCCACTCCAGGGCGCGGTCGACGAGTCGGCTGCCGATGCCGCGCCCCTGGAACGTCTCCTGGACGCCGACCGTCAACTGGGCCGTGCTCTTGAGTTTGTCCAGTTGCGGCAGATCGAGGTGCGCCCACCCGACGACGTCGCCCTCGACCGTCGCGACGAGGAAGACGCGCGACTCGGCGGTGTTGTGGCGGTTGACCGCGTCCTCGTACAGCAGTTGCTCGGCGATCGATTCGGCGACGATGTAGGTGTCTTCCGCGGTCACGTCCCGGATCGTGTCGATCAGCCCCTCGAAGTCGGACTGTCTCGCCGGGCGGACGACGTACTCGAGACCGTCGTTCGAGTACGCCTCGACGGAGCCGACATCCAAGGCGATCCGCAGCGTCCCGCCGTCGTCCTCGAGGTACCCGCGCTCTTTCAGCCCCTCGAGCGCGTCCTGGAACGTCTCGGGTGACAGCGAGGTCACCGTCCGCACCCGGTGGCGGGCTGCCGTCCCGTGGCGCTCGACGTAGCGGTAGATCTCCTCGCCGGCCTCGGTCTCGAAGGTGGGCCGCTCGGACGTCTCCATGCTGACACCCACGCCCAGGGGTCCCTTATAGGTTGTCGAACGTTGACATGGCTCTCGATCATACGATCGGCTATCCTGTTTTAAATATAGTAGCGATCGGAAGACACTGCACACTCGATCGCACGACGGCAGTGCGATCGATCTGTAATCACTCGCGATGGTTACTATATGGCGGGAGGTAGGATGGAAGCGCGGGGCGCGCGGGTACGCCGATTCGGCAGAGACTACTTATACGTGGCGGCGCTCACGAGTACTTATAAATGGTACCTCGGAGTCCGCGGTCATATATAAACGACCGGGCAGCCGGAAACCCCACTTTATAAACACCGTGCCGCTATCGGCCGTCGGCGCCCCGTCTCAGTCGTCGGCCGTGGCCCGATCGCTTCCGGTCCCGTTCGACAGCGGCGTCCGCTCTACGACCGTCCCGTCGTAGGTCGGGTACTGCTCGACGATCTCGCCCTTCTGTACGTCGCCGTCCTCGACCATCTCCTCTAGGAGCCACCACGCCAACTCGACGTGGTCGGATTTCACGGCGTAGAACTCCTCGGGGACGCCGAGTTCGCGGAGTCGGGCCTCGCTCGCCCACGCCTTCCCGTAGACGAGGGTGCCGTCGTCGGTGATCTCGTCGAACGCCCGTCCCACGGTCTCGGCCATCCGCTTGAGCCGCGAGCGGTGCTGGGCGGCGTCCTTGAAGACGCTGGTACAGAAGTACACCTTCTCGTGGTCGCCCATCTCCTCGAGGATGTCGTGGGAGCCCTCGACGGCGCTCATGTGGTCTTCTTTCAGTTCGAAGCCCGCCTCCTGCATCCGGCGGTAGTTGCCGTCGGACATCTCGAACTCGTTGATGTTGCAGAACTCGGCCGCGCCCTCGTCGAGGAACTCCAGGAACTCGGGTTCGGCGCGGATGCCGGGGATCTCGAAGGCCGGGGTGAGCCCCTCCTCGCGGGCGACGTGGAGGATCTCCTCCCACTCGGTGCCGTGCAACTCGCCCCACTGCTCCAGCGGCGGGTGAAACCGGATCTCGTCGAGGCCGGCCTCCGAGAGGCGCCGCATATTTTCGCGGCCGCCCGTGATCCCGGTGTAGAGGTGGGTGTGGTGATCCTTGCCGAACTCCTCCTTCAGGAGCCGCAGGTACCGGCAGGTCCGCTCCATCGCCTCCTGGGGCTCGCCGCCGGTGATCGAGGTGCCGAGGGCGTCCATCCGCTTGGCCGCCTCGATGACGTCCGCGTCGCTCTCGACGGGCCGCTCGTTGGCGTACACCTGCGTGACGTTCTTTCGGTTCTCGCCGAGCGGGCAGTAAAAACAGTCGCGCTGGTCGCAGTAGCCGTAGACGAAAAGCACCATCTTCCCCCCTTTGGCGCACTGCTCGCAGCCCTTCGAGATCATTCGTTGTCAACGTTTGACCGCCGAGGCTCAAAAGTCGTGCGTTCCGCCGATCCCCGTGTCGGGCCGACGACCGGGGGCTACGCCGGCGTCCCTCAGAGTTCCTCGAAGAACGCCTCGACGAACTCGCCGGTGTCCTCGACGATCGACGCCCAGGCGTCGTTGTCGGGTGCGATCCCGACGAGGCGGGCGATCTTCATGATCGAGACGTGATACACCCGCTGGAGGCCGGGTTCCTCCTGCCAGATCACGAAGTTGCAGGGAAACAGCGCGCCCTGCTTGAGCGTCTCGTCGAGCGCCCGGTCGGCCACCGCGGGGTTGCACGCGCCGAGCACGTAGTAGGGGTCGCGGTCGGCGGCGACCTTCTCGTTGAGCAACTCCGAGGGCGAAAACTCCACGGGGACGCCGAACCCGGCCGCCTCGGCCGTCTCGCGGACGTGTTCGACCGCCGCCTCGTGGTCCATCTCCAGGGTGGCCTCCTTCTCACCGATGTCGTCGGGGTCGATCTCCGCCGGGTCGAACGCGAGTGTCATACCCGACAGTGGTTCCCGGAGCGCAAAACGATTGGGGCCCCGGGGCGTTCCGGCCGGACATCCGACCGGTCGTCGCGGTCGAGCGGGCCGCGCACAGCCGCTGTCCCGACGTCGCGGTCGGCGTCGAGACCGACCGGGGTGGCGTCCGTTATACGTTGTCGGGCGTCTCGGCGTCGTCCTCGACGGCGCGTTTCATCGACTCGCGGCGCGACTTCGCGTCGCGGCCGGTACACTCCAACAGGAAGTCGTTCTTCGCGTCGTTGGCGTCGCCCGCCGCGTCGACGTCGCCGGTCTCCATCAGCGACTCGAGGTCGCGCTCCTCGAAGTGGACGGCGAGTTTGTCCTTCTTGCCGGAGTACGCTACCGCGCCCGCGACGATCCGGGTGAACACCGGATTGTCGGGGTCGCCGACGACGTACAGGTCGCTGCCCTTGAACTCCTCGGTGTCGGTGATCGGCCCGAAGTACTCCTCGACGGTCGCCTCCAGGTCGGGGACGCGCTCCTCCAGATACTCCCCGCGTCGCATCTTGTACTCTTCCATACCCAGGGTATCGGAATGCGACGGTTTACTGGTTTCGTTCGGCCTCCAGCCACGCGCCACAGTCCGGGCAGGGATCGCCGGCCCGATACCCCGAGTCGGCTTCGACCCGGAACGAACAGTCGGGACAGACGATCGCCCCCTCCGGCACCGTGATCCCCGAGAGCGATTCCCCGTCGGGGGGCGGCGTCTCCCCCGGACCCTCGGCGTCGACGCTGTCGTCGGTGTCGGCGTCGGCGCCCGTATCCCCGGCGCCCCCGGGCCACTCGCCGGGCTTTCGGTCGGCCGGGGCCGCGTCCTCGCCGTCGCCGTCGTCGGTCAGGATCTCGGCGTCCTCCGCGGCCGGGTCCGGGGGGCCCTCGGAGCCGGTGTTCCCGCCCACGTCCGCGTTCGGATCGAGCGCCGTCGACGACTCCGTCGGTCCCTCGGTCCCGAACTCGTCCGACGCCGCGGTCCCGGGGGGCGTCGCATCGATTCCTCCCTCGTCCGGATCCGCGTCCCCGTCCGCCGGATCGACGCCGCTGCGTTCGACCGCGCTGGCGACCCCGCTGCCGGCGTCCGACCCGTTCGAGTCCGCGTCCGCCTCCCGCTCCGTTCGCTCCGACTCGGGTCCCGCCCCGGCCTCGAGGCCGACGTCCGAGGCGTCGACGACGGCTGCGACCTCCGTGCTCTCGGAGACGACCCGTTCCGTACCGCAGCGGCGACAGCGCTCGATCTCCCGTTCGGTGGTGACCACCTCGCTGCCCTGTTCTTCGCGCTCGCGCTCTACCCCGGCGTCCTCGAACGCGTGGCCGAGGAGCGAACATTGGAGTCCCATTACTGACACGTGGCCGTGACGAAGGTATAAAACTTGAGTCCCGGCCGCACGGCTTCGAGCCCCTAGAGGTCCTCGTAGCCCATCCCCATCGACTCCAGGAACGACCCGACGAGGCCGTGAGCGACCAGCCCGGCACCGACGGCGACGGCGGCCGCGCCGACGGCGATCCGGCGGTTCTGTCGTCCGACGACGACGAGGCCGAGACAGGCGAGCGCGGCCCCGGCGAGACCGGTGTCACCGAGCGTTTCCCGCAGTTCGTCCGTGTCCATACCCGCGCTTCCGGCGGCGGGACGTAAAACCGGACGGTTCGAGTCGGGGACCGACCGGCGAGCGGGAGCCTTTTGATCCGCGGCCACCCACCGGGAGACATGACCGGCCCGGAGATCCCGGAATCGCACCCCAGATACGAGTCGCTTCTGACGCGACACCGCATCGAGGCGGGTGTCGACCGCGGTCTCACGTCCCGACAGGGTCTCATCGCCCAGGGTCGCGGCGAGGCGTTCGACTACCTGCTCGGCGAGGAGACGATCCCGAGCGCCGACGACGCCGAACGCGCCGCGGCCGCGCACCTGCTCCGTGCCGACCACGCCGTCCTCTCGGTCAACGGCAACGTCGCCGCGCTCGCCCCCGAGGAAACCGTCGCGCTGGCGGCGGCGACCGGGGCCGACATCGAGGTCAACCTGTTTAACCGGACCGACGAGCGGATCGAACGGATCGTCGCCCACCTCGAGGAACACGGCGCCGAGGGGGTCAAAGGGACGACGGCCGACGGCCGCATCCCCGGCCTCGACCACGAGCGCGCGAAAGTCGACGCCGACGGGATCGGATCGGCCGACGTCGTGTTGGTGCCCCTGGAGGACGGCGACCGCGCCGAGGCGCTCGCCGCGATGGGGAAGACGGAACTCGTCGTCGACCTCAACCCGATGTCCCGCTCGGCGCGTTCGGCGGCGGTCCCGATAATCGACAACCTGATCCGGGCGGTGCCGAACGTGACCGACCACGCGAGGGAACTGGCCGACGCCGACGAGGCGACGCTCTCGTCGATCGTCGAGTCGTTCGACCGCGAGGCGGCTCTCGCGGCCGCCGAGGAACGGATCAGGAATCCGTAGGCTCGGTCCCCTCGGCGACGCCCCGTCTTGCGGTCGTCTGACATAGTGTTTTGTGGGTCGGGAAAGTACGTCCGGTATGGCTAGCCTCACGGAGGTCTACAGGGGAGGCGGCGGGGCCGGCCTCCGGCGGCTGTACGCCGGTGTCGTGCTCTTCGGGGTCGGAGCGGTGCTCGTCACCGCCGGCCTCGTCGTCGCCTCGACCGACCTGGGCGCGTATCTCGGGCTCGACCAGTTCGGCGCGCGCGAGTTGGCCGGCGTGCTGGGCGGTCTCGGGCTTCCGGCGGTCCTCTTCGGGACGATGGTCGCGCTCCCGCGGGCGTCGCGGCGACTACAGGCCACCGCCGCCGTCGGGGCGCTCGTCTGTCTCGCCGGCGTCGGGCTGTTCACCCGCTGGTACCCGGTCGATTGGGTCGGCGGCTCCGGCGACACGACGATGACACTCGTCGTCTCGGCGACGTACTTCGTCGGCGCGATCGTCACGAGTTGGTGTCTGTTCACCGCCGTCGCCAACTTCAAGGCGCGCAACGATCCCGGCGGGACGGTGTCGCTGGAGATCACGAAGGAGGGGGAAACGCGGGTCGTCGAGGTCTCGAACGACGAACTCCGGGGGAAACTCGGCGGGATCGGAACGCTGGGCGCGACGCCCGACGGCGACGCCGAAACCCAGACGAACCGCCCGACCCCGAACGGGGGGTCGACCGCGTCCCGACCCAGCACCGGTACCGAACGCGGATCGGGCGTCGCGGCGGCGAACTCGACCGACGGCGGCGTCGACAGCGAGTCCTCGATCCGCGAGCCCGGATTTTCCGACGACGCCGAACTCCTCGACGACGAGGGCGGGTCGGCCGAACCGATCAGCGATCGGTACTGCGGCAACTGCGCGTACTTCCGGTACGTCCGAACCGACGAGGGGTTGGTGCCGTACTGCGGGCTCCACAGCGAGACGATGGCGGACATGGACGCCTGCGAGGAGTGGTCGCCGAACACCAACTGAGCCGGCCTTCGAGAACGGCTATGCCTCGAGGATCGATTTCATCCGTTCGTAGTGGCTGCCCCGCCAGAACAGCTGTTCGCACGAGCGGCAGCGCCAGCAGTCGGTCCCGTCCGGATCGGGGGCGTACTCGGGCGTGTCGGCCCCCGCCGGAACCGGCTCCAGCGAGCCGTTGCACCGCCCGCAGTAGGAGGGCTCGTCGTCGGGGACGAGTTCGATCCCGGCCGCCCGGAGCTCGCCGAGTTGGGCCTCGAGGTCCCGCTCGGCCAGCAACACCGATCCCTCGACTCGGCCGGCCAACTCGACGTCGCGGGTGAGCAGCCGCCGGCTCTCCGCCCCGGCGAGGGCCGCGATGCGGTCGTCCGCCTCCACCCCTCGATCGAGCGCGTAGGCGGTGTCGTACCCACAGACCCGGAGGTAGGCGGCGAGCGTGCCGAGCATGACGTCGAGCAACAGCCGGTCGGTCCCCGGACGGATCGCCTCTGCCTCCGGAGCGGCGGGGCCCCTCCCCGTCATCCGAGGAACTCGCGGACGCCGGCCGCGTCCCGGCAATTCAACACGTCCGCCGGTTCCACCCACCCCCGACGGGCGGTGTGGACGCCGAAGCGGACGTTCGCGTACGCGCCCGTCCCGTGGGCGTCGGTGTCGACGGCGATCGTCGCGCCGGCCTCGACGGCGGCCTTGACGTAACTCGAGCGCAGGTCGAGCCGCCTCGGGTCGGCGTTGATCTCGAGGGCGGTCCCGGCGTCGGCGGCCGCCGCCGCGAGGCGTTCGATGTCGACGTCGTGGCCGGGCCGTTGGTTCAACAGCCGGCCCGTCGGGTGGCCGAGAACGTCGACCTCGGGGTGTTCGACCGCGGCCACGAGCCGGTCGGTGCCGTCGCCGTCCAGCCCGCTGTGCGGCGAGGCGACCACGCACTCGAGCGTCTCGAGGACGTCCTCGCCGACGCTGATCGAGCCCTCCGACCCGATGTTCGCCTCGACGCCCGCGAGGACGTCGATGTCCACCTCGTCGTCGACCGCCCGGATCGCGTCGGCGTGCTCGAGCAACTCGTCGTCGTCCAGCCCGACGCCGCCGACCATCCCCGGCCCGGTCGCGTGATCCGCGATCGCGAGGTACTCGTGGCCGAACTCGGCGGCCGCCGCGGCCATCTCTTCGACCGTCGCGGTCCCGTCGGAGGCGGTCGTGTGGAGGTGGAGATCGCCGCGCACGTCGGCCGTCTCGATCAGCTCCGGGAGCGCGCCGTCGGCGGCGGCCCGGATCTCGCCGCGGTCCTCGCGCAGTTCCGGCGGGACGAACTCGAGCCCGACGGCGTCGTAGACGCCGGCCTCGGTCCCGCCCGCGACCCGCTCGCCGACGCGCTGGCCCGCGTCCGGATCGTCGACCCCGGAGACGTCGAAGACGCCGTACTCGTTGAGCTTCAGCCCCCGTTCGATCGCGCGGTTCCTGAGCGCGACGTTGTGGGCCTTACTGCCCGTGAAGTACTGCAGCGCCGCGCCGAACTCCCCCGGAACGACGACCCGGAGGTCGACGCGTTCGCCGTCGGCGCGGATCGAGGCCTTGTTGGCCCCGGCCTCGATCACCGAGTCCGCACCGTCCCAGTCGGCGAACGCCTCGACGACGGCTTCGCCGTCCTCGCTCGCCGCCAGGACGTCGACGTCGCCGATCGTCGGCCGCCACCGCCGGATCGACCCGGCCGTCTCGACGGCGGCGACGGCGTCGAGCCCCCCGACGAACTCGACGAGACGGTCGGCGACGGGGCGGGCGTCGCCGAGCAGGCTCCGGGCTCTGGCCTCCCTGGCGAAGGGGATCCGTTCGAGGATGTTCGCCTCGGTCGTCTCGCCGAACCCCTTCACCGACTGGATCTCGCCGGCCTCGGCGGCCGCCTCGAGGTCCTCGAGCGTCTCGATCCCGAGCGCCTCGTACAGCGAGCCGACGGTCTTGGGGCCGACGCCCTCGACGGCGGTGAGCGCGTCCATCTCGACTGGCATCCCCTCCCGGAGCTCCTCGAGTTCCGCGATCGCCCCCGTCTCGAGGTACTCGGCCGTCTTCGCGGCGATCGCCTCGCCGACGTCGTCGATCTCGGAGATGGCGTCCTCGCCGCCGGCCTCGTGGAGGCGCTCGACCGCGACGGTGTGGCCCCGGATGCTCTCGGCCGCCCGGCGGTAGACGTTGGGTTTGTACTCGACGTCGCGCGCCTCGAGGTGGTCGGCCAGCTCCTCCAACAGCGAAGCGACGGCGGCGTTCTCGCTCACGCCGCCGACCCCCCGCGTTCGCCCGGCCGCCTCATGGGCCCCGCCCCCGTACCTCCGGGCCGTCGTCGTGGCCGAGGGCCTTCTTCAGGAAGTCCATCCAGCGTTTCGTGTCCGCCGCCTCCTGCCGTTTCGCCTCCGCCTCGACGCTCTCGGGGCCGAGGCTCTCGAGGGCCTCGAGCGCCCGGTCGATCCCGATGATCGCGCGGGCGATGCGCTCGCCGTCCTCGAAGCCGACCGCGCCCTCCTCGATCAGTTCCTTGCGTTCGAGGCGCTCGCGCCGCAGGTTGCGCTTGGCCCGTTCGACGCGGTCGCGCTCGCCCGCGGGGACCGTCTCGCGGCGCTTGATCTCGAAGACGAACTCCCGGAGCTGTACCTCCTCGCCCTGGATCTCGATGCGCTCGGGGATGTCGACCCCGAGCGTCGACCCCTCCCGGCCGATCCGTTCGAGGAGCTGCTTGCGTTCGTACTCCTGCACGCCCGACAGTCGGGTGCGCGGGGACAAATAGTTCCCGTCCGGATCACCACCCGGATGCCGCGTTCGCGCCGGCCGGATCCGGACGACTCAAACCGTACAGGTGTCCTCGTACTCGACGTCGTGGATCGAGTCGATCCCGCCGTCGCCGCAGACCGGGCAGTCGGGGCGCGGTTCGACGGCGATCTCCCTGAAGGTCATGTCGGCGGCGTCGTAGAAGACCATCCGCCCGTCGAGCGTCTCGCCGTACTCCAGGAGGAGTTTGACGGCCTCGGTCGCCTGCATGCAGCCGACGGTGCCGGGGAGGACGCCCAACACGCCCGCGGTCGCGCAGTCGGGGACGGTGCCGGGCTCGGGGGCCTCCGGGAACAGACACCGATAGCAGGGGCCGCCCTCGTTGGCCTCGAACGTCGTCACCTGCCCCTCGAAGCGGAGGATCGCGCCGTGGGCGAAGGGAACGCCCGCGAGCGTGCAGGCGTCGTTGACGAGGTATCGGGTGGCGAAGTTGTCGGAGCCGTCGACGACGACGTCGTACTCCCCCAGCAGGTCCTCGACGTTGTCGGCCTCGACCCGGCACTCGTGGGTCCGGACCGTCACGTCGGGGTTCTGCCGCTCGACGAACTCCCGGGCGGACTCGACCTTCGGGCGGCCGACGTCGGGGTCGCCGTGGACGACCTGCCGCTGGAGGTTCGAGCGCTCGACGACGTCGTCGTCGGCGATTCCGAGGGTGCCGACGCCGGCCGCCGCGAGGTACTGGATGATCGGCGATCCGAGCCCTCCGGCTCCGATACAGAGCACCGACGAGTCGAGCAACCGGGCCTGGCCGGCGGGGCCGACCTCGTCCATGATGATGTGTCTGGAGTAGCGCTCGAGTTGCTCGGCGTCGAGGTCGAGTCCGGTCATGGGTTCCCGTTACGGCGGCCAGTATAAAACCCGTCTGGCGACTCGGGCCGTCGGGAGGGAAGGGAGACAGGAATGCGGGTGCCGCGGCGGAGCGGAACACGGTGGGCGCGGAGCCGACGACCCCCGGCGTCGGTGCCGTCAGGCCTCCGTCGCGTCGTCGCGTCGCATCAAAAGGACCACCGCGAACGGCGAGAGGAACGCGACGACGGCCGAGAGCCCGAACAGCGCGAAGACGTCGTTGTTCCCCTGCATCGCCGGCGGGGCTTCCTCCTCGCTTCCCCCGGAGCCGTCGGACCCGGAGTCGTCGCCGGACCCGCTTTCGCTTCCCTCGGAGCCGTCGCCGCCGGACCCGGAGTCCCCGACGCTCATCTCCCCCACGGAGACGTCCGGGACGCCCTCGCCGGAGCCGACGACGATTGCGCCCTTCATGCCGACGCTCGCGTGCGGGGTACAGACGTACGTGCTGATGCCGTCGCTCTCGAAGGTCAACGGGTAGCGCGTGCCGGCCTCGCCGGCCAGATCGCTCTCGTATCGCGACCCGGACTCCCGTTCGGTGACGTTGTGTACACCGCCCGCGCCGGTCCACTCGAAGACGACGGTCGTCCCCACGTCGACGTGGACCGCCGACGGGGCGAACGCGAGGCCGTTGTCGCCGGCCCCGACCTCGACGACGACTTCGTCCTCGCCGGTCGCGTCGACCGTCCCGTCGTAGTTGTTCGCGTCCTCGAACCAGCCGCCGTAGTCGAACTCCTCCTGTGCGTGGGTCGGTCCGGCCGCGCCCGCCGCCGTCGCGGCCGTCGCCGCACCGACACCGACACGGAAGAGGTCGCGCCGGGTCATCCCGGTCCCGTCGTGAGTTGCCATCCGTGCCGGCCCTTGTCGGTCGGTTTATTTTTACTTTCGGATTACTTTCCCGTCCCAATTAGGCCTCATCGTCGAACTCGAGGGCGACCGAATTCATGCAGTAGCGCTGGCCGGTCGGGTCGGGCCCGTCCTCGAAGACGTGCCCCAGGTGTCCCTCACACCGCGCGCAGACGACCTCCGTCCGGACCATGCCGTGGCTGCGGTCCTCGCGCAACTCGACGGCCCCCTCCTCGGCGTCGTAGAAGGAGGGCCACCCGGAGTTCGAGTCGAACTTCGTCTCCGAGTCGAACAGCTCGGCTCCACAGCCGGCACACCGGTAGACGCCGTCGGCGTCCGTGCCGAGGTGCTCCCCGGAGAACTTCGGCTCGGTCCCCTGCTCGCGGAGGATCCGGTACTCCTCGTCGGTGAGGACCTCGCGCCACTCGGCGTCGGTTCGCGGGATGTCGTGTTCCATACCCCCTCTTTGGCCTCCAGCCGCTTTGCCGTTGCGGGGGTGCCTCGGAACTCCCCACCGGCGCGTGCCGCAAACGCAAAGGGGCCTCCGCCGGTCGGGTCGGGTATGCGCACCGAGGCCGACATCCGCGAGCGGATCGAGAAACTGGAAGCCGAGTACGACGACTACGACCCGCCGTCCTCCGAGTACGAGGACGCGGCCGAGGTGGCCGTCCTCCGGGCGATCGAGGAACTCGAGTGGGTCTTAGAGGAGTACGACGGGTCGGCGGGCTTTACGACCTCCTGATCCCGATCGGTCGTCCTCCCACCGGCGCGCGTCAGTCCCCGTCCCCGGCGCCTCCCTCGTTCCCGGCACCGCCGCGGTCGGCGCGCGCGCCGGAGCCGAAGAGGCGCTCTCTGATCCCGCGGTCGTGTTTCTTCTCCGCCAACAGCACCGAACAGTCGACGTCGTAGAGGACGTCCAACACGAGCGAGCCCCGGACGAGCCGCGAGAGCAGCCCGCGCTCGGTCGCGCCGATGGCGAGCAGGGTCGCGTCCTCGGCGGCGCGGGCGATGTTTGACTCGACGTCGCCGGTCTCGACCAGCAACTCGGCGTCCCCGAGGCCGTGCTCGTCGGCCCACGACTCGAGGAACGACCGGCCCTCGGCCTCGTCCTCGGCGACGTGCAAGAGCGTCACGTCCGAGCCGAACTCCGCCCGAAGCGTCCGGGCGACGGCGGCCGAGAGCTCCGAGTCGGGACCGCCCGCGGTCGGGACGAGCAGCCGCGAGGGGTCGAAGCCGCGGTCCCGGAAGACGAGGAAGTCACACGGCAGCGAGTACGCGAGCTCGTCGATGGCCGACTCCGCCCGCCCCGGCGAGCCGTGGGCGTCCTCGCCCCAGCCCATCACCGTGACGTCCGCGCCGTAGGTGCGGGCGGCGTCGAAGATCTCCTCGAAGGTCCGGTGCGAGAGGACGACGTGGGTCTCGACGTCGACGCCGAACGTCTCGGCGTCGGCCTGGGCGCGCTCGAGGAGGTCGCCGGCGGCGTCGTGGGCGCCGCGGTCGCGGGCGGCCTCCAGGGAGGTCTGGTCGGGGACGTTGGCGATGTTGACGGCGACGACGGTCCCGTCGTGTTGGTTCGCGATGGCGGAGGCGAGCGTGATCAGGTGCTTCTCGGTGGCGGGGTTCGACAGCGGCACCATCACGCGGTAGTCGTCGCCCTCCGGCTGGACCGAGGTCGCCGCCGACACGGCCGCGTCGGGGAGGTCCTCGGATCGGGAGAGGATCCACCCGCCGAGGACGCCCCTGGCCTCGACGCGGGTGCGGGCGTAGAAGACGTACCAAAGCGCCGCGAAGGCGACCAGCCCGCCCGAGAGCACGATCACGCGGGGTTCGATGTAGGCGATGAGCGCGAACGACGAGACCGCGCCGACGATCGGGACGAGGGGGTACAGCGGCACCTCGAAGTCGGGGTCGTACTCCGGCGGCTCGGCCTCGCGCATCACGATCAACGCGAGGTTCAACAGGCCGTAGACGATGAGGTGCAGCACCGACCCAGCCGTCGCGAGCAGTTCCAGGTTGCCGCCGAGCAGGAAGACGATGATGAGCGCGCCGGTGAGCGCGATCGATTTGTACGGCGTGCCGAAGCGCTCGTGGATCTCGTTGAGGCTGGGCGTGACGATCCGCTCTCTCCCCATCGCGAAGTTGATCCGCGACGACGAGAGGATGGAGGCGTTCGCCGAGGACGCCGTCGCGAGCAGGCCGCCGAACAGCAACAACCCCCACCCGAGAATGCCCAAATCGAACCCGAAGAGGCTGTACTGGCCGAACAGCAGTCGGGCGGCGTCGACGACGGCCGTGTCGTTGCCCGCGACGAGGTCGTTCGGCACCGCCGCCAACAGCACGAGCAAGAACAGCCCGTAGACGACCGTCACGAGGACGACCGACCCGATGACCGCGCGCGGGAGGTTCCGGCCGGGATCCTTGATCTCCTCGGCGACCGAGGTGATCTGGACGAAGCCGAGATACGAGACGAAGACGATGGCGGTGACGGGCAGTACCTCGCCGACCGCGCCGGGCGGAGCCAGCGGGCGCAGCGAGGCCAGATCGGCGTTCAGCAGGCCGACGACGGTGAACAGTCCGAGGATGGCCAAGAGCAGGAGGACGATGACGATCTGGAGGCCGCCGGTCTCCTTGGCCCCGGCGTAGTTGACAGCGATGAAAAGCAGGGCACCGACGAGGCCGATCACCTGGGCGGCTTCGAGAAACAGCGGACCGACAGACAGCGCGGGCGCGCCGACGAGGGTGTTGACGTACTCGCCGAGGCCGTACATGTAGAACGCCGAGGCGAAGGCGAGGCCGAGCCAGTTGGCCCACCCGCTTATCGACCCGAACAGCGGCCCGAGCGCGCGGTTGATGTAGAAGTACGCGCCGCCGGATTTCGGCATCGCGGTGCCGAGTTCCGAGGCCGAGAGGGCGGTGAAAAGCGCGATGACGCCGCCGAGGACGAACGTCCCCGCGGCGAGGGGGCCGGCCCGCAGCACCGCCGTCCCCGGGAGGACGAAGATGCCCGCACCGATCATCGTCCCGACGCCGATGGTGAGCGCGGCCAGCGGACCGAGGTCCTTGGCGAGTTCCTCGTCGCTCATGTGATCCCACCCGCGTGCCGGCAGTCGGACGTCCGGATAGTGGGAAGACGACGGCGGAAAAGCATAGGCGTCCGTTCCGGCGCGGCGCGTTTATATATTGCTAAACGCCGCTGGCGGTCGACGGCGGCCCGCACTCGAAGGTTTATAAATACCGCGGCGGTAGGTGCCGACCATGACGACCACCCAGGCCGACGGCGGGGGGCTGCTCGCGCACGTCCTCGTGCCGGTCGCCAACGAGGCGGACGCGCTGGCGACGGCGCGGGCGCTCGAACCCTACGACCCCGGGCGGGTGACGGCCCTCCACGTCGTCGAGAAGGGCGGCGGCACCCCCGACAAGACGCCCGTCGAACAGTCCGAGGAACTCGCCGAGGCGTCCTACGCCGCGGTCCGGACGGTCTTTCCCGAGGCCGACGACCACACCGCCTACGCCCGCGACGTGGTAGGTGCGATCTTCGAGGCCGCCGCCGAGGTCGACGCCAGCGCCGTCGCCTACCGCTCCCGCGGCGGGAACCGCCTCCTCCAGTTCCTCTCGGGGGACCGATCGCTGCGGCTCGTCACCGAGGCGGACCGCCCCGTCGTCGCGTTGCCGGGCGACTCCGACGGGGACTGAGCGGATTCGATCGGGAATCGACGGCGAAGACGGGGACTCGATCGGTCGTCGGGTCGTCCGCGCGGCCCAACGCGACGATTCAAGCCCCTGGAACCCCAAACGGGGGTATGTCCGACGCCAGCCACGACGAGGAACTCGAAACCGCGACGCTCGGGGGCGGCTGCTTTTGGTGCGTCGAGGCCGTCCTGAAGGAACTCGACGGCGTCCGGTCGGTCACCTCCGGCTACGCCGGCGGCCACGTCGAGGACCCGAGCTACGAGGCGGTCTGTCGGGGCGAGACCGGCCACGCCGAGGTAGTCCAGGTCGCGTTCGCCCCCGAGACGATCGCCTTCCGGGACCTGCTGGAGGTGTTCTTTACGATCCACACGCCGACGACGCTGAACCGCGAGGGCCCCGACGTCGGCAGCCAGTACCGATCGGCGGTGTACTACCACGACGACGAGCAACGCCGGGTCGTCGAGGCGGTCATCGAAGACCTCGAACCGCTGCACGACGACGACATCGTCACCGAGGTCGAACCCCTGGAGACGTTCTACCCCGCCGAGGAGTACCACCAGGACTACTTCGAAAAGAACCCCTCTGACACCTACTGTACGGTCAACATCAACCCGAAGCTCTCGAAACTGCGGGAGAAACACGCCGAGTTGCTCGCGTAGGACCTGGCTGTGGCGACCGGGACGGCCGTGTCCCGGCGGCTGCGACGCCGGGGGTAGTTCTTTGTACCGCTGGGGGGATGCCCCGAGTATGTACGATCGGATTCTGCTGCCGACGGACGGAAGCCGGGGGAACAGCCGCGCGGTCGAACAGGCCATCGGGCTGGCCGCCCAGTCCGACGCCCGACTGCACGTCCTCTTCGTCGTCGAGGACCTCCCCTACGCCCCGGAGATGATGGACGGGCAGGTCGAGGCCCGGCTCCGGGAGATCGGCGAGGAGGCCATCTCGGACATCCGACAGCGAGCCGACGACGCCGGCGTCTCGGTCGAGACCGCCCTCGAGGACGGCACGCCCCACCAGTCGATCCTCGAGTACGCCGACGAGGAGGGGATGGACCTGATCGTGATGGGGACCCACGGCCGGAGCGGCCTCGATCGCTACCTCCTCGGGAGCGTCACCGAGCGCGTCGTCCGGGGGGCCGACACGCCCGTATTGACGGTTCGCGTGAACGGCGACGAGGAGGACTAGCGGTAGCCGAACGTCCGGAGTGCGCCCGACCCGGCGGCGACGGCGAGCGCCGCCGCGAGCGCGGCGACGAGGAGGTACCCCGACGACGTTCGGACGCCGTAGACCGCGGCACCGGCCGCGCCGAACGTCGACACCGCGGTCAGCCAGATGAACCCGATGCCGACGAGGGCCGTCCGGACGCTGACGATCCCCTCGCGCGGTTCGTCGTCCGGCGGGGACACGCCCCCTGATTCGCTCGGGCCGTCGGCCGGCGGTCTCTCGGTCACACCGACGAAAGCGCCCCCGAGCGTATAAATCGCCCCCCTCCGGCCCGAGGCGGCCCCGCTCGAACGCCCCGGGAGACGCGCCGTTCCCGGGGCGAACCGCACGTTTCTTACCCGGCTGTCGCGTTCCACTATCCAATGGACGAGACCGTGTTGCTCACCGGGGCCAAGGGATCGGTCGGGACGGCCATCCGCGAGGGGCTCGCCGACGAGTACGAGTGGCGGTACCTGTTTCACAACCCGCCGCCGTTCGACCCCGACCACCCGTACCTCGTCGGCGACGTCACCGACGAGGCCCTCGTCGCGGAGGCCTGCGAGGGCGTCGGCGCGGTGGTCCACCTCGCCGGCGACCCCCGCCGCGACGCCCCGTGGGACTCGGTGCTCGAGAACAACATCCACGGCACGAAACTGCTCTACGACGCCGCGGTCGACGCGGGCGTCGAGACGTTCGTCTTCGCCTCCTCGAACCACGCCGTCGGCCACTTCGAAACGGAGCGCAAACCCGACCTCTACCGGGCCGACGACGACTTCCTGCTCGACGGCACCGAACTGCCCCGCCCCGGCAACCACTACGGGATCTCGAAGGCCGCCGGCGAGACGATCGGCCGGTACTACCACGACGAGTACGGCATCGACGTCTGCAACCTCCGGATCGGCAACCTCACCCGGGATCACCCGCCGGTCGACTACGAGCGCGGGCAGGCGATGTGGCTCTCCTATCGGGACTGTGCGCACCTCCACGACTGCGCGCTGCGGGCCGACTACGACTACGAGATCGTCTACGGCATCTCCGACAACGACCGCAAGTACTACTCGCTGGAGCGCGCGAAGGAGGTATTGGGCTACGAGCCACGGGACAACTCCGCGGAGTGGGACGGCGAGGAGCGGGATTATTAAAAGGGAGTGCCCGGGCCGCCCGGCAGCGGCCGACGGGCCGTCGTTGCTCGCCGGCTCGCAATATAAACGGAACCGGGGTGGTCCCGGTCGCACTCGGCCGACACGGATCCTACGCGGGGTTGAACCCGAGTATCTCCCCGCAGACGCCGCATTTGTACACCTCGGCCGATCCCTCGACGAAGAGAAACTGGTTCAGATCGACTTCGGGGACGTCCGTGACCGTCTCGATGTCGTCGTGGGTGACGTCCTCCTCGCAGGTCTCACAGTAGAACGCGTCCTCTGCCATGCCGGGCGTACACTCCCTGCACATACATAGCTTACTGCGGCGTGTGGGGCGTCCCCACGACCGCCGAGGGGCGATCCCGCCGGGCGGCCGCGAGGGCCGCCTCGCGGGCAGCCGATCGGCTCGCGTGGGGTCGGCTGTCTCACCCCCGAAGCGCCTCGACCGGCGGATCGTTGGCCGCCTTCCAGGCCGGGTACAGCCCGCTCACGACGCTCGCGAAGACGGCGAAGCCGAAGCCGTACAGCAGGTACCGCGAACTCTCCCAGCCGAAGACGAGCGTTGCGTCCCCGGCGAGGACCTCGAATAACACGAGGCCGGCCCCGAGCGAGAGGATCACGCCGACGACCCCGCCGATGATCCCGAGGAACGCGGCCTCCGCGAGGATCATCCGGAGCACCTCGCCGCGACGGATCCCCACCGCCCGCAGGACGCCGATCTCGCCGCGGCGCTCGATCGTGCTCATCAGCATGATGTTGAGGATCGCGACGCTCGCGACGACGAGCGAGATCAGCCCGATCCCGAGCAGCGCGAGGTTGAGCGTCCCCAAAAAGGAGTTGATGTCCTCCTGGACGCTCGCGAAGCTCTGGACGCTCAGTATCTCCTCGTCCTCGTCGTTGAACTCCGCTTCGAGGGTATCGGCGATAGCCGTCGCCGCGTCGCCGTCCGCGGCGACGATCGTCACCGTGTCGTAGTACTCCTGCTCGGAGAGCGCCGACAGCGGGAGGACGAGTTCGTCCCCCCCGGGACCGAACCCGTCGTCGGACTCGATGAACCCCCGGAGCCGATACAGCGTCCCGTCGTACTCGACGGGGTCGCCGAGTTCCAGCCCCAGCTCCGCGGCCGTGTCGGCGCTCAACAGCGCGCCGGACCGGAGCCGTTCGGGGGCCTCCCCGGCCGACGTCTCGTAGAGCGCGTCGGCCTGGCTCACCCCGGTGACGGAGACGCGGGCGCGCTCGCCGCTCCGCGTGGTGAGCGTCGTCGCGTTGGACTTCTGCGGGACGACGTCGGCGTCGACGACGACGCTCCGGATGTCATCCACCTGGGCGTCGGTGACGCCGTCCTGGTCGCTGTCGGCCCCCGACGACACGATCACGTCGCTCGTCAGGCTGCCCAGGTCCGTGTTCGCCTGCTGTTGGATCGCCGCCCCCGCCATGCCGAGCGAGACGATGGCGACGACGCCGATGACGATGCCGAGCGTCGCCAGCCCCGTCCGGACGCGGTTGCGGCCGAGGTTCTGCCAGGCGATCTCGACGCTCGGGAATCGCCGCAGCGGCCGGAAGCTCACGGGCGAGGCCCCCCGCGGCTCACGACTGGATCCTCCCGTCGACCAACTCGACGACCCGGTCGGTGTACTCGAGCAGCTGTTCGTCGTGCGTGACGGCGACGATCGCGACGTCCTCCTCCTCCTTCAGCCGGGTGAGCTCCTCGAGGATGGTCCGGCTCGTGTCCTGATCGAGGTTGCCCGTCGGCTCGTCGGCCAACACCACGTCGGGTTCGTTGATCAGCGAGCGCGCGATGGCGACGCGCTGTTTCTGCCCGCCGGAGAGCTCCTCCGGCGTGTGATCGAGCCGGTCGCCGAGCCCCACCCGTTCCAGCAGTTCGATCGCCCGATCGCGCCGGTCGACGGAGGTGTCCCACCGCGAGGGCAACTCGACGTTCTCGACGGCGGTGAGCATCGGCAACAGGTGAAACGCCTGGAAGACGAAGCCGAGCTTCGAGCGCCGCTCCTCGGTGAGTTCGTCCCCCGTGAAGTCGGTCACGTCCGTCCCGTCGAGGGAGACGCTGCCCTCGGTCGGCGTATCGAGCAGGCCGATCAGGTTGAGCATCGTGCTCTTTCCAGATCCGGAGGGGCCGATGATCGTCACCATCTCGCCGTGGCGGGCGTGGAAGTCGACGCCCTTCAGCGCCTCGACGACGTTCCGCCCGCTCCGATACCGCTTGACGACGCCGTCGAGTTCGATGACGTTCACCGCCTGCGCCATGTGTACACACCTGCACCGAGAACCACGATCGCGCCGAGGCCGATCGCGATCGCCACGATCGGGAGGCCGCCGGCGTTGCCGCCGCCCCCGCCGCTCTCGGCCGCCGGCGTCACCCCGCCGGTTCCCGCGAGGTCGATCCGTTGGGTCGTCCGCACCCGCTCGTTCTCGGCGATGTAGGATATCTCGACGGGGACTGACGACGCGTTCGGCGGCGTCTCCGCGGTGAGTTCGAACGTCGCGAACTCGCCTCTCTCGACGTCGCCGACGAAGTACCTGCCGGACGGCGACACCGGCCGTACGCCCGCGGTGTCGGGCACCTCGACGAGGACCGATCCGGCGTCGGTACCGCCGACGTTCGAGGCGTCGCCCTCGAGCGTGACGCCCGTGGCGGTTCGCGTGGTCTCGACGCTCGTGAGCAGCATCTCGCCGAGCACCGCCTCGCGCTCCCGCAGGTCGATCGTGTGGGTCGCGGCGTGGGAGCGGTCGTTCGCCCTGAACGCGGCCTCGAACGTGACGCGTTCGTTCGAGACGTTCCGCGTGTCGAAGACGGCCGTCCGGTTCGTCTCGGGCTCCAGATCGAAGACGTACGCCCGGTCGATCACCGTGTCGTTCGCGCTGGCGGTTATCCGAACGTCGGTGAACTCCACGTTGCCGGCGTTCGTCACGTCCAGTCGGGTCGTCCCGTACTGCCCGTCGTCGGCGTCGACGTTGGCGTCCAGTTGGGCGCGCACCCGCGGCTCCTCGACGTCGAGTATCAGCGGGCTCTCGTAGGTCTTGATCGTGCCGTCCTCGCCCTTCACGACGACGTTCACGGTGAGGTCCTTCTCGCCCGCCGTCTCGAACGTCGCCGACATCGGGACCGTGACCGAGCCGCCGGGGTCGAGCGCGCCGACCTCCTCGACCCGGACGAACGTCTCCGCCCCCGGCGCCGTCCGGAGGTAGACGTCGGTGACGTCCAGGCTCCCGTCGCTGCTCTCGAGGTTCGCGATCGTGGTCTCGACGATCACGCTGTCGCCCGTCACGGGATCGTCGGTGGTCACGTTCACGTCGGTTATCTGTCCGTTGGCCTGCGCGGCGGACGTGGAGACCGCCACGGCGCCGAGGCCGGCGAACGCGAGGGCACACACCGCGAGAAAAACCGCCACCCGCCGCGCGTTCGTGCGCCCCGTCGTACCCGTCGAGTCGTCGTTCGGACCCCGATCCGGAGGCCCGTCGCCGATCGTGTCGAGACCGTACATCGGTTACTGGCTGTATATAAACGCCCGTCGAGTTAAACAGTTGTCATCGGTAGGTCAGACGTCGGGCGCACGTCCGGACGGCACGCAGCGGTTCGGCTTCGCGTCGAACCCGAAGACTCGTGTCGGGCGCTCGGATCCCGCTCGGTCGCTCGGACGCCCCCGGACCGGTTATCCGACTTCGGCTCACTCGAAGAGCCCCTCGACGTCGGCCGCCCGCGACCGCCGTCGCCCGACGTGCTCGCGCAATCGCTGTCGGACGATCGGCGCCGGATCGCGCACGTAATCCAGGGTGAGCGTCACGAACGGGCTGGACTCGTCGCCCGCATCGAGGTCGGATTCGGCGTAGCCGACGGCCGCCCGGAGCAGGTCGTCGTCGCCCGTCTCCGCGACCGCTTCCGCCGCCGCCACGACGCCCGCCGGGGCGAGGTCGTAGACGCCGACCGCCTCGCCGTCGAGGCGGACCTCGGGCGGTGACTCGCGGGTGCCGAGGTCCGGATCGGCGGCGAGTCGCCCGAGCCACTCGACGAGCGCCTCGGCGTCGACGCGTCCGTGGGTCGCCGTACCGGGGTCCCCGACGGCATCCACGTACCCGACCGCGCTTTCGGCGAGGCCGGCCGCACCGGCCTCGTTGCCGGTCCGCGATTTATATACGGCGGCGCACGCCTGTATCAGTCCTTTTAAATAGTCGTCGCGATCGCCGGCCGGCGCCTCGAGCCACAGCTCCTCGAGCGGCTCGTGGGCCGCGAGGTGGCGGCCGACGTTGTAGAGGGCGACCCCGACCCGCAGCCGATCCATGTTCGCCCGTTTCGACCGCGTATATAAATGGTCGTCGCCGCGGAGGTAGTGTTC
>Ga0209946_1000044_pt1 | contig 47250 bp, 42 predicted proteins | sample SalPon2_A_H2O_MG_FD_185704 | JGI IMG/M metagenome (GOLD analysis project Ga0209946, IMG submission 185704) | Salt pond water microbial communities from South San Francisco under conditions of wetland restoration - Salt Pond MetaG R2_A_H2O_MG... | ecosystem: Environmental > Aquatic > Non-marine... | reverse complement strand
AGCAACAGATCTGGCTCACGCCGATCTAAACCCAGCTCACGATCCGTTTTAATAGGTGAACACCCTCACCCTTGGCTGCGGTTGCACAGCCAGGATACGGAGAGCCGACATCGAAGTAACAAGCCTGCGGGTCGATGTGAACTCGCGCCGCAGACAATCCAGTTATCCCTTGAGTACCTTTTTCGTCAGGCCTAAGCCTCATAACTTGGCTGTAGGCGTTCGCTAAGCCACGCTTTCGCGCCTGGTTCCTCTGCTATCGAAGAACCAGTCAGGCAGGCTTTTGCCTTTGTACTCTACGACCGATTTCTGACCGGTCTGAGCCTACCTTTGGACCCATCTGATTGATTATCAGATGGATACCGCCCCAGTTAAACTGCCCAGCTAACGCTGTCTCCTCGTAAGGGTCAAGCCGCGGGGTTCCAAATGGTTAGTGTCCCATGATCGACTGGGCGACATGCTAGCGCATGCACCTCTGTAATGTCTCCTAACTACACTTCACACTTGGAACCCCGCAGCAACGTCAGACTGCAGTAAAGGTTCAAAGGGTCTTCGCTTCCCACCGGGAGTCACCGGCCTATGCGCCGGTACGGCGGGTTCACCGGGCTACAGCTTGGGACAGTGGAAACCTCGTTACCCTATTAATGCGGGCCAACAATTAATTGGCAAGGGACTACGCTACCTTAAGACGGTCATAGTTACCGCCGCCGTTTACCAGCCCTTCTGCTCCTTGAACGGAGGTTTCAGGTACTGGCACTGGGCAAGAGTCGCCGACTATACGAATCCTTTCGGACTGGCAGTCGGCTATGTTTTTAGTAAACAGTCGAGCTTCCCTAGTCACTGAGACCTATCGTATCAAGACGATAGGCACCCCATATACCGAAGGTACGGGGCTAACTTGCCGAATTCCCTAAGCTGCATTAAACCCGATACGTCTTAGCCTGTAAAGCCAGGGTACCTGTGCTGGTTCTGGGTACGGTCTCTCACTCCTTTTCAAGGGCTCCGAGAATCGTGGTTACCCGGGATTCTTCCCAGGCCCATAACCGATCAGTCGGGGTCGAAGCATTACGCTCGCCCGATTTAACGGTTTGGACTGCGCGAAAGCGCAGCAACCATTATCTAGAAGCGTCGGAGTATGTGAGTAGGTACAGGAATATTAACCTGTTTCCCTATTCACCAGTCTCGATTTACGGACTGGTTTAGGACCGACTAACCCTCTGCTGACGAACATTGCAGAGGAACCCTTACCCTTGCGACGTGGAGAATTCACATCTCCATTTACGATGATACTGCCGGCAGGATCTTCATATCCACGCGGTCCACACGAAGTTAACTCCATGCTTCCGTCCACGCGGATCGCCTTCCTATCCAAAGTATAAAACTTCGGCAAGGTCTCGGCTCCTGACTTAAGCCCCGTCCATTTACGGTGCCACAGTCCTCAACGGGTGAGCTGTTACGCTATCTTTAAAGGGTAGCTGCTTCTAAGCTAACCTCCCCGCTGTCTGAGAACCGCGACATCCTTCAATGACACTTAGTCAGGAATTAGGGGCCTTAACCTTGCTCTGGGTTGTTTCCCTCTCGGAGCGGTAACTTACTCACCGCCCCTCACTCCCGAGGTCTACAGCATTGCACAGTTCAGAGTTTGACTCCGGTCTGGAGGCAAAGCCTCCAGGAGCCAGAATCAGTTGCTTTACCTGTACAAAAACCTCGCTCGAGGCTGGACTTCGGCCCATTTCGAAAGGAACCAGCCATTACTGATCTCGATTGACATTTCACCCCTTGACCCAGGTCACGCGAGCGCTTGTATCGCAGCAACGCTAACGGTCCTCCACGGAGCTTTCGCGCCGCTTCAACCTGCCCAGGCCAGGATCGACCAGTTTCGGATAATATCACGGTGACTTCTCGCACGTTAACACGAGGCCCCTCACGCAAAGCGCTGCGGGCTTCTTGCTTTCGCTGTGACTCCCCACCGAACGGTGGTTAGCCTCGCCACGGTGACATACTCCCTGCCCCGTTTTTCAAAACGGATGACAGGACACTGCTCTAACTGATTCATACTACACCGTCTCCAGTGATTCTTTCACAGTCGTCGACGCTTGAATGCCCTGTCTAGCCTATAACCGGACAGTTTCAGGCTCTTTTCACCCCCTTTCTAGGGGTACTTTTCAGCTTTCCCTCACGGTACTTAGTACGCTATCGGACTCGAGAAGTATTTAGCGTTGGAAGGAAATGCCTCCCATCTTCACACAGGATTTCCAACCCATGCTACTTGTGGCACGTCAACGGACGTCAAAGCGATAAATTACGAGACTATCACTCTCTATGGTGCTGCATTCCAGCAGACTTCAAATACACTTTTCAGTCCAGAAAGACGGCCCAAACCACATCCACCTATCCTCTCGGAAAGGCGTTCAGTTTACGCTGCTCCCTCTTCGCTCGCCGCTACTAGGGGAATCTCGGATTGATTTCTTTTCCTGCGGCTACTAAGATGTTTCAATTCACCGCGTTACCTTCCCTCTCGGGATAAGCCTCCAAAGAGGCCTACGTTAAAACGCATTCAGAAATCTTGGGCTCAAAGGATGCATGCACCTCGCCCAAGCTTATCGCAGCTTGCCACGTCTTTCATCGGCTTCTCGAACCGAGCCATTCACTGACCGGCATCGTCGCAATCCAACTTCAGGTACCAGCTTGATATGCTCCACTCTTGAGCAAAGCTCAAGAAAATCAATACACATCAGGCCAAGTACGAAATTGCGATTTAATGGTCAAACCCTACTTACACCCAGATCCAACGACACAAAACGTCGTACACGTGGCAACGTGTTCTCAGGCGTGCACTACTCACACCCACAGATCCCGTAAAGGATTCAGGTGCTGGGTTCGTGCTAAGGACATCAAAATCGACGCCCCTTCATACGTAAACAGTCTCAAAAAACCGGCCTATCAAGCACGGCAAGACTAATCCTTCGTAACCAAACAAACGGAACCAACCTTTATATACCAGGCGTCCTCTCAAGGCTTTCACCTTGTTGGACTGTCCGCATCCAAAAACAGGGCCTTAAACTTTAAATAGGGAACGCCGTCCTGAAATTCAGGGCCTACTCATCACTTAAAAAAATTCCTGGATAATCCTGAACTATAGATAGTAAAGGGCCCTTAGTTCAGCCTGGCAGAACGTCCCCCTTGCATGAACTGGTTACGCTCTGATTCACACGCAAGGAGGCCTTAAGAAAGGCCTCTCAAAAAAGCGGAATTAGTTCGAAGACAGGGGAAGGCCCAGGGTTCAAATCCCTGAGGGTCCATTTATTTCTCTGTTCGATCGAGGATTAAATTTAGGTTTGGATGAAGGTAGCGGATGTCAAAGCGGAGGAATTACTTTGTTTCAGAGCTGTGTCTTTTGAGGTTTTTGGAGCAGAGATTTGATCCTGGCACTGTATTTTTTGTTTTTTCTGCTATCTGTCGATCAGATTTCTTATATCCGGATTATGTAGGTAATCATCTAGCTCATTGGGAAACGATTCGTTAATATCTAATTTGGCGATTTTATCTCTTTTTTCTGCCATTTTTCATGTCTTACAACTACTCTGACAGGTATTTTTTCCAGTTCTAAAATTAGTGCAATTGACAGCCTGTGTTTGCCGTTTTCATAGATAAATTCTCCATTTCTTCCTATATTTACAGCTATATCTTCTGGTTTGATTTTGGTTCTATCTTTTTCCCGCCAGACTTCCCTGTTTGTAAGGTATCCGGAGTTCTTAATATCGTTATATAGAGAATCAAGGCATTTGCATCTCTTCTTAACATCTTCCTCTGATTTGCATGAGTGCCAGTAATTTCCTTTGGAATTTATTTTCTTTAATATCTCGTTATACATTTCTAGTTCTTCCCAATTTGTGTCTTTATCAAATCTCTTCTCTAGAAACTCGTACCAATCACTTTTATCCTCTCTAAAATCGTACAGCCCTAAGTCCCAATCTCCTCCTAATACATGGCAGTAATGTTCGTTATCAACACCTACTACATGTTTAGAGTTGTGTTTAATTTTTTTTGGGATCTATCCACATAATCTCATATGGATCTAAAGGTGCAGTATGTTTTCGGGCATAAATCAACCATGTACGTGTTTTCAAAGCTTTCTTGTATGTTAAACGGATGAAATAGGATGTTAAAGCACTAGATCGAATTAGGTGCTTTAAAACCTGCTTTCCATAAGTTTGAAATGACAATTTCATTAGTGAAAACTTAGTTATAGAATGATTAATTTTAAGGTATAAATGTTTGATACAAAACGTTAAAGCGTCTAAGAGAGTTCATATAGTCGCCAGATATGAAGAACTGGAAACAAAATCTTCTTAAGTAAATCTATACGTCCTTAATGATGTTGATGTGATTGGATGTCTGAAGAATTAAATTTCAGTGGTAGACAATCAAAACTGATATTATCAGTTGCTGTTCTCTTTGGACTTTTCCTCGTTTCAATTGCAGATAAAGACTTTTTATTTACAGTGTCAACTGTTCTCGGGATAAAAGATTTCCCGCTTCACGGCTTGATAATGTTTGATTTTGGAGATAACTCCTGTGAATATTACACTCTAGATCGATATTTCCCAGGAGGAGCGGATAATTTAATGAGCAAGAATTCAGAAGAATGTGCAGTAATATGGGAAGCTACTTTAGGTATTGAGAAACTTGAGGAAATCAACAGTTCAACAGATGATGCTAAGATAAATGAACTTCTGCTAAATGCTACAAAGGAGTTTGACAGGAACAACTGGAATGAGGTCAATAGACTCGTCGATCGTCTACAGATTGAAAGAGAATACACCGTAAAATAGTATCTCTGGCTTTAATCAGGCCCGAAGTCTCAAAAAATCTGGGAGCGAAATCTCATACAGATGTGGAAAATTTAATGAGTAAAAAAGCGATTGTTACAGGTGTAGCCGGTTTTATAGGATCTCATCTTGCAGAGAAACTTCTAGAACAAGGTTATTCTGTCATAGGCATAGATAACTTCCACTCCTACTACTCAGAGGAAATCAAGAGAGATAATTTGAATGAAGTCTCAAATCGAGCCAAACATGGTGAGGGATGTTTTAGATTCATTGAAGGCTCTATACTGGATTCTACAGGCCTGAAAATGCTTCCTGATGATCCTAAACTTGTTTTTCATCTAGCTGCAGTTGCTGGCACCCGTTCATCTATCCAGAATCCCTCTGAATACATCAAAGTGAATGTTCAGGGCACTTCAAAACTGATTGAGAGTTTTGATTCGGTAGAGAAGTTTGTGTTGACATCATCATCTTCGATATATGGAGAGCTATCTAGAGAAGAGTTGCCTGTAACTGAGAACGCTGATTTATCGCCTGAAACACCTTATGCTCTTTCAAAAATTAATGCAGAACAAGTAGTAGAGCTCTACTCTGACATATATGAGTTTGACTATACTATCCTAAGGCCTTTCACAGTTTACGGCCCACGTCAAAGGCCAGATCAGGCCGTAACGAAATTCCTACATAAAATAATGAGTGGAGAACCTGTCACAATATACGGAGATGGCTCCCAGACCAGAGATTTCACCTATGTTAGTGATGTAGTCGAAGGCATCCTAAAAGCCTCCAAAACAGGTAATGGAACATACAATTTGAGCGGAGGCAAACGTCTTAGCGTTAACCAATTAGTAGATATCATGGAGGAAAAATTCGATAAATCAGTTGAAAAAAAATACATGAAAAAACATCCTGCAGATGTAAGACATACTCATGCTGATATTTCAAAGGCAAGAAACGAAATAAATTACAGTCCTAAAGTAAACCTGGAAAAAGGCATCGAAAAATCAATTGAATGGTTCAAAAACTCTGTTTATTCAGATAAATCCAGCAAAAACATCAGCCGATTCGATTAGTCATGGAATTATCAATTATTTTGCCTGTCTATAATGAAGAGAAAAACCTAAGGCCTCTTTTTGATGAACTGAAAGATATACTGGAAGAAAATTTTACGTCATATGAAGTAATCTTTGTTAACGACGGATCAGAAGATGCAAGCCAGAATATATTGAAGGAGTTAGGAAAGCAACATGAAGAAGTTAAATGGTTGGAATTAAGAAAAAATTTCGGCCAATCTGAAGCCATACAGACAGGAATAAATCACTCCGAAGGCGATTTAGTCGTGACAATGGACTCAGATATGCAAAACGATCCCAGAGACATTCCTCGGCTTGTAAAGAAGCTTGAGAACACTGAATCCGACCTGGTCAATGGCTGGAGGAAACAAAGGCAGGATCCTTTTATGAAAACTGTATTTTCCGGTTTTGCATCTTTCCTAAGAAGAATAATCCTGGGCGCTGAACTACATGACTATGGTTGCACTTTGAAAGTGATGAAAAGAGAAGTAGCTGAAAGCCTTGAATTAAGAGGAGAAATGCATCGCTATATCCCTGCACTAATCAAAATACACGGATTTAAAGTTTCAGAGATAAAAGTCAATCACAGAGAAAGAAACGCAAGCACTACAAAATACGGATTGAAAAGACTTCCAAAAGGATTTATAGATCTGACAAAAGTCTGGTTCTGGAAAGAATTCAAAGGAAGGCCTCTACACATTTTTGGAGGAGTTGGATTAGCTTCAATATTTTTAGGAGGCCTAGTTTTCTCCTTCGCGTTATATCAGAAGATCAATGGTACTTCCCTATCAGATACTGGAGCGACTGTCATATCGGTATTCCTAATATTAATAGGTGTACAGTTATTTCTCTCAGGCATTCTAGCAGAGATGATACAGAAAAATAGATATGCCTCAGAAACAACAAATTACAGGATAAAGAGGATAAAGAAATGAAAGTTCTAATGCTTAACTATGAGTATCCTCCGATCGGAGGCGGAGCAGCTAACGCAAATAGATACGTTCTCAGAGAACTTTCAAAAAAAGGCGTAGAAGTCGATCTAGTGACTTCTTCTACAGCATGTTACAGTGAAGAGAGGCCTTTCGATAATGTCAGGATTTTTCGTGTTGATGTAGATAAGGATGAACTCCATCAGTGGAAGCAAATAGAACTAGTTAAATATACTCTGAGAGGCCTCTATAAATCCCTGTCTCTCAAGAAAAAGAATGATTATGATATTATTCATGCATGGTCCGGGGTTCCCTGTGGTTTTATGGCAAAACTCTTGAGACAAAAATACATAGTCGCTCTTCGGGGCAGTGACGTCCCTGGATATAGTTCCCGGTTCAGCTTGCAATACAGATTTCTTAAGCCACTTATAAAATCAGTATGGAGTTCTTCAGAACAGGCGATCCCTAACTCAAAAGGATTGAAACAGTTGGCGAAAGAGACTGCAGATTTATCTATGCGAGTTGTACCTAACGGCGTTGATATAGATCAATTTTCCCCGGGTACAGCACAAGAAGGAGGCCTGAAAGTATTGACGGTCGCAAGGCTGGTTGAGAGGAAAAGAGTTCAAGATGCTATAAAGGCATTAGAAGGCCTTGAAGCAGAACTGATTGTTGTGGGAGAAGGCCCTGAGAGAGATAGGCTTGAAACACTGGCAGAAAATATCGACGTAAGGGAAAAAGCAGAGTTCAAGGGTTATGTCGATCACTCAGATATTGATGAGATATATGCCTCAGCAGATGTATTTTTACTGCCTTCGATGAATGAAGGTATGAGCAATACAGTTTTAGAGGCTATGGCCTCTGGACTGCCGATAATTGTCACAGATACTGGCGGTACAGAGGAATTAATAGATGGAAACGGGTTTTTAATAGATAAGAAAAGTCCGAAGGATATAACTGATGCTATCGAATCCTATATAGAAAATCAAGATATCATGGAAAGACATAGCAGGGCTTCAAGAAGTATTGCAGAAGAAATGAGTTGGGGGAAAGTTGCTGATAGATATTTAGACATCTACAAGAACATCTAAGATAGCTAAGATTATCTTAATTTTTCTCGAGAAAAATCCTGAAGGTACTTTCCCATTCAAAGAAGTCAGAATACTCATCCAGGGCGTGATTGATAGGCATATCAGGATTTAAAACTTCTCTCGGTGCGTGCTGTCTTTGAAAGAAGTATCTTAATTTTGCCTTAGGAGGATGCCTGATCAGGTATTTTATCTTAAAATCCTTTTCGGAAAGTTTTTCCCAAATATCATCAATACTGCCGCTATAAAATTTCTCTATTTTTTGGGGGTGAAGCTCAAGAAATAGTTTTAGTGACTCTGTCTCTAGAACTTCTTCCATGCCTTTCATTATCTCCAGTTCATATCCCTCCACATCCATCCTGATCATGTCTGGATCAATATTAGTTGCTAAGTTGTCTAAAGGTTCAACATTAATATGCTGTCCATCTTCGCCTTCTTCCAAGATTCTATTTCTGTTCGGAGCATAGGCTTGTTTGATGGTTGCTTTCTTTTTATGAGCGCCTGCAGCCTTATTAACGCATTCTATATTGTTATAGCGGTTTAATTCTATATTCTTCATGAGGGTATTGAAGTTTTCGTGGTCGGGTTCAAATGCTTTTATTTTACCTGATTCGCCAACTTTTTCTGCGGCTATAAACGTGTAATATCCTATGTTTGAACCTATATCTATTACGGTCATCGATTTTTCCAGTTCTTCCCCGAAGATTTTCGTCGATTCCTTTTCCCTGATTCCATGCAGGAAAAGGTCTTTTTCGAGGCCTGGATTGGAGAAGTCCAGGTTCATGTATGTCTCTCCTACTTTCACTACAGCACTGGTTTCATTCGAGAGAAAATTATATAGTTGGTAAGAAAACTCGCCATATATAGAATGCCGATAACACTCTCTCACGTGTTTAGACAATCCTAGATTATCAAGAGCTTCAAGAACTTTATAATGAGACAACATTTTACATACCTCTATAACATAACAAAGGAACTATCAGATTAAAGTTTATTGGAGACAGCATCTAAAGTTTAATTTACGCCTTGAAGAATAATTACATTTATGGAACTTAAAAATCGAAGATTCAACTTTGGTTCCAAGTATCATAAGGCCACTCTATTACTTATATTTGGAGTTGCTGCGTTTTTGCGGTTTCATGAGCTAGGCCAACCTTATTTTTGGCAGGACGAGATCTACACTGTTTGGCCTGCAAAACACTTTGTTGAGGGATTTGGTTTCTTGAACCCGGGAGGAACTGAACTTTATCTAAGAGCATGGATAACTACTACTCTCCCCATAGCAGCATCTTTTTCCGTTCTAGGGTTTACTGAATTTGCTGCAAGACTTCCAACTGTTGTAATAGGTCTTTCTACCGTTTTGATAAGCTATTTACTCGGTAAGGATGTTGGAGGGAAGAAGCTTGGTTTACTGGTGTCTGGTATAATGGCTCTAGATGTCTGGGTTATAAACTGGCATACACAGGCCAGGATGTACGCACACAACCAGTTTCTGTATATCTTGGGGGTTTGGCTGATGTTTAGGTGGTATAACAATGATAATCTAGATTTCAGAAGTAGATATCTTTTTGCATTAATACCGGCCATTCTGCTTGGCATCCACAATCATATATCCTATTTAGGTATAGGTCCTGCTATCGGATTTTTTCTTCTTCTAAGTCTTTTCATGGAGCTGAAGGACAGTGATTGGAAAGAAAAGATTTCCTCTAATCGATTCATTAGAAATCATTTAAAGGTAATTCTTGCTGGCGGCTTAGCGGGCTTACTGTTTTTAATTATTAATGGCATACCTTCCCCGCTACTAGATTATAGCCCCAGCTGGTATATAGTAGATAGAAGCAGTCTATACTATCTTAGGTGGCTGAGCGATCAAAATAGCCTGCTTTACTTTTTTGGGATAGGCACGGTTCTGATCTGGAGAAAAAGGAACAACTGGCTTATAGCTCTCTCTTTTGGCTTGCCGTTTTTAGTTCAGAGTCTATTGGTCTTCAAAGAGCCTCGTCTTATCCTTCATCTTTATCCGCTCTTCATTATCATAGCCTGTATTCCGCTTATTTACTTTTTGAATGTCGTGAATTCCTATCTGGAATCAAGAGATATTCTGATGGATCATCTGGATATAATCTCGATCTTTGCAGTTATTCTAATTCTTTTCTCTCTGTATTCGCCTGTTGAAGATCTTGAAATCAAAGAGGAGAGGCCTTATGAAATGATGAAAGGATCAAATCATAGAGGCCCAGTTGAGTATATTTCAGAAAGAAGAACTGGAGATGATTTATTGATTTCCAGTGCACCATCTATCACTGCCTGGTATTTGGGGAGTACAGCAGAAGTAGATTATGATTTGAATTATCTTGGAAACGAAAATATCTCAGGAGAGCTAGTGGATCCTGATACAGGTGTTAAATCAATTAAAAACAAGGCAGAGATACAGAGGATAGTATCAGAAAACAGTGGCTGGGTTATAGCAGATGCTAATTTTTATACAGATTTTAAGATAAAGAATGGTGTAAGAAAGGTTATAATTGAAAACTCAAGAAAAATCCAAAACTCTTCCTGGAAAGAAGCTGACATATATAGATTCGAATAATATCGAATCTTTAACAAGTACAGAGGTAAACTTAAACAAAAAAAGGGAAATGTTAGATGAAAGAAATATGTTTTGTTAATTCTCAAGGATATGAGGCCTTCAAAGGAAAATCTGTGGGGGGCACACAACTCCAGTTGTATTACTTATCTACTGAATTAGCTAAAGACCAAGAGTATAATGTTTATTTCTTATCCAGGGACGCGGAAGATGAGGAGGAGATTGAGAACATAGTGTTTTTCGAAGCATTAAGTAGCGTAAAAGGCATTAAAAACAAGATTGTCTCCGGAATCAGGCTGTTGAAGAAAATGCACGATGTTGATGCTGATGTCTATTTCAGTTCTTCTTCTAATATGGACGTGGGCCTCATAAGCCTTTTCTGTAAGTTGAAACGGAAGAAGCATATACACAGAACGAATCATGAGAGGCAGATGAAAAAATCACGTTTATGGGATGAACCGGTCAAGGGGGTAATTAATCATCTGGGAATGAGAGAAGCTGATCTAATTTTCACTCAGTGTGAAGATCATGCTGATAAGCTTTCTAATTGGTTTGAACCTGAATTAGAAATCCTTCCTAACTCCTTTCCTATACCTGAAGAAGAACATTCTGAAGAAGATTTTGTTTTATGGGTAGGGAGGAGAGTTGAATGGAAAAGACCGGATTTGGTTCTTGATTTGGCTGAACGATTTCCGGGTGAGGATTTTGTAGTTATTTCGCCGAGAACAAGTTCCACTGAACAGTTTTATGATAGAATAGAAAGAAGAGCTGAGGAAATCGATAATGTTGAGCTTATTGAAAGGGTGCCCAGAGACCAGATTCAGGAATATTTTGATAAAGCTAAGATATTTTTAAACACTTCGGAGAATGAAGGTTTTCCTAATACTTTTGTAGAGGCGGGAATAGGTTATACACCTATACTGTCCTATAAGGTCGATCCGGACTCGTTCATACGACTTAATGAATGCGGTTTTTCCTGTTCTGGAGATTATTCGGAACTAAAACTTAGATTAGAGGAAATGCTAGAAAATGAGGATGAAACACGGCGAAAAGGAAAAAACTGTAGAGCGTACGTGGAGAAAAATCATGATGTAAAGAAAAACATACAGAAAGTTAAATCAGAGATAGAAAGTCTGCTGGAGAGCTAAAGAAATGTCTGATTACCAAGTTCACTTCTTTAATGATGTTAGATTATCGGGTAGAAAGACTAATGTTTTTACAAGGAAAGAGATGATCAGAGCATTTGCGAACTTAGAGGAGTTAGATAAAGTAATAGTTCACTGCGTGGTATCAAGCAGTAAAGAAAAAAACCAATTGGTTAAAGAACTTGAAACAGATAAAATAAGTTTGAAACCAGTATACTTGCCAGGTTTCTCGGATAGATTGTCAGAGAAAAGTATCGTTGGAAGAATGTACAAAGTTCTAGTACTAAATCGGTTGTTGGATTTCATCTACTTCTGGCGTCTCTTGAAAGGCTTTAGATATTCTACAAATTATATCTGGGGGTTACAGCCAACGATAGCTACAATTCTATCGGGTTATGTTAGCCAAAATTCGTTTATTTTGGAGTTTGATGATTACATGTTTGAGAATGATGTTTTGAAGGACTTTATCTATCTTAAAGCAGCTTCATCTGCTTTAAAAGTATCAACAGTGTCTCAGCAGACCAAGAAGGACCTAGTTGAAAAGAATATTGATCCTGATAAGATAGAGGTTCTACCAAATGCAGTAAATCCTGGCGAATTCAGTATAGATAAAAAGGAAGAAGAGATTAGAGCAGAGCTCGCTATGCCAACTGAGAAATTCATAGTTACTTATACAGGCCACCTTTATGACTGGAAAGGCGTTGAAACATTGATTGAAGCAGGACGACATTTTCAATCTGAAGAAGTGAAGATCCTCATAATAGGAGGGAATCAAGAAAATATAGAGAAGTATAGAAAAATGGTCAATGATCGCGATCTAGAAGAAACTATAAGTATAATCGGATATGTCTCAAGGAAGAAAATTCCTATGTACCAAAAGGCCTCTGATGTCCTTGTAGTTCCAAATAGTTCAGAAACTGAGAAATCAGTGATGTATACTTCTCCTGTAAAGCTAAAGGAATACATGATGAGCGGAACGCCAGTGATAGCTTCAAAACTTCCAAGTATTCAAGAGTTATCTAGCGATAAAGAGATTTTTTACTTTGAACCTGATAATTCAGGAGATCTAGTGAGTAAAATAAATAAGATAAGAGAAAATCCGGGGCTGGCTGCAGAGAAGTCAGAGAAAGCACGTAAGGCCATCACTTACACCTGGAAGGATAGAGCCAAGAAACTATTTGAAGATGTTTTCTAAATAAAAAAGTATAGAGGCCTTAGATGAGTCCATTTTTCCATAGATAATACGTTGAAAATAGTATCTGGATAGGATAGTATACAAGCGATGCTACAACACCTCCTAGTATTCCTAGATTAGGAATCAGTACTAAGGAGAGTGTTATGAATGCTATTATTGATGAAATCCGTGCTTTGTTTGCTTCTCTGCTAAGGTGTTCCTTGACTAGGCCCTGAGTTGATACATATGCCAGAAAGTAAAACGGCACTGCAAAAAGATATAATTGGGCGAAAAACACTGAATCAATGTATTTATCGGTGTAGAGAAACAGTATAGGATATTCAACTAATGGATAGAGTGTTATAGGTACTAAGAATAGCAGTAAGAAAATTGCGTAGAACCTGGAGAAACGGTACTCTTCGTTGAAGAATCCTGGAAGTATAGCTTCAATGGAGGATTTTACAAATTTGAATAAAGTATCTGTTATTTTCATAGCTATATTGTAAATCGCAACTTGACTGAATGGCAGAAAGAGGCCTATAAGGATTCGATCGATGTTACTGAAGGAGCGTGAGGTGAGATTGAGTAGAGTGTATTCATAACTCTCTGATTTCCATTTTATCTCTGAACCATCTCGAGAGACATAATTCAAACTTTTCAAAAAATACCATGTGTTGAGTAAGGCGCTTACACCGAAATAAGCTGTTAAAATTATCAAGAGGCTTTGAGATTGTGTGATTAACAGACCTATCACAAGAAAAGTCTTTGAAATCGATATACTAGATTCATAGAGTGCAAAATTACTGAATCTTCCTTTTGCCTTGAAAAAGTTCTTCCAGTTCTGAAGAGCATATCTTAAAGGAAAGAAAATCGAGATGACGATTAGAGAACTACCTACAGCAGGAGATTTAACAGTGTAAAAATAAGTTCCCAAAGCTATCAGCAATGGAATGCCTAAGAGCGACCACCGAAGTGAAAATTTTGTGGCATCTATGTAGAAAGAGTCATTCCCCTGTGAGACAGATCTGAATATAGTTGTTCGTACTCCGGGCATGCAGATAAGGGATAGAAAAGAAACCATAGATAATACAAATATGTACTGACCATAGAAGCTTTGAGAGGTCAATCTTGCGAATGCAACGGACAGAATTAGAGAAGTTAAGATATTTAGGCCTTGGTATAGGTTCATCCAGATAATATTGCTTTTATAATCGATCACGAGTTCTTTAGAATTCTTGTAGATTCTGGATAGATTTCCTGAAATAGAACTGATTCCCATCGCTCTGATTTCGGATTAGGTGTTTATTGCCTAAAATCTTTCCCAGATCGCTCTAAAATTATTTATTGATTATTTATTGTTTGAAGAAGTATTATCTGAGATTGACACAGATTTATTCCATCTCCAAACTTTCAAACCTGTGAATTCTCCTATTAGGGGTAAATTTGAGATCGTGTTCTTAATTTCCTCTGATTTTACTCTGTAGGAGAAATCGCGTAATACAATCCATCCGCTTTCACTTTGTTTTATTTTATCTAAAAGCTCTCTATTGTTATCAATAAATTCGGCTCCAGAGTATACATCACGTCCTTCAAAACTGTATTCGTCACGATAGTAAGATGGATTATAGCCAGGAACAGATTTATCTCCATAGAGGCTATAATCTGGAACTCTATAGTAGTATGTGGCAGAAGGTGTCCACTGCGTGATCAAAGTATCGTTCCTGTCGGAATTATCTTCTATATGATTATAAACTGATTTTTGATCAAAGCTAACTCTGTAATCTCCTTCAGTAAAATCATAGTCAAATCCGCTTCCCGCTAAAAGACCTGTTAAAGTAAGGAAAATTATAATATATTTTACAGAGATATCTCTGTCGAAACTGTTTCGAATTAAGTCGGCAGCTTTCTCTGAGAATGCTTTGATCGTTAATCCTGCCCAGATGGTCAGTATAGGAAGTGAGAAATAGATGTACCTTCCGGCAACTCCATCATAATGCAGGATATAGATGTATAATGCAGGAAAAATAGAACCACTAAGCAAGACTGTGGACCTCAGATTTTTACGGAATGCCAGGATAGAGCCTGTCAGGCCTAGTACTGATAAAAATGGGATATGCTTGAACACAAATTCATAATAGAAATAAATGTTCTCTGGATTGAAAGTCAGCTTGCCGAGAATATGTAGGAAACTTATTCTTTCAGTTAATTGTAAGATAGTTGCCAGAGCTAAGATTAAAACAGGAATTCCTACTATTGAAAGCTTATTAGAGGCCTTGGATAAATCAGTCCGATATATCCAGTAAGATAAAGCTACGAAAAAGAGTATATAGCCTGTTACGTGTACAAAGCTGATCAGTATTAGTGAAGCTGTTAAAAAGAGTAAATCTCTTTTCTTTCTTCGTTCTACGAACCTGTAGATAAGTAAAATTGAAAGAAGATAGAGAAACTGAAGTAGTGCGTACATCCTTACTTGAGTGCTCAATGCTATCTGTAGCGCTGAAAAAGCTAGAAGAGTAGAACCTATCAATCCAGTATCTCTGTCAAAGAACTCTTTGCATGTAAGATACGTCAAAACTACTGTAGCGCTACTTAAGATGATAGAGGGAAGTCTAAGCGACAGATCATTTATTCCAAATAAGTGGCCAGAGGCCGCAGCCAACAGAGTGTGTGGGAAAGCTCTCCAGTATTCAGAACCAGATGGGAAGCTAGGCACACCGTTTTCAATTACAGAAATCGCGGCATTAGCCGTAATTGCTTCATCATTCCATAAAGATAATGATGAAGCCACGTAAATTTCGATTAAAGTAGCTGTCAACACTATCAGAGCTAATATTCTGCCATGTGTCAAAGATGGCAAATATTTCGAATTTAGGAACTTCTGATATAAATCTCCAGACATTAATTCAAGTATCCTGTGAGATTCTTTATTACATTTCTGAATAAATAACAAGATGCCTAATTGAGAATCAAATAGCTCATATTTCAATCTTTCTGCTCTTTAACTTACTTCAGTTCTCCCCATGGATAGTCGAGTATGACGTCTTGATTATCTATTACTCCGATGTTGGAGAAGCTGAGATCGTCTGAGGAGTAGTCGCTGTATCTGTATTTGAGCATCAATTTCAGTGCTCCGGGCAGACTGTTTGCTTCTGATTTCCTCTGGATCAAGTACTCTCCCTCATCTCCGCATTCTAGTACTTCTGCGAAATCTTCTCTCATCTGATCGTCCATTGATTCCCAGGCCTTGTATTCGTCGATATTATGCTGATTGCTTTTTTCCGGCTTGTATACTCTGTTAGGGAACTTGACTACTGTTTCTTCTTCCCCGGGAAGATCTTCTCTGTAGAAAGCTGATCTATATTTGCCTCTGCCTACAGATGTGTACTCTGTAGAGGCCTCGAACTCCTGCATTGCTGTTTGAGTATTTGGATTGTCCCAGCAGAGATCGTTGAATCTTTTGGCATCTTCATATAACTGTTGTGGACTGATTTTCTCTGCTGAGGCCATAATTATCAAAAAATACTGAAACTTAAATCGTTATGGATAAGTAGTTACAAATATCATTTTTTCTTTTCACTTATCTTCTCTGTCAGTTCCTCCATCTTTTCAGAGGCCTTTACGTAATCGCCACTTTCCAGTTGTGTTTCTGCCTCATTTATCAGGAGTATTAGTTCTCTATCAAAGCCTACCATGTCTCGAAGTTCTTCCATCGATTGCTTCATCTTCTTTTTCCTGTAGTATTTGTATCCTATGACGCTTCCGACAGTACCGGATAAGATAAACAGGAAGATTATCAACATATCAATTATCGAGATATCGAATCCAGAGCTTTGAGATTTTTCCTCTGATTCTTCTTTTTGACTCCTGTCTTCCTGAGTTTGCTGTGTTTCTTGTAGAGATGCCTTTTCTGTTCCTACGTTTGATGAACTTCTAGATGCTGCGATACTGAAACGAGAGAAATCAGGCACTCTAGCTGTATAAGTTGTCGTATTCAAACCTGTTTCTTTAGGCCTTGTCTCAAGTCTGTCCCAGTTAGAACTGTTCTTCCTGTAGAGAGCGACCTCGTGTTTCTCGATACTTCTTTCCTCTATCCAGGCATTTCTTACCTTGAAACTGACGTTTGTATCGGAGACGTTCTCTCCCTCAAAATCCATGTCAACTGTCTCATATACTTCAGAACCTTCAGGGCCTTCACTTTCCTCTACTTTCACAACGTTGAAAGAGGCCTCCCCACTTCCTGACGCCTCAACACTGCTTATTGAAGTCTTCTTGTCCTCTACGTTTATCTCCGTTTTCTCCTCAAGATTGACTTTCACACTGTTGTTCGAAGATACGTTTTTATTCTCCTTTTTCTCTGAAGTAATGTTGTTTGTTTGTATCCTATTGTCTTCCTGTGTGTTGTTTGAGGTCTGATTTTCTTCTTCATCGTCTGGAGAAAGTGAAAAACCTCCACCTCCTCCACCCCCGCCTCCTCCGGAGGAATCATCATCGTCATCATTATTTTCTTCTTCAGGGGCGCTATATTCTAGCGTATAAGACGAGTTCCTGCCCGCTCTGTCACTCAAGTTCAACTTAACTTCTACAGTATCGGATGCCTCTGAAACAGTGGCTTTAATTGAATCATTATCTAGTGAAGTCGAAAGGGTTCCGCCTGTAACACTGAAATCGCTCAAATCAGAGTCTAGGCCTGATTCGTTCTCAACTACAGAGGCCTCTATATCAAATTCTTGCTCTAGATCTGATCTGTTGGAAGGCGTGATATTTTCGATTTCTGGTTTATAATTATCGACACTCAGATTTTTCTCCAGAATACTTTTCTTCCCTGTTTTATCGATACATTCGATTGATAAGTTCCTGCTCTTGTTTATCTCAATTTCAGAGCCGTTGAACCACTGGACTCCCGTACCAGAGTCTTCACAAGTTGAGGAAGCGTTTCCAGAGCCTCGCCATCCGTTTTTCAGTTGTTCAAGATCCGAGAGATTGAGCTCAATATCCGGCTTTTCGTTGTCGATCGTGAACTCGGTAGTCTGTATTTCAGTATTGCCTGAGAAATCTCTGGCCGAGAAGGTCGCTGTATAATTTCCATCATTAAGTTCGTTTGAGTCCCAAGTACTGTTTGATTTAAAGCTCTTGATTAATCCTGAACTGTTATAGATTGATAAATTCTTGTCTTTGACTCCTGAAGTCCCGTCCTGTACAAAGGCCTCTATAATGGACTCATTAGAGATTACTTCATCGTTTGAAGGGGCAACTGAACTGATAGAAGGCACAGAAGTATCAAGAGTCACATATTGAGTACTATTTATCGAGTTATCTGCGAAATCTTTTGCCCAAAGACTTAGATTGTACTTCCCGTCACTCAAGTCTTCCGTGTCAAAGCTACTGTTGTCTGAACTGAACGTTTCATTGTAAAGTAGAGTTTTTGTGTCTTTAAGCCCTGTAAGATCGTCCCATGAAGAACTTATACTGAATCCTGAAGACAGATTAGAGTTATTTACAGGTTCAGAATCGGTAAGTACAGAATCTTGTCTATCGATTGTGATGTTTCTGTTAGTAATTTTATAATTTCCGGCACTATCAGAGACATTATATTCGATACTGTACTTTCTATCTGTGAACTTTGATACGTCCACTGTATCGTTAAGATTTTTTTTGAATCCTTCTATAGTGTAAGTGCTTTTTTCTATACTTGAGAAATCATCAGAGGCCTCTAACTTGATATCAAAGTCGCTTGAAGTATTATAATTTTCTATAGGAGTTATGCTGTTGATCGAAGGATTTTCACTATCAACTGTGAATGATTTATGCTCTACTAGTCTTTCTCCGTAGCTCTCGATGTTGAAAGAGGCCTGATAGCTTCCATTTTCTAGTTCTGGCTCTGCTGTGAGATAATCGCCATTCTTATTCAATGTGTAGTTCTGTCCACTTATATCAACATAAGCGTCGTCTATTTCAGCAGGGTAACTGGCGTTAAATACCGGTGTCTGTCTGTAAAACTCATTTGAAGGAGCAAGAATTTTGAGTTTAGTATTACTTATGTTAAGTTCTAATGTCTCGTTGAAGAGGTTTCCGGCGTTGTCCTTGACTTCGAAACTGGTGTTGTAGCTTCCGTTCAGATCACGTCTTGAGATAGTCGTGTTAAGCTCTGTAAGATTCAATGTCCCGCTCCCGTTCCATAAACGAAAATGTGAGTAATCGATACCTGAACTATCCTTCCACGAGGCCTCTGCATCGAACGGAACAGTCACGTTCCCCTCCTCCAGTAATATATCGACATCAGGATCAGTCGTATCCTTCACTAAACTTTTCTCAACAGATACGTTGTTCCCTGCGTAATCAGTTACGTTAACTTCCAAAGTGTAGTTGCCGTCCTCGAGATTGGAGGAATCGTAATTAGTGTTTCCGCTGAAAGAAACCATAATACCTGATTCATTCACTAAAAAGGCCTCTGAACTCTCAACTCCGGAAACGTTATCATCTACGCTATATTCGATATCTAGTACATCTCCAAAGAACTCATCCACGGGCTTTGAGATACTTGTCGAAGGCTTTTCGTTATCAACTGTGATATTTATCTTTTCACTCACTGTGTTGCCGACTTCATCTGTGGCGTTCAGATAAACAGACGTATCTCCGTCCTCAAGCTTACTTGAATTGACTGTGCCGTTAAGTGGGCCTGAAATACTTTTTACCTGGAAAGTCTTTTGAGATATATCGGATAGATCACTGAAAGAGGCCTCTATATCAAACATTTCTGAAACGTTGTCATCTGTTTCTAAGTTCGTGTAATCAAGTGTGGGAGATTCTTTATCCACAGTGAAACCAAATGAAACAGTTTCGGTCAATCCTTCGACATCTTCAACATGGAAAAGAGCATTATATAATCCTGTATTCAATTCAATTGTATCATTGTATGCGTAAGTACTGTTAAAATTAGTTAGGCTTCTATTTGTTCCATTTAACTCGACTGAGGCCTCTGCTATCTCTTTTTCAGTAGTTATATTGAATTCAGGTATTTCAGAGTACGTAATATTTTTAGGAGACTTTATTTTAGCGTTCGGAGAGGATATTATCTCAACTTCAAGCGTTTCGTTAGCCAGGTTTCCTAGGCTGTCCTCAGCTATCAGATTGACGCTGTAATTCCCGTCATCTATTTCGGAGCCGTTCAAAGTGTAATTCAATTGTTTTTCTAATACTTTTCCGTTTTCACGTATCACTAATTTGTTTCTGGCTAGATTATTGCTATCCGCCCAGGAAGCATTGATATCTACAGGCGTCTTCACTTCACTGTTATTGGATGGATTAAATCCGCTCAACTGTGGAGCTGTGTTGTCGAAAGACAACTCAATGATCTTTTCTACAGTGTTTCCAGCATTATCAGAGGCCCGGAACTTTAATGTATAATCTCCATCAGAGTAATCGGATCTGTCTATACTGGTGTTTCCTGAAAAAGTCTCAACAGTGCTGTCGTTTTCAAGTGTGATATTAGATGAAGAGACTCCTGTCAAACTATCATTGAATGAGATATTCAGATTAAAGTCGCCTGAAATAACAGTGTTGTTCGATGGAGAATCAATATCTATATCTGGAGGGGTGCTGTCGAGAGTGAAAGAAACTTCATTTGAGCTGATCAGATCGATCTTGTTTTTGGCCCAGAAAGTCAATCTGTGACGACCTTCACTTATAGAAGGCTCTATATCGTAGAAATAACTGTTGTTCTCTTCTGTGAGAGATATATTTGATCCTCCATCGATGGAGTAATCCACTGACTTCAGTTCCTGATTACTGCTGACATTAAGATCCGGTGTATCCGTATAAGTGCTGTTTTCAGGGTTTTCTATCGTGATGTCCGCAGGATTGTCTGAATCTGTCGTGATCAGGCTGTAACTTTGAGGACCTTCCGGCACACTGTATCCTTCGACTTCAAGAGTGTACTTGCCGGGTTTAGGATCCTCTATCACTACCTGTTCCTGAGGATTAGTCCTGTCAGGCTTGTCCTGTAAAGCCGGTTCTGTACGGTTCTCCCAACTCATACTCCATGGATAATATCTTTCTCCATCTTTCTCAACGACGAGATCCAAGTCATTAACAAGTGTTTCAGAGGCCGTAGAGCTCGCAGACTTATCCATCCAAACAAGGGTAAACTTCAGATCATTTTCACCAGAGGCCTCTATCTCATATGAATCTGTTTCCCCAAGATCAACATCTCCTGTCCACAACAAGTTTTCCTCATCAGATATGTTAACGTAGTTTATAGCTTCAGTAATGTTTATCAGGCCCCATCCGGTCTTGTAATCAGGTCCTCTATTTCCAAGATCTTCAGCTGTATGTATCAAGGTAGCTTTGACTGTTGCCGGATCAGGATCCCTGGAGTAAACATCCTTGAATTTTTCATTAAGCAATATTATCGCACCTGAAACACCGGGCGCCGCCATAGAAGTCCCTTGTTTGTTCCTATAACTATTACCGGGTATAGTGGAGCGGACATCTCCTGTGGAAAATACATCTCCACCGTGAGAAACCAATGTCGGCTTTATACGGCCGTCATCTGTAGGCCCCATAGAACTGTAGTAGGCCAGATCCTTGTTCATATCAATAGATCCTACAGTTATAGTGTTCTTGGCTGTAGAAGGAGGTAAACTAGTGTTATATTCTCCTGTGCATCTGCTTCTTTCGTTTCCGGATGCAAAAACTATAGGAATCTTTCCATTAACGTCAGCAGTTTCACCTGAACTTATAGAATCGTAATCCCCAGCCAAATTATTGTAATTTCCATAGAAATCCTTTCCATCACATGAACTTGGTTGCTGACCCCAAGAGTTCTGTGAAACAACTGCGTCGTAACTGTTTATAGCTGTATCAGTATCTGAAAACAGATCTACGTTTGAACTTGGGAAGTCATGAGTAATCACACGTGCATCAGGAGCAACACCTCTGTAGTCATTGTTTATCTTTCCGCCTCCGAGCATAGTCCCTGCGACGTGAGTAGCGTGTTCATCAATCGAAGCACCGTCACCTTGAATCTTCTTTGAACCTTTCCAGTCCAGACTGTAATTCAAATCACTGTGATTTCCCGCATCTCCTCCATCCCACATAGCAGCTGTAATCCCTTTACCTGTGAGATCATACGGAGAGGCCTGAACTGTATCAGCCCCGATAATCTGGCGCGTATCATCGTTTAAAACTGTTTTTTCTGGAGACACTGTTTCAATAAACTTTACGTTCTCTATTCTTGATACCTGTTTTAATTCAGTAGAGTTGACTTCAACAACCCTTCTTTTTTCACCTCCGATATTCTTGACATCGAATTTCTCTAGACTGTCGCTATTGTTCTCAAAAAGCTCCACAGACACGTTTAAATCTCCAGACGCCTTCATGTTTACAGACTTCGAAACTCTTTGAGAAGGCCTGTAAGGTCCGAAATAACGGATATTTTTGTTTGATACTATCTCGTTTCTAGGCCCGGTATAGTCCACGATCCATGCATTTTCTGGGATGTAATCGATGAACTCAAGCCCTTCCACGTCATCTTCTATTCCTGCTCTTTTCTCCGAAGATACAGGTTCTCTGAACTGTAAAATCCCGTACCCCTCAAAATCGTTGTTCGCTGAAAGACTGTTGAATGCCAGCGGCTCAGCTTCACTCTCTTCTGGCGTAAACTTCCCTGATTCTATGTGTACAGGTGAAGACAAAACAGTTCCCGAAAATGCAAAGATCAATAATACAAAAAACAGGATCTCCGATTTTTTACTTGACACTAATTTAATTTAGTCAAGGCCCTGTTTAAACGTTGTTCAGGCCTGAACAATGATTCAATAAACTAGATAGCCATTCCGGTTTCTTTTATGTCACTTGATTACTTTTGGCCAATTTGATTTTTATTTTTCAAGTATTGGCGCCTGGCCATGCCATTGCTGCATCTTCAGCTGCTTTATCCTGTTCTGAGGCATGCTCTGCGATTACATCTATATTTTCGGTATCAACGTCTTCGATTTCTCCAGAGATTATCCAGTGATTGATCAAGTCAACGTATCTTCTTATAGGAGAAGTGAAATGTGCGTAATCAGTTGATCCAAGCCCGAAGTGTCCTGCAGGGAAGCTACCAGAACTTGCACTCCATTTAGCTCTAGGCAGTTTAGTCTTCACGGCTTTTATGACCTCTTCTTCATCTTCCTCTGCAACTGTTTCTTCAAAAAAGTCGTTTATCACAGGAATAGGATTCTCTTCAGTAGCATCCAGTTCCAGATCATAGTTCAGTTCAAGAAGATCTGCCTGAACTTCCTGCTCCCAGTCCTTATCCGGGGCCTCTTCCACACGATAAATTCCTACATCTTGTTCTCTTAGGTAATCCCCCACGCTTTCATTAGCAGCCACCATCATCTCTTCTATTATCCTTTCGCCCGTATTCCTCTTGTTCATGTAAAGACGGTCGGTCCAGTTATTCTCCCTCATGTTCTCCGTCACTTTGTCCAGTCCGTCCAGTGTTACAGCAAATTCGTGGAGAGTATTATCTTCTTCATACCAATCAAATATTACGTCAGATGATTCAATGATCCTTTCAGACTCTGAATGCGTTAAGTGGGCATCACTCTCTATAACTGATTTGTATATATCAAAGGCCTCTACTTCTCCTTCCTCTGTTAAGTCCATCTCAACAGTGTGAGCAAGTTTTTCTTCCCCAGGAGCGAGGCTACAGATATCCTGTGCCAATTCTGGAGGCAACATATGTCTCGTATTATCTCCTAAATAAAACGTAACTGCACGGTCCTCTGCTTCCTCATCTATAGCAGATCCAGGATCTACGTAGTGCCCAACATCTGCGATATGTACATGCGCCTTGTAACCGTCTTCTTTCTTCTGTAGAGAAACAGCATCATCATGATCATGTGCGTAATCAGGATCTATAGTAACTGTAGAAAGATCCCGTAGATCCCTACGTGATTCAAGTTCAGACTCTATATCCGTAGAAAGTTCCCTAACTTCCTGAACAGCATCATCCATGTCATGGTATGCTTCCGGTATCTCAGGATATTCGTCGGTTAAATCATTCCAAATTGGAATTATCTCTGGTCGATAGTCATCCTGTTGGAGTGCAGTTCCCATTGATTCCTCTACTCTGAATTTTTTACCCAAAGTTAATAACAATTATTCAAAAATCTGCTGAGGCCAAAATAGAGGCCTTCCAGATAATTCTATGTTTATTTATGCTTTATGATATTGAACACTTGATTTAATCTCTGAAACTTCTTAAACTTGTTTTCCAATCCGCAAAAACTTCTTTTACCTGTATAATCTGTCTTTTATATCATTCAGAGAGATTGCAGAAGGAGTTTATCTTCTAAAAATCTTCTAAGTTGAATATCTTTGAATATGTGTGATAAATAAGTAGGAGAGACTCAAGACGTTGAAATAAGTGATAAGCGGGTTTCCCGGATTTAGTTCCGGGAAACTAGCTTTTTTGGAGGTGATCCAGCCGTTGGTTCCCCAGCGGCTACCTTGTTATGACTTAGCCCCCCTTGCCAAGCTCAGACTTGTCTCCGGCTAGGCCGGGTCCTCGTCTGAACCTGACTCGGGTGACTTGACAGGCAGTGTGTACAAGGAGCAGGGACTTATTCGCCGCTAGATGATGACCAGCGACTACTACCGATTTCGCCTTTACGAGGCCGAGTTGCAGGCCTCGATCCGTACTGGGACCGGGTTTAGGAGGTTAGCTTCTCCATCTCGGAGTCGCGTCTCTTTGTCCCGGCCATTGTAGGCCGCGTGTATCCCAGAGCATTCGGGCCATACTGACCTACCGTGGCCCACACCTTCCCCTGGTTTATCACCAGCGGTCTCCGACGAGTGCCGAATCCAGCAAGTGGATCCTTGGCAACATCGGATGTGGGTCTCGCTCGTTACCGGACTTAACCGGACACCTCACGGCACGAGCTGACGGCGGCCATGCAGCTCCTCTCAGCGCGTCAGGTAAGCTCTTCAAGCTGACCTTCATTCTGCTGTCGGCTCTGGTAGAGTGCTCTGCGTTTGATCTAATTAAACCGCAGCCTCCACCGGTTGTGGTGCTCCCCCGTCAATTCCTTTAAGTTTCAGCCTTGCGACCGTACTCCCCAGGTGGACTGTTTAACGTTTTCACTTCGGCACCGAACAACCTCGGAGGTTGTCCGACATCAAACAGTCAATGTTTACGGCTAGGACTACGCGGGTATCTAATCCGCTTTGCTCCCCTAGCTTTCGTTCCTCACCGTCGGATCCGTACTCGTCGAGCGCTTCCGCCACAGGTGCTCCTCTCAGGATTTTAGGATTTCACCCCTACCCTGAGAATAGCCTCGACGCCGTCCGGTCCCTAGCCAGTACAGTATCTGCTGCATGTCCATACGTTGAGCGCATGGATTTCACAGCAGACTTGCACGGCCGGCTACGAACACTTTAAACCCAATAATAACGACTACCACTTGGGGTTCTGCTATTACCGCGGCGGCTGGCAGCAGTATTGCCCACCCCTTGTTCCGGCACCTTCTTACAGTGCAGAAAAGCGGCCTTCCGTTTTGGAAGACTGCACTCGGAGTCCCCTTATCGCACGTTAGTGCATTGTAAAGGTTTCGTGCCTGCTGCACCCCGTAGGGTCCGGCTTCTTGTCTCAGAAGCCGACTGGTAGCTCCCGCTCTCACGGCTACTACTGATTATCGGCTTGGTGAGCAGTTACCTCACCAACGACCTAATCAGCTGCGGCCCCATCCTGTGGCGTCGGAACATTTCAAAAATTCCACATTCAAGTAGGAATTTCTTATCGGGTGTTAGCCTCACGTTAGCGAGGTTATTCCCGTCCACAGGGCAGGTTAGCCACATGTTACTCAGCTATTCGCCCCGAACGAATCGGTGGACTAGCATGGCTAAATCGGACTCCGATAGCGGTAGTCTCTGGCAGGATCAACCAGAATTGCCAACACAACAAAGGTTGGGTTGGACAGGTTGCAATCAAAGACCTCTATAAAAGGCCTTCTCAAGCCAGTTGCCCCACAAAAGGCAACTGGAACACTGCACCACACTCACAATGAGTGTGATAAATGTAAATGATTCTACATGATCGAGTCTCTCCTACATCACATCAAAAAAATGACGCTCATCTTGGCTTTTTCAAGCTGTAACCTGAAACTCAGTCTCCTGATCAGGTAAGATAAACAGTTCCCGTTAAACCTTATAAAGGGTGTTGAAACGGAAACTTCGGAAGGAGCAGACATGACAGAAAAACTATCTCATCCACTCCAGCATCCAAAAAAAGTCCTCAAAACTTTATATACCTAAAGGCCTATTCAAATTATCTGGATTTTTGGGAAAAGTAGTCGAAAGAGTGAAAACAGATTACATACATAATTGAATTTAGATGTCTTCGACTGTACTCCCAGATGATAACTATGGGCCTGAAGTATTGTCAGAGGCCTCTGAGAAATCGGATGCTTTGACGCTCTGGAAAGTAGCTACAGTCGCTTCCGCTGTTGGAATAATTGGAAGAGTAGCTTTACAGGGATTTCCAAGTGTCGAGACTGTGACGCCTTTAGCTATTGCTTCTGGATACTATCTTGGATGGAGGAGAGGCCTATACGTAGGCGCTACAGGTTTTATGGCGTCTAATTTCCTGATCTGGGGTGGGCAAGGTCCTTGGACGTTTTTCCAGGCTATGGGGGCAGGATTAGCCGGCATAGTTGGAGCAGGTTTCTCAGTTTTCGATAATAAATACGGTTTTTTCACTTCGATCGTTTCAGGGATTATGGCTTATGAAATAATAGTGAATATAGGCTCTTTGATTTACAATTCGTTCGGATTAACATCTCCATTGCTTTATCTTGCCGGCGCTTTACCTTTCGCTTTAACGCATATAATAACTTCAGTAGGATTCGGAGGTGTACTCTATGGATTCGATAGAAAACTTAAGAAATTTTACAAGTGAAATAAACCTCAAGTATATACTGGCAGGGATAGCTGTATTAGCTGTAACACTTTCGTTCACACAACTAGAGGTGCCTCAAACAGACTCTTCTAATGTAGAGACCTCTATAACAGTCTCAACTCCTGACAACAATATTACTCGTGATATAACTGTAAAAAACACGACAACAGTATTCGAGGCCTTAAACACGACTTTCGATATCAACTACTCAGAATCATCACTTGGCTATCTGATAACAGGGATCGAAAGAACACAGTCAAATGACAATAATTACTGGCTTTACTTCGTCAATGGAGAAAATCCGGGCAAGGGTGCCGGACAGGTACTGGTGAAAGAAGGAGATAATATAGTTTTCCGATACCTGAATCAGTCACAGGCCAATCAGTATATTGAAAATTGAAAGAAAAAACGGTTTTACCTATTTTTGGGAAATTCAGTAAAGCGAGTTTGAGATATTAAAGATGCTGTCGCTTCAATTTCTCAAGTTCTGACTCTATCTGTTCAAGTTCGGATTCTTCCTGTTTACCTTGCTCAATTTCTGTTTCATGTCTCTTTATTACCTCAACCTCTTCTTCTCTGGCCTGTTCAAGATGCTCCTCTGCTTTACCTATTCTTTCCCTGATAGTAGCAGCGTTGAACTTATCCGGACTTTTGGCTATAGATGTCACGATCTGATTTGCCTTGTTCAGGTGATTGATCTCATCCTCTTCTTCGTTTATATCTATTTTCTGTTCCTTTAACTCCGTCTTGGATTCCTTCAGAGTCCCAGTTACCTGATTTACCACTTTATTTAGGCCAGAGCTAAATATATTTGCCATAAACCAAGATTTTCTCTAATTAAATAAAAAAGTTTTTCAGGACTCTATTTCGACAATTTCAACGTTCAATCCGTGAATTTTTTACGGACATCCTGATAGGCCTCTGAGACATCTATAGGCGTAGGCACTTTCCTGCCCAGTTTCAAGCCGATGAAGACTCCTGCAAATCCTTCAGGATACTCATCAAGCCCCATCTCGTTTTCTCCGAGAAACATGTCAGTTCCATCGATCGCAACAGTATATAGTATGCTGCTTTTGGAGTCGCTATAGGCCTGTTTAACGTGTCCGAACTTGTCGTAGTAGAACTCCATTAACTTGTTTTCCCTGTAATCTTCAAGATCAGTTACGGGATCTTCTTCTATCAAACGTCCGTGATAATCTTCTGTACTGTAATCATAATCAAGGCCTCTCCTCTGATCCATGTAACGACTAGCGTAAGAAGCCATCAGTCCTGCTCCTAAGCCTAATCCCATGTAAAAAATTCTATCGCTGTTCTCTGCCACGATACTCAAATCATCCATATGGAAAAAAGAAAAGATGAAAAATTGATTAATAGTTTCGGGCCTTCATAGACTTGACAATCTTCTCAGCTCCGATCATGTAAGCCACTTCTCGCCCGTAGAGGCCTTCACTATCCCTCAAGTCACGGAACTCCTTGTATGCTCCTTGTATGTTGTCTTTGAGTTTGTCGAGTACTTTCTCTCTTTCCCAGTACTCTCCGGATCTGTTCTGCACCCATTCATAATAGGATACAGTTACTCCTCCGGAGTTCGTCAATACGTCAGGAATAACTGTCACATTGTTTTCCTCAAGGATATTATCCGCTTCTCTAGTTGTAGGCCCGTTAGCAATCTCAACAATGTAATCAGCGGAGACACCACTGACATTGTCCTTGTTGATGACTCCTCCTATCGCAGCAGGGATCAGAAAGTCAACATCCAGTGAAAGAAGTTCCTCATTACTGATATCCTCGCCGATACTGCATACAGAGCCTTGATTCGATTTACAGTCAACAAGATCGGAATAAGACAGGCCTTCGCTGTCATAAGTAGCTCCTGAAGCATCGGAGACAGCCACAACATCTACACCGAGTTCATCCAGTCTTTTAACAGCAGGCGCACCAGCATTCCCGAATCCCTGTACAACCGCAGTCAAATCATCGGGATTCAAGTTTTCATCCTCTATTATCTGTTCGATTATGTAGACTGCTCCAAAACCTGTGGAATCGCCTCTACCCTTTGAGCCGAAGGCCTCTACAGGCTTCCCTGTGATAACACCAGAAACGAGCTCTCTATTATCTTCACTGTACTCATCCATCATCCAGGCCATGTGCTTTGATCCTGTATTCATATCAGGCGCAGGAACGTCTTTATCAGGCCCTATGATCTCACCTATAGCATCAATATAATTTCTTGAAATCCTTTCCTCTTCGTTTTCACTCAATTCTGAAGCATCGACTACAACTCCGCCTTTAGCTCCTCCGAAAGGAATATCAGCGATAGCACACTTCAAAGACATCCAGATAGACAAAGCTTTTACTTCTTCCTCGTTCACGTCCGGGGAGAATCTGATGCCGCCTTTAGCTGGGCCTCTGACACTGCTGTGTTGGCTCCGGAAAGCCTTCAACATTTTTTCATCTCCTGAATCCATCTCAACGGAAAAGTTGACTTCCACAAAACGCTCAGGATCTTTTAATCTATCGTAAAACTCTTCTTCATCGATTTTAGATAAGGCCTCTTTCAAATTCTTTCGTGCATCCTCAAGTTCAGTCATAGGTAACTAATAGAAACTCCGTTCTTATGTTAATGTTGCTTACTTTGTAGAAATCTGAGGAAATCCATTGCTGATCAAAGATTATGAGCTTCAAGACATCAAATTCTTTCTTACTTGTTTGAACCAGGAGTTTTTTGACATCTTCCTTAATCTTTTGAGAGAAGCCTCGTCTTGTTTCTTATTCTTCTTCAATAGGTCCTTGACTTCTTCGTTTATGTCGAGATCTTCTTCAAGACGCAGGAGGCCTTCATACACTGTAATCTCTATTCTATCAATCATTACAGCGGTGTTGAGTGCTGTGATATCGATAATCTCGTTTTCCTCCGTACTGTCTTTCAACTGTTTAAACTCCTGAAAAATCCCTCTAAAATCGGACCTTTCATGTATCTTAGGTTTTTCATCTATCTCCTCGAAAATTTGATGTATCCTCTGTGAGTGATCAGAGGTCTCATCCCGGTGATCGATCAATGCTTCACTGAGCTCTTTCTCACTCACTTCTTCAGCCATGGTTCCAAGCTCATCCTCCAACTGTTGTTCAAGAAAAAGTATTGATCTCAGTTCATGAACAAAAAGATCATGAATACTCTCAAGGCCTCTAATCTGGTTGTTTTGCCCCATACATAAAATACCTTTTTGTTCCATAAAAGAAACATTACAGTCTCTCAACTGCATTAATCATCGAACAAAATATTCTAGAAATAGAGTTTTCTGTGGTACAATAGGGCGGAGGGCGGGATTTGAACCCGCGTCCCGACCGCCACAAGGTCGGAGTATAGACCAGCTAACCTACCTCCACCATATCTTCTAAATTAGAATTGATTGTGAAGTTTTTTTAATTAGTGACTACTTTGAGAGGCCTGTTTTTACTTTCTTTATTTAAGGATATTGAATTGATGGGGTCGGCGTAGAGACCTTATTGAACGGTTTTAAACAGTTTTTGAACGTTCGTTAACTGTGCTGGTACTTAAGGGTGTGAGCTCTTTTTCAGGGTAGAGGTGAAACACGAATGAAGAAGATTTTACTGGCATTGCTTGCGTTTGGATTCATGGCTTCGGCCGTTGCAATCCCGGCGCACGCACAGGCAAACGGAAACGCACAGGCAGTTCAGGTACAGCAAGTTATTCCTGAGGTAGAGGAAGTTCGGGATCAGGGAATGGAAGCTATGGAGGAAGTCAATGAGACTCAGGAGAACGAGTCTGAGATGAATGAGTCAGACGAGAACGAGACAGATGATGAAGATGACTCGGATGAGAATGAGATTGAGGATGACGATAGAGATGGAAATGAAGAGAACATTTCCAATTATCCTCAGAGCCTTGAAGAAGCCCGTGACTTGATAGATGATCTGCGGGATACAGTTTCTGACTTAAGAGAGGAAGTTAGAGAGCTTGAAAGAGAGAACGAAAGACTTGAAAACTCTCAGGAAAACGCCAGAGATGAACTTCCAGAACAGGCCTCTGACAGAGCTAGAGAAGCTCGTAACTCTGATCAAGGATCTGATCAGGCACAGAACAGTTCCGTGAATGGATCGGATTCAGATGGTTCCGAAAGATCAGTTGAGATAGAAGAGGAAACTGAGGACGGAGTTACAGAGACAGAGATAGAAGTCGAAGAAAACGGCTCCGAGACAGAAATAGAGTCTGAAAGACCTGCTAATTCAGGAAGGTCTGGATTTGTCTCAGATCTTCTTTCCAGAATCTTCAGATAAAAAAATTCATTTCTCTTTTCTTCTTTTCTTTACTGTGTGAAAACGCTGATTAATCGTCCTTCTGTGTTGTACGATCTTAGTTGAAGTGTTTCGTTATCTCTGAAAGCATTGTACTCTATCAGTGTTGCTGTTTCCTGGAATTCAAATTGCTGTGAAGGAGTGACTCTGCTCTGCTCTATATCTGTTTGAAGATTGACTGTGTACCATGACTCGTTTTGCTTGGTGATGTTTGCCTTGTTGGAATCCCACCCACTATCAACAAGCCCGAAATGTATCTCCTCAATTCTTTCCTGAGCTATATCATTGCTGTAATCGATTACTGTGTTGTTTCCATAAGTTTCTGTTGAAATACTGGTGCATCCGCTTGCAAGAACTGTCACTGCCACAAGTGCCAGCAGAATACTTTTGCTCATAACAGCCTATTTGATGGTCGACTGTATTAATAGCTTTCTTGTTGTTTCTATCCTTTTTAACTTTGACAGCCAAAAATTGTCTTATAACGGTAGATGATGAGGTACAGACATCGACTGAAGGCTGAAAAGGCCGTTGATGACAGAGAACACCCACTGATACCGTACTAATTTTCCTGTTAGGATGAGAGGAAAAATCCATGGATCAAGAAAAGCCCTCTAACAAACTCATAAAATCGCTTGCAAAGACGAATATCTACGCAAGTATTCTCAGTGTCTTTACAGGCCTTTACTTTGATCTTTTTGCAGCGCTTATCTTATTCCCGATATATCTGTACATATTTGTCTCAGTTCCGTTTATGTTGGAAAAGGGATATCTTTCTCGTCACAAAAAATTGGAGGAAATCTGCAAAAAACTTTTCTAAAAAGATAAAGAACAGGCCTTTACGATCAATATCTAAAAATAAAGATATGGCGTCCCCTCCCCCGAGGAATAAAGTCGCAAGGGCCAGTATCACGACTTTCTGCTTTCGTATGTATATGTTGGTATGTATTCCCTATTTAAACCGTCTAACGGCTGTCCGAAATGTCCGTAAAGAAATTGATTAACTCAGAGAATACGTTTTACCGGATTTCTCACCAGAACTCTCGATGACGTTATAGGCCTCCATCTTGTTCATGTACCGTCTTAACGTACGTTTCGTACGTGGATCATCGACACGTGTCCGATAACTTTCGTATAGATCTCCCATACTCATTTCTCCTTCCTCCTCTATGGCCTTGTATACGGCTTTCTGATGTTTATTAAGGCTTTCAGACGATTTTAATTGTTCTTCTTTTGAAGCAGTTGAGATGGCTTCACTGATTATGCTGTCCGTTATCTTTTCTTCTCCTCTGTTCTCGCCTTCCCTCGCAGCAAATCTTAAGGAGTTCAAAGCCATCCTTGCATCACCATCAGCGTTCGAAGCTAAAGACCTTAACTGAGAGGCCTGTACACTTCCCTCTCTCAGGCCGTGTTTCTTTCTTAACTCCAGTATATCCGTTAACTCATCAGTACTGTAACTTTTGAAACGGATGTTCTTGAGGCCTGTTATACGGGAACGCACACGGCCCTCAAAATGCGAGAAAACGTTTTGATCGTTCGCGATATAGATTATAGCAGTTTTCTTGAAACGGGAAAGCTCGTATATTATATCATCGTCTTTGATTTGATCCAGTTCATCGATTATCAACACGGTAGGCTCGTTCCTCACTTTTTCCTCGAACTTGTCTATAACTTTCTCAGTCGAAGTACTGTCCCTCGGAGTCGTGACTTTCTCATCCAGAAGCTCGTAAAAAATCTCAAACCTGCTCTTCTGACTGAAACAGTTCACATAACTGCTTTGAACAAATTTCTCCTTCTTCAACTCCTCAACAACATAACGAGCCATAGCCGTCTTACCTGTTCCAGGAGGCCCGTAAAGCAACATATCATTCGGCCACTCACCATCCAAAATAGGTCTTAAATTACGCGCGATCTCCTGCCTCTCACCTTCACGATGCACCAATTTGTTAGGCAGGTAATCAGCAGTCAAAACCCTTGCATCCCCAATAATACGATTCCCTGAAGCCATACACAAACACAATAGAACCACAACTTCAATACGTTAACGAAAAAACTTCCCGAAACAACTACAGTCAGAAGTAAAAATAATGAACAAGGTCTTATTTTGAAACACTTCTAATCTAAAAGTTAAAGTGCGAGAGCGAGGATTCGAACCCCGGAACCTCTACAGGACAGCGCCCTCAACGCTGCGCCTTTGACCACTTGGCTACCCTCGCATATCGTAGATATGCTTGTACCTCGAAACTCTTGAAGAGTTTCTCAGCCTCGCATATGTTAGTTGTATCTAAGTTGTTGAGGCCTATTTTTTTAACTCGTTGCTGTTTTCTGTTTGATCTTGTAGAGGCCGTAAGTCGTCATTATCGAGGCAAGAGAAAAAGAGGATAGTTCCCAGTAGATATCTGTTGAGGCCTCTGGAGCTGTTAAAGCCTGTATAAGGAAGTAGAGGCCTGTCAAAATTTCTATTGTTATGAGTTTGTAGGTGTTTTTCATTGTCTCAGAAGTCGTGTGGGAAGTACTTGAATCGGATGTACAGGTAGACGAAGTAAAGCACTATCAACAATAGTGCTCCTGTGATTGAAAGGACGTGGTTTTCTGCGTTCCTTGTTTTCTCTGCCCATCCGTTTAATCCGATCAGTTTTAGAGGTTTTGAGATTTTTCTTCCAATCCAGTTTCTCTTGAGCATGTATATTACAGGTACTCCGGCCAGGATTGCTTCCATAGGCAGATCCCAGAGGATCAAAGGCTCTGGAACGCCGTAGGATGAGATTATTGCTCCTGATCCTATCGCAAGTAAGGGGTTAGTGACGTTGCTGCCCACTAAAGTTCCGAGTGAAAGTCCTGCGCTGTCATGTCGAAGGCCTGATATAGCTGTACTCATCTCTGGGAGAGCTGATACTATCCCTACAGTTGCTACTCCTATCATTGATCCTGAGAGGCCTGTCTGTGCGATAGCAACTTCAACTACTCGAAGGAAGACTTCCGCCGATATTACTACAGCTATCATAGCCAGTAATGCTTTTGATACGTCAATTATAGGATTTTCTGACTCATTTTCATTTATTTCGTCTTCCGTGTCTTCTTCACGCACCGTGTAAAGATAATACATATAAGCTACAAAGCTTCCTACAAGTAGTATTCCGTCAAGTCTTGTGATCGTTCCTGCGAGCTGTAGAGGCCCGCCTGTAAGAAAACTGTAGACTCCTTTCCAGTTCAAGGCTACTACGAAAGTGATCAACGTTGTTCCTATCATAGGTGCGTAGTCCCTTATCAGGAATTTTCTGGAGAACCTGAATCCTTTTCTCCTTGCCATGATTGCTGAAGAGATTATAACAAGTCCAAGAACCAATGTTTCCTGTACCACATCACTTCCTATGCTGGCTCCTATCACTGTTCCTGACGTCCTCTGGAATGTCTGTTGAGAGGCCTCTGCGACTGTTTCAGTTATTAATCCTTGTTCAACTAGTGTGGCGAGAACATCAAGATGTGAGCCTAGTAGAAAAGTTAGTGGATCAGCTTGTATCATCGTTAAGACGTTGGTAGAGCTGAAAAGTATCTCGAAAGATCCTACTACGTGTATAGCAAGTTCAGGCAGTGAAGTCCCTATAGAGACTATTGTAACGGCTATCACTACTTCGGAGATTCCGTAGTATCTGGCCAAGACCTTCATCTTCTTAACGACTATCTCAGCCGAAAAAACCAGTACAAGTATTGAAAACAGGCCTATCAATGAGTTTGCCAGAAGGCCTGAGAATCCTAGTACCATAGTAATTGATGTGAGTTCTTTGGCTTAAAAAGACAGTCAAATTAATCAAGTTATCTTTAAATCCTATCGAGAGATAAACTTGTTTCATGAGAGAAGCCTCGAGAAAAGTGGAAAACGGAAAACTTGTCAACTTAGAACTAGAGGCCTCAGATACCATACAGTCAGTAAATATCAGAGGCGACTTCTTTATAGAACCTCCTCAAGGACTTGAAGCACTTGAATCCAGCCTGGAAGGCCTCTCCATGGACGCGGACAGAGAAGAATACTCAGAAGCTCTTTCCATGGTTGATGCGGATCTGATCGGTTTTGATCGAGACGTCTTGATCGATCTAGTCTTCGAGGCCCTTGGACGCAACTAAAAAATTATCTTAAATTATCTACTCTCTGTCTTACCCAGTCTTCTGCCTCTCTGATCGCATCGTTTTTCTGTCTTACTGTATCGTGAGTAGCTCTCAACAAGGCCTCTGCATCAGTTAAACGCCCTATCTCTGTAATGCTCGATAATTCTCCATTGTTGAGATCTGAAAGCGAATTAAGATCGGCATTTTCAAGGTCTTCCATCAATGTATCGAAACGATCGTTGTCAAGGTTGTACATCGTCTGTGTCAGGAAGTATCTCGCATCCCTATTAGGCGCTACATCTCTGTTCCAGCGAATATCGTAGTTTGAAAGGTCGATACTCTCAGGATCTACGTTTTTTCCAATTTTTGTATCTGTCAACTGTTCATCAGCAGTGATAGCTGCTGCACGTGCAGATTCCATGCCTGTGTGTATTCCTTCTCCCCACAGAGGGTCGATACTCGGCACTGTGTCTCCGATTGCCATGACGTTATCTGAGGAAAAGTTGTCGGGCAACTGTACGTGAGCAGAGCCTCTATGCATCTCCAGAGGATCTATCTCATCGACTGATTCCGGATCAAAACGCGGATCATCCACTATCCATTCCTGAAGATAGTCGTCGACAGTTTTTCCATCAACGGCCTGTCTGCTGTGTTGATTGTTCTGTATGTAACATACTCCTACTTTCGCAGTATTATCTCCTGTATCGAATATCCATGCGTATCCTCCTGGAGCTATTCCATGATCCATACGGAACATCATGGCTTCAGATAAATCAGGATACTCTCTTTCCGAATCAAAATTACTTGGATCGAGCTCTACATTATCTAACTCATACTCTATACCGATTGCTCTTTTCTCTCCCTCTAAATCTACAATCCCTACGTCTTCGTCCCCTGCTATAACTGCTGAGGGACCTGTAGCATCTATAATTATATCTCCGTATATTTTATGATCGCCGTTGTATCTGACTCCCTGTATTGCTTCATCCCCAGGAATAGTATCGAATACTCGTGAATCGAAAAAGTAGTCAGCGCCGTTTTCTTCTCCTTCTTCGACAAGAAAGTTCTTGAAATCGCCGAAGTCAAGTACTGCTCCGGCTTTTTCCATGCTGTAATCATTGTTAGGAGATTCAAGTACGACAGAATCAGTATACTGCATCACGACATCATCCGGGATGTCAAAAGCACCCATCATCCGTGGAAAAGTACCTGCCGTTGATTTATTGCTTGTACGTGGAAAGTCATCTCTATTTTCTGTTTCCAGAACAGCGACGTCGTAATCTCTATTAGCTAGCGATCTCGCTGCTTGGGCTCCTGCAGGGCCTGCTCCTGCAATCACTATATCGTAATCTTCAGACATATCCTCAGTGTTGTTACTAAACAATTTTTAATCTTAAGTCTGGCTTCGTCTTAGCCATATTTTTTATTCAAAGAAATCGAACATGAGTTAGAGGTCTGAATTTATGAAATGGGGTATAATCGATGAAGGGAAACATAGTGAGGCGTTTCATCATGCAGTGGACGAAGTACTGCTTGAAAAACTTGAAAATGGAGAATTGAGGCCTACACTGCGTATATGGTATCGGGAGAATCCAAGTGTTCCTTTTGGACGTTTCCAGAGCTTTGAAGATGAAGTCGAAGTCGACTATGCAGAGGAAAACGGTATTGAAGTAGTAAGAAGGATCACGGGCGGTGGGGCGATGTTCGCCGAGCCTGAAAACGTGATAACTTATTCAATTTACATCCCGAAAGAAGATGTCCCTGATGATGTTGAAGAGAGTTACAAGGAGTTAGATAGTTTTGCAGTAGATACTTTAAACGATCTCGGCGTAGATGCCTCTTATCAGCCTTTGAACGATATTGAACACGAAGAAGGGAAACTTGGAGGTGCAGCGCAGTTGAGGTGTCAAAACGCTGTCCTGCATCACACGACGATGAGTTATGATCTTGATACAGAGAAGATGTTGAAGGTATTGAGAATCGGGAAAGAAAAAGTCTCAGACAAGGCGATCAAATCTGCTGAGAAACGAGTGGCAAGGATCAAAGATCACACTGAAAGTGATAGGGAAGAAGTTATAGAGAGACTGATCGAAAAGTTTGTACAGGATAAGGATTTTGAAAGAAGAGGCCTTTCAGAGGATGAAGTAAGAAGAGCTGAGGAACTGGCGGAGGAAAAGTTCTCATCCGGTGAGTGGAACAGGAAGCTCTGAGAATTTTTCAGGCATTTAACACTCATTTACCATGTTTACTTTATGAGACCGAAAGTTGAGGGCCTACACCACATCACAGTTATCTGTGGAGAACCAGATGTTAACGCTGATTTTTACATCGATGTTCTGGGCTTGAGGCTTGTGAAAAAAACTGTTAATCATGATGCGCCGGAACTTTACCATCTTTTCTACGGTGATAGGAAAGGCTCTGTCGGATCAAGCATCACATTTTTCCCTTTGATGGCAGATAACTCCGGTGAGCCGGGCACAGGACAAGTTACAGAACTAGGCCTGAGGATTCCTCCAAACTCATTACAGTACTGGAAGGATCGCTTATACCAAAAAGACGTTCCTTACGAAGTAGAAAATTTGAGAGGGATGGAAACAGTAATTTTACAGGACCCTGACGGCCTAGGTCTTAGGCTGATACCTGAGAAAAACGATAGATTCGAGGCCTGGGAAGAATCTGATGTTCCAGAGGATCATCAGATAATGGGGATGAAACAGGTGAAGATAGAGGCCTCTCAATACGATCTTTCACGCCAATTGATAGAGTTGATGGGTCTGGAAAACACTGAGGAGAACTTTTTCGAAGCCGATGACGGATCCGGAGTACAGCTCATCGATTCAAACAGGAGAGGAAAAATGGGAAGAGGAAGCGTACATCATATCGCTTTCAGTCTTTCAGACGATGAGATGCAGGAGGCTTGGAGAGAAGAACTAGATAGCTTCGGATTAAGGCCGTCACAGATCATCGAAAGAAAATACTTCAAATCAATTTACTTCCGTGAGCCTTCAGATGTTTTGTTTGAGTTCGCTACTTCAGGCCCGGGATACACGGCGGATGAAGACGTAGAGGAACTGGGAGAAAAACTTGTACTCCCGGAAAAACTTGAGGGACGAAGAGAGGAAATAGAAAAGGACCTTCCGGAGTTCAGGCGCTAACTTCTTATAGGATTAGGAACAATATAACTGCTACTAAAGCAAGGAATCCTATCACAGCAGTTATAGATAGGGAGTTCGATTCCTGATCGGCTTCTTTCTGTATTTTATCTGCTATTCCTTCCAGTTTGTTAGCAGTCTTTGACTCTTTATCTAATTTGTCTTCGAGCTTGCTGAACTTTGATTCGGCCTCTGAAAGCATGCTTTCGCTGTTATCCATGAGTTGAGCTATTTCACGGTAGCCTTCTTCTCCTTCATCTACTATCTTGCTTATTTCTCTTCCTTTACCTCTGTAGTTATCATTTCTTAACTCTTCTATATCAATGAGAGTATCTCTAAGATCGGGCATAGCTTTGTTCTCCATGGCCTCTATCTCTGACTCGAATTCATTTTTTTCCTCCTCCAGTTCTTCTTCCAGTTGCTCTGAGTGTCCTTCCAGAGCTTCAAATCTTTCAGTCTCCTGCAGTTCTTCTCTTTCAAGTTCGTGGGCTTTTTCCTCTTCTTTCTCGGCGAACTCTTCCTCCTGAGGATCGTGATCATGTTCTGCCTCGTCCTCCACAACAGAAGTTTCCATATCCAACTTTCCTGTAATCTTTTCTTGTATTCCAAGTGACTTTCCAATCTCCACAATCTCACTCATAGTCCATCCATTGGCCTCTGTAACTCCTTCAAACTGTTTTGATATACTGTTCGATCTCTTTGCGATATCAAGACCTTCATCCATTATAGTATCTGCTTGATTCGACAGATCATCGACATCTATAGAGAATTTTTCAGTATCATCTAGAGTTCTCTCAACTTCTTCTTTGAGTGTATCGATTTTTCCCTTCCAATCTTTGATTTCATTACCGAGGCTATCCATCTCATTCTTTAACTCGTCTTCAGCATCCTTTAACTCCTCTTCCTGATCTTCAACCTTCTCTTCAGCGTCAAAAATCTCTCTGTTAGTCTTCTCAACATCTTCCTCAGTCTTTTTTATCTCTTCTTCATCTTTTTTAGTCGAAGAATCACTTTTCTCGTCTTCCTCTACTCTTGACACTTCTTTCTGCTCTTTGTTCTCTTTATTTTCTATATCCTCTATCTCTTCCTTAGTTGAAGAGACCTCATCCTTGACTTCATTCAAGTCACTCCATAACTTATCAGAAGAGGACATATACCTTGATTCCTTTTTCTCCATTATCAAGCCTTCCCTTCAATAAGGAGAATAGAACTCTAGATACTACTGAGATAGATATAACATGATCTTGATTAACATCTCACCGTATTAAAAGTCTCTTCCTGTGTAGACCATCTCTTCGCTGTTGAAATCCGCTAACCTTCCGTTTTCATCTAATGGTATAAGGCCTGCTTCTTTTCCTGTCTTCTCTTTCAAGAATTCCAAGTATCTCTATAGCTGACTTGGACTGAATATTCTGTTTTACTTCGTCTGCGATCCTTTGGATCTCTTCTATACCTTTCTCTTTTCTATCGTCCCAGTCACCCGCTCCTCCGTGGAGTATAAAACTTTGCTGCAGTTTAAACACTTAATATTTGGGGCTTTGTTCGTCTATATCTTCTAGAAAGTTTTCGTGTCTTGCCATCAAGAAAAACAAATCGCTTAAACGATTAATGTATGCCAGGACTTCTTCACGCAGTTCTTCGTCTTGATCAAGTTCAACAATCTTTCTCTCAGCTCTTCGAGCCATTGAACGGGCCTGATGTAGATGTGCTGCGCTTTTACAGCCTCCAGCCAAAACAAAGCTTCTCAACGGCGGACAGGCCTCTTGATACTTGTCGCAGAGTCCTTCAAGTTCGTCGACGTTCTCCTTTGTGACTTTGACATCTGGTTCTCTGTTTGCAAGTTCTGCCTGTAAAATATGTAGTTCGTTCTGTATCTCAATCAGTTCTTCTTCCTTATTATCTGTGTAACTTCGGCAGAGGCCTGTGATCGAGTTTAATTCATCGACTGTTCCGTATGCTTTGATTCTCTCACTGCTTTTTGATACTCTTTCGCCAGAACTTAAATCTGTTCTTCCTCTGTCGCCTCTGCCAGTGTATACCATGAATTTAATGGTTAAAGAGAACTGTTTTACAGATTACGGTAGATATAAAAACACTGCAAGTTGTTTGTTACCTATGAGTGAAGACACAGGCTTTTGTTATTTTGAACTGGATGTTGGCACTTATGATGTTATGGATTTTCCTGACGAGAGTTATGAGATGGTTGATACATCGGAATATAGGTCGGGTAAGAGAGTTGCGACAGAGTTTTTGTCTCCATGTCTGGGGATAATAGGCCTCTCAAATGGAGAGGATCAAGTCTATGGAGCACATATCAGTTCTCCGACAAGCGGTAAAGTGGATACGTTCTTGAATCGATACGATGCGGATTGCATAGTGGTCTCAGGTATCAATTACAGCCAGGATCAATTTGATGGTCATGTAGATAACACAACGAAGTCGTCTGGGGTGCTTGAAATGTCTCCTAAAGAGGTATCTGAAACTTTAGGATCTGAGTTTTCTTCTATAGAAGAGCTTACTGCTGTAGAAGATGTTTTGATTAAGAGAGGATCTGTAGAAAATGCTTTGGAGAAAAATGACATTGAGTACATCGCAGAATGGGCTGAAGAGCCTGTAGATTTTTCTTTGATAGAGGCCTCTGCTCCTGATGGACAGGTAGCGGTAAGACATTTCGATATCTGAAACTGATTAAAGATTTGATCTCCTACAATGTTTTCATGAAGGGTCTTGAAGATAATGAGTACGATTTGTTAGTTGAACGTTTGAAAAAAGAGTTCTCGGATTACTATGAATTGGCTGGCGGAAGCAATTATCGCTTCCATCATCTGAAGAGGACGCATAGATATGTGAAGGAAATAGTTGAGAGGCCTGAGATAAAACAAAAAGATTTCGATCTAAGGGTCTTAGAAGTCGCAACTCTTTTCCATGATATAGGAAGGAAAGAAGATATAGAAGACGGTTTCTTGGATCCGATACAGGCCCATGAAAGCCACGCTGAGACAGGAGAAAAAATAGTAGAAGAATTTGTAGGAGATATACTGAGTGATCAAAAAATTATAGAAGTGAAGAAGATTATAGGAAGACATCACTCTGACACGGAGAAAGTTGAGACAAAGATTTTACAGGATGCGGATACGCTTGGATTTTTCGGGCCTTTGAACATCTGGAGGATGATACATTACGCCTCAGATAAGGAAAGAGAGTTAGAGGAGACTTTTGAATACTTCTGGACGGAAGGAAGAAGGAAGAAACAGGAGAAACTTGAATCATTGAACTTCGAATGTTCAAAAAGAATAGCGCGTAGAAGACTACAGCGGTTCCAAGAAATGATGAACACTATGGAAGAAGAACATTATGGAGAAGACATCTAAATCAATATTTTTGCTTTTTTTGTGACTCGGTAGTTTCTATATCGTTTTGTACATATTTTATTTTGTAATCGTCTATCTGTAGCTTTGGTTTTATATAACAGATGTGAACTTAGTTAGTATGAGTTTTTTGTTTGACAGCAGGTTGGACGCAGGTAAGAAACTTTCAAATCACTTAGATAGACGGATTGACGTCGATACGGTGGTTATTCCGTATCCTGAGGCCTGTGAATTAGGTCTGGAGGTTGCCCGCTCACAGGATGCAGATATCTCCGTCAGACTTTCCGGTCTCCTAAAGGCCCCGGATTTCCAGCAGAGCATCGGTGCCGTAGCAGAGGACGGCACTATCTATCTAGATGATGAATTAGTTCAGGACTTCGGCGTAGACAAACAGTATATCAAAGATTCTGCCAGTATCCTTTCAAACGCATTGAGTGAGAAATCTATAAGCTTCAAAGAAAACTGTAGCGGTGTCGCAGTCATAGTGAGCGACGGCGCCAGTCAAGGATTCCGTGAAGCGGCAGTCGCAGGAAGTCTACTGAAAAAAGGGTTCAAAGAGGTCCATATAGCTACTCCTGTGAAGGCCCGCAACTTCAGAGTAGACTTAGAAAGTATAGTCGATAACGTCTTTTACTTGGAGGAAGTTGTCTTCAAGGATTCTTCTCCATCCCCCGCCAGCACTAAAGTTAAAGGCCAAAAACAGGTTTTGAATAAAGGTAAAGCAGCAGAATAAATGTGTAACATTCTGTATACACCGTTATATGTACAGGGGAGGAAGTATAACTATGGAAAAAGATTTCTTCGGTGAGGCAAAGCTTGAACATTTCAAAAACTCGTGTCCGGTCCTTGCTCTCGACGAGTACAAGAAGGATCAAGGACAAGATGAATTCTCTAGGAAACAGGTGTGGTTCCATGTCTATGGTGATGATGAGATAGAGGAAGAGTTCTATCATGGATTAAAAGACATGATTGAGTCTCGTTTCCAGAACGACGATATAAACTGGGACCTGATAACTTTGTATCCTACACACGTTAAGGGCAAAGTAAATCAACACATGGATGCTCTTTTGAAACGTATTTCAAAAGAAACAGGCATAGAGTATAGAAACGTGATAGAGAGGACTAAAACAATCGATGAGAATCATGAATTAGATTCTGCGAATGCTAAGGCCGTTAACGTCGAAGGAACAGCTACATGTGAAGATGTAGAAGGAATGAATGTACTTCTTGTAGATAACATAACGCTTTCAGGCACTTCACTTTTGCACGGAGCTGATTTATTGTTTGATGAAGGTGCAGAGAACGTTTTTGGAGTCTGTTTAGGTATGGGAGAATCTTTCCCAAAGAAAAATCACATTTCAAGAGGAAAAAAGGCTAGTGAACTACTATGAGCAATGTATCTGAACTTCAGGACTTCTTTTTGAAGCAAAAACCTGTCATGGCTTTAGTAACGATTAGAAGGGAGCGAGGTGAGATATACTGCAGTATGATCTCCAAGAAAATTGATACAACATATGCACATACCGTGAAGACTATCTCCAGGATGGAAGAAGAAGGATTTGTGGAGAGCAAAAAAGATGGAAGAAAGAAACTATTGGAGCTGACTCCTAAAGGAGAGAAATTCTCGGATCACTTCTTGGACCTTCTAGCTGCATTCGACGAAGAAAAGTACAGTTAAAATACATTATATATTTTTAACCTAACATATACACTTTATACCATGCTTTAGTACATAATAATGTCTTATAGTTTATTTATACACTTTTTATATTGTTTCTAACTGTAAGAATTGTTTATAACATGCTTAACTATGTTTAAGTATGGAAAAATAGTTGGGAGGGGTGATACAATTCAAGCAATATGATTTTTAATGGCTGGAAAAATTTTCAAATTCCGAGTTCTATGGCCTTTAAGGCCCGTTAAAATCACATGTAAAGACTCAAGAGGTGAATTAGTTTATGAATAGACGTTTACTGGTCTCGATTATGATCATTGGCCTTGTAGGTGCTGGATTAGGAAGCACCACGCTTGCCATGTTCAATGACACAGAAGCCAGCGAAGGAAACGAGTTCTCAGCCGGAGAGCTCGACCTGAGAATTGATTGGGAAGAGAGTTATAACGGTGAGCAGATAGAGACGCAGGAATTGACGAACGATCCGGGAGCCATCTTCCAGCTGGGAGATGTTAAGCCTGGAGATCAAGGTGAAGCAACAGTCAGCCTTCACTTAGAAGATAACCCAGGATGGATCTGGATGAAAATGGACCAGACAGCAAACTGGGACAACGCATGTACCGAGCCTGAAAGAGAGGCAGAAGGACAGTGTGGAAGTGAAGGAGAACTTGACGAAGAATTAGAGTTCACAATCTGGGCTGACGACGGAGACAATGTAAAACAAGAAGACGAAAATTTGCTCTTCGAAGGCACAGCAGAAGAACTTGAAGAACAGTTCGGAGACAGAGGACTTCTTCTAGATGGCAATCCGTCGACGGAAGAAATAGAGGCCTTCTCTGGAGAAGAGACAGGCTACATAGGAATCAAGTATGGAATACCATTAGAGACGGGGAACCACATTCAGGGAGACTCACTCAAATACGACATCAGCTTCTACACAGAGCAGAGAAGACACAATGACAACCCTGTAAGTCCTTGGGCAGATGATAATGACACAGAAACACCAGGAGAGCCAGAAGAGCCAGAAGAACCTGAGGAACCAGAAGAACCTGAGGAGCCAGAAGAACCTGAGGAACCTGAAGAACCTGTAGATAATGAAGATCCACAGGCAGAAATCACTGGCGACAATACAGTAATTGTCAACGAATCATTTGATCTTAGCGGAGCCAGCTCAACAGACAACGTTGGTATCGAGAGCTACAGTTGGGACTTTGGAGACGGTTCAACAGCAACCGGCGAAGAAGTAACACATTCATACAGTGAAGAAGGAAACTACACTGTAGAATTGACAGTTGAAGACGCAGCTGGCAATATAGACACAGCAACAGAGACAATAGAAGCAATAGAGGAAGATTCTGGAGGAGATGAACCTGTAGAAAACACAGGAAACCTCACATTTGACGATCAGATGATTAACGAAGACGGAGAAGTAACTGTAGAGGGAATCAACACTGGACAAGACTCTTCAGTATTCGTAACATACGAAACTGAGGACGGTTTAGTCAATGCAGGATTCCAAGAAGTATCACAGGTGGAGAACGCTTCACTTGACATTGAAGTCGAGGAAGCAGGAATCCCTGGAACATACACAGCACACGTCATACCGCAAGAAGGTGTATCAGGTTATAACAGCACTGGAGGGCTTCTATCTCAGTCAACAATCGATTCAGTGATATTCTCTGACAGTGCAGAGATCACAGCACAGGACGATGAAGAGGTAGAACCTGTTGGCAATCTGACATTCAATGACCAGATGGTCAACGAAGATGGAGAGGTAGCCATCAATAACGCCAGCACCGACACAGGGTCCACGATCTTCGTAACATTTGATGACGGCAACGATACAATCATCGCAGCAATCGAGAACGCACCTGCAGGCCTTGACAACTTCAATTACCTGGTTGACATTGACCAGTCAGGAGTACCAGGCGAGTACACAGCTAGGATGGTTGAGAAACCGATCGCATACGCCTACGAACCTGGAGATGTCATACAGAGTGACACATTGGAAGACCAGTACTTCTCACAGAGTGCGCAGATCACACCTGCCGAAGAAGAAACAGAAGCCAATTTCACAGCAACACAGGGAGACACAACAGTAGAACTTGAACCTATAGAAGGCGATGAACCTGTAGAAGAGTTCTACGATTTCAGACTTCCTGACAGATATGACAACGAACCCACTAGAAACGCAACCAACGGAGCATCATTCGGTACAGGACCTTTCTACGGATCAGTAGGGACAGAGGACCTACAAACAGCAGAAACATCTCTAATGTTCCTATACGAAGGGCCTGACGGACTAAGCTTCGTGGTAGTACATGAAGGAGTTGGATCCAGTGACGGAGGATCAGCTACATTCGAAGTCACAGGACTTGAAGGCGGAGAATGGGTGGTCAAAGACGATCTCTACCTAGACTCTGACGGAACCATCGCATCAAGTAACTACGACCGCTGGAACACAGGCACCAATCCCCAAACCATTGACTGGACTTGGGGAGGCGGAGGATCAGACGGAGGAGCATACAACGCTCTACCTGAAAATTTCAGCTTCACGATTGACCCAGCATTCAACAACGAATCCGCATTGTATGAACAGTTCTACAATGGAGACGTTGAAGACTGGCAAGTGCTCTCAGGGGACAGAACCAACCCTGAAAGAACCAGTCTGAACTTGAGCGAAGAAGTAACAGTAACAGCCAACTAAAACCTGTTCCACCTTTTCTTTTTTCTTTAACTCAAAAACAAGTATTAAATCACATATATCAACATGTAACAAACAGTAACACCTTTTCAACACAAAAATAGTATATGGAAATAAACAATCAAAAGAAAATACTCTTATTTGGAGCACTAGCACTTACAGTAACTATAGGAGTTACAGGAGGATCATTCTTGCTCGAAAATATGACTGGTAAAACTTCCAAAGCCGAAGAAACAATAACTAATGGCGAATCTGGCATCGAAAAAATCTACTGGGAGTTCGGAGATGGTGAAAAAGTAGAAGGCAGAATAGCAAAACACACCTTTGAAGAAGGAAAACACAATTTAACAGCCACAGTCATCCGCAAAAACGGAGAAAAAGAAGTACATAGAGAACAGATAAAAGTGAGCAAATGAAAGGGTCTGGAAAATTAGCCTGGCTTGTAATTTTAATTTTAGTAATGCCTTTTGCAGTTTACGCAGCAGGAAATTTTATACCACAGTATGATGGATATATTGTAACTTCAGGTTCAATGGAACCAGAAATACAGACAGGAAGCCTACTATACACATACAAAACCAGTGCAGAAAACATTAACGTAGGGGATACAATAACTTACCAAGACGGAGATCATCTTACAACACATAAAGTTATAGAAAAGATTGGTGGCGATCCTGTATCGTTTAGAACAAAGGGAATAGCCAACAATTCGCCGGATCCTGGGCAGGTAACAGAGGGACAGGTGCAAGGAAAGAAACTGTTCTCAATACCTTTCTTAGGTTACATCGCTGCATGGGCCGGAAGCAGTATGGGTTTCATAGCATTAGTGGTGCTGCCAGGACTAGTTTTAATCTTGATGGAAGTAAAAAGCATTCTTAAAGAACTATCAAAAGAAAGAAGTATGGGTACAGTAAGAGAAAACTGAAAATATTTCTCTTGAAAAAAAGTATGCAGAAGTTTGTATGTGTTTAAATGCATGAATACATTTACTTATGCCTGAACGTATATGTTTATGGCTTTGAAAGGACGTCAAAAATCTGTTGAGAAATATCCTGTGTATGAACTTGACATCTTTCCTGTAGAATCATCGACCGATATACACCCTCATACTGATTACACTGACGGTATGCTTTCTCTGGTTGAATCGGCTGATGAAGCACACAAATACGGTC